>Ga0123354_10000003_pt1 | contig 303062 bp, 267 predicted proteins | sample TergutLab28metaG_2_FD_97872 | JGI IMG/M metagenome (GOLD analysis project Ga0123354, IMG submission 97872) | Labiotermes labralis P4 segment gut microbial communities from Petit-Saut dam, French Guiana - Lab288 P4 | ecosystem: Host-associated > Arthropoda: Insects > Digestive system > Gut ... | reverse complement strand
CCACGGTACCCTTTGGGACAATCAAGACGTACACGGTAACGCCCAATGCGGGTTACACCCTTTCTTCGGTCGGCGGCACTTGTGGTGGAACGCTCAGTGGCAACACCTACACGACCAAGATCGTTACCGCCAACTGTACGGTTGCGGCATCATTCGCTCTAGCGCGTTAGGACATTTTTTATTCAAACACTTATATGTCTCAAAGCAGCCCGTAATACCAAACAACACAGCGCTCTTCCACGGGGGGAGAGTGCTGTGTCGAGACATGAAAGTGATTTCCTCCGGCAAAGGATAAAGTCATAGGCATGTCACATCAATAAGCGGGACAGCGTTCCCGAGAAATTATCTTCCGCCAGCCAGCACGCTGTCGAAGAGAATCGCTCCTTCCCTCTTATTGCTGCTTCTCTTCTCGTTTCCCCCTTGACCTTCCCGCGACTTCGGGCTATCTTATCCCATTTGGGAGGTTGCCTCCCAAAGTGGTACGGTGTGTCGTTCCCCGTGCGGGTCACAAGCCTCAGCGGGTTTCCCGGATACGACGCGCCGGACATCATCACTGCGACGATTACGATCTACCCGATTGCGATTGGCAAGGCAACGCTCATCCAAGGCGTTACAACAGCGGTTGCGAAACCGGTGGTGGTTGATAGGTTTTTCTCGATCAACAGGTAATTCGATTCAAGCAGAGGCAGGAACTATGCGACTGACGGGTGCAGAAATCATTATCCGTGCGCTTCAGGAAGAAGGCGTGGAATACGTCTTCGGTTATCCGGGCGGCGCGGTATTAAACATTTACGATGCGTTGTGCAAGCAAGACAAGGTTCGCCATGTGCTGGTGCGCCACGAGCAAGGCGCGGCACATGCGGCGGACGGTTATTCGCGTTCGTCGAAGAAGGTCGGCGTTTGTCTGGTCACTTCGGGGCCGGGGCTGACCAACACGGTGACCGGAATCGCGACAGCGCACATGGATTCGATTCCGATGGTGATTATCTCGGGGCAAGTCTCGACGCCGTACATCGGGCAGGATGCGTTTCAGGAGTGCGACACGGTCGGCATCACGCGCCCCTGTGTCAAACACAATTTTCTGGTCAAGAACGTCAACGATTTGGCGTTGACGATGAAGAAAGCGTTTTATCTGGCCACCAGCGGCCGACCAGGGCCGGTGCTGGTTGATATTCCCAAGGATGTGACGCAGATGTCGGCGGAGTTTTCGTATCCGAAAACGCTGACGATGCGTTCGTACAATCCGGTGGTCAAAGCGCATCTCGGGCAGATCAAGAAAGCGATGCAGTTGCTGTCGGTAGCGGAACGGCCGATGGTTTATATCGGCGGCGGCGTGGTGCTCGCCAACGCGGCGGAAGAATTGACGCAACTGGTGCGTCGTCTGGGTTTTCCGTGTACGCAAACGATGATGGGGCTGGGCGGCTTCCCCGGCAGCGATCCGTTATCGACCGGCATGCTGGGCATGCATGGCACTTACGAATCGAACATGGCGATGCAGCATTGTGATGTGCTGCTGGCGATCGGCGCGCGCTTCGACGATCGGGTGATCGGTAACGTCGAACATTTTTCCGGCCCGCCCGATCGCAAGATCATTCACGTCGATATCGACCCTTCGTCGATTTCCAAGCGCGTGCATGTGGACATTCCCATCGTCGGCGATGTCGGCGATGTCGTGCGCGAGATGTTGAAACAACTCGACGCGTCGCCGAAACCGGAGAATCTGAAAGCGCTCGACGCCTGGTGGGCGCGAATCGAATCTTGGCGCAGCAAGCAATGCTTGAAGTACAGCACGAGCGGCAAGAAAGTCAAACCGCAATCGGTGATTGAAACGTTGTATCGCTTGACGCAAGGCAAGGCCATCGTGACCACCGATGTGGGTCAGCATCAAATGTGGGCGGCGCAGTATTACAAGTTCGATCAGCCGCGACACTGGATCAGTTCCGGTGGTTTGGGAACGATGGGCTTCGGCTTGCCGGCGGCGGTCGGCGCGAGCTTTGCCAATCCTGGCCGCGAAGTCGTATGTGTGACCGGCGAAGCGTCGATCCAGATGTGCATTCAGGAACTGGCGACATGCAAGCAATATCGCCTTCCCATAAAAATCATCAACCTCAACAACGGTTATATGGGGATGGTGCGGCAGTGGCAGGAGCTGTTTTACGGTTCGCGCTATTCCGAATCGTATTTCGACACGTTGCCCGATTTCGTCAAGCTGGCGGAGGCTCATGGCCACGTCGGTGTGCGCATCGACAAGCCCGAAGATGTGGAACCGGCGCTCAAGGAAGCGCTGGCGATGAAGGACAGACTCGTCTTCCTCGACATTCACACCGACCCCGGCGAAAACGTTTTCCCGATGGTGCCGGGCGGCAAAGGCCTGACTGAAATGGTGCTGTTTGATGCCCCGTAAACGAGGATGAGACCATGAGACATATTCTTTCCATTCTGATAGAAAACGAAGCCGGGGCGCTGTCGCGCGTCGCCGGACTTTTTTCGGCGCGCGGCTACAACATCGAATCGTTGACCGTGGCGGCTACCGAAGATGCCACCATGTCGCGGATGACGATCATCACGACTGGCTCCGATGATGTGATCGAGCAAATCACCAAACAGCTGAACAAGCTGGTGGAAGTGGTGAAAGTGGTGGCGCTGACCGACGGCAGCCACATCGAGCGCGAACTGATGTTGATCAAAGTGCGCGCCTCCGGCAAGGATCGCGAAGAGATGAAACGGATGGCCGACATCTTTCGCGGCAAGATTGTCGATGTTACCGAAAAGAGTTACACCATCGAATTGACCGGCACCTCCGTCAAGCTCGATGCGTTCCTGCAAGCGCTGGAACCCGGCGTTTTGCTGGAGACCGTGCGCACCGGCGCCTCCGGCATCGGTCGCGGTGAGCGGATTTTGCGGGTGTAGCCGAATCAAAGTATCAAACTGATCGCATTTATTTTTTTATGGCAAGGAGCATTCATGAAAGTTTATTACGACAAAGACGCTGACCTCTCGTTGATCAAAAACAAGAAGGTGGCGATCATCGGTTATGGTTCGCAGGGACACGCGCATGCGCTGAATCTGCACGAATCCGGTATCAAAGTGGTGGTCGGTGTGCGCAAGGACGGTTCTTCGTGGAACAAGGCCAAGAACGCCGGACTGGAAGTGGAAACCGTCGCCAAGGCAACGGCGGGCGCCGACGTGGTGATGCTGCTGATGCCTGACGAGAACATCGCCGAAGTTTACAAAAACGAAATCGAGCCCAACCTCAAAAAGGGCGCGGCGCTGGCGTTCGCGCACGGCTTCAACGTCCATTACGGACAAGTAGCGCCGCGCGAAGACGTCGATGTGATCATGATTGCGCCGAAAGCGCCCGGCCATACCGTGCGCTCGACATATGTCGGCGGCGGCGGCGTGCCGATGCTGATTGCTGTTCATCGTGACGCCACGAAAAAAGCGCGCGATCTGGCGCTGTCTTACGCGGCCGCGATCGGCGGTACTCGCGCCGGTGTGATCGAAACAACGTTCAAGGAAGAAACCGAAACCGATCTGTTCGGCGAGCAAGCCGTGCTGTGCGGCGGCACGGTCGAACTGATCAAGGCAGGTTTTGAAACGCTGGTCGAAGCGGGCTACGCGCCGGAAATGGCGTACTTTGAATGCCTGCACGAACTGAAACTGATCGTCGATCTGATCTACGAAGGCGGTATCGGCAACATGAACTACTCGGTGTCGAACAACGCCGAGTACGGCGAATACGTTTCCGGCCCGCGCGTGATCAATGAAGACACCAAGGAAGCGATGCGCTGGATTCTCGACGATATTCAAACCGGCGAATACGCCAAGCGTTTCATCCTCGAATACAAAGCCGGCGCGCCGGGCATGATCTCGCGCCGTCGCTTGACTGAAGAACACCAGATCGAACAGGTGGGCGGACAGTTGCGGGCGATGATGCCGTGGATCAAGAAAAACCGTTTGGTGGATCAGAGCAAGAACTGAGTTGCCGACAAGTTTTCTCTCATCCAATCTCGAACGCAGGAGCGGGTTTCAAACCCGCTCCTGTCAGTGAGAGAGGGAATCTTGTTCAGAAATTCCAATCAATTTCAACCTATTGAAACCCGACACTACCCAAGCAAAGGAGCCCCCCATGATTCGTGAAGTCGAAGGCGACATTCTTCTCAGCGACGCGCAAGTGATCGCGCACGGCATTGCTACTCACGACCCGTTTGATTCCGGCCTGGCGCTGGCGTTGCGTGAGCGCTTCCCCTCGATGGTGCGCGATTACCGTCACGCCATGCACGCCAAGGAACCCAAAACCGGCGAAGTCTGGGCGTGGAGCGGCGTCAACGAAGACGGCAGCGCGCGCGGCATCGTCAACCTGCTGACGCAAGGCATGCAAGGGCAGGGCAAGGCGGCGCGCCCCGTCAAGGCCAAGCTGGAAGACGTGAACCACGCGCTGCGCGAACTGGTGCGCCTCGTGCGCGAACATGGCATCAAGAGCGTGGCGTTGCCGCGCCTGGCAACCGGTGTGGGCGGGCTGAATTGGGCGGATGTCAAACCGCTGATCGTTCAGCACCTGAGCGACTTGGGCATACCGGTGATCGTGTACGAGGTTTATCGCAAAGGTCAGAAGGCCGACGAGAAATTGGGTTGATGGCTGGATGGTTTCGCTTCGCTCGCAATAACGACAGTGGGAGAGGCGAGAATGGCGGCAACATCTACGCCGTCGTTGCAAGGAGCGAGGCGGCGAAGCAATCCAAGCATCGTTATCGTCTTTTCTGTGCGAAAGGGGCGGCGATGATCCAAGCAACTTCGTGGTTTCATCCGGAGCGAGGTCATCTCCGCCAATTCGCAAGCTCACGATTGATGGGTGATTGATGGGTATAACTGTGCCATGCGAAAATTTCTAACCGATGCTCCACCCGAAAATTTTCAAATCAATCGAATCGTCTTGACGAAACACGATACCTTCTTTTTTCAGTTTGCGTTTCTGTAAGAGCAGCGAGCTTCCCGTCAGCGAAATTCGGCCTTGATGGTTGATGACGCGGTGCCAGGGCAGGGTGGTGCCTTGGGGCAAGCGGTGCAGCACGCCGCCGACTTGGCGAGCGGCGCGCGAGGAACCGGCAAGGCGGGCGAGAGCGCCGTAGGTGGTGACTTTGCCGCAGGGAATAGCGGCGATGATGGGGTAGAGGCGTTGCGCGAAGGTGTCCATGTCAGGAGTCAGGATGATTCGAGCGGTTCTTGTATAGGAGGGCGAACGATCAACGATGGTGTGATGGGTTTCGCTATGCTCTGCCCAGCCTACGAGTGATGACGATTCCTGTCACCTTCGTTCCTGTCGCCAGACGAGCGCGGAGGCGAGGCTCAGGAAGACGACAGAGGGTGCCAGCGCTGAGGTCAGCGGTGACCAGTCGTTCAGCACGCCGAGGTAGGAAAACAGCCGTCCCAGCAAGAAGAAGGTCAGCCCGAGCATGGCGCCGGCGAAAAGCCGGAAGCCGACGCCGCCTTGTCGTCGCTGGAATTGCGAGAACGGCAGCGCCAGAAACATCATCACGAAGATATTGAGCGGATAGACGAGTTTGACCCATAAGGCGATTTCAAAACGCGAAGTCGGTTGTTCGCTTTTTTCGAGGATGTTGATGTTGTCGTAGAGCGTTTTGATTTCGAGTTGTTCGGGCGGAATTTGAAAAACGGTCAGGATCGACGGGCGCAAGACGGTTTTCCAGACGTAGGATGGTTCGGTGTGAACTTGGGTGTGGCTGCCGTTGCCGATCTCGGTGGTTTCGACATCATCGAGCAACCAGGCATTGTCATTCTCGGAATAAACGCCGCGTTCGGCGCTGCGGATTCGCAGCAGGCGCATGGCTTCGTCGAATTCGTACAGTCGCACGCCCATCAGTATATGACTGGCTGTGGCGGCGCGGATGTTGGCGAAGATGTATTGTTCCTTGAACCAGAAGCCGGAAGAAAATTGTTGCGCGATCATTTGTTGATCGTTGCTGCGGTGAATGGCGCGCACGCTTTGCGCCAGACGTTCGGCCGGCGGCGCGACGAATTCGCCGGCAAGAAAGGTGGCCACCGCGATGGGGGCGGCGACTTGAAAGATGGCGAGGCTGATTTGCGCCAGCGACACGCCGGAGACGCGCATTACGGTCAGTTCGGAACTCGACACCATTTGCGCGAGCACGTAGAGAGCGCCGATCAGCGCCGCGACCGGCGCCAACTCGTAAATCCGTGACGGCAAACGCAGCGCGACGTAGAGGAAAGCGGAGGAGAGGGTGCGACCGCCGCGGCCGACATCGCCGAGTTCGTTGATCAGATCAAAGAACGCGAAGAACATCACCAGCGCGACGAACAGGAACAGCGTCGCGATCAGGATTTCTCGACGAAGGTAACGTCGCAGGATGTTCATGAGGCGGCGGCGGGTGGTGACGAAACATCAGGTGACGAAACATCGGGTGATGAAACATCAGGCGGAGACGCATCACGCGGCGGTCGTCGCCAGAAAGTGTAAATCTGGGTGCGGTGGTAGAGCAAAAAAATCGTCAACGCGATAGCGATGCCGTGCGGGATCAGCAAGCCGGTCAAGAGCGACAGCTTTTCCTGCGCGATCAGGCTTTGAAAGATGTTGAGGCTGTTGGAGTAGATCAGGTACAACAGCACCGCTGCCAGCAAGTTGAACGAGCGTCCCATGCGCGGGTTGACGTAGCTCAGCGGCAACGCGAGCATCGTGAGCACCAGCGCCATGATCGGAATCGACAGGCGCCAGAAAAGTTCGGCGATTTCCGGCGCTTCGTCGGATTTCAGCAAGGCGAGGGTCGGGGCGGCGCGTATCGTCGGCTCGGCAATCTCGGTGTTGGCGGGTTCGATGCGGCGTCCCAACTGTTCAAACTCGACGATTTGATAATCGGCGCTGCCGGGGGAGCCGACGCTGCGGTTGCCCTGCGACATGACGAGGAAACGGTCGCCGTTCGGGCGAGTTTCGACGATGGCCGATTGTGCCGATAGGGTTTCACTGCGCGGTTTGTCGATTGATTGTAAAAAAACATTTTTGATGGTGCCGGTAAACGGGTTGATGCTTTCGATATACACCACCAATCCGGCGCGCTTGAATTCGCGGAATAATCCCGGCGCCAGCATCGACATTTCGTCGCGCGATTCCAGTTGTTTCTCGTATTGCTGTCGCTGCTGTTGCGCCCACGGCGTCAGGAACAGCGACAAGGTGGCAATGGCGATCAGGAAGGGCGCAGCGAAACCCAGCAGGGGGCGGCCCCAAGCGACAAGCGGTTGTCCTGCCGACAACCAGACGATCATTTCGCTGTCACGATAAGCACGGGTCAATGACAGCAAAACGGTCAGAAAAAGTGTAATCGCCAGTAAGATATGCAGATATTGCAGTATATAAAAACCCAACATCGGCAAAATGCCTTCAGTATCAAACTGACCTCCGGCGGCAAGGCCTAGCAAGCGCAATACAAGGTTAGTGAACAAAATTGCGAGCGCTACCAAGAACAAGCCTATGGCATTTATGGTGAGTTCTCGGATGAGGCTGCGTTTGAAAATCATGAATAATTTTGATTTTGTACGATACTTTGCCGATAATGCGTTTTGGCGCCTGTTCATCCCGGCGCTTTTCTAAGAGAAAACACAAAAGAGGACATAATGGAATTTACCATAAAAAGCGGGAACCCAGAGAAACAAAGGACGGCTTGCGTAGTGGTGGGGGTGTTTGATAATCGCAAGCTTTCTCTGGCAGCCGAACGGATCGACCGCGCGGCAAAGGGTTATATCAGCGATATCATTCGGCGCGGGGATATGGAGGGACGTTTAGGAACCACGCTGCTTCTTTACAATGTGCCGAACACACTGGCAGATCGGGTGTTGCTCGTCGGTCTGGGACGCGAGCGCGACTTCAAGGAACGCGAGTACTACACGGCGGTTCGCAATGCCGTGAAATTTCTGAATGAAACCGGCGCTTACGAGGCGGTGATTTATCTGACCGAAGAGAAGGTTCGCCGCCGCGACATCGGCTGGCGTATCGAGCATACGGTGATTGCGGCAAGCGACGCTACCTATCGTTTCGATCACATGAAAACGGAGAATGTGGATGTACGGCGACCACTGCGCAAACTCACCTTGTCCGTCCCGATGCGTTCCGACCTGTTGATTGGCGAAACCATGCTGGCGCGCGGCGTGGCGGTGAGCGAAGGGATCGAATTGACGCGCGATCTCGGCAATTTGCCGGCTAACATGTGCACGCCGGCATATCTTGCCGATATGGCGCGCAAATTGGCGTCGATGTATTCCACCGAAGTCAAGGCGCAGGTGCTGGAACAAAGCGAAATCGAAGAAAACAAGATGGGCGCTTTTCTGTCGGTGGCGCAGGGCAGCGAAACGCCGCCGCGTTTTATCGTCATAGAATACAAGCGAGCGGGCGTCAAGAAAAAGCCGGTGGTGCTGATCGGCAAAGGCATCACTTTTGATTCGGGCGGCATTTCGTTGAAACCGGGCGCCGACATGGATCAGATGAAGTTCGACATGAGCGGGGCGGCGAGTATTTTCGGCGTTTTCCGTACCGTCGCCGAACTGAAGCCGAACATCCATTTGATCGGGCTGATTCCGGCCTGCGAAAACATGCCTTCGGGACGGGCGACCAAGCCGGGCGATGTCGTCACCAGCATGTCGGGGCAGACCATCGAAGTCCTCAATACCGACGCCGAAGGCCGCCTGTTGCTGGCCGACGCGCTGACTTACGCCGAGCGTTACGACCCCGAAGCGGTGGTCGATGTCGCCACGCTGACCGGCGCGATGGTGATTACGCTGGGAAATGTGGCTTGTGGCGTTTTTGGTAATAACGAAACGCTGGTGCGGGCGCTGGTAACGGCGGGCGACGATGCCGCCGACCGCGCTTGGGCGCTGCCGCTGTGGGACGAATACCACGACGCGCTGAAAAGCAACTTTGCCGACGTGGCCAACGTGGGCGGGCGGTCGGCGGGGAGTATCACCGCCGCTTGCTTCCTGTCGCGTTTTGCCAAAAAATACAACTGGGCGCACCTCGACATCGCCGGCGTGGCCTGGAAGGAAGGCAAGGAGAAAGGCGCGACCGGGCGGCCGGTGCCGTTGCTGGTCAATTGGTTGTTGGCGCGGGAAAATCGTGACGAGTGACGCCGGGAGAGTTATCATCTCGGAATGACTGTCATCGATTTTTATACGCATGTGAACGACCCTCTTGGCGTTGTCGTCCGGCTGGTGGAAAAAGCCTACGCGCAACACGGGAGGGTTCGGGTTTTGACGGAGGACGAGACCATGACGGCGGCGCTGGATCAACGGCTGTGGATCGACCCGCCGCACGCTTTTCTGCCGCACTGTCGGCTGGGGAGTTCGCTGGCGGACGAGACGCCGATTCTGATTGACCATCTGCCCGAGCATAATGGCCCCGCCGCCGTGCTTATCAACACCAAAGCCGAGTTGCCGCCGTTTTTCAGCCGCTTCGAGCGGCTGGCGGAAGTGATCGGTTGCGACGAAACCGCGCTGGCGCAAGGGCGTCAGCGCTACCGTTTTTATCAGGAGCGCGGCTACGAACTGCGTGCTCACAATCTGACGGCGCGCCGTTGAAACGGATCGGGGGGCGGAACATGACGGATCAGCAGGACACTCCTACAACACCGCCGATAGTGCGCAACCTGTTTGACGGTGTGGATGCGCTGATGCGACGCAACCGCCGGACGGGAACCGTCGAGCCGCCACCGCCGCCGCCGGAAGGGCTACCCGATCTCGCCAAAGTTTCCGCCGAAATCTTCGCCGAAGTTTCGGCCAAGGCCTTTGCCGGAAGTTTCGGCAAGGGGCGCGAGGAAGAAAACGCCGAACCATTACCAACTGTTCGGGCTGAGTCTGTCAAAGCCCACAGTGATACGCCGCTTGCCCTTCGACAAGCTCAGGGCGAACGGAATCAACCAGCGAGTTCCGAAACACCGACTGTTGCCCAAGCGCCGGAATCCGTACCGGAAGTGGCAGCGAAAAAGGCGCGAGCGGAAGACGATTTGCTGCTGTGGGAGTTTGCGTTGCCGATAGAGGGTGCGACGCCGGAGCCCGAAGCGCCATCCGCTGAAGTCGAAGAAGCAAAGCCGGCGGTCAAAGAAGAACCAGAAGAGCCGCGCACGCTGGAAGAATTGTTTTTCGATGCGTTGTCGCTGATGTCAACGCCCGAAGTGCTGGCGACGCCCGCCCAAGGTTCCGTCTCTTACGAGACGGCGCCGCCGACGGTGGCGTTCGACGTGGCGGCGCCGGAAGCGTCGGAGACAAAACCGGCATCCACTGCATCGGAAGAAGAGGTCTGGTTGCCGTCGGCAGAAACGGACGACATTCCTCCAGCGCTCGACGAAGGTTCGGCCATCGGAGTAGCGGAAGCGCTGGCGCCCCTGTCCGGCATCGGGCTGACGGAAGCAGAGGCGGCCGCCGAAGAAGCCGCCAAAGGCGCGACGGACTTCGCGTGGCCGGAACCGAAAGCGGAGTTGCTGGAAACTGCGGCACCGGAAACGCCGGAAGTGGAAACTGCCGAAGCGGAGACTATCGAAGCGCCGGAAGAAATTGCCGAAGCGGTCGAGGCAGAGGCCGTCGAAGAACCTGAGGAGATTGTTGCCGAAGAACTCGAGGGATTCACCGAAGCGCCTGAGGATGAGTTTGCCGAAGCGGAAACCGCAGAAGCGTCAGAAGTGGAAACCGCTGAGCCGGGGGAAGCTCTTTTCGCCGAGCCTCTGATTTTTGCGCCGGAAGCAGTAGAGGAAGAAACAGCTGGGGAAGCCGGTGAAGCAGCGGCGGAAGCCGTCACCGAGCCGCCCGAAGAACAGCCTGCCGAGGAACAATTCGCTCCTGAGAAACCCGCTGCGCCTTCGTTCTCGGCGGCGGCGCTGTTGTCCGAATTCCAGTACGGTAATGAAGTCGGAACCCCGCCTTCACACTACTCGGCGGCGCAGTTGTTGTCGGAATACCAGCAACAGCACCCACAAGTGCAAAACATCAAGGCGATGGTGGTCTCGCTGCCGCCGATTCGCACGACCTCATCGGTGGATGAGCATGATTCTTTACTGACTTTAGTCGAATCGGCCAAGGATGGCAACAAGACGAAGACGGTCGAGAAAGCGCCGGAGAAAGAACCGCCGAAAGTTTTCGAGAAAGCGCCGGAGAATGCTCCGGAAAAGACGCCCGATAAAGCCCCCGCCCGTGTTTCCCCGCTGCCTGAGGCGCCGGTGGCGGCAACGCCTGAATTGACCCTTAAAGTGTTTCCGGCGGCGCCTGCTGCTGTCGCGCGGACGGGAGAGGTGGCCGTGCCCGTAGCGCCCGCCGCCAGAAAGCCCACCACAGCGCCTGTCGCTGCGCCCACCGCAATCCCTGTTACCGCGCCTGCCGCGAGGCCAACGCCTGTTGTGGACAAGCCCGTTGCGGACAGGCCAATCCCTGCCGTTGCCAAACCCGTTGTCGCACCCGCTGCGCCCGCCGTCGCGCCCAATCACGATGACGATTATTTTCCGGTGTTGACCGATGTCGTCAGCGAAGAGGAATTGCCGTCGTCGGGCAGGATGTAAAGTAGGTACAAGAAGCACAACATCTATAGCCAACTGGCCTAAAGGCTCCCGTAAATAGCGGCGAGCGTGTAAACTTTAACTTTTTTCGCCAAGGGCATGACCATGTACCACCGTTCCATCACGCTCGCGCAAACCGACCCCGAACTTTGGGCGACCATCGCTGCCGAAACGAAACGGCAGGAAGATCACATCGAGTTGATCGCTTCCGAGAACTACGTCAGCCCGAGCGTCATGGCGGCGCAAGGGTCGCAACTGACCAACAAGTACGCCGAAGGTTATCCGGGCAAACGCTATTACGGCGGTTGCGAATTTGTCGATCAAACCGAACAGTTGGCCATCGACCGCGCGAAAAAATTGTTCGGCGCGCAAGCGGCGAATGTACAACCGCATTCCGGCGCGCAAGCCAATCAAGCAGTGTTTTTCGCGGCGTTGCAACCCGGCGACACGATTCTCGGCATGAGTCTGCCGCATGGCGGTCACTTGACGCACGGCTCGCCGGTGAACATGTCCGGCAAGTGGTTCAAGGTGGTTCCTTACGGTCTCGACGAAAGCGAGTTGATCGACTACGACAGCATGGCGAAGCTGGCGGAGGAACACAAGCCCAAGCTGATCGTTGCCGGCGCGTCGGCGTATTCGCGGGTGATCGACTGGAAAAAATTTCGCGCGGTTGCCGATCATGTCGGTGCGGCGTTGATGGTGGACATGGCACACTACGCCGGATTGGTTGCGGCGCATCTGTACCCAAGTCCGATCCCGTTCGCCGATTATGTGACGACGACGACGCACAAAACGCTGCGCGGCCCGCGCGGCGGCATGATTTTGATGCCAGCGGAAAACGAGAAGGCGATCAACTCCGCCGTCTTCCCCGGTTTGCAGGGCGGGCCGCTGATGCATGTGATTGCGGCCAAAGCGGTGGCGCTTCACGAAGCGCTCTCGAAAGAATTCAAAACGTACCAGATGTGTGTGCTGGAAAACGCCCGCGTGCTGGCGAAAACGCTTGGCGAACGCGGTTTGCGCATCGTTTCCGGCGGTACCGATTCGCATGTGTTTCTGGTGGATTTGCGCGCCAAGAAAATTACCGGCAAAGCCGCCGAAGAAGTGTTGGGCAAGGTGCACATCACGGTCAACAAGAATTCGATTCCGAACGATCCCGAAAAGCCGTTCGTGACTTCCGGCGTCCGGCTCGGCAGTCCGGCCATCACCACGCGCGGCTTTTCCGTGTTTGAATGCGAAAAACTCGCGCATTTGATTGCCGATGCGCTCGACGCGCCGGAAGACGATAAAGCGCTGGCGCGGGTGAGGGCGGAAGTGGACGCGCTGACCGCCAAGTTTCCTGTTTACAAGGATTGACGGGAGTCGTCGATGAAATGCCCGTTCTGTCGCAGCGATGATACGCAAGTGATCGACTCGCGGGTGTCGGAAGCGGGCGATTCGATTCGGCGTCGGCGGCGTTGTACCGTGTGTCAGAAACGCTTCACGACCTATGAGACGGTCGAGTTGCGAATGCCGCAAATCGTCAAAAGCGACGGCACGCGCGATGAGTTTGTCGAAGCCAAATTGCGTGTCGGCTTTCAACGCGCGCTGCACAAGCGCGCCGTTGAAACGGAAGCCGTCGATGCGGCGATCCAGCGCATCATTCAAAAATTGCTGTCGTTAGGCGAGCGCGAAGTGCCGTCGCGACAGATTGGGGAAATGGTGATGGAAGAACTGTATGATCTGGACAAGGTGGCGTATGTTCGCTTTGCTTCGGTCTATCGCTCGTTTAAGGACGTTTCGGATTTTCACGATGTCTTGAGGACGATGGAAAACCCGGAACAATCACTGGCTGAAAAATAGAAAGGGGATAATGCGCTGGTCTGGAGCTGATGTACGACACATGCAGCACGCGCTGGTGTTGGCGGCGCGGGGCTTGTATACCACTGCACCGAACCCACGGGTCGGTTGCGTGATCATTAACGACAACGGGAAAATCATCGGTGAAGGCTGGCATCAAAAAGCCGGAGAGTCTCATGCGGAAACGTCGGCGCTGATCGACGCGCTCGCGCAGGGATATGATGTGCGCGGCGCCACGATGTATGTTTCGCTGGAACCGTGCAGCCACTACGGGCGGGTGCCGCCCTGCACCGAAGCGATCATCGCCGCCGGTATCGGGCGAGTGATTGCGGCGTGCAACGATCCGAATCCGAAAGCATTACACGGCGGTCGGGTGTTGCAGGCGGCAGGCATCGCGTTTGAAGCGGGCTTGCTCGAAAAAGAAGCGCGCGAATTGAACTGCGGTTTCATCTCGCGCATGCAACGCGGGCGGCCGTGGGTTCGCAGCAAAATCGCCGCCAGTCTGGATGGACGGATCGCGCTGGCCGACGGTCGCAGTCAATGGATCACGCAAAAGGCGGCGCGCGACGACAGCCATGCTTTTCGCGCGCGCGCCTGCGCGTTGTTGACCGGCATCGGCACCGTGTTGGCCGACAACCCGTCGTTGACCGTGCGGGCGGTGGAAACGCCGCGGCAACCGTTGCGCATCGTGCTCGATCGTCAAGCGAGAACGCCGACAACGAGCAAGCTCATGAACGACGACGGCGAAACGATGATCATTACCTCAACCACGCGACCGGCGTCCTGGCCCTTGCATGTTCGTCACCGGCTGCTGCTGGCCACCGGCCTTGAAGGAAAATACAGCGCCGAAGATTTGGAGGCGATGATGGCCATGCTGGCAAGAGCGGAAGTCAACGAATTGCACGTCGAAGCCGGTGCGCGCTTGAACGGCGCGCTACTCGAAGCGGGACTCGTTGACGAATTGCTGGTGTATGTGTCGCCCAAACTGCTGGGGCAACAAGCGTTGCCAATGTTCAATCTATCCGCGCCGCTGGACACGTTGGAAGGCGACGCGAAATTTTCGCTCGCAGAAGCGATGCGCGTCGGTGACGATGTGCGTTTGCGCTTTTGCCGCAAAGAAGACTGAAATGTTTACCGGAATCATCTCCGCTGTCGGCACGATTAAAAACGTCACGCCCAAAGCGGGCGGCGTTGCGCTCACCGTCGATGCCTCGGCGCTGGATTTGACCGATGTTGCGCTGGGCGACAGCGTCGCGCTCAACGGTTGTTGCCTGACAGTGGTTGAACGACGAGCGCAAATGTTGGTGTTCGACGTGTCGGCGGAAACCCTGCGTTGCACTGCTGGATTTCCGGCGGGAGGTCGCGTCAACATGGAAAAAGCGATGCGCTTGTCCGACCGTCTCGGCGGCCATCTGGTGAGCGGCCACGTTGATGGCGTCGGTCGCATCGTGCAACTGATTGCGCTCGATGCTGCACAGAATGAAGAAAACGCGGCGCACAATTACCTGCTGGAAATCGAAGCGCCGCAACCCTTGATGCGCTTCATCGCGCCCAAAGGATCGTTGACCGTCAACGGCGTCAGCCTGACTGTCAACACCGTTGCCGATCATCGCGCGGCGATCAACCTGATCCCGCATACGTTCACTGCCACCACTTTTTCATCGTTGAAACCCGGCGACGCCGTCAATCTCGAAATCGATCTGATTGCACGGTACGTGGCGCAACTGCTCGACGGAAATGGCAGGTTGGGGTGAGTGCAGCGAACCCCACGGGTCGGTGCGACGTGGTACAGTTGTTTGTCAGGAATGTTAGTCAAAAGCAGGAGCGAATATGGAAAATCTGCCGCTCAATAAAGTTTTTACGTTGATCGAACCGGGGCCGGTCGTGCTGGTGACGACGCGCGATGGTCGTCGCGACAACGTGATGACCATCACCTGGACGATGGTGCTGGATTTTTCGGCGTCCTTCGCCATCACCACCGGGCCCTGGAACTACTCGTATGGCGCGCTCAAGAAAAACAAGGAATGTGTGATCGCCATTCCCACGGTGGACATGCTCGACATCGCCGTGGGCATCGGCACTTGCAGCGGGCGCGAGGAGGACAAGTTCGAGAAGTTCGGCTTGACCCGCGCCAAGGCCAAGCACGTTCGCGCGCCGCTCATCGAGCAGTGTCTGGCGAACATCGAATGCCGGGTGGCGGATATCATCGAACCCTACAACATCATCGTGCTGCAAGGCGTGGCGGCTTGGATTGACAGCGACCGCAAGGAAAAGCGTCTGCTCCACGCCATCGGCGATGGTACGTTTGTCGTCGATGGGCGCAATTTCGACCGCAAGGAAATGATGCAGTCGAAATTGCCGGATGGGGTGTAGGGTAACGTTGGGCAAACCCAACCGCTTCGGTGCTTTGCGCTATTCTTCCATAGAGAGGAATGGCGTTGGTGGTATCGGAAATATCGGGGGTAGTAGCACGAAAAATGGAGGGGTGGACGCCGAAGGCGGACGGGGTGATTGAAGGGCACGGCGCGCTGTTCCCCTACGGCAATACATCCCGCCGTGGCGGCAGGATGCCGCTCCTACAATTCTGCATTATGTTCCGGAATAACGCCCGACAATCTTTTCCGCCAGCGCCGCCAGCGCTGCTTCCGATAAATCGTCGGGGTGAAAGCGCGGCGCATGGTGCAGTTTGTTGAAGTGGCGGTATTGCGAATGCGCGTACAGCGGATCGTAGTGGTGGGTGAGCAATTCGGCAAAAAGTTCGGGCAGGTTGCCCTCTTGCGCCCACTGTTGCCAGCGTGTCAACGCAGCGTTGTCGATGAAGCCGCGGAGTCGTTCCAGCTGCGCGCACAAGTCTTGCGGATTTTGGCCGAGGTAAGCGTAATCATCGAGCAGGTAGCGCAGTCGCACTTCCGGCGACGGCGAGAGTTCGAGGCAATCGGCGTTGCGCATGGCGTCGATCAGCGCGTTGGGCAGCGCGACGCGGCCGATCTTGCGACTCTCGGCTTCGACGTAAACGGGGCGCGTCGGATCGAGCGCAACCAGCGTTTCGGAGAGTTGCGTTTCAAACGCTTTTTGTGAAGGTTGCGGAGTGTCCGGTAACGCGCCGAGCACCGAGCCTTTGTGTGCGGCCAGCGCTTCGAGGTCAAGCGTTTGTTCACCGCAAGCTGCCAGCGCCGTTAGCAGCCGCGTTTTGGCGCTGCCAGTAGGGCCGCAGATGACGCGCCAGTGATAACGCGGCGGCTGTTCGTCGAGGGTTTGCAAAACGTGGTTGCGCCAGGTTTTGTAGCCGCCGGCCAGTTGCGTGGCGCGCCAGCCGATCAGCCGCAGCCAAGTGACGAAGCTGGCGCTGCGCATGCCGCCGCGCCAGCAGTACACCAGCGGCCGCCAGCTTTTGGGGCGGTCGGCAAATTCATGGTCGAGGTATTGGGCGAGGTGGCGGGCGACCATCGCGGCGCCGACTTTGCGCGCTTCAAAAGGGGAGTTTTGGTAGAGCGTGCCGACGGCGGCGCGCTCTTCATCATTCAGGACGGGGCAGTTGCGCGCGCCGGGAAGGTGGTCTTCGGCGAATTCGGCGGGGGAACGCGCGTCGATGATTTCATCGGCGTCGGCTCGTTCGGCCAGAGTGCAACGCGCGTCGGGGAGAAGGGTCATGGCGGGTGGGGTTCGCGGAAGAGCATCGGGAAAATCGCATTGTTGCACGGCGGCGATACGCAGGGGCGGCATTCTGCCGTTCGTAAAGGTCAATTTTGTGAGAAACGAGCGGCAGGATGCGCCCCTACTCTTCAATTCACGCAACTAACCATCCGAAAACACACAAAAGCTGTTTCGAGCCGACACAAAGCGATATGTTTTTCAAAATATAGACGATATGTTTGATAGAATATAGAAAATTATGGATATGGCCTAACTATCCCTTCCCACCCAACCCCAAGGAATCGCCATGAAACGTTTTGATTCGTTGCTGAAAACCGGCGCGGTGACGCTGGTTTTATCTCTCGCCTTCATTTCTGCGGCGCAAGCCAGGGAGGTCAGTGCCGCCGTAGCGGCCAATTTCACCGGCCCCATGCAGGCGCTCGCCGTTGCCTTCGAGCAGGAAACCGGACACAAAGCCGTGCTTTCGTTCGGCGCGACCGGTCAATTCTATGCGCAAATCAAAAACGGCGCGCCCTTCGACGTTTTTCTGGCTGCCGATAACACCACGCCCGCCAAGCTGGAAGCGGAAGGCGTGACGGTTTCCGGCAGTCGGTTTACCTACGCCATCGGCGCGTTGGCGCTGTGGAGCGCCAAGGAAGGTTTCGTGGACGACAAGGGAGCGGCGTTGAGCAAGGGCGCATTCGCTCACCTTGCCATTGCCGATCCCGAGAAAGCGCCTTACGGCGCGGCGGCGGTGGAAACGCTCAAGAGCTTGGGACAATATGAGAGGCTCCGATCCAAGTTGGTGATGGGCAACAACATCGCTCAAGCGTATCAGTTCGTGACCACCGGCAACGCGCCGCTGGGGTTTGTCGCGCTGTCGCAAATTTATAAAGACGGCAAGTTGACCGGCGGCTCGGTGTGGATCGTTCCGGAAAATCTTTACAAGCCGATTCTTCAAGACGCGGTGTTGTTGACGAAAGGCAAGGACAATCCCGCTGCTGCCGCGTTGTTGCAGTTTCTGAAAGGGCCGAAAGCGGCGGCCATCATCAAATCTTACGGGTATCAACTCAAGTAATCATGGACAACGCCAGCCTCACTGCCATCTGGCTCACCTGCAAACTGGCAACGTTGACGACGGTGCTTTTGTTGCTGGTCGGAACGCCCATTGCCTGGTGGCTGGCCAACACCCGCTCGCGCTTGAAAGGGCCGGCGGGCGCGCTGGTGGCGCTGCCGTTGGTGCTGCCGCCGACGGTGCTGGGGTTTTATCTTTTGATCGCGTTCGGGCCGCACGGCTTCATCGGGCAGGCGATGGACGCGCTGAATCTGCAACGGCTTCCGTTCACTTTTGCCGGACTGGTAATCGCTTCGGTGATCTATTCGTTGCCCTTCGTGGTGCAACCCATTCAAAACGCTTTCGAGGCCATCGGCAAACGCCCGCTGGAAGTGGCGGCCAGCTTGCGGGCTTCGCCGTGGGACGCTTTTTTCAGCGTTGCTCTGCCGCTGGCGCGCCCCGGTTTCATCACCGCCGCCATTCTGGGCTTCGCGCACACGGTCGGCGAGTTCGGCGTCGTGCTGATGATCGGCGGCAACATCCCCGGCAAAACCCAAGTGTTGTCGGTCAAGATTTTCGACTACGTGGAAAACGCCAACTACACGCAAGCGCACTGGCTGGCTGGCGGCATGGTGCTGTTCAGTTTCGTGGTGTTGATGCTGCTCTACGGCCGACGCCAACGGGCAGACTGGAGCCGGTGATGGAAGGGCGTTTCCATATCGATTACGCCGGTTTCACGCTGGACGTTGACCTCTCCATTCCGGAGAAAGGCATCACGGCGTTGTTCGGTCCGTCCGGTTCCGGCAAGACCACAATTCTGCGCTGCATGGCCGGACTGGAATGCTCGCCGACAGGTTTTCTGTCCGTCGCGGACGAAGTGTGGCAAGACGAGCGTCGCGGCATTTTTTTGCCCACGCACCAGCGCCCGCTGGGGCTGGTGTTTCAGGAAGCGAGCCTTTTTCCGCACTTAACGGTCTTGAAAAATCTTCGCTACGGAATGAAACGAGCGGGCAATAACCATGGCGAGGGGTTCGACGCTATGCTCGATTTGCTGGGCATTCGCTCTCTTCTCGAACGCGCGCCCGACAGTCTATCCGGCGGCGAGCGGCAGCGCGTCGCCATCGCACGCGCGCTGCTCACCCGTCCCCGTTTGTTATTGATGGACGAGCCACTCTCCGCACTCGACATGAAGCGCAAGCTGGAAATTTTGCCTTACCTCGAAAGGCTGCGCGATGAACTTTCCATTCCTGTGATTTACGTCAGCCATTCGCTGGATGAAGTTGCACGCCTCGCCGATCATCTCGTCCTCATCGAAGACGGGCGTGTCATCGCCAACAGTTCGCTCACGGAGGCGCTGGAAAGAGCCGACTTGAGCGCTGTCTTTGCCGGAGAAACCGGCGCGGTGCTGGAAACGACGGTGGCCGCGCACGAGGAGGACGGCCTCACCAGATTGGAATTTCCCGGCGGCAAACTCTACATCGCCGGAAACACGCCCGCGCTCGGCAGTCGCTTGCGTTGCCGCATTCACGCCAGCGATGTCAGCCTCGCGTTGAGCGCGCACACTGACATCAGTATCTTGAATACGTTACCCGCCACCGTGGTTGCCATCGCCGATGCCGATACCCCCGGCCAGGTGCTCGTGCAACTGCAACTCGCGGGCGGGAAAAACTTGTTGCTGACGCGCATCACCGAGCGGTCACGGCAAGCGTTGAACATCACACCCGGACTCGGCGTTTTTGCGCAGATAAAGTCTGTGGCGATTCTTCGCTGAGTTTTGACGGTCGATACGGTGACGCTTTCACAAGGAGAAAAGAAAAATGAGGGTACGAGGGACTGGATTCCTGCCTTCGCGGGAATGACGGCAAGAGGAGGGGGCTGTGTTTCTCCTGCGCTTTCGTTCCCCGTCTGCGCGGTGATTGGCTCCGCGTGAATGAGGGAACGAGGGACTGGATTTCCGCCTTCGCGTGAATGACGGCAAGAGGAGGCTGTGTTTTGCCTGCGCCTTCGTTCCCCGTCTGCGCGGTGATTGACTCCGCGGGAATGACAGGGAATCCAGTCCTTCCACCTATCACTTATGAAAGAGTGAAGTCAATCGGTAACAGCAACGATCACTTGTCTCGGATCGATAAGCGCAAATACTTCGGCGTCGAGAGGAAAACGCGCAGCAGTGTGATCGAGCGCGACGATCAGGTGGTGGTTGCTCGGCAGCGCCAGCGTGATTTCGGCGTTGCCTTCGTCGTCGGTTTCGATATGAGTCACCGTGCCGCGCAGCGTTTGTTTGCCGTCAACCGGCGCCGCGCTCAGTGCGATCATCGGTGCTTTGATGAGCGCGACGGCGTGACGCCCCGCCCGCAAATCGAGCGCTTCGACGCTGGCGCGCGTCAGTTGCGCTTGCAGAATCATTCCTCCGCCGAGATCGAGATCGGCAATGATACGCTGGCCGTGTTCGTGCAATTCGCGAACGACGGCAGCGAGTTGGTTGCGGGCGCTGGTGCGCAACTGTAAGCGACGGTCGAGCGCTTGCAACTGGCCGAAATGAGGATAACGCCGTTCGAGCGCCGCCAGCATCGTTTCGTATTCCTGTTCCATCGCGCGGTAATTGGCAACCACATGTTGTCCGTACTCGGTCAGCACCGTGCCGCCGCCTTGTCTGCCGCCCTTGGCGCGTACGACCAGCGGTTGATCGGCGAGATTGTTCATCGCGTTGATCATGTCCCAAGCGGTTTTGTAGCTCATGCCGAGTTGGCGCGCGGCTTCGGCAATCGAATGGCTGGCGTTGATTTTTTCGAGCAGATCGACGCGCCCGCGCCCCAGAAAAGCATGCGGGCCGCGCTCGACCCAGAAACGTCCGTGGACTTCGAGTTTAGGAGGCTTGTCGATGGAATTGGTCACGTTTTTTCGTTCGGCAAAGGGTTGGTCGGAGAGCGGCAGACGTGATAATCTTGTGCTTGTAAGGCAAAATAAAAGAGTAGCATAATGAGTAGCATAAAGGCAGAAGAAACGGTTCGATTGACGCAATTTTCACACGGTGGCGGTTGCGGCTGCAAAATAGCGCCCGCCGTATTGGCGGAAATGCTTTCGACGATGTTGCCGGGCGTGGTCCCGTCGGAACTCATGGTCGGCGCCGAAACCGGCGACGATGCCGCCGTGTATCGCTTGAACGATCAGCAGGCGCTGGTGGCGACGACCGATTTTTTCATGCCGGTGGTGGACGACCCCTATGACTTCGGACGCATCGCCGCCACCAATGCGTTGTCCGACGTTTATGCGATGGGGGCGCAACCGATTCTGGCGCTGGCGATTGTCGGGATGCCGATCGATAAACTGCCGTTGCCGCTCATCGGCCGTATTCTCGAAGGCGGCGGCAGCATTTGCCGCGAGGCCGGCATTCCACTGGCGGGCGGGCATTCGATTGACAGCGTGGAGCCGATTTACGGACTGGTGGCGCTGGGGTTGGTTCACCCGGATCGGGTGCGGCGCAACGCCGCCGGTCAAGCGGGCGACGCGCTGATTCTCGGCAAGCCGCTGGGCATCGGCATTCTGAGTGCGGCGCTGAAGAATAACAAACTCGACGCAACGGGATACGCCACGATGATCCGGCACACGACCCAACTCAATCGCGTCGGCACGGCGCTGGCGAAACTCGACAGCGTGCATGCGATGACTGACGTGACCGGCTTCGGTCTGCTCGGCCATTTGCTGGAGATTTGCCGAGGGTCGGCGTGTGGGACGCGCTTGTCATTCGGGCAACTGCCGCTGATGGAAGAAGCCGCCGCCTTCGCCCGCGACGGCATGGCCACTGGCGCGTCCGGTCGCAACTGGGCGTCGTATGGGCTTGAGGTGCGGCTGGCTCCCGCTATCGCGCCCTGGCAGCAGACGTTGCTGACCGATCCGCAGACCAGCGGCGGCTTGCTGGTTTCGTGCGCGCCGGAAGCGACAGGCGAGGTGTTGCGCTTGTTTCACGAGGCGGGCTTCGCGGCGGCGACGGTGATCGGCGCGCTCGCTGAGGGCGCCGCGCAGGTGGCCGTCGATCCCTGATGCTGTCATTACGTCCTGCAAACGGCTACAATAGTGCGCTTTTGCGCGCCGCGCAATACTGATTGCATAACCATGAACGTCTCCGAAATCCGCCGCCAATTCATCGACTATTTTGTTGCCCACGGTCACGCCGCCGTGCCCAGTTTCTCGCTGGTGCCGGGCAACGATCCGACGCTGCTGTTCACCAACTCTGGTATGGTGCAATTCAAAGATGTGTTTTTGGGCATCGACAAGCGCCCTTATCAACGCGCGGTCACTTCGCAGCGCTGCGTGCGCGCCGGCGGCAAACACAACGATCTGGAAAACGTCGGTTATACGGCGCGCCATCACACCTTCTTCGAGATGCTCGGCAATTTCAGTTTCGGCGATTATTTCAAGCGCGACGCGATCATCTTCGCGTGGGAATTGCTGACCAAGGTTTATAAGCTGCCGCCGGAAAAATTGTGGGCGACGGTTTATATCGACGACGACGAAGCCTACGATATCTGGGCGAACGAAATCAAGATTCCGAAAGAACGCCTCATTCGCATCGGCGACAACAAGGGCGCCAAATACGCCAGTGACAATTTCTGGCAGATGGCCGATATCGGCCCCTGCGGCCCGTGCTCGGAAATTTTCTACGACCACGGTTCTGCCATTGCCGGCGGCCCGCCGGGATCGCCCGACGCCGAAGGCGACCGTTATGTCGAAATCTGGAATCTGGTGTTCATGCAGTTCAGCCGCGACGCGCAAGGCGTGTTGACGCCGTTGCCCAAACCGTGCGTCGATACCGGCATGGGGCTGGAGCGTTTGGCGGCGGTGCTGCAACATGTTCATTCCAACTACGAGATTGATTTGTTTCAATCGCTGATTGCGGCGGCGGCCAAAGCGACGGGATGCAAGGACAAAACATCGCCGTCGCTGCGCGTGATCGCCGATCACATTCGCGCTTGTGCGTTTTTGATCGTTGACGGTGTGATCCCCGTCAGCGAAGGGCGCGGCTACGTGTTGCGTCGCATCATTCGTCGCGCGCTTCGGCACGGCTATGAACTGGGACAGCGGAAACCGTTTTTCTACACCCTCGTCGAAGCGCTGGCGAAAACGATGGGCGACGCTTACCCTGAATTGGTGCGTGAGCAAACGCGAGTGGCGCAAGTGCTGCAAACCGAAGAACAGCGCTTCGGCGAAACCATCGAAAACGGCATGAAGCTGCTGGATGAAGCGTTGAAGCGCATGCAGGACAGCGGCGGCGCCACGCTTGACGGCGAAGTGGCGTTCACGCTGTACGACACCTTCGGCTTTCCGCTCGATCTGACGCAGGACGTTTGCCGCGAGCGCGGCATAACGGTCGATGAAGCCGGTTTCGATCAAGCGATGCAGACGCAGCGCAAACGGGCGCGGATGGCGAGCCAATTCAAGGCCGACGAGCCGTTGCCTTATCAGGGATCGAAAACCACGTTTGAAGGTTACGAGCGACTGGAAAACGCGGCGAAAATCGTGGCGCTGTACAACGATAGCGTCAGCGTGCCGTCGCTTAAAGAAGGCGAATGCGGCGTGGTGGTGCTCGATCGCACGCCGTTTTACGCCGAATCGGGCGGGCAGGTGGGCGATATTGGTCAACTTGGCAGCGGCGCGGTGATGTTTTCAGTGCGCGACACGCAAAAAATTCAGCCCGAAGTGTTCGGCCACATCGGCGAAGTGATGAAAGGCGCGCTGAACGTCGGCGATACGATTCAGGCGAACGTGGATCGCGCTGCGCGCTCGCGCATCATGCGCAACCACTCGGCCACGCACTTGATGCACAAAGCGCTGCGCGAAGTGCTGGGCACGCATGTGCAACAAAAAGGCTCGCGAGTTGACCCCGAGCGCACGCGCTTCGACTTCTCGCACTTCTCGCCGGTCACCTCCGAAGAAATCGCGCAAGTGGAAGCGAAAGTTAACGAAGAAATTCTGGCGAACGCGGCGACGCAAACGCGAGTGATGCCGTTCGACGATGCGCTGAAAGCGGGCGCGATGGCGCTCTTCGGCGAGAAGTACGGCGACAAAGTGCGCGTGCTCAACATCGGCTCGTCGTGCGAATTGTGCGGCGGCACCCACGTCGAACGCACCGGCAGCATCGGCCTGTTCAAGATCGTTGCCGAAAGCGGTGTCGCGGCGGGCATTCGCCGCATCGAAGCGATCACCGGCGAAGGCATGCTTGGTTACCTCAACGACCGCGAACAGATTTTGCAACGCGCCGCCGGAGAATTGAAAGTATCACCCGGCGAACTGGACGTGCGCGTCGCGCATCTGAACGAACAAATGAAAAACGCCGAGAAAGAACTGGCGCGACTGAAAACGCGAATGGCGTCGATGCAAGTCGATCATTTGATTGACGCGCAAACGGTCAACATCAAAGGCATCAAAGCCGTCGTCGCTGGTCTGGACAACGTGGACAGTGCCGCGCTGCGCGACGCGCTCGACAAAGTGCGCGCGAAACTCGGCTCGGGCGTGGCGGTACTGGCAACAGTGAACGACGGCAAAGTGCAGTTGATCGCGGGTGTGACCCCCGATCTGACCGCCAAGATCAAAGCGGGCGAACTGGTGAATTTCGTCGCGCAACAAGTCGGCGGCAAAGGTGGTGGTCGCCCCGACATGGCGCAGGCGGGCGGCACCCAGCCCGATAAATTGGCAGCGGCATTGCAGTCGGTGCGGGGGTGGGTTGAAGCGAAGTTGTGATTCCGCGCAGGACAACAATCGTAGGGTGGGGAGGCGAGGACTGAGCCGTGCCCCTTTGCTCACCCTACGAACGATATATTGAAGATGCGGGCGCGGGCACATTCAAAGCCCTCTTTCAAAAAAAGCTTTCCGTTTTTTACCGCCAATATCTCGGATGGTTTTGCCGATAAGTCTCGGCAGTGATTCCTCGATCGTCAACCGTGAAGTGAACGGCGCCGCCGCGGTCGGTGCGCCATTGGTTGGCGTGGACGGTTTCATAGCGGGCGATGGTTTCTTCTTTCGGAAAGCCGAAGCGGTTGCGGTAGCCGACGGAATAGACGATGTGCGATGGCGCAACGTCGGTAACGAAGGGCAGCGTTGATGAAAGCCGACTGCCGTGATGCGGCACGACGAGGATGTCGCTTTTTATATCGGCGGCGTGGCGTTCGATCAACGCATTCTCGGCGCGCTTGCCGATGTCGCCGGTCAACAGCAAGCTGCCATGCGATGATTCGATTTTCAGCACGCACGAGCGGTCGTTGGCGCTGCGTAAGGAGGTGTTTTCTGACGGCGACAGGAAACGAAAACGAACGCCGTCCCATGTCCACTCAAAACCATCGACACAATCGACGGGGGCGGGGAGAGGCGTTTTGTTGTTGACGGCCTTTTCGTTTTCTGCCGCTTCGACGGGCGCCGAGGTGTAAAACTGTCGGACGGGCAAGGTGGCGAGCACGTCGCGCGTGCCGCCGTTGTGATCGTCGTCGTCGTGACTGACGACCAGCGTGTCAATGGTGTTAATGGCGCCGAATTGCAGAAAGGGCGAGACGATGCGGCTGCCGGCGCTGGCGTCGTCGAAGTAGCTGGGGCCGGTGTCGTAGAGCAGCGTGTGTTGGCTCGTGCGCACGAAGACCGATAAGCCCTGCCCGACATCGAGCACGGTCGCTTCAAAATTTCCGGCGGCGGGCGCGAGCGGCACGATCAAAAACATCGGCAAACACCACAAAACGCCGAGGGCGCGGCCGGGCACGCCGCGCGGCATCAGCATCCAGAGAATACCGAAGACGGCGGCGATGATGGTCCAGATTGGCGCGCCGTGTTGTTGCCACACGGCAATCGGCAGGTGCGACATCCAACTCAGCGCGGTCATCAAAATTTCAAATAAAAAGTGCGCGAGCGGCAACAACCACGAGAAGCCGGGGGTGGCGCCGATCAGCGCGATGGGCGTGACCAGCAACGTGATCCACGGGATCGACAGAAAATTGGCGGGCAACGAGACCAGCGGAAATTGTTGAAAGATCGCCAGCAGCAGCGGCATCAATCCCAGCGTGACGATACATTGGGTGCGAAAGCCGAGCGCGAGGTAACGCTTCCAGCGCGCGCGCCAACGGGCGTCGATGTTATTGCCGGAGAGATGACCGGAAGCGGCGTACATCAACCAGCCGACTGCGCCGAACGACAACCAGAAACCGGCGGCGAGCGGCGCCCACGGATCCCATAGCACGACGACGAACAATGACCACAGCCAGGTGTGCAGCGGTTGGCTGATGCGTTGTGTCCATAGCGCGAAGGCAAGAACGGCCAGCATGATGAGAGTGCGTTGTGCGGGAATCCCCGCGCCTGCCAACGCCACGTAAAACGCCGAAGCGAAAAAGCCGGCGAGCACCGCCAGCTTGATTGCCGGGCAACGCGAGGTCAATCGCGGCAAGCGACGAAACAACTGAAAGAGCAGGCCGCCCAGGAGCGTCGAGAAAACGGTGACGTGCAACCCAGAGATGCAGACGAGGTGGGTGATGTTGGTGCGGTTGAACACTTGCCACTGCGCTTCGGGAATGGCGCGTTGCTCGCCGATGATGAGCGCGACCATCACGCCGACGTAAGGTTTGTCAGGCAGCGCTTGTTGAACGCGGGTGCGGATGTTTTCGCGCATGCGTTGAAGGTAATCGAGCGGTTGGCCGGCGAAAGCGGCGAGGCGGATGTTGACGGGTTCAGCGGTTGCATCAACATCAGCGCGATTGCCAACATCGGAACGCACATAACCGATGGCGCGAATGTTGTGCTGTAACAACCACGCTTCATAATCGAAGCCGCCGGGGTTGATGCTGGCAACCGGACGTTTCAAGCGCACTTTCAGTTGCCAGCGCTCGCCGGCGTGCAGCGCGGGAAGCGTGGTTTCTTCATCGCTGTTGAAATCGCGGGCGTACCAAGTCAACGCGATGCGTGAGGGGATGTGCGCTTCCGGCGTCAACACGTTTTCGACGGTGAACGAGAAGCGCGTGCCGCGATCGTTGGTATCGGGGAGATCGTCGATCACGCCGTTGAGAACGATGTCGCGCCCTTCCCATTCAGTCGGCAGCGCGTCGGCGAGTCGGTATTGGGCGCGCAGCGCGGCGTAGTCGTAACCGCAAAAAGCGGCGGCGATCAAGAGCACGCCGAAAACGAGCAGTGTTTTCGGTTGGATTTTGTCGGAGGAACGGCGAAGGCGAAACAGCGCGAAGGCGCTGATGCCGAGCAGCAATAAGGCCAACGCCAAACCCGCCCACGGTGACTCCGGCAGCGCGGCGCGGGTTTGCAGCAGCGTGGCGCCGACAACAAAAGCGGCGAGTGCGGCGATCAGCGGCGCCGCCAAGAGAGACGCGAACGGCACGGTAGAGAGGGCGAATAAAAAGCGGATGCCGCAATAATACAACAGAACGGTACGCCCATTTCAGGGGGGCTGGTTTATTCTCAATCCGAACGGTTGGGACTGTATCAGTGCATCCTTGTAAAACAGAATGCCGTACAATAAGCGAGCCGGAGGAATCGGCGGGAGAGGTATTTGTGGAAAACATGGTAACGATCATTTTGGCACTGACGGTTTTACTGCTGATGGCTGTTGCGTATTCGGTGGCGCGAACGGCGGCGTTGGCGCGCGATCAGCAAAAACTTTTGAGCGAACTGACGGAAACGCGCACGCAACTGGCGGCGCTGGTGGCGCAAAGCGGGAAGAGCGAGCGCGATTTGCGACAGGATTTGGCGACGCAGCGCGGCGAGTTATCGACACTGTTGTTGCAACAGGCGCAAGCCGCGCAGCAACAATCCACGGCGCAATTCGGCATGCAGCAGGAACAGTGGTCGCGCTTCGGAACGCAGGTCCAGCAGTTGACGCAAGTGTCGGAGCAGAAGCTGGAAGCGATTCGCAAGGCGCTGGAACAGCGGCTCGACGTGATGCGCCTCGACAACGCGCAAAAACTCGATCAGATGCGGGCGACGGTCGATGAAAAATTACAGACGACGCTGGAAACGCGCTTGGGCGAATCGTTCAAACAAGTCGCCGACCGTTTGGAGCAAGTGTATAAAGGTTTGGGCGAAATGCAAACGCTGGCGGTGGGCGTCGGCGATTTGAAGCGTGTGTTGAGCAACGTCAAAACGCGCGGCGGCTGGGGCGAGGTTCAGTTGGCGGCGCTGTTGTCTGAAATGCTGACGCCGCAGCAATATGGCGAAAACGTCGAGACGATTCCGGGCAGCGGCGCGCGGGTGGAATTTGCGATTCGCTTGCCGGGGCGCGACGCGCATCAGCCGTGCTGGTTGCCGATCGATTCCAAGTTCCCACTCGATCATTGGCAGCGTTTGCAGATCGCGCTGGAAAATGCGGACATGGCGGCTGCCGAAGAAGCGAGGAAGGCGCTGGAAAACTTTCTGAAAACGGAAGCGAAGAAGATTCAGGAAAAGTACGTCAAGCCGCCGCACACCACCGATTTCGCCGTGTTGTTTGTGCCGTCCGAAGGATTGTACGCCGAACTGATGACGCGCCCCGGCTTGAGCGATGTTTTGCAGCGCGAGTGGCGCGTGATGATTGCGGGGCCGACCAATCTGATGGCGATGTTGAACAGTTTACAGATGGGTTTTCGGACATTGGCCATCGAGCAGCGTTCAAGTGAAGTGTGGGAAGTGCTGGCGGCGGTCAAGACCGAATTTCAGAAGTTTGGACTGATATTGATGAAAACGCGGGACAAGCTCGATCAGGCGACGAAAACCATCGACGAAGCCGATAAGCGGACGCGAGCGATCACACGAAAACTGCGCGGGGTCGAACAAATGCCGGAACCGGACGCGGCGCGTTTGTTTGAGACGGAATCGACGCTGACCTTGTTGCCCCGCGACTCTGACGACGACGAGTGATGAATTTCTTCTCGCGTTGGCGTCGCGCCCGAACGCTGCAACGGTATGCAATCCCGGAAGCGTTGTGGCAAAAAGCGCTGGCGGCGTTGCCGTTTCTTGGCGATTGGCCCAAGAGCGAACTGGAAGCGTTGCGCGCGATGAGCGTGCTGTTTTTGTGCGACAAAAACATTGTCGGCGCGCGTGGTTTCAAGGTGACGCCGTTTCAGCGAGTCGTGGTGGCGGCGCAGGCGTGCATTCCCGTGTTGAAATTGGGACTGGAATGGTACGATGATTTTGAAACGGTGGTGTTGTATTCCGATGAGTTCATCACCAACGCCGAATGGGAAGACGAAGACGGCGTGGTTCATCGTGATGATGAACCGATCATGGGCGAAGCGATGCCGGGTGGGCCGGTGGCGCTGTCGTGGCCGGACGCGCTTGATCCCAACCGCGAACGCAGTGACGAAGAAGCGGAAGATGATGAAATTTTTTCGGAAGCGACGGAAGGCGATGCTTTGCCTGTCAACGTGGTGATCCACGAGTTTGTTCACAAGCTCGACATGAAGAACGGCGAAGCCAACGGTTGCCCGCCGCTGCCGCCGGAATTGCCGATAGCGCGCTGGCAGCAAGTAATGGGGCGCGCTTACGATGATTTTTGTCGTCGCACGGATGCGGGCGAAGATTTGGGGATCGACCCTTACGCTTCGGAACATCCGGCGGAATTTTTTGCGGTGATGTCGGAAACTTTTTTTGTGGCGCCTGCGCGCTTGCGCGAAACGTATCCCGACGTTGATGAATGCTTCCGCTTGTTTTATCGGTGGGCGCCGATTTGAGACGCGCTGATGGGTTCCGTTTGTTTTGAGCTTGGCGGCGTATACTCGGCGAGATCATCGCGCGTCAATAAAAAGACCGAATCCTCCGACGAGCCGGTGTCGAGCCAGACGAAAGGCAGATTTGGATAAGCGACTTCGACGATAGCGCGGTTGTGACCGATCTCGACGACGACGATACCGTGCGGTTGCAGCAAGCGCGGCGCGTTTTTCAGAATGTGATGAACGGCGTCCAGTCCATCGACGCCGCCGGCCAGCGCCAGTTCAGGCTCGTGACGGTATTCGCGCGGCAGATTTTGCATCGCTTCACCAGTGACGTAAGGCGGGTTGCTAATGATCAGATCGTAGCGTTTGTTCTTCGGCAGATTGTCGGTGTAGTTGGAACGAATCAACGTGATGCGGTCGGTGAGATGATAGTCGTCGATGTTGCGCTGCGCGACTTCGAGCGCCGGCAGCGAAATGTCCACGGCGTCGATGTCGGCGTTGGGGTACGCATCCGCCATCAGAATCGCCAGGCAACCGGAGCCGGTGCACAAGTCGAGCGCGTTCTTGACATCGTGGCGATCGGGCAGGTACGGCGACAACCGGTCGGGCATCAACTCGGCGATGAAAGAGCGCGGGATGATGACGCGCTCGTCAACATAAAAACGAAAATCGCCGAGCCACGCTTCCTGCGTGAGATAAGCGGCGGGGATGCGCTCTTCGATGCGACGGTCGAGAATTTTGCGAAGTTGCGTTTTTTCGGGCAACGTCAAACGGGCGTCGAGAAAACTATCGAGTTGATCAAACGGTAACGCCAACGTGTGCGCGATCAAATAAGTGGCTTCGCTGAGGGCGTTATCACTGCCGTGCCCGAAATACAACCGCGATTGATGGAACCGGGTCACCGCCCAGCGCAACCAGTCGCGCACCGTCAAAAGCTCTTCAGGGATATTCATAGTGTTACTCTTTCATCGTAAACGGCAACAACGTATTCAACCGGCTCAGCGCCTGCGACATGATACTCAAGGCCGACGATGATTTGAACCGTCAACGAAAGTCTTTGAAATCAAAAGCAATGTTTGCTAAATTGCTGACATTCCTACATCATCGAAGTTCGCCAACAAAAACGCCCAACCAGAAAAGTTGAGCGTTATTGGTGGACCGAAGGAGGATCGAACTCCCGACCTCCGCATTGCGAACGCGGCGCTCTCCCAGCTGAGCTATCGGCCCGTAAGGTTCGGAATATTACCGAATTTCTGGCATTCCGACAATCGCCTTATGCTTCGCCAGCCGGACAGGCTGGAAAATAAGCGCTGGACGCCGCCAACTGCTACACTTACGTCATTTCAGACGATGAAGGAGGAAGCGATGAGCGACACGAAAGCAGCGGGCAAAAAGGCCATTCATACCGCGCAGGCGCCGGCGGCGCTGGGGCCGTATTCGCAGGCGGTTGCGGTGGGGCAGACGGTGTATTTGTCCGGCCAGTTGGGGCTCGATCCGGCCAGCGGCGTGTTGGCGACGGGCGCCGAGGCGCAGGCGCATCAGGTGTTCCGCAATCTGCGGGCGGTGGCGCAAGCGGCAGGCGGCGAGTTGGACGATATCGTGAAGTTGACGATTTTGATGGCGGATCTCAACGATTTCGCGCTAGTCAACGAAATCATGGCGTCGTATTTCACCAAGCCGTATCCGGCGCGGGCGACGTATCAGGTGGCGGCATTGCCGAAGGCGGCGGCGCTGGAAGTCGAGGCGGTGTTGTTTCTGAGGTAAGTCGTGGCGACCGGAATGTCGCGTGATCTTCCGGCGGCGGACAAGCCGCGCAAGGACAAGGGTTCGGTGTTGGCGGCGCGTTTGGCGCGGCTGGGCATTGTCCGCGATGTCGATTTGGCGCTGCATTTGCCGCTGCGTTACGAGGATTACACGACGCGCGTGCCGCTGGCGCAGTTGCACGCGGGGATGTCGGTGTGCGCCGAGGGCGTGGTGACGGCGAGTGAGGTGCGTTATCGGCCACGGCGGCAGTGGGTTTGCGCGATTGAGAGCGACGATGAAAAAGGGATCGGCGCGGCGTTGACGCTGCGCTTTTTCACGTTTTATCCGAACCAGCAAAAAGCGCTGACCCTCGGTGCGCGGGTGCGCGTGTTCGGCGAAGTGCGGGAAGGCCATTTCGGTTTGGAGATGGTGCACCCGAAGTTCATGGTGCTGAGCGCAGCGAATCAAAGAGAAATACCGCGAGAAGCGCCGCGTGATGTGTCGTTGCCGAATCGCTTGACGCCGATTTATCCGACCACCGCCGGGTTGTCGCAGGAGGTGTTGACGAAGCAAATCGCACGGGTCTTGCAACACGAAGCGGTGTTGCGCGACGATCTGCCGGAAGCCGTGTGTCGGCAGGAGGATTTGTGGGACTGGTCGCGGGCGTTGCGTTTTTTGCACGCGCCTCCGCCGCAGTTGTCCGAAGAAGAACAAATAACGCTGTCGGCGCACACGCATCCGGCCTGGCAGCGGATCAAGTTTGATGAATTGCTGGCGCAACAACTTTCGTTGAAGCGACACAAAGCGGCGCGCGCCAGCCGTCGCGCCGAAGCACTGAAACCGCGCGGTGTTTTGACCGAGGCGTTATTGCAGCGCTTGCCGTTCGCGTTGACGATGGCGCAACAGCGTGTGTGGAAAGAAATCAGCGACGATCTCGCGCGCACCATGCCGATGCACCGCTTGCTGCAAGGCGATGTCGGCTCCGGCAAAACCGTGGTGGCGGCGCTGGCGGCGTTGCGCGCGGTGGAAAACGGTCGGCAGGCGGCGTTGATGGCGCCGACGGAAATTCTCGCCGAACAGCACTACAACAAATTGTCGGCGTGGCTCGAAGGTTTGCCGGTGCGGCTGGTGTGGTTGACGGGAGCCTTGACGTCGGCGCAACACAAAAAAACATTGGCGATGTTGGCTGACGGCGAACCGGCTTTTGCCATTGGCACGCACGCGCTTTTTCAAAAAGAAGTGGCGATGCCGAATCTGGCGCTGGCGATTGTCGATGAACAACATCGCTTCGGCGTGACGCAGCGCCTGGCGTTGCGCGATAAAGCGGCGAGCGCTGAAGAAGTACATCAACTGATGATGAGCGCGACGCCGATTCCGCGCACGCTGGCGATGAGTTTTTACGCTGATCTCGATGTGTCGGTGATCGACACGTTGCCGCCGGGGCGCACGCCGGTAACGACGCGGCTGGTCAATCAAACGCGCCGTGCCGAAATCATCGCACACGTCGGCAGGCGTTGCGCCGAAGGCGCGCAAGCGTATTGGGTGTGCCCGCTGATCGAAGAATCGGAAAAACTCAGCCTGCAGGCGGCACAAACTCTGTACGAAGAACTGATGGCAACCTTCGACGGCAGCCACGAAACTGCGGACGGTGCGCCGTTGCCAAAACTCAACGTCGGCTTGCTGCACGGTCGAATGAAACCGGCGGACAAAACTGCGATGATGGAAGCCTTCGTGCGCGGCGACATTCACATTCTGGTGGCGACCACCGTAATCGAAGTTGGCGTCGATGTGCCGAACGCTTCGATCATGGTGATCGAACACGCCGAGCGCTTCGGGCTGGCGCAGTTGCACCAATTGCGCGGGCGGGTAGGGCGCGGCTCGCGGCAAAGCCAGTGCATCCTGTTGTTTGAAACGCCGCTGGGAGCGTTGGCGAAAGCGCGGCTCAAAGTGATTTTTGAAAACAACGACGGCTTTGAAATCGCCCGTCAGGATTTGCGTATTCGCGGGCCGGGCGAGTTGCTGGGAGCGCGACAATCGGGTGTACCGCTGCTGCGCTTTGCCGACCCCGAACGCGATGAAGCGCTGCTCGAACGCGCCAGCCGCGTCGCCGATCGGTTGTTGAAAACGAAAGAAGGTGAAACCGCCGCCGTCAAGTTAATTGATCGCTGGCTCGGCGACAAGGCGGAGTTTTTCAAGGCGTGAGAGAGAATGGCGTTTGTATGAAAAACAAAACCGAATTGTAAAATGAAATCGAAACAGCGATCAGCAGGGCGGGGATTGTATCGCCCAGAATTGGTGAAAGAGGTGAGAAACGACGATGGGTTTCGCTTCGCTCTACCCATCCAGCGATTCCGCGTTTGGTTCGACATGAAGATCAAGCCGTGAGGCAAGAGCGCGACATCTTTCTGTTGAATCCGTTGGCCGATATTCTGCGATCTGAGCCGCGATTTTCGGGAAAGCAAATTTCAAAGCGCTCCAACCGAAAATGCGACGGTTTTTATCTTCCGACTTTATTAAACCAATCACCCAAGGAAGCTCGTTGCTAATATCTTCGCCTCTTTTCATCAGTTGAGCAAGAATGAGGTGTGCAACAAAATACTCGTGATGGAGGCGCTCGCGCAACTGTTGGCTGGGTTCTTTTTCCAACCTCTGCTTTATCGAGCGATTTGCGAACACCCACGGCAAGCGAGCAACGATGTACCCCATTGCGCCGCCTACCAATGCTATTCCTATGGCGCCTGTTGTGCCGAACCAGAGTAAGCCACATTTGTGTCCGATGAAAATACCCGCGATAATGCCGATGACGATCAACGCATCAAAAAAGGTGAAGAAGCCTCGCTGATGGTTCATTGGTAATTGCTCTTTCAATACCGTACAGCTACGTCCCCGTTTCTTCGTGGCAAAAAACAGGGCGGGTTTGAAACCCGCCCCGACGGAGACCTTCCGTTGTTTTTCGCTTCTCTCGCCGATGGCTTCACTCGCATCCGGCTTTTTTCATTTCCTCTTCGACGCGCGTTGCTTCTTTCAGGCGCGCGTCCATCGTCATCGCTTCCCGCTCGCCTTCTTTTTCGCCGGAGCGGTACAACACCATTCCGGTGTCGCGGAGTTGTCGAAGATTGGTGCGCGCGTCTTGGCAACGCCGTAACAGGTCGGCCTTTTCTTTCTTTTCGTCCACCGCTTTTTTCTCGCTGGCCTGACGTTCATCCGAACGCTTCTGGAACTCTGCTTCTTGTTGCACCATCTTTTTGGCCGCGTCGGGATCGCCCGTCGGCAGCACGTCTTGCATTTTTTCGGTTTTTTCGGCCTCTTTGGCGGTCGTCGGCGGCTTATCCGAGTAGGTCACTTTGCCGTCGGGACCGGTGATTTTGTAGAGTGTTGCCGCCGAGGCGGAAGCGCTTAATGCTAATATCGTTGCGGCCAGCGCGGCCATCAGCAAGCCATATAATGGAAAAGATCGAGTATTCATGACACACCTCTCACTGGACTTGGGGTTCCCCCAGCACCGTCAGACTTGGGCTTGGGCTGTCATGGCAAGTATAATCAATTTTTGTGAGGAGCAGGCCTTTTATGCGCACCATTGACAAAGCGTTAACTTTCGACGACGTTCTTTTGACCCCCGCTCATTCCGATGTAATTCCCCGCGACGTTTCTCTGAAAACGCGGCTGAGTCGGGGCATCGCGCTCAACATTCCGCTGGTTTCGGCGGCGATGGATACGGTCACCGAGGCGCGCCTCGCCATCGTGATGGCGCAGGAGGGCGGTATCGGCATTCTGCACAAGAACATGCCGCCCGAAAAGCAGGCGGCGGAAGTGGCCAAGGTCAAGCGTTTCGAGAGCGGGATCGTCAAGGATCCGATCGTGATTTCACCGGAGATGCGGGTGGCCGATGTGCTGGCGCTGACCCAGAAGCACAAGTTTTCGGGATTGCCGGTGGTCGATCATGGCCGCGTCGTCGGCATCGTCACCAACCGCGATCTGCGTTTTGAAACGCGCCTCGATCAGCCCGTTGCCAACATCATGACGCCCGGAAACCGGCTGGTCACGGTCAAGGAAGGCTCCGACCTCGACACTGCCAAACAGTTGATGCACGATCATCGGCTGGAGCGGGTGCTGGTGGTCAACGACGCGATGGAGTTGCGCGGGCTGATTACCGTCAAGGACATTCTGAAATCTTCCGAATATCCGAACGCCTGCAAGGACACGCATGGGCGGTTGCGCGTCGGCGCCGCCATTGGTGTTGCGTCCGACAACGAGTTTCGTGCCGCGCTGCTGGTGGAGGCCGGAGTGGACGTGATCGTCGTCGATACCGCGCACGGCCACTCGCAGGGCGTGCTCGACCGCGTGGCGTGGGTTAAAAAACGTTTCCCGCACATCGACGTGATCGGCGGCAACATCGCCACCCGCGCTGCCGCGCAAGCACTGGCCGACCACGGCGCCGACGCCGTGAAGGTCGGCATCGGGCCGGGGTCGATCTGCACCACGCGCATTGTTGCCGGGGTCGGCGTGCCGCAAATCTCGGCGATTCTTTACGCTTGCGAAGCCACCGAAAAAGCCGGTATTCCGGTGATTGCCGACGGCGGTATTCGCTATTCGGGCGATATCGCCAAAGCGATTGCCGCTGGCGCGTCGTCGGTGATGCTGGGCAGCCTGTTCGCCGGCGCCGAAGAAGCGCCGGGCGAGATCGAGCTTTATCAGGGACGCTCGTACAAGAGTTATCGCGGCATGGGCTCGCTTGGCGCCATGCAGCAAGGCAGTTCCGATCGCTATTTTCAGGAGTTGGAAGAGGGCGATACCGCCGCCGCGCAAAAGCTGGTGCCCGAAGGCATCGAAGGCCGCGTGCCGTACAAAGGGGTTCTGGCCAGCATCATCCACCAACTGATGGGCGGGGTGCGTGCCGCGATGGGTTACTGCGGTTGCGACGATATTGAAGCGCTGCGAACGCGCGCTCAGTTCGTCGAAATCACCTCGGCGGGGATGCGCGAATCGCACGTTCACGATGTGCAAATCGTCAAGGAAGCGCCCAATTACCGGATGGGCGGCTAGGCAAGTTTCGCAGGGGCGGGTTTCAAACCCGCCCCTGCTTTCTCTTTTGAAAAATCATTGAACGTTTAAACCATGTCTCAACACCCGCACCACGCCAAAATTCTGATTCTCGATTTCGGCTCGCAAGTTACCCAGCTTATCGCCCGCCGGTTGCGCGAAGCGCATGTGTATTGCGAAATTCACCCGTTCGACGTGTCCGCCGATTTCATCCGTGACTTTGCGCCGAAAGGCATCATTCTTTCCGGCAGCCCGGAGAGCGTCACCGAAAAAGATTCGCCGCGCGCGCCGGAAACGGTGTGGACGCTGGGCGTTCCGGTGCTCGGCATTTGCTACGGCATGCACACGATGGCAATACAACTCGGCGGCAAAGTGTCGCAAGGCAGCGTGCGCGAATTCGGTTATGCCGAACTGCGCGCTCGCAATCACTCGGCGTTGTTGCGCGATATTCAGGATCGAAGCAACACCGAAGGTCACGGCCTGCTCGACGTTTGGATGAGCCACGGCGACAAGGTCACCGAATTGCCGCCCGGCTTTGTTATCATCGGCACCTCGCAGAATTGCCCGGTTGCGGCTATTGGCGATGAAGCGCGCCGCTTTTACGGCGTGCAGTTTCATCCCGAAGTAACGCACACAAAAAAAGGGGCGGCGATTCTGTCGCGTTTTGTGCACGACGTTTGCGGTTGCGGCGAAGACTGGACGATGAAAACTTACGCCGACGAAGCGATTGCCGCAATCCGCGAACAAGTCGGCGATGAAGAAGTGCTGCTCGGCCTCTCTGGTGGCGTTGACTCTTCCGTCGCTGCCGCGCTGATTCATCGCGCCATTGGCGACAAACTGACGTGCGTTTTCGTCGATCACGGTTTGTTGCGCTTGAACGAAGCCGATCAAGTCATGCACACTTTTCAAAGCAACATGGGCGTGCATGTGATTCACGTTAACGCTGCTGATGAGTTTCTCTCGGCGCTGCACGGCGAAGCTGACCCCGAAAAGAAGCGCAAGATCATCGGCAAACTGTTCGTTGATGTTTTCCAACGCGAAGCGGCAAAATTGCCGAACGCCCGCTGGCTCGCGCAAGGCACCATTTACCCCGACGTGATCGAATCGGCGGGCGCCAAAACCAAAAAAGCGCACACCATCAAATCGCATCACAACGTCGGCGGCTTGCCTGAAACGCTGCATCTGAAACTGCTTGAACCGTTACGCGATCTGTTCAAGGATGAAGTGCGCGAACTGGGCATTGCTCTCGGGCTTCCGCACGAAATGGTTTTCCGTCACCCGTTCCCCGGCCCCGGTCTCGGCGTTCGCATCCTCGGCGCCATCAGCGAGCGCAAGCCCATCGAACTGCTGCAACGCGCCGACGCCATTTTCATTGAAGAACTGCGCAACACCATCGCCGACGACGGCCGCAACTGGTACGACAACGTCGCGCAGGCTTTCGCCGTCTTCCTGCCGATACGTTCCGTCGGCGTGATGGGCGATGGCCGCACCTACGAAAACGTCGTCGCGTTGCGCGCCGTGCAAACCACCGACTTCATGACTGCCCATTGGGCGCCATTGCCGCACGATTTGCTGGCGCGCACCAGCACGCGAATCATCAACGAAGTGCGCGGCATCAACCGAGTCGTCTATGATATTTCGGGCAAACCGCCGGCAACGATCGAGTGGGAGTAGCGCGTTCATCGCTGCGTTTTTTTCACGCTCACCCGTTGCGTCAACCGCCAAACGATGATTGCCGACGCCAGCGTGGCGAACAGATGTTTCAGTGTGTGCCCGCTGACTACTTGCAGCACATCGAACAACGCATGGTCGCCGAGTTCCGCCGCCTTCGCCAGCACATAACAACCGATGGCCAGCAAAAACGCTTTACGGTCGGCCGTCGGCGCGCGGTACGCGCTTTGCCATAGCGGAATCAACACCAGCGGCAAACACTGCAAAAGAATGTAAGGCCGCAAATCGTCTTGGCCGAGTTGGTCGCTCACGTACCACCAGCCGACAGAGGCGACGGCAATGAGACCCAACGCTGCCGCCGCCGTCCAGCCTTCGCCGGTGCGACGGGTTTCGCAATGCACGGCGGCCAGCAATCCGGCGCACGCCAACGCAATCGGCAAACGATCCCATATCAACCGGAAATTGTCCGGCGCCCAATGGTAAAACGACGAGCCGGCGGCGGTGGCGATCAACGCGATCAAAAAGAGCGCGTACCCCGGCCAGCCTTGATGAAGTTGCGGCAAATGGCGCTTCGGAAACAACCGGATCAAACCCCACAAACCCACAAGCGCAAAGCCCAGGTTCGACCACACATCCGCCGCATGCGGCACGCCGTCTATCGTGCGCTGGTCGGCAAAATGGTGATACGACAGCGGTTGACTGATCGGCCCGTAAAAATAAAGCGCAACCATCATGGCCACCACCAACAGCGGCGGCGCCCAGAAGAGCCATTCCGAAATTTTCGACCGCGGCTTCCGGTTAGAAAAAGAAAAAGCAGAAGACATGACACCCTCCATCAGTTGTTGAATTCAGCGGATTTGACCGCCACGCCGACAGATTGATGGAAAGGCGCTTTTTTTGAAACAAAAAAAGGCGAAGCTGCAATATAATGCCGATAAAGCATTATTAAACGATACTTTTTCGGGAGGGCACTCATGGACGGCGGAACCACCCAAATCGCGCATCTCTTTCTCACGATCAAACGCGAGTTGAAAGCGCGCAACCTGACCTACCGCGATATTGCCCAACTGCTGGAAACTTCCGAGGCCAGCGTCAAGCGCTGGTTTTCTCTGCGCCGCATTTCACTGGAACAACTCGCCGCCATCGCCGATTTGCTCGGCCTCACCCTTGCCGAACTGATGCAGGAAGCCGCGACCTACGAGCCGCCGTTGCGCTCGCTGACGCTGGAACAGGAAAAAGCGCTGATGGCCGACTCCCGCCTTTTTCTGATTGCCGCGTGCGTGATGAACCACTGGGCGCTTGCCGACATCGTTGCCAAATACGACATCAAAGAAACGCAGTGCATCAAATATCTGGTCATGCTCGACCGTTTGCGCCTGATTGATTTTCTGCCGCAGAACCGCGTGCGATTACGCATCGCGCGTGATTTCGCCTGGCAGGAAAACGGCCCGATCAGTCGCTTCTTTCAGCAACAAGGCTTGCGCGATTTTCTGCAAAGCTCCTTCAAAGCGCCTTACGAAATCTCCGCTTTCACCCACGCCATGCTCACCCCCGCCGCCAACATACAATTTCAATCACAGTTGAAGCGGCTGCGAAAAACGTTCGCCGATTTACACGAAGAAAGCCTTGCCGCGCCGCTCAACGAACGACACGGCGTCGGCTTCTTCTTTGCGCTGCGCGAATGGGAACCGCAAGAATTTGCGACGTTGAAAAAGGAGAAGGCGACCAAGGCGGGGAAGGGGTGAGTACAGCGGAATTTGTGGACACCGCTTGCGTACTATTCGTGCTACGCTTATCTTGCAATTTATTTTCTGAGCACCCTAGGTAGATTTCATATTTGATCTTCTTCGAAGCAGGTAATGGTTTTGGCGTCGTTATCGGTATCCGTGTACAGCTTACTTGAGTGAGCGAAAAACCGTAGAGGTGCAGTTTTGCCGCTTTTCCCTATTACGATCAAAACAGCGATTCATTCGATGATCGACTTGGTTTCTTGCGAGCGGCGTCCGGAGTGCTCGGCAATTCATTTGCAGTAAAGCATGAGCCAGACGTGATGTTTGATAGCAGGGCGGACATGGCAGGGTACTCGGCAAGCGTGGCTTCCAGTACCCATAGCAGTTCAAGAAGTTCGGTGGTGAATTCGCTTGGCCAGCCGCCCAGCGTTGCTGCCGTGATCTCGTCCAGGGGTGAAGATTTTTTGCCCTTGGGCTTCTTCATCCGATACCCAAGCCAAGATTGCACGACCTTCAACCCCGAAACCTCAAACTCATAAACATCCCGCGATACAGGAGAGAACTCGCCTGATCCAACATGCAATGTTTGCGCTACCCCATCGTATTCGTATTTGTCCGGGTATTCCTCTGCTTTTTGCGACACGGCTTTTTTACATTTTGCCGCGCCTGTGGGGATTTGCCCGATGTGTTTGCCCTTGGGGACAAAGCGCTGACCAAAGGTGTGCAACCACAATAATTTTTCTCCCGCTTTCGCCGCTTGGTCGAACAGGGCGGCGTCTTTAGTCAACGGCACGCGAAGCTCGCGGGAACTTAGTTCTTCGGCGAATCGTTCCGTAAAGGCGGGGTGCGCCAATACGCCGTAAACGTAAGAAAAGAATTTTTCAGCGGCCACTTTCCGGTCATAGGTTTTTGCCAACGCCTCCAGCAGACTTGGCAGGATGTTGGGTTCCTTGCCATCTGCATCGCGGTACAGCGGCACAATATCCTTGGCCCCGCGCCCTGAAAAGTGGTGAAGATCGGGCAGGAACGCGCAAGCAGTTACAGCCGGCCCCGTTTCCAGGGATTGTGAGAAAATGCTTGTCAGATACACTTGCCCTTCGCTGTGAGCAGCCCAAAGTGACGGGCCCGGCCTGTCCAGCATGCGGGCATCGGCAAAAATATATTGCCGGTCGAATGACCGAAAGGCGTACCGCACAACACTTGGCAGCGGCGCGTTTCGGGGGATCTCGGCAAGCGCTTGTAACTTCTCGTTCCCCGGCGGAAGTTGAATGGGCGTATTCGTTGCCTTTTGGCCTGTGGGCGAATCCTTGAACAACACGGCTCGCTTGTGCTTGTCGGCATGGCACAGAGCGGCCCAACGCGTTTCAAGTTCGCTGGCGCTGGGGGCGATCACCCAGGTTCGCCCGGCTTTGACCCCGCTTTGATTCCAGGGCATGAGGTCAGTCAGCAGCGGCCAATCGAAATATCTCCCGGTCCCGGCTGGCCGGAAAGGCGCTTGCCATTCGTCGGGGCAATCCTGCCACGCCAGAGAAGCAAAGCCGACAACGCCATCCAGCGCTTGCAGTTTTTCCTCGCGTGTGCCTTCCGAAATCGAAGCGTAATGTATCTTGGCCGGTTGGTTCTTGTTGGTCTTTTTGTAGCGGACAGCTACGGCAATTGCAACAGGTGTTTGAATGGCGAAGACGTTTTCGCTCTTGCGCGTTCCCCGACCTTCGCCACCCAGATCAAGAATCCAGATTTCGTCACAAACCTGACGCATGTGTTCGCGCATCCCGCAGAAGGCGTCGCCCTCCAGGTAGCTGGACGCGGTAATAAAACTCGTCACGCCCGGCCCGGTGGAATCCTTGGATTCAAAGACTTTCCACAAGGCCCAGCGCCAGAAATAAACATACAGGTTGTAGAGGTTTTTCAACTGACCGCCTTGTCCCGACAATTTCACAGGTTCGATGAAGTCGGACAAGATGGGCGGGATTGCAGTATTTTTTTCGCCCCAGCGCACCCAATGCCCCGTTCGCGCCTTGTTGCTTGTATCAGCGGCTTCGTGCCGATCATAAGGCGGGTTGCCAAGGCAGACAATTACAGGCACTTCGGCTTTGACTTTTAGAGCTTTGGCGTGTTGATCGGCAATGGGTTTCAGAATCAGAGGCAGAGTCGGCGGTGTCGTGTTGGGGCTTTCCAGCGTATCGGTCAAGTAAACGTGGCTTCCGCCGGAAGGCAGCGTTGCTCCTCTGTCGGCCAAAGCGCGGCTGACGCGAAGTTCGCTCACGGCAAAAGGCCCCACCATGATTTCAAAACCGTAGAGGTTGTTGGCGAGAGCCGACGCCTGACCCGACACTGCTCCTGCGCCTTGCTGTGTTTCTACTTTGCTCAAGGCGTGATGAATGACGCCAAGCAAATAGGTGCCTGTACCGGCGGCAGGATCCAACGTGATAACGTCGGAGCTGGCAAATCCCAAAGCCTTGCCCAGCTTGTTCGTCAGCAGGTCGTCCACCAGCCGAACTTGGGCGCGAACAACTTCTATCGGCGTGTAGTATGCCCCCGCGTCCTTGCGTAAGATGGGATCGTAGGCCGCCAAGAAGTCTTCGTAAAAGAAAAGCCACGGGTCTCTCTTGTTATCAGCATCCTTTAACGAGGCCGAAGGCACAATGTCTATTACTCGAACCAGAAGATTCAAAGGGGCAGAAATTTCCGTCTGCGCGCTGGAATCGGTTAGCACTTGCAGAGCACGGGACAACAAGCTGTGATCGACCGCCAGAGCCTTTTGAGCGCTTGCCAGTTCCAGCGGCTCGTCGTTCTCGCTTCTGGCAAGCAGCAGCGCAAAGGTGACCGTTTGCGCGTAAGCATCGGCGAATTGTTCGTCGCTCGCGTCGGGAAACAGCAGTTGTCGCCAATCTTTGGCTAGTTGTACCAATGACGAATCCGGGTCTTTCAGCGCATCCGCAACACCATCGCGCAACATTCTGCACAGTGGAGCAAGCAATTCTGCCAGTTCCTTGATGTTTTTCGGAACAATGGGCTGCCAAGAGAGAAAATCCGTCAGCAAGGGACAAACAGCAGCGGCGTCTTCTTCTGTTACAGCCCTTTTACCGGCAGAACCCACGTCGCCGGACAGTCGAACGACAGGGCGAACAAGCTCTCCATTACGGTATAAGCCCCACTCGTTACCGTCGCAATAAAGCAAATTAGGGATGGCGGCAAAACGCTTGGCTTGTTGTGCGTTGTGTCCTTTGAAACGCGTCGTATTCGCTCCAACGCCAACGGCTTTCAATTCCACATATCCGGTCAGAAGATTCCCTCTGAGAACGGCGTAGTCCGGCTTTCCCAATCGTTCGGCAAGAAGGATTTCGCCAACGCAGTTCACATCAAAATCCAGCGCCGCGCCGATTTCTTTCATGCAAACTTCAAACGGTCCGCGTAATTGATCTTCCGGCTCGCCTTGAATCAGCGCGCTCATCTTCACCGTTACAGCGGCGGCAAATTTTTTCAGGGCGGCAAGTGTCGCTGTATCAGGCATTTTCAAGAGCTTGGTTGTACATGGTGGGTACAGCGCTACGCGCTTTTGCCCACCCTACAGATCCACAGGATCTCAATCTGCCACGACAGGCCCCAACACCGGCGGTTTCACTTCGCCGCGTTCCACCATTTCCTCGATTTGCGCGACATCTTTGTCGCCGCGTCCGGAGAGGTTGACCAGCACGATTTGATCGCGCGGCAAGGTCGGCGCCAGTTTGATGGCGTGCGCCAAAGCATGTGACGATTCGAGCGCCGGAATGATGCCTTCCAGTTTCGACAGCGTGAAAAAAGCGTTCAACGCTTCTTGATCGCTGGCGTGCACGTAACGCGCCCGACCGCTATCTTTCAGCGCGCTGTGTTCGGGGCCGACACCCGGATAATCCAGCCCCGCCGAAACCGAATACACCGGCTCGACGTTGCCTTCGCTATCCTGCAACAGATACGAGCGGAAACCATGCAGCACGCCGGGCTTGCCGAGCGTCAGCGTGGCGGCGTGTTCGCCCGACGCCAGACCGCGACCGGACGGTTCAACGCCGATCAGGCGCACCGACGCATCGTCGAGAAAGCCCGCGAACAAGCCGATGGCGTTGGAGCCGCCGCCGACGCAAGCCAACGCATAGTCCGGCAAGCGGCCGCACAGTTCCAGCATTTGCTCGCGCGCTTCCCAGCCGACGATGGATTGGAAATGGCGCACCATGCGCGGGTAGGGATGCGGCCCGACCGCCGAGCCGAGCAGGTAAAAAGTATCGTCGGCATGCGCCATCCAATCGGCGATGGCTTCATCGACGGCTTCTTTCAGCGTCCGCTGTCCGCTCTTGGCCGAGACCACTTCGGCGCCCATCATCTGCATCCGGAAAACGTTGAGCTTTTGCCGTTCGATATCGACTTCGCCCATGTAAATGTGGCACTCCATGCCCATCAGCGCCGCCGTTGCCGCCGTCGCCACGCCGTGTTGACCGGCGCCGGTTTCAGCGATCACGCGCTTTTTGCCCATGCGTTTCGCCAGCAAAATCTGGCCGATGGTGTTGTTGATCTTGTGCGCGCCGAGATGATTCAAGTCTTCCCGTTTCAGATAAATCTGCGCACCGCTGAAATAGCGGCTCAAATTCGCGCAATGAAACACCGGCGTCGGTCGTCCCGAATAATGCTTCAGCAGCGACATGAATTCGCGGATGAATTCGGGATCGGCGCGGTAACGCTCGAAGGTGGCGCTCAATTCATCGAGCGCGGGTTTCAACACTTCGGGCACGAACTGCCCGCCATATTCCCCGAAAAAGCCATCAGCGGCAGGGGGCGTCTGAGATAAGATTTGAGAGATATTCGGCATAATTTTCCCGTCAAGTTTCTGAAAACCGTCATCGGCAACCACGAAGTTTACCACTTCATTGCCGGTGTACCGCCAGCGCGCCATAAGATTGACATACCGGCATCAACTGAATCGTGTTGACGTTGACGTGCGCGGGCAGGGTGGCCGCCCAAAACACCGCCTCGGCAATGTCATCCGCCGTCAGCGGTTGCGTGCCCTGATAAACCGTCGCCGCCTTAGCTTCGTCGCCGTGAAAACGCACCTGCGAAAACTCCGTGCCGCCGCACAGCCCCGGCTCGATATTGGTTACGCGCACCGGCGTTCCCAGCAAATCGGCGCGAAGATTGTTGCTCAGTTGGTGAACAAACGCCTTGGTTGCGCCGTAAACATTTCCGCCCGGATACGGCCACTCGCCCGCCGTCGAACCGATGTTGATCACATGCCCGCGCCGCCGCGCCACCATGCCAGGGAGCAACGCGCGCGTGCAATACACCAGCCCCTTGATGTTGGTGTCGATCATTCGATCCCAATCGTCCACCGACGCCTTGTCGAATCCTGCCATCCCCAACGCCAGCCCGGCATTGTTGACCAGCACGTCGATATCGGCGAACGCTGCGGGCAAAGCGGACAGCGCCTTCTCCACATCGCTGCGCTGCCGCACGTCGAGCACCAGCGGCAGCAACGCCTCGTCCGACTCCTGCCGCAACACTTCGAGCCGATTCGCTCGCCTGCCGGCGGCAACAACCTTGTGCCCTTCGCGGACAAACCGCTGGGCAATCGCCCTACCGAACCCGGCGCTGGCGCCCGTGACCAGAACAATCATGTTCATCCCTTCATGTCGAAAAACGTTTCCGTATTCTGCCTCATTTCTACTCCAAAACTGAAAGAAATTAAAACTTGGCGCCAAGCATGGCAAGCACAAGTACAACGAATCCGAAGAAACTCACCAAAAGCAATCGAGTCCAGTTCCAGCGCTTGAACAACCCAATGGAAAGGGTCAGCGCAAAGGCAAAAATGAGAGGAAAAACGAGGGGAAATCCCTTAATGACCATCCCGACAACCCCTGCGACAACACCAATACCGGATAAAGTGATGAAAACCCATGCCAGAAAGGCCTCAAGCTGTTCTCTTTCGCTTTTCACTTTGCGTTTCTTTTCCTTGCCAAACTCCGCTGCGATTGGCGCGGATAAAAGCTTCCCTATGGCCGAACTGAAAAACGCAAAAAATCCGAGGGAGATGATTAAGAAGAAGATCCCTAACGGAAAAATAAGAGCCGATGAGCTAAACACATCGACAATCCAAAAAAGGCTGTACACAAGAAACAGCACCATGATGCCTATAGCGCACAATCTGGCCCAGTTACAGCGTTTGAATAACCCAATGGAAGTGATCAGTATGAAGGCTGAGAACAGCAAAAGAGCCAGAAGGATTGACTGAATATCGCACCAGATACCAAATATATCGATTTGCCTGTCCGATGGGCCTACTTGTAGTCCGTCAATCCCTACTATGGCAATAATGCCTGACAGGATGATGAACACCCACGCCAGAACGGTGACGAAAGTAGAGCGTTGCTGCGTTTCGGACATAACACCTTCTCCATGGGATGCAAGGGGGGGCGATGAAATTATGCCATTAAATGAGAATAAAACATCCGTAGGGGCGGCATTCTGCCGCCCACCCATGCAGGCACGGCGCACCGTACCTCTATGATAACGCCTGTGCTGCCCCGTTGGGGTTCGTGTATTTCCTCAACCGACGAATGACGTTTCCCGCCACCGATAAACCATCGCGCCGCAACGGTTTTTACTGACACCGCATCCGCTACAACCGCTGCCGCACGAAGCGCCGACATCGACCGTCGCGCATCCTTTGCGCACCCAATGTTCAAGCATGCTTTGTATTGCGCTTTCGGGGATGTCGAAATGCCGCGCTGCATCGCTCAAGCTGACAGCGCGTTTTTCTTTCAGGTAATCGCGCAGTTTCATCAAAATCATTTTGACAATACCTTTTGTCGTTGCGGCAAACTCGCGTATCTCAATACAAAAAACAGAACGACGAGTGTGGCCGCTAAACCCAGCAGCCACGCGCCGGCGCTGGCTGGCGAACTTGCCAGCAGTGAAAGTTGGTAATAGCCGGTGGCGCACACCCACGCCAGGGCGAATCCCCAAGCGGCTGCCAGCGCCATCCATTTCGCGCTGGCTTCGCTGTACACGGCGCTCAGCGACGCCACGCACGGCGTGTACAGCAAAACAAAAATCAGAAAGGCCATGGCCGCCGCTTGCGTGCCGAACGCGGTATGTATTCGACGGGTTGTCGTTTGTTGGGCGTTGTCGTTGACGGTTTCGGCTTCGCTCATTTTGGTGGCGATGCCGAGAGGGTCGATGATGCCGGTGGCCGCGTCTTTGAGATTTTCGGGAATGGTGGCGAACGCTTTTCTGATGCCGTCGAGCGGGCGATAACCACTTTCTTCATTCGCGCGCGCGCCCATTGGCGAATACAGCGCGTTCAGCGAGCCGATGATGGTTTCTTTGGCGAAGATGCCGGTAAAGAGGCCGACGGTTGCCGGCCAATTTTTTTCTTCAATGCCCATCGGCGCAAAAACAGGGGTGATCGTTTGGCCGATGTTGGAGAGCACCGATTTGTCGGTATCTTCGTTGCCGAAGCTGCCGTCGGCGCCGAGCGAATTGAAAAAGCTCAGCACCATCACCACCAGCACAATCGCTTTGCCGGCGTTGATGATGAAACTCTTCAGCCGTTCCCACGTCAGCATCAACATGTTGTGCAGTGTCGGCAGGCGGTACGGCGGCAGCTCCATGATGAACGGCGTGATTGCGCCCGGCAACAAGGTGTGTTTCAACACCAGCCCCGTCAAAATCGCCACGGCGATCCCGAGGAGGTAGAGTGCGAAAACCACATTCTGACCGTTCGCCGGAAAGAACACCGCCACCAGCAGCGCATACACCGGCAAGCGCGCGCTGCACGACATGTACGGGATCATCATGATCGACATCAAACGGTCACGCGAACTTTCCAGCGTGCGCGTGCCCATGATCGCCGGCACGTTGCAACCGAAGCCGATCAGCATCGGCACGAACGCTTTGCCCGGCAAGCCGATCACGCGCATGCCGCGATCCACCACCATCGCCGCTCGCGCCAGATAACCGGAATCTTCAAAGAACGACAGGCACAGAAACATCGCTGCAATCACCGGCACGAACGTCGCCACGGTTTGAATGCCGCCGCCCAAGCCGTTCGACAGCAGCACGGTCAACCACTCCGGCGCGTTGAGGTTTGTCAAAAGATGTTTGATGCCGTCCACAAAAATTGTTCCCGACAGAATGCCGAAAAAGTCAATGAACGCCGAGCCGAGCCGAATCGCCAACAGAAACATCAGATACATCGCCAGAAGGAAAAACGGGATGCCGGTGAATTTCCCCAACGCCCAACGATCCATCTTCGCCGTCATCGTTTTGCTCGCTTGCCGTGGTCGCGCGATGACTTCCCGACTGAGCGCATCGATCACGTCGTAACGCGCGCTGGCTAACGCAATATCCATTTCGCCGCCGCACCAACCTGACAAATCCTGACGACAACGGGTCAACGCTTGTTCGCTGAAATCGTCCAACGGCTCGCTTTCAGCTTCGTAATTCCCGAGAAGCGTGTCCAGCAGTTGCCAGCGCGTCATCGTTTGCAGCGGACTCTCCGGCGGCGCGGCCTCCAACAGCTTCGCTAAAACCGCTTCCTGCTTTTCACCCAGCGTTGATATTTGGGGTTGCGGCGCAGTTTTCTGCTGCAACATCGTTTCGATGGTGTGCCGCAACACGTCGATGCCTTCGCCGCGACTGGCGCAAACGCCGACCACCGGACAGCCGAGTTGCGTCTGCAAGCGCGCTACGTCAATCGTCTCGCCGCTGTGGTGCACCGCGTCCATCATGTTCAGCACCACTATCATCGGGCGGCGCAGATCGAGCAGTTGAAACGTCAAATAAAGATTGCGCTGGAGATTGGTGGCGTCAACGATGTTGACGATCAACGGCTCGCGTTCGTGCAACACAAAGTGGCGCGCGATCAACTCGTCCTGAGAAATGCCAGCGATGGCGTTTTCGATCGCGTAAGTGCCGGGAAGATCGATCACATACACTTTCTTGCCGTCGTGGCGGTATTCGCCGATCTTGCGTTCGACCGTTACCCCCGGCCAGTTGCCGACGCGCTGATGCGAGCCGGTTAGCGCGTTGAATAAGGTCGTCTTGCCGCAGTTGGGATTGCCGATCAGCGCGATCTGACGCTCGTGCGAATGGTAGCGCGAACTCATGAGCGACATTCTTCCACCGCAATCGTCGCCGCTTCGGCGCGACGCAGACACAAATGAAAACCACAGATCTCGATTTCAATCGGATCGCCGAGCGGCGCGGCACGAATCACCTTGATCGTACAGCCGGGCGTGACGCCCATCGCCAGCAACTTGCGGCGAAACGGCGCGGCGGCCTCGGTCAAATGCGTGACGAGCGCCCGCTGCCCAAACGGCAAACAATCCAGCGTGGTTACCGGCATCGCAATATCCTTGATACGTCAGGGCGAACGGAATCCATCGACGCATCCACAAAGCCCCCTGAGCACGAACTCCCTCTCCTCAACCCCTCCCCCACGAGAGGCGAGGGGCTGATTTTGCCGATGTCGTCAAACCGCACGACGCAGACGCCTTCTCTCACGAAACGTCGAGGCAGTTCTCCTCTCTCCCTTTGTGTGAGAGAGGTTGGAGGAGAGGGGTAAGAAGCTTCAAACATAAATCAATAACACGCTGACAGCACACCTTATATTAACTGAGAATCATTCTCATTTGCAACCCGTCAAAAAAATATCACGTTGGCCTGCCGTCGCCGGAATTTTCATAACCTTTTGATTTACATGATTTTGGCACACTCCGCCACCGGCTCATGACCGACATCGACTTGTGCCGCAACACAGGGGAGTCGCTTCTTGCTGTATTGGAAAAAGCCGCCGTGCGACAACATCTGGCGACTTGTTCATAAGTTGTTAGAATGCAACATATTAAAAACACAGAGGCCAGCCATGCTGAGGTATCCGCATACCATGCCGCCCGCTCCCGGCGCGATTTTGGAAGTCGCTCCCGACATCCTGTGGCTGCGGATGCCGCTGCCGTTTGCGCTCGATCACATCAACCTGTGGCTGTTGCGCGATACCGACGGTTATGTGCTGGTTGACTGCGGCTACGGCGACAAGGCGACGCGGGCGCTGTGGGAACAGCACTTTCAGACCACCCTGCGCGATCTGCCCATCACCCGCATTCTGGTGACGCACCACCATCCCGACCATCTGGGTAACGCCGATTGGCTCATGCAGCGCTTCGCTTGTCCGTTGTCGATGACCGCCGCTGAATTTCTGATGGCGCATACCATTTTTCATTCGTGTGCGCCTTTCACCGCCGAGACAACCCTCTCGCTGTTTCGTTCGCACGGCGCCGACCCCATACAGCTTGATGCCTTTGCGGCGCGCGCCGATCTCTATGAGGCTGGTGTTCCCGGGCTGCCGACGCGCTACCATCGCCTCAACGAAGGCGCGGAACACTCCATCGATATCGACACGAACCCGTGGGAAATCATCATCGGTCATGGTCACGCGCCCGAGCACGCTTCTTTTTATACGGAGGCGAAGGGCGTGTACATTTCCGGCGACATGTTGATGCCCAAAATCAGCACGCACATCAGCGTGTGGGCGTTCGAGCCGGAATCCGATCCGCTCACGCATTTTCTCGGCTCGTTGCATGCGATGGCCGAATTGCCCAGCGATACGCTGGTGTTGCCGTCGCACGGCTTGCCGTTTTACGGTATCGGCGAGCGCATCGCGCAACTGCGCGAACACCACGAAGAACGACTGGACGAATTGCGCGACCTTCTGCGCGCCGCGCCGCGCTCGCTGTGCGCTGCCGAAATCTCTCCAATCCTCTTTCGCCGCGAACTGGATGTGTATCAGCGTTTCTTCGCCATCAGCGAAACCATCGCACACTTGAACCATCTCTGGTTGAATAATGAAACGACACGCGACATTGACGATCAGGGCGTGATCAGTTTTTCGTTAGCGGAGTGAATTTGTCGGGGCGGGTTTGAAACCCGCCTCTACGGCATCGCGCCATGCTTTCCATCTCTCCTAAATGGAATCAAAATTCATTTCAATTTTCGCAGGCTTTAATGATGTGATGACTTGATAAGCTGCCGAATCCTTGATAAAATTTTCAAACTCCGTCAAATCATCGAGAGATGCGCACCATTTATTATCGGCTTGAATCGCCCTCAAATCAGGTATCGGGTCAAAGAACAAGGTAAGCGATAGCTGGTTTATATCCTCATCGTCTTCTGAATCACCTAATATGAACTGGCGCGTCAGATCAAAATGGAACCATTCCTGGCCGGTAAAATCATAGATGCCCCACTGACCAAGGAGCATGTCGCCATCTTCGTCGAGAGCACAACCCTCAACGCGAGTTTGTTCATAAAACTTCAACACCAAAGCGACAGCTTGCTCCGGTCTGAGCGATGTCATCGCATTTCCTGAGTCGCTGATGAACTTCTCGAATTCTTTCGCTGCGCTTTGAGGAGTCATGATGGGTGGTGGTGGGGGCTAGCCTTTTTGTTTCTCAAAGCGCATGCAACTGCCCAAACTGGTCGTTGTACGCGGTGAATTGCTTCACGTAGCCTTCGTAGCCTTGCTCGGCCGCGAAGCGCAGCGGCAACACGCGCTGAACCAGAACTTCGCGCGCGTTGGGCTGGGTGTCCAGAAGGTGCATGACTTCGGTGATGAAGTCCGCCAGCGGCAGGGCGTTGGGATCGGTGGCCTGCCCCTTGCCCATGAGTTCGGTCTGCACGTAGGGCGGCACGATCTCGATCACATCCACGCCAGTGGCCTGGAGCTGGTAGCGCAGCGCATCGCTGAAGGCATGCAGCGCGGCCTTGGTCGCGCTGTAGGTGGGGGTGTTGGCCATGGTCAGGAACGCCAGCCCGGAGGTCACGTTCAGCACCGTCGCGCGTGGCTGCTTGCGTAACTGCGGCAGCAGCGCGGCGGTCAGCCGGATCGGACCGAGCAGGTTGGTTTCGATGGTGGCCTCGGCGGTGTCCGGATCGACCTCGGCGGCGTGCCAGTCCTCGATGCGCATGATGCCGGCGTTGTTGATCACCGCGTTGAGCGCCGGAAAGTCGGCGCCGATCCGGGCGGCAAAGCGCGCGATGTCTTGCGGGTCGCGCACGTCGAGCGTGGCGGTGCGGATGCCGGGGTGGGCTTGCGCCACGGCCTCCAGCGCCGCTTGCCGGCGCCCCGCGATGATGACCTGGTTGCCGCGCCGGTGAAACGCCTCGGCCAGCCCCCGGCCGATGCCGGAACCGCCGCCAGTGATCAGGATGGTGTTGCCTGTGGTTTGCATGGTGGAACTCCTACATTCGCTTACTTCAATCTCACCCCACCAACGCCCATCTTCGTTGACACCTGCTCGAAAAACGCGGCGCCGAATTTCCGCGCCAGACGCTCGGAAAAGTCGGGGCGATAGGAGAAGTCATAGACGTTTTCAACGCCGATGATGTCGCGCGCGACGGAATCCACGGTGCCCAAGCCGTCGGCGAGCCCCAGCGTTACCGCTTCGTCGCCGTTCCAGATCAGTCCCGAAAACATGTCCGGCGTTTCGTGCAGCCGGTCGCCGCGACCTTCGCGCACGGCGGTGATGAATTGCTGGTGAATGCTGTCGAGTAATTTTTGCACATGCGCTTTTTGTTTTTCGTTGACCGGGCTGAACGGATCCATAAACGCCTTGTTTTCGCCGGCGGTCATCGTGCGTTGTTCGATGCCGAGTTTTTGAATGGCCTCAGTAAAGCCGAAGTTCAGCATGATGACGCCGATGGAGCCGACCAGACTGGCTTTGTCCACGTAAATTTCGTCAGACGCCGCCGCGACGTAATAACCGCCCGACGCCGCCATTTCGCCGACGACGACGTAAAGCGGAGTGTCCGGATGTTCTTCGCGCAGCCGTTTGATCTCATCGTAAATCTGTCCGGCTTGTACGGGACTGCCGCCCGGGCTGTTGATTTCGAGAATGACGCCGCGAACGTGTTTGGCGGCAAATGCTTCTTGCAACGCCGAATTGATGTGTTCGGCGCTGGCGTTGGCGTCGGCGGCGATTTCGCCGGTGAGTTGCACCAGCGCGGTACATTCGGTCAGGCAGCTTTTGCTGCGATCTTTACTCATGAAGCTGAGGCTGATAAGCAACACGATGAACGCCAGCAGCACCAGGCGGAAGAAGATGCGCCAACGGCGGGCGCGGCGTTGTTCGGTCAGAAAAGCCATCGTGACTTTCTCCATCGCCTCGACGCGACGATCATTGGCTACCGATGCAGCAGCCGACGACGGAGCGGTTTGCCCGAATACGGAAGCGTGCAAAATGGAATCGTTGGGATCGGGGGTATTCATGGTTGCCTTTCTGCTTTTGCTAAGAAGGGTGTTGATTTTTCGACAGGCGGTTGGGTAGGGTTCAGCGCAAAAGGCTCTTTGCGGTTTTCATAACCCCGCTATTATCCGTGCATGGCGAGCCAAGTGTCCAGCGCCGCCACGGAATCGACGATGTCCAGCGGCTGGTTTTGGCGCAAAATGTCTTTATCGTGCGCTCCGTAGGAAACCGCCAGCGCCGGAACGCGAGCATTTTTCGCCATCAGGATGTCGTGGGTGGTGTCACCGATCATGAGCGTTTGCTCCGGCGCGACGCCCAGCCGTTCCATCAGGTGCAGCAACATTTCGGGGTGCGGCTTGGAAAAACTTTCGTCGGCGCAGCGGGTGGCGTGAAACCGCTTCATCAGATTTTTCTGTCGCAGCACCCGATCCAGCCCCTTGCGCGATTTGCCGGTGGCCACACCCAGAAGGTAATGTTGGCGGTCGAGCTTTTCCAGCAGGGCACGCATACCGTCGAACAGTGGAATTTCGGCGTCGCCCAGCAAATAGTGGTAACGATAACGCTCCAGCAAGCCGGTAATCATTCTCTCCGGTTGCTCCGGCGAGAGGGTGGTAAATGCTTTGCCGAGTTCCAGCCCGATGATGTAGCGCGCCGCATTTTCGGTGGGCGGCAACAAACCCAAATCGTGGTACGCGGCTTGAACGGCGTGCACGATCGGCGCCGTTGAATCGGCAACCGTGCCGTCCCAGTCGAAGACCAGCAGTTGAAAGCGGCGTGGGCGTGTGTTGGGTTCCATCATTCACGCTCCGCCGATAAACCGTCGAGAAACGCTTGCAGCGCTTCGGGAAGCGGCGCTTCGATGTCCAGCCATTCGCCGCTGGCCGGATGCGCGAAGCCCAGCTTGCGCGCGTGCAAAAACATCCGGCGCAATCCCGCTTTTGCCAGCATGCGGTTCCAGGCGAAATCGCCGTATTTGTCGTCTCCGGCCAGCGGATAGCCGAGATGCGTCAAGTGCACCCGTATCTGGTGGGTGCGGCCGGTGTGCAGTTCCGCTTCCAGCAGCGACAGCGGCGGCTCGTGTTTCGGCCAGACTTGTTGCCGATAAAACACGGTGGTCGCCGCTTGCCCGTCGTCGTCGGCGCGTACCCGTCGCTCACCTTCCGCCGTCAAAAAGCGCGTCAGCGGCACTTGCACTTTCCGCTTGGCGTCCGGCCAGCGTCCGCGCACCAGCACGTCATAGCGCTTGTCCACCGCGCCCTCACGCCAAGCGGTGTGCAGCCCCGTCAAGGCCGACCGCTTTTTCGCCAGCAGCAGCACGCCCGACGTTTCGCGGTCGAGCCGGTGCACCAGTTCCAGAAAACGCTGTTCCGGGCGCTGGGCGCGCAACTGTTCGACCGCGCCAAACGACACGCCGCTGCCGCCGTGCACCGCCAGCCCGGCGGGCTTGTTCACCGCCAGCAGCCATTCGTCCTCGAACAACACCGGAATAACACAAGTCGTGCTCGGCGCCGCCGCCCGACGTTCTTCGACTCGCTCCGGCAGCCGCAGCGGCGGAATGCGAACGGTATCGCCCGCCGCCAGATGGCTCGACGGCTGCGCCCGCCCGCCGTTGATCCGCACCTCGCCCGAGCGCACGATCCGATAAATGTGGCTCTGCGGCACGCCCTTCAGCGTCTTTATCAGAAAATTGTCGAGCCGCTGCCCGGCAGCGGTTTCGTCAATTTCCAGAAATTTCACAAAATTGTTGCGTAAGTCCTTCATTCCTTTATAATCACTGACTGATCGTGGCATCGCAGGATGCGGCAAGCGGCGGGATGCGAGTGGTATTATCCGTCGCTCCTTTCGGAAACCGGACTTGCCCGCCTTTGTCATGTTGACGATTGCGGTACGTCGCGCGCCGCGCGCCCAGCCCCGGAAGTTCCGGGTCGGATGCAAAGTAGCGATCTTAAAGGAAGCCTTGGAGCAGTGCCAGCCGGTGCGTCAGGATTCTTTGCGAAACTCCGCCGAAGTCGGAGTAGATGAGATGTCATCAAGATGTAAAGGCGCTGAGTCACGCCGCAGACAAACGACCGAGTGTCGTCGCCGTGACCGCAGGAGCCAGTCTCGCAAAGCCCGCCCCTTATCAGGCACGTCGAAAGACTTCCCGATGAAACAGATTGAACACGCGCATTTTCGCGCCGAGGTTTCGGCCACAGTGAATCTGCGCGGCAAGAGATACAAGGCTGCGATGCCGTTCGCACCCACCCGCCGCCCTGAAAGGTCGCCGGTTGTCAGGCAACAGTTGATGGCATCGCCCGTGCACCCCGCTTAGCGAGGTGCTTGACGAATGAATAGGAAGTCGTCCCGCAAGGATGATGATCGGTGTATTGACAACGATGTTGACAACAAAGTTTTTACCGATTGGCCGCCTCCCTCGTCAGCCGAGCGCACTTTGGTGCGGCTCCGGCGTCTTGTCTCGCCGCCGGTTTTGACCGGTCGGTTGTGCCGCGCCTGATGTTGCAGCCTTCTTGTGAACCGCAAGAAGCGCTGTGAATCTGTCGCCTTCCCTGGTGTGCAACGCGCACGAGAGGATGAAGAATTATGAAAAGAATGTTGTTTAACGCGACCCAGGCAGAAGAACTGCGGGTTGCCATCGTCGATGGGCAAAAGCTCATCGATCTCGATATCGAATCGGCTTCCAAAGAACAACGGAAATCGAACATTTACAAAGGCGTTGTCACCCGGGTCGAACCGTCACTGGAAGCGTGCTTCGTGGATTACGGCACCGACCGCCACGGTTTTCTGCCCTTCAAGGAAATTTCGCGGCAGTCGATCGGGGTTCACGAAGGTCGCATTCAAGACCATCTGCGCGAAGGTCACGAACTCATCATTCAGGTGGACAAGGACGAACGCGGCAACAAAGGCGCGGCGCTTACCACTTACATTTCGCTGGCCGGACGCTATCTCGTTCTGATGCCCAACAACCCGCGCGGCGGCGGCGTTTCGCGTCGCATCGAGGGCGAGGAGCGCAATGAACTGCGCGAAACGCTGACCCAACTCGACGTGCCGCGCGGCATGAGCACTATCGCTCGCACCGCCGGCATCGGTCGCTCGCAAGAAGAATTGCAGTGGGACCTCAATTACCTGATGCAACTGTGGAGCGCGATCGAGGACGCGGCGCGACTGCAAAAAGGCGCTTACCTGATTTATCAGGAATCGTCGCTGGTGATTCGCGCCATCCGCGATTACTTCCATCCCGACATCGGCGAAATTTTGATCGACACCGAAGCGGTGTTTGAGCAAGCGCAGCAATTCATGAGCCACGTCATGCCCAACAACGTGCATTGCGTGAAACTCTACCGTGATGATGTGCCGTTGTTTTCGCGTTTCCAGATCGAGCATCAAATCGAAACCGCCTACGGGCGGGAAGTGGCGCTGCCTTCCGGCGGCGCCATCGTGATCGACCACACCGAAGCGCTGGTTGCGGTTGACGTCAACTCGGCGCGCGCCACGCGCGGTTCTGACATCGAAGCCACCGCACTGCAAACCAACCTCGAAGCGGTGGACGAAATCGCTCGCCAGTTGCGCTTGCGCGACTTGGGCGGTTTGGTGGTGATCGATTTCATCGACATGGAAAGCCCGAAGAACCAGCGCGCGATTGAAGACCGTTTGCACGAAGCGTTGCGCTACGATCGCGCTCGCGTGCAAATCAGCAAAATCTCGCGCTTCGGTTTGCTCGAACTGTCACGGCAACGACTGCGTCCGGCGCTGGCCGAATCGGCGCACATGCCTTGCCCGCGTTGTCACGGCATCGGTCACATTCGCGGTACGGAATCGACGGCGTTGCATATTCTGCGCATCCTGCAAGAAGAAGCGATGAAAGACAACACCGCGCAAATCGTCGCGCAAGTGCCGGTGGAAGTAGCCACCTTCTTGCTCAACGAAAAACGCAACGACGTGTTCGCCATCGAAGCGCGCTTCCACGTCAACGTGCTGCTGGTGCCGAACCGCCATCTCGAAACGCCGAACTTTTCGGTGGAGCGCTTGCGTCACGACGATCTGAACCACGGCGACGTGTTGCCCGCTTCGTTCGAACTGGCCGAAAAACCGCAAGAGCAGAATTTCCTCAGAGAGATCAAGGAAGAAGCCAAAGAGCCGCGTCAGGAGGCCGTCGTCAAAGGCATCACCCCGACTGTGGCGCCGCCCGCGCCGAAAGAAATCAAATCCGTCGAAGGGCCGTCGTGGTTCTCGCGCATTCTCGCTTGGTTCAAGAAGGAACCGGAAGCCGCCGAGCCGGTCAAGAAATCGGGCAAGCGGCAAGACAACCGTCGTCGTGACGGCAGCCACGGCGAGCGTGATCGTAACGAACGTCGCGGACGCAACGGTGAGCGCGGCGAGCGTAACAACGAGCGCAATAATGAACGCGGCGAGCGCAATGAGCGCAACAACCGCGACGACAAAAACGAGCGTCAAAAACGCCAGAATGAAAATCGCCAAAACGAAAACCGCAGCGACAAAAACGAACGCGGCAACAAAGGCGAGCGCTCGCAAGAGCGTCGTCGTGACGGCGAGCGTCAAGAGCGCGAACAGAACGCCGCCAAAACGCCGCGTGAACCGGTGGCGCAAAAACAAGCGCCGGAAAACGCGCCGCGCCATCGCGAGCGTGATGACGCACAGCAAAACAAAGCGCAAGACGGCGAGCGCCGCCGTCAGGCACAGGAAGAATCGCGTCGGCAACCCGCGCCGCAGGAAACGGTGGTGGAGGCGGAGACCGCTCCCGCCGTCAGCGGCGCTGCGCTCGAAACTTTGCCGAACGGCGAGGGCGGCGAACAACGCGGCCACAAGCGTCATCGTCGCGGTGAGCGCGGACGCGGTCGTCGTCAGGAACACGCGGAGCAGGGAGAAGCGACTTCTTCGCCGATTTCGTTCGAGTTTGTCGTTGATCCTGAGGCCGCCGCTCCCGTCGCCGCGAAACCCGTGAGCGAGAACGAAAGGACTGACGACAGCGTTGTGGCCATGCCCGCGCGCGTTGAGAAAGATTCGACGTTTGAAGCGCCGACGAAAGCGCCTAGCCGAGATAGGTTTGGTGAAAGGGCAAATGAAAAAGCAAGCGACATTGCAGCGGAGCCAGTAGCGCCGACGCAAGAAAAAGCGCCGAGAGAAGAACAACCGAGGGAAGAACCGCGGAGAGTAGCGCCCGCGCCGAAAGTTCCTGCTTTCGTTCCCGATCTGGTCGGCGCCGGGCTGGAACTGATCGAAACCCGTCACGTCGCGCCGTCGTTTGAACCGCAGGAGACCGAAGTGCCGCGCCCGAAACGGGTACGCCCGCCGCGTGTCGTCGTTCAGGAAGAGCCGCTGCAAATGGTGGAGACAGCGCACAAAGATTGAGCAAGCGCGTCGCTTTACCGCTAAAAAACAAACAGGCTGCCTTTGGGCGGCCTGTTTGTTTAGGGAATTACATACGTAACTTGGAAAGATCGCATAGCGCGTGAATTAGGCCGTATGGCGAATTCGAGAACCAAAACATACCCTATTAATTGTCACGCAAACACCGTTTCTTCAGCCATGTAGTGATGCGGCATGAATTGTCAGCAGGCTGAAAGCGTGTGTCAACCACTTTTCTGACAAGGTTATCTTGTTACCTGTTTTCGCCTGACGGCTTGCTCAGGGCGAACGGAATAAATCGGTGTTTCCTAGGCAGTTTGAAGGCACAACAATGGCAAAATCATCAAAAACCCGATTTTTTTACTCGGAAATACGCCGAATTTTGATCTGGATCAGAAATAAGTAAACGATTGGCAACAAGCGTCTATTAACATCGTTCCATTGTAAAATGATATAGCGTCGATCCGGTTCGCGTGTTAGGATTCGCGCGCTGTTTTGCTATTAATGAAAGAAATGGATTGGCGGGGCGGCGCCCCGAAAACGGTTCGTTAAAGGAAGGAAACTTTTCGATGAGAAAGAAATTTATATGGGTTTTGATTGTGGGGATTATTATCGGCGCGGCCGGGTTGGGAGCAATGAATTATGCGTTGCACGAAACCGGCAAGGACGAGTTTTGCTCGACCTGTCACGCCAATAACACCACCAAGGAATGGATGCAGTCCAGGCATTATTCCAATCAGTACGGGGTTCGCGTGGGTTGTTCGGATTGCCACCTCCCGAAAGAGTTCATTCCGATGATGATTCGCAAGACGAAGGCGCTCGGTGAAGTTTACGCGAATTTCAGGGGGACGATTGATACGCCCGAAAAATTTGAGGCCAAGCGCAAGGAGTTGGCGGAGAGTGAGTGGGCGCGGATGAAGGCCAACGGCGCTCAGGAATGCCGTAATTGCCATCACATGGATACGATCAACAACCCGGAAAAAGAGTTTTTGAAGGACATGCACGTCAGCGCTTTGAGTGGCGGGCAGATTTGTATAGATTGCCATAAAGGTGTGGCACACAAGGCGCCGGATTGATTTATCGGCGGTTTTTTGAGTCGCGCGGTCACGCGCATGAAGAAGGAGCAAGCATGAAACTAAAAGTAATGGTGTTGGTGGCGGCGGGCGCTTTGCTGTCGGCAAGCGTGGGCGTGGCTTCGGCGCAGGACACGGCCGCTCTGATGAAGAGCAAGGGCTGCTTTAGCTGCCATGATATTGAAACCAAGAAGATGGGTCCGAGCTACAAGGATCTCTCGGCCAAGTACGCGAACGACAAGGGCGCGGTGGCGAGAATTGCTGAAGAGCAAAAGACGGGTAAAGGCCATATGAAGATCAATGCGTCTGACGACGAGATCAAGGCAATGGTCGAATCGGCGCTGAGCCATAAATAATCAGCGTTGAAGCAGTCACGGAAAAGGACGGCGACCCCGTCCTTTTTTGTATTGGTAAAATGGCGCCATGAATTTTTCGACGAATATTCCTGTTGTGACGATCGATGGGCCGGCGGCGTCCGGCAAAGGCACGCTGGCGGCGGCGCTGGCGGCGGCGCTGGGGTTTCACTTGCTCGACAGCGGCATTTTCTACCGGATGGTCGGCTGGAAGGCGCTGGAGGGCGGGGTATCGCTGGACGACGAGGCGGCGCTGGCGCGGCTGGCGGCCGGATTGCAGCCGCGTTTCGACGGTGAAACGATTTGGCTGGATGGACGCGAGGTAACGCTGGCGCTGCGTCGGCAGGAAGTGGGGACGGCGGCGTCAAAAGTGGCGGCACTGGCGGCGGTGCGGGCGGCGCTGTTTCAGGCGCAGCGGGCGGCGCGGCGGGCGCCGGGGCTGGTGGCGGATGGTCGCGACATGGGGACGGTGGTTTTTCCTGATGCTGTTTGCAAGATTTTCATCACCGCCGGGGTCGAAGCGCGGGCGCAACGACGACATAAGCAGTTGATCGAAAAAGGATTACCGAGTAATATATCCACCCTTTTGCAGGAAATCGGCGAGCGCGATGCGCGCGATGCCGGACGCGATGTGGCGCCGTTGAAAGCAGCGCCGGGAGCCTTGGAAATCGACACGACGAAGCTGGATGCGGCGACCGTGTTGGCTCAAGGGTTGGCGTATTGCCGCGCGCGTCTGGAGCGTTGACTTTCCCGCGAAACAACGGCTCTTCACTGCTTTAGCCGGCAGTGAGAGAGTCATTTACGAATCGGCCCGCTGACAACGAGATACAGGGTTCTCGCGCGGCGGTCTTTGACACTTATTAAGGAACCAACCCCAATGGCTACTGCTATTCCCTCTACCGCTCCGGCGGCCTCCGAAAATTTTGCGGCGTTGTTTGAAGAATCGCTTGCCCGTCAGGAAATGCGGCAAGGCGAGCTCATCACCGCCGAAGTCACCCGCGTCGATTACAACGTTGTTGTGGTCAATGCCGGCTTGAAATCGGAAAGTTTTATTCCCATCGAGGAATTCAAGAATGATAACGGTGAAGTCGAAGTAAAAGTCGGCGACTTCGTCACGGTCGCCATCGACTCGATCGAGGACGGCTACGGCACCACCCATTTGTCGCGCGACAAGGCCAAGCGCTTGAAAGCCTGGCAAGACCTCGAAATGGCGATGGTCGAAGGAACGCTGGTTCAGGGCTTGGTGGCCGGCAAGGTCAAGGGCGGCCTGACGGTGATGATGAACGGCATCCGCGCTTTCCTGCCGGGATCGCTGATCGACGTGCGGCCGGTAAAAGACACCTCGCCGTATGAAAACAAGTCGATGGAATTCAAGGTCATCAAGCTCGACAAGAAGCGCAACAACGTCGTGGTATCGCGTCGCGCCGTGCTCGAAGAAACGATGGGCGAAGACCGCGAAAAACTGATGGCCACGCTGACCGAAGGCGCGATCGTCAAGGGCGTCGTCAAGAACATTACCGATTACGGCGCGTTTGTTGACTTGGGCGGCATCGACGGTTTGTTGCACATCACCGATCTGGCTTGGCGGCGCGTCAAGCATACGTCGGAAGTGCTGGCGGTGGGCGACGAAGTCACCGCCAAAGTGCTCAAGTTCGATCAGGACAAGAACCGCGTCTCGCTGGGCATCAAGCAACTTGGCGACGATCCGTGGGATGGCTTGTCGCGGCGCTATCCGCCGGGCACGCATTTGTTCGGCAAGGTGACGAACATCACCGATTACGGCGCGTTTGTCGAAGTCGAATCGGGCATCGAAGGGCTGGTGCACGTTTCCGAAATGGATTGGACGAACAAGAACATTCACCCGACCAAGGTCACCCAACTGGGCGACGAAGTCGAAGTGATGATTCTCGAAATCGACGAAGAACGTCGTCGCATTTCGCTCGGCATGAAGCAGTGCAAGCCCAATCCGTGGGAAGAGTTCGCGATGAACCACAAGAAGGGCGATCACGTCAAAGGCGCGATCAAGTCCATCACCGACTTCGGCGTCTTCATCGGCTTGCCGGGCGGTATCGACGGGCTGGTGCATTTGTCCGATCTGTCGTGGACGTTGCCGGGCGAAACGGCGGTGCGCGATTACCGCAAAGGTCAGGAGATCGAAGCGATCGTGCTGGCCATCGATGTTGAGCGCGAGCGCATTTCGCTGGGCGTCAAGCAACTCGAAGGCGATCCGTTCACCAACTTCGTGGCGGTCAACGACAAGGGCAGCATCGTCGAGGGCACGGTGAAGAGTCTGGACGCGAAGGGCGCCGTGATTACGCTGATCGAAGGCGAAGTCGAAGGTTATTTGAGAGCGTCGGAATTGTCGCGTGATCGGGTTGAGGATATTCGTCAGCATTTGAAAGAAGGCGACAAAGTGTCGGCCATGGTCATCAACATCGACCGCAAGAGCCGCACGATCAACCTGTCGGTCAAGCAGAAAGACAGCGCTGACGAAAACGAAGCGATGCAGCGGATGAAGACTGAGAATGCCAACGCCAGTGTCGGCGTGACCAATCTGGGCGCACTGCTGAAAGCCAAACTCGATAACAAAGACAACGCGTGAACGACGGAAACAGCATCACGAAATCGGAACTGGTCGGCCGTTTGGCCGCCCAGTTTCCGCAACTGGCGAAAGACACCGAGTTCGCCGTCAAGACCATTCTTGACGCGATGATCGAGGCGCTGGTGCGCGGCGATCGGGTTGAAATTCGCGGTTTCGGCAGTTTCGGGCTGAATTACCGACCGCCGCGGCTCGGTCGTAATCCCAAAACCGGCGAGCAAGTGATGGTGTCTGAAAAGCGCATCCCGCACTTCAAGGCCGGCAAGGAATTGCGCGAGCGAGTCGATTCTGGTGAGAAATAATTTAGTGAAAAATGCAGAGAGGCACTATTTTTTAATGGTGCCTCTTTCTTTTTTTGCAGTGCGGGTTTATAAAGAGCCTGTGAAACTTTTACCTGTAAGGAAAGCGCCATGAGCATCATTCGCTGGGCTATTGTGATCGTCATTTTCCTTGCCGCTTTATTGCTGTCGTTTTCCAATTCCGATCAGGTGACGCTGCATTTTCTCGGCTTCGGAAGTTGGCAAGCGCCGCTGATTCTCATCGTGTTCTGCGCGTTCGCGCTGGGCGTGATGTTTGGCTTGTTGACCGGCGTTTTTCGGATGGCGAAGGTCAAACGGGAACTGAAAAAAGCGCGCAAAGCCTTGTTGGCTTATGAAAAGAACTCGGAGCCGAACTCTGACGTGATCACGATTCGCCCTGTTTCACCGTCTCCCGACACGTTGCCGACCACAGCGCCCAAAGAGTAGCGCGTCATGTTTATTGAGCTGTGGTGGCTGCTGCTGATTCCGGCGATATTTTTCGCGCTGGGCTGGATCGCGGCGCGGATCGACATTCGGCAGTTGCTGGCGGAAGCGCGGGAATTGCCGCGCTCGTATTTTGAAGGGCTCAATTCGCTCTTGAACGAAGCGCCGGATCAGGCCATCGAATCGTTCATGGTGGTGGCCGAAAAAGACCCGAAAACCCTGGACTTGCATTTTGCGTTGGGCACTTTGTTTCGGCGGCAAGGCGAATTTTCGCGGGCGATTCGGATGCACCAGTCGTTGCTCGAACGCCCCGAACTGGCGGCGCGCGATCGCGAGCGCGTCGAGTTTGAATTGGCACAGGATTTTCACCGCGCCGGCTTGCTGGATCGCGCCGAAACCTTGTTTCTAAAACTCGAAGGAACGCGCTTCGAGCACGAAGCGCTGGGTTATCTGCTGGAAATTTACGAGACCGAAAAACATTGGCCGGAAGCGATTCGGGTAACGCGGCAGATGGAAGCGGTGGCGCAGACGCCGCACTTCAAGGAGATCGCGCATTACCATTGCGAGATGGCCGAGGAAGCGCTGGTTCGTGGCGACCCGGTGTTGGCGCAACAGAACATCGAACAAGCGTTTGCCGAATACCGCGCCTGTGTGCGCGCGTTTCTGATTCAGGGCGACATTGAACTCGCGCGCAACGAACCGGGCAAGGCGCTGGCGGCGTGGGAGCAAATTGCGTCGCATCAGATCAATTCGTTGGGACTGGCGGCGGAGCGAATCGTCAAAGTGTGTCAGCAAACAGGCAAGACGGATTACGCGCTGCGGTTGTTGACGCGCTGGCAACAAGAAGCGCCCTCACTCGATATTTTCCACGCGCTGTTTCAGTTGAGCCTTGCCGAAGAAGGACCGCAGGCAGCAGCGCAACGAGCGCGCAGCGAAATCGAGCAGCGGTCGAGTTTGTTCAGCCTCGATCACTGGTTGCAGGCGAGATTGAGCGCGGTTTCATCGCCGGAAGCGCAGCAGAGTTTGTTGTTGATCAAAAATCAGGTGGCGCCGTATTTGAAAAAGATGGGGCAGTATCGTTGCACTCGTTGCGGTTTTCGTGCGCGCCAGTATTATTGGCGTTGTCCGGGCTGCCAGAAATGGGAAACGACGCAAGCGCGGCGCAGCGATACGCCGGAAGGTTTTCGCTGAAAATATTTATTGAACGAAAAGAGATGTTATGAAAATCACCATGATCGGCTCCGGCTATGTGGGGCTGGTAACTGGCGCTTGTTTTGCCGAAATTGGCAACGAAGTGCTGTGCTTCGATATCGACGAGCGCAAGATCGACATTCTGCAAAACGGCGGCGTGCCGATTCACGAACCGGGCTTGCAGGAAATGATCGCGCGCAACGTCGCGGCGGGGCGTTTGCATTTCTCGACCGACATCGATTACGCCGTGGCTTTTGGCGCGCTGCAATTCATCGCGGTGGGAACGCCGCCGGGCGAGGATGGTTCCGCCGACATGCAGTACGTGCTGGAAGCGGCGCGCAACATCGGGCGGCGCATGAACGAGTGGAAAATCATCGTCGATAAATCCACCGTTCCCGTGGGCACCGCCGATCGCGTGCGCGCGGTGATTGCCGAGGAACTGGCGAAGCGTCGTTCGAAAGTGGATTTCACCGTCGTGTCGAATCCTGAATTTCTGAAAGAAGGCGCGGCCATCGACGATTTCATGAAGCCCGATCGCGTCGTGATCGGCACCGATCATGCGCGAGCAGCGCGGACGATGCGAGAATTGTACGCGCCGTTCCAGCGAAACCACGAGCGGGTTTTGATGATGGACGTGCGCTCGGCGGAATTCACCAAGTACGCCGCCAATGCGATGTTGGCGACGCGCATCTCTTTCATGAACGAATTGGCCAATCTCGCCGACCGGCTGGATGTGGACATCGAGATGGTCCGGCAAGGCATCGGTTCCGACCCGCGTATCGGTTACGGCTTTTTGTATCCGGGCGCGGGCTACGGCGGAAGCTGTTTTCCCAAGGATGTCAAAGCGTTGTTGCGAACGTCGGCGCAAGCGGGATTGCCGCTTCGCGTGCTGGAAGCCGTCGAGAACGCCAACGAGCGGCAAAAGCATGTGCTGATCGAAAAAATTTGCGCGCGCCTTGGCGATGATTTGTCCGGTTGCAAAATTGCGTTGTGGGGCTTGGCGTTCAAGCCGAACACCGACGATATGCGCGAAGCGCCGTCGAAGGTGATCGTTCGTGAACTGTTGCAACGCGGTGCGCAGGTGGTGGCTTACGATCCGATTGCGATGGAAGAGGCCCGTCGCGTTTTCGATCAGGAAGAGCTGAGTTTGATTTACGCGGACTCGGCAATGGAAGCGGTGCACGGCGCTGACGCTTTGGTGTTGATGACCGAATGGAAAGCCTTCCGCTCGCCCGATTTCGTCGAGTTGCGCAAGCAACTCAAAACGCCGCTGCTGTTTGACGGTCGCAACATTTACGATCCGCAAAGCGTGCGCGAAGCGGATTTGGAATACTTCGGAATCGGGCGACGTTAATGACTGTCGTGAATTTCCACTTTGCCGATTGGAAAGACAAACTGGCGAAAGCCAGAGTGTTGATCGTCGGTGATGTGATGCTTGACCGTTACTGGTTCGGCGATGTGGAGCGTATTTCGCCGGAAGCGCCGGTGCCGGTGGTGCGAGTGGTGCGTGAGGAAATGCGCCCCGGCGGCGCTGCCAACGTCGCGCGCAACGTCGCTTCACTCGGTAGTCAGGCTACCTTGCTGTCCGTGGTTGGCGATGACGAAGCGGGAAAAAAACTGGAAGCGCTGATTCAGAGCGAGAAAGTGATTTCGCTGTTTCAGCGCGACGCGCAACTGCCGACGACGGTAAAGCTGCGGGTGATCGGTCGGCAACAACAACTGCTGCGCGTGGATTTTGAAACGCAACCGTCGCGCGAAGCGCTCGCCGGAAAACTCACCGACTTCAAAGCGCGGATCGGCAGCGCCGATGTTGTGCTGCTCTCCGATTACGGCAAGGGCGGCTTGCGCCATATCGCGCAAATGATCGAGAGCGCGACGGCGGCAAAGAAGCCGGTGATCGTCGATCCCAAAGGCAGCGATTGGAGAAAGTATCAGGGTGCGTTTATGATTACGCCCAACCGCAGCGAATTGCAGCAAGTAGTAGGCCTCTGGCGCGATGAAAACGAGCTGGCGGCGAAAGTGACGCAGTTGCGGCAGACGTTGAAAATAGCGACGCTGTTGTTGACGCGCTCCGAAGAGGGCATGAGCCTTTTCACCGAAGAAGGAAGCTGGCACATCCCGACGCGCGCGCGCGAGGTTTTCGATGTTTCCGGCGCCGGCGATACCGTGGTGGCAACGCTCGGCGTTTTTCTCGCAGCGGGCGCGCCGTTGCGGGAAGCGGTTTACTTTGCCAACGAGGCCGCTGGTATCGTCGTTGGCAAGTTTGGAACAGCAGTTGTTCTTCCCGAAGAATTGCTGTAAGTCGTCTAATCATTGAAAGAGGAGATATTGTTATGGATAAGCTGGAAGAAATCATTGCGCTTGTTGCACAAAAAACCGGGATCGACCCGCAAACATGTACGACCGTGGTTCAAGCTTTGGAAAAAGAATTGGGCGGCGCGTTGGGCGGTTTGTTGAGCGGTGGATTGAGCGGCATGTTGGGCAAAGAGTTGGGTGGTGAATCGACCGGTTCGAGCAGTGCGGCGCCCGGTGCTTCGGGGAGCGCGCTTGACGTTGTCGGAGAAATTTCGCACGTGCTTGACATGTTCAAGAAGTAAACGATTTCAGCGCCTGTTCGCTGAGAACACCTCATGCCCGCTGCGGCCGAACCGCTGACCGAAAGCTCGCTGAAATACGCTGCGCTCAAGCAGCGCCACCGGCTGGTGCGCGATGGGCACCCTGCCAACTTGAGGCTGCGCATCCACCGCGCCTTGAGTTGGCTGGATTGCGCCGAGCAAGCGGAAGATGTGGACGAAAAATTTATCTTTCTGTGGATTTCCTTCAACGCCGCTTACGCGCAAGAGGTTGATGACAGCGAACGCATCTCCGACAGAGATGCTTTTACGGACTTTCTCGAAAGGCTATGCGGCCTCGACACTGAGAAGCGCATCGACAAGCTGGTCTGGAATGAGTTCTCCGGCAGTATTCGTGCGCTGCTCGACAACCCTTACGTCTTTCACGCGTTCTGGGAATTTCAGCGCGGCAAGCTCGATGAGGGCGAATGGAAGGAGCGTTTCGCTGCCGCCAAGAGAGCGGCGCAGAAGGCTTTGTCCGACGGCAAGACGCCGAAGCTGCTCTCAGTCGTGTTCAATCGGCTCTACACGCTGCGCAATCAGTTGTTTCACGGCGGCGCAACATGGAAAGGCAAAGTCAACCGCGACCAACTGCGCGATTGTACGCGCCTTTTAAGCAAACTCGTTCCCCTGATGATTGCGCTCATGATGGACAATCCGGACGCGCCGTGGGGCGATGCCGTTTATCCTGTTGTCGATCAAGGCGCTTGATCGAGAGTTTTTGTATTCATACTCTGTTTATTGCGGGACACGTCCTGAACTTTTCAGTCGATGAACATCTGCGCCGCCGAACGCACAAGGCCAAGCGCCGAGCGGATGAGGTCTTCCGAGAGAACCCCCAACGGCCCTTCGCCTTTTTTCACCAGCGCATCTGCTGCCGCGCCGTGCAGGCAGACGGCGTAACGCAGCGCAAGCGATGCTTCGACGCCTTGCGCCAACAGCGCTCCGATCATTCCGGTCAACACGTCGCCGCTGCCGCCGAACGAGAGCGCCGGATTGCCGGTAGCGTTGATGCACCACGAACCTTCGGGGGCGGCGATGATGCTGCCGCTTCCTTTCAGCACGGTGTGCGCCCGATAGCGTTGAGCGATTTCGCGAGCGGTTTGCGGGCGGTCGCGCTGGATGTCGTCAGTGCTGCATTGCAACAAGCGAGCGGCTTCTGCCGGATGCGGCGTGAGCACGGTGGGCGCGTGTCGTTGGGCGACACGAGTGATCCACTCGGAGTGTTGACCGAGCAAGGTCAGCGCGTCGGCGTCAAGCAGTAAGGGCGCATCGAACGCGAGCACCGCCGTCAGAACTTCCGCTGCCGAAGAAGAAAGTCCCAACCCGCAACCGACCGCCCAGGCGTCGTGCGAAAGAGGCAGCATTGCCGACGCCGGATGCAGCATCAGTTCGGGACAAGCGGGATCGAAGAGCGGCGCTTCGCCGAGAAAGCCAACGCGAATTTTTCCAGCGCCCAATCGTGCGGCTGCCCGACCGGCAAGCAACGGCGCACCGCTCATGCCGGTCGCGCCGCCGACAATGCCCAGACAACCGAATCTGCCTTTGTGAACGTTGTGAAAACGGCGACGCATGGGAAGAGGCAGGTGGGTTTCAATGAAGCGATGGTGGAGAGCTTCGGCTTCGGCGTTTGCCGCGAGATCGTCAGCCGGAATGTCGAGCGTGGTGAAATGCAATTCGCCGCAATGGTCAGGGCCGTCGAGCGTTAACAAGCCGGGCTTGAGCGCGATGAAGCTCAAGGTCGCGTCGGCGCGAACGGTGGGCGCATAAGCGATGCCGGTGTCGCCGGAGAGGCCGCTGGGGATGTCGAGCGAAACAACATAAGGCCGAGCCTGTTGAGAACGCGGCGCGACGCGGGTGTCGTTGATCCAGCGGATGAGACCGTCGAAAGGTGCGCCAAGGGCGCGGTTCAGGCCGATGCCGAAGAGGGCGTCAACGATGATCGCGGGCGGTTCGGAAAAGTCGGGAAGCGTGGTGTGTAAGACGCCGCCGCGCGCAAGAAAAGCGGTTAACGCTTCGGCGGCATCCGGCGGCAAAGCAGCGGTGGCGGGCGCGATCACGCAAGGGGCGAAGCCTTGTTCGCGCAGTAAGCGGGCGAGCGTCAAACCGTCGCCGCCGTTATTGCCCGGTCCACAGACGATGACGATTGAGCCGTTGACATGCTTTTGTTTTTCCGACAACAACGGCGCAAGAAATTGGAGCGCCGCCGCGCCCGCTTTTTCCATCAACGCGGCTTCGGCATAGCGCTTTTCAAGCGCACGTAAGCGCGGCGCTGTTAACAGGGGTGACAAAGACGCGGGAGGCAACAGAAGTGCGGAGGACGGCAAGAGCGGAGCAGGATCATCGAAGGAGAACATGGCGATGTCGGATGAAAGGAGGCAGGCAAGATGTAATATACATGATTTGTTTGAATGATGGCGGGAAAAACAAAAGTTGAAAAGGGGGAAAGCGTAGTAGTATATGGCCAATAACACGCGCTTCCGTGGCGTCGGCGTTATCGGTTATTTTTATTGGGTGGTTCATTGAGAGGAGGAGGCATGATGCGTAAGACTCATATTTTGCTGTTGCTGGCGGCAACGACTTGTTTTGCTGTACCGGCGATGGCGCAGGAGTTGACCGGCACGTTGAAAAAAATCAAGGATACCGGCACGATCACGATCGGACACCGTGATTCTTCGATCCCGTTTTCGTATTACGATGATAAGCAAAACGTCGTTGGCTATGCGATTGATTTGTGCATGAAGGTTGCCGACGAGGTCAAAGCCGAATTGAAAATGCCGGATCTCAAGGTCAAGCTCAATCCGGTCACGTCTTCGACTCGGATTCCGCTGATTGCCAACGGCACCATCGACATCGAGTGTGGTTCGACCACGAACAATCTGGAGCGGCAGCAGCAGGCTTGGTTCTCGCCGACGTATTTTGTGATTACGACGAAGTTCGTCACCAAGAAAGGTTCGGCGATCAAATCGTTCAAGGACTTGAAAGGCAAAACGGTATCGACCACCGCCGGAACCACCAGCGCGAAATTGCTGGCCGAAATGAACAGCAAGGACGACTACAAGATGAACGTCATCTCGGCCAAAGATCATGCCGAAGGTTTTTTGCTGGTTGAATCGGGACGGGCGGAGGCATTTGCGATGGACGACATTCTGATTTACGGGTTGATCGCTAATTCCAAAACGCCGGATAACTATGTGTTGTCGAACGACTGGCTGACGATCGAGCCTTACGGTGCGATGCTTCGCAAGGACGACAAGCCGTTTAAAGATGTTGTCGATCGGGCGTTCAACAAGATATTTGCCAGCGGCGAAGTCGAGACGCTTTATAAAAAATGGTTCTTGTCGCCGATTCCGCCGCGCGGTGTGAATCTCAATGTGCCGTTAAGCCCGCTGTTGAAAAAAGTTTTTGAACATCCGACCGATTCCGGCGATCCCAAGGCATACGAATAAGCGCTGAATCAGAAAGTACCGTAAAGCGGGTACAATACGCGGCGGGCGTTTGTAATGAAACGTCCGCCGTATTGTTTTGTGATGGTTTGCATAAAGTTGAATGATCCAAAAAACATGAAAGAAAGCTTGTGCATAGAATCGTATTGATAGAAAAGCTCGGGGGGGCGAGGTGAACTATAACTGGAATTGGCATATCTTCTGGGAAGCTTCGCCCGACGGCAGCGGCACTTACCTAGACGTACTGCTCAACGGCTTGCAGTGGACGCTGGCCACTTCGTTGTCGGCGGCGGTGCTGGCATTTTTCCTGGGCTCCATTGTCGGGGTGATGCGCACCACGCCGTCGCGGGCGCTGCGCGCGTTCGGCACGGCTTACGTTGAGCTGTTTCGCAATATTCCGCTTCTGGTGCAGATGTTCCTCTGGTATTTCGTGTTGCCGGAACTGTTGCCGACGGCGATGGGGAACTGGGTAAAAGCAATGGCGCCGCCGTGGGCCTCTTTCTTTCCGGCGGTCGCCTGTCTGGCGTTTTTCACTTCGGCGCGGGTGGCCGAGCAAGTGCGCGCCGGCATTGAATCGCTGTCGAGCGGGCAACGTCTGGCCGGTTTGGCGACGGGGCTGACGCTAACGCAAACGTACCGCTACGTTTTGCTGCCGGTCGTTTATCGAATCATTACGCCGACGCTGACTTCCGAATTGATGAATGTCATCAAGAATTCGTCGGTGGCGCTGACGATCAGCCTCGTTGAATTGACTTCGGCGACGCGCTCAATGCAGGAATTCAGCTTTCAAGTGTTCGAGGCGTTCACCGCCGCGACGTTGATTTATGTTTTCATCAACATCGTGGTCGTGATCGTGATGCGAATTCTCGAAAAGAAAACAACGATCCCCGGTTTTTTCAGCGGCAAGGCTGAAGAACCCTCGACTGAGTGAGGATCGCCATGTTTTCAGATTTCGATTTTGATGTTATCCAACGCTCGTTGCCTTATCTTTTCAAGGAGGGGATGACGTTCACGCTGGAGTTGACCGTTTGCGCCATGATCGGCGGCATCATTCTGGGCACGTTGCTGGCGATGATGCGACTCTCCAAATATCGGGTGCTTTCGGCGCCGGCGGGAATGTACGTCAATCTGACGCGCGCTGTGCCGTTGCTGCTGGTGATTTTCTGGTGCTATTTTCTGATGCCTTATGTGTGCGGCTATGTGTTGCACCGACTGTATCTGGTGTCGCCGAGCGCGGTCGGCGACACGCTGGTCGATCTCTTCGGCTATCAAGTCAAAGACGGCCAGCCTGTGCAGATCGGCGCTTTCGCTTCGACGCTCGTGACCTTCACGCTGTTTCAGGCGGCGTATTACTGCGAAATCATGCGCTCCGGCATTCTGTCGGTGTCGCGCGGACAAGAGGGCGCGAGTTACGCGCTGGGCTTGAATTACTGGCAATCCATGTTTTACGTGATCTTGCCGCAAGCGTTTCGCAACATGTTGCCGGTACTACTGACGCAAACGATCATTCTGTTTCAGGACACTTCGTTGGTTTATGTTTTGTCGATCACCGATTTTCTGGGAGCAGCGTCGAAAGTCGCGCAACGCGATGGTCGGCTGGTAGAAATGTATCTTTTCGCGGCGCTGGTGTATTTTGCAATTTGCTTGGTGCTTTCGTATGGCGTGCGCCGTTTGCAGCGACGCATTGCGATCGTTCGTTAAAAAAGAGGGAGAGAAAAAATGCCGATGATCGATATTCGAAATGTCTCGAAATGGTATGGAAGTTTTCAGGCGCTGAAAGACTGCACGACCAGCGTTGACAAGGGCGAAGTGGTGGTGATTTGCGGCCCGTCAGGGTGCGGTAAATCGACGCTGATCAAAACGGTGAACGGGTTGGAGCCGATTCAGAAGGGCGAAATTCTGGTCAACGACATTTCGCTGACTTCGCCCAAAACCAACTTGTCGAAACTGCGCGCGCAAGTGGGCATGGTGTTTCAGCACTTCGAGTTGTTCCCGCATTTGTCGGTGCGTCGCAATCTGACATTGGCGCAAATGAAAGTTTTGGGACGGTCGCGCGACGAAGCGGAAGCGAAGGGGCTGAAATATCTGGAGCGCGTCGGCTTGCTGGCGCACAAAGACAAATACCCCGGCCAGCTTTCCGGCGGCCAGCAACAGCGGGTGGCAATTGCGCGAGCATTGTCGATGGACCCGATCTGTATGTTGTTCGACGAACCGACATCGGCGCTCGATCCCGAAATGATCCGCGAAGTGCTCGACGTGATGGTGCAACTGGCGCAAGAAGGCATGACCATGATGGTGGTCACGCACGAAATGGGCTTTGCGCAAAAAGTGGCGCGGCGGGTGCTGTTTATGGATCAGGGCACGATTGTCGAAGACGCGCCGAAAGAAGAATTTTTCAAAAAGCCGCGCAGCGAACGGGCGCAACAGTTTCTGGACAAGATACTGGTGCATTGAATTCTGGCGAGGATTCCTGATATCCGCCGCGTTACGTCTTCGTCGGCGCTGTTACAGTGGGGCGACGGTTGGAGTGCGAGTGTCGCCGTCGTAGGCGGCGTGCAGTCGCAGCAGGCCATACTCCGGCTCTTGTCGCAACAAAATGTCGTAATAAGCGCGGACGCGATCGACGTAGGCAACAGGCATGCCGCCGCGTGCGTAGCCGTAGCGGGCGCGGCTGTAATACTCCGGTTGCGCCAGCAGCGGCAGCATTTGCTTGATGTCCTTCCACAAATAGGGGTCAAGTCCCTGCTCACGCGCCAGCCGACGGGCGTCTTCGAGATGGCCGATACCGATGTTGTAAGCGGCGAGCGCCATCCAGGTGCGGTCGGGTTCGGTGACCTCATCCGGCAAACGGTCCTTGAGGTCTCTCAGATAACCAGCAGCAGCCTGAACACTCTCGCCGGGATCGAGCCGGTTTTTGACGCCTAAAAAACGAGCCGTGTCGCCAGTGATCTGCATGAAACCGCGCACGCCGGTTTCGCTGGTGGCGAGTGGCGCCCATTGCGATTCCTGATAGGCCACCGCCGCCAGCAAGCGCCACTCCACCCCGGAAGATTCCTGAGCGCGGTAAAACAGCGGACGCAGCAGCGGCAAATCGTTGCGGATACGATCCTGAAAAACCCCGGCGTCCAGCCGCTGGACTTTCTGCTGCGGGTGAAAATAACGCTCGGCGAGTTGGTCAATCAGGCCGCTTTCCTTGGCTCGGGCGATGAAAGAATTCAGCGGTTCGAGCAGGTAGCTCTTGTTGGCAGGCACCGCCCAAGCCATTTCAATTTTGACGCCGGTTGAAAAAGCCGTCGCAAAATTCAGATAAATGTTGCGGGCGAGGGCGACTTTGTGCGACGTGACCAGCGCGTAGGGGAAAGCGCCTTCATCAACTTGGGACAGCAGCGCGTCGGTGGACGGCGCCGCGACTGGCCGCCAGCGGATGCCCGGATGCGCCGTCGCCAACTCCGCCACCAGCGATTCCATCCCCGAATTGGCGAGATAGGCCACGGTATCGCCGGTAATCTGCTCCCAATCCTTGGGGCGGCGAATGTCGGTGTTATAAACGATCACCGGCTCGGCGGTGTAAAAGCTATCCGTCCAGACGATACTGTCGTCCGTGCCATGATTCGGGCGATAAAGCCCGGCACTGAGGCTGGCTCGGGCATTTTTGAGCGAATTGCGCAACTCGGCGCCGTTTCGAGCGGCGGTGGGGCGCAGTTTCAGTTGCACCTCCTGCGCGAATTGATCCAGCAAATCGTACTCGAAACCGGCAAATTCGCCACTGCCGCTGACGAACCAGCTTGCCGGGTCGGTGCAAAAAGCGACCGTCAACACCGAGAACGAAGGAAAATCGTTCCCGGAGATAGCGGCTTGGGCCTCAGCCGAAAAGTAGGAAGACGGCGGCGTCGGCGGGTGGTCACAGGCCAGAAGCGCCAACACAGGTAACAACAACAAATTGCGGCGAAGACTGAAAATGAATCGGGAACCGATTCCTGAAGCGTCGCGCCGCGAAGTCCGTTGCCGCCGTCGGAAAAAAGCGTGGTTTGACATTGGCGTAAATTATAGCCGAAATCATTCATGTTTTATGTATAACTGTCTGATTATTCTGAAAGAATGGTAAAAAGTTGTTTTTGTACTACAGGCGGTGGGTTAAATCATGCCTTTCTACTACGGATAGTAGGGGTTTTAGCGATGATTTGAGGAGAAAAAGCCTTTTTGGGGAAGGAGCACATAATGCGCGAAAGGGGGACATGGAAAAAGCCATGAGAGAAGTGAACCGTGGAGGGGCGCCATTATCCCTCATTGTCTCGCCACCTATTAGGCAATCCGTCAGCAGCTTAGCGACTTTCTGACCTCACGGTTCACTTGCACAATACCCAAAAATCGACGAAACCGCAACCATGAAGATTGACATTCGCATTGTCGGCGACGACGGGGTGACAAAAATGCTACAGGGGCTGACCCGCGCCGCGCAAAACCCTGCGCCCTTGATGAGGGATATTTCCGAGGCCATGCTCTTTGGGGTTCAAAAAAACTTTCTTGAAAACGGTCGCCCGGCGTGGGTGCCGCTGAAGGGGGGGGGCGTTGCTGCCATATTTCAAAAAGGAGGCTTTCAATGAGCCGTTTGGTAAACTGCCGATACCCCGCTATAATCCGTTCCCTGTAATACCATTTTCGGCGGGTCGCCCCGCATTGCACGTTCGCCAACCGGGTCAGGTTCGGAAGGAAGCAGCCCTAACGAGTTTGTGCAAGTGCCGGGGGTTCGGCTCGCCACCCATCTTTGTCGGTTCCCTTGACGGAGCCGCCGCCCGTAAGCCCGCCGCACCGCCGACGCCAAAAAAAGCCGGTGCTGCACGGGCGGGGTGCGATAAAATGCTTCATTGCCCGATGGGCGTCTTTCTCCAGAATCAGAATACCCGATATGAGTTATCAAGCGCTTGCCCGCCAATGGCGTCCCAAGACTTTCGCAGAGTTGGTGGGGCAATCCCATGTGGTGACGGCATTGCAGAATGCGCTGACCCGCGGGCGTGTCCACCACGCTTATCTGCTGACTGGCACACGCGGCGTCGGCAAGACCACGCTGGCGCGCATTCTGGCGAAGAGCCTGAACTGCGAGCAGGGGGTGACGGCGACGCCCTGCGGGCAGTGCGCGGCGTGCGTGGCGATTGACGAGGGGCGGTTTGTCGATCTGCTCGAACTCGATGCGGCGTCGAACACCGGCATCGACAACATGCGCGAGATTCTCGACAACGCCCGCTACGCGCCGACTTCCGGTCGCTACAAGGTTTATCTGATCGACGAAGTTCACATGTTGTCGAAGGCGGCGTTCAATTCAATGCTGAAAACGCTCGAAGAGCCGCCGGAGCACGTCAAATTCGTTCTGGCGACGACCGATCCGCAGAAAATTCCAGTGACAGTGCTGTCGCGTTGTTTGCAGTTTTCGTTGAAGCCGCTGCCTGCCGAGCAGGTGAAAGCGCGGCTGGCGTACATTCTGGACGCGGAAAAAATCGCGTTCGACGACGGCGGTTTGACACAGATTGCGCGGGCGGCGCGCGGCTCGTTGCGTGATGCGCTGTCGCTGCTCGATCAGGCGATTGCTTACGGCGCGGGCAGCGTTCAGGAAACGCAGGTGCGGGCGATGCTGGGGACGGTGGACCGCGATTACGTTTATCGGTTGGTGGAAGCGCTGGCGGCGCGCGATGGCGCGGCGTTGCTGGCGGAGGCCGACGGCTTGGCCGTGCGCGGACTGGACGCGGGCGCGGTGCTCGATGAATTGATCGCGCTGTTTCACCGGATCGCGGTACTGCAAGTGGTGCCGGAAGCGGCGAGCAACCTCGAAGACAGCGCGCAGGTGGCGGCGCTGGCGGCGCGGTTCACGGCGGCAGACATCCAGCTTTTTTATCAAATCGCGCTGCAAGGCCGCGCCGATCTGGCGCTGGCGCCCGATGAAACGATGGGAATGGGGATGACGCTGCTGCGTCTGTTGGCGTTCACGCCGGAGGTGTTTTCATCGGCGTCCGTCGCGCCCGTTCCGGCCAGGCAAGAGCCAAAGGCTGCAGGGGCTGGTTTCAAACCCGCCCCAACCCCAATGAAGAGCGAAGCGCCTGAACCACAACCAGTTGCCGCCGTCGCCGAACCCGTCGCAAAGCCCGCACCGCAAGCCTTTCCCGCTTCCGGTGACGAATGGCCGGATTGGATCGACCGTCTGGAAATCAAAGGGATGGCGGCGCAACTGGCGGCACATACCGAATGGCGCGATTTTTCCAACGGGACCTTGACGTTGGCGTTGCCGGAAGCACAACACCATTTGGCGAACAAGACGAATACCGACAAGCTGAAAAAAGCGCTGGAGCAGGCGACCGGCCAGCGTTTGCGTTTGGAGTTTGAAATGGCCGACGCGGGAGATGCTTCATTGAAGGCCAAGCAGCGGCAAGCCCGCGAGCAATCGCAACGCGATACCGAAGAAGCTTTCCGGCGCGACGCTTTTGTACAGGCGTTGGAAAAAGAGGGTGGGGAAGTGCGGGCGGAAACGATAAAACCCACGCTGCCACCGGCCTCGGAAGCATCGTAGCACGATATGCCATATCGGAATTTTTGAATAAACAACTTCAATAAACAGATATAACTCGTTGAAAGGTAATTAGAATGATGAAGGGTCAGCTTGGCAATTTGATGAAGCAAGCGCAGAAAATGCAGGAGAACATGCAGCGTGCGCAGGAGGAATTGGCGCAGATGGAAATTGAAGGACAGTCTGGCGCTGGGCTGGTCAAAATCACCATGACCGGGCGGCACGAGGTTCGGCGGGTGGCCATCGACCCATCACTGCTGGCGGACGACCGCGACATGCTCGAAGACCTGATTGCCGCGGCGTTCAACGACGCCCTCCGCAAAGTGGAAGAAGCCTCGAAAGAAAAAATGGCGCCGATGACCGCCGGTTTGCCGCCGGGTTTCAAGATGCCGTTTTAAGGGGGGGGGGGCGCTTCGCGAAACGCCTTTACGGTGAGAGAGAACACATCTGCGCCATGCCCTCGGCGAAGCCAACCTTTGGCGACCATCCGAGGAAAGCGCAGGAAGCCTCAGGATCAATCTGAAAATTGCCAGCCAGTTTCTCGAAACCGGCTTTTTGCCCAAGCAGAAAACACGCGGTTTTCAAAAGCGTGGGCGGTACTGAAAAAAGCCGCGCCGATTTTCCCGTTTCGCGGGCAATCGCGCGAATCACCTCCGATGTTGAAACGTCCTCTCGGTCGGAGGCCAGAAAAACCCGTCCACCCGCGCCCGGACAACATGCCGCCGTGAGAAAAAAATCTACGCAATTGGGAATGTTGATAAAACTTCTGCGGTTATCGATCCCCGCCAGCGGCAAAGGCAAGCCGCTCGTCGCCAGCCGCATGAGCGCCGCCATGTTTCCTTTGACGCCCGCGCCATAGACCAGCGGCAAACGAATAATCACCGGCTCCAAGGCTGCGCCGCCGGACAACAAAAATTCTTCCGCCGCCCATTTGGATTGCGCGTAAACACTATCGGGATGCGGCGCGACCGGCGAATCTTCCCGAAATGTCGCGCCGGGAAGCGAAGCCGTCCCGTAAACGCTGACGGAACTGGCAAAAACAAAGCGACGCACCCGCGCTTCCAGCGCCGCTTCCGCCAAAGCACGGGTTGTTTCCAGATTGTCGCGGAAATAAATCGAGCGCGCGGATGGCAAAGAACCGTCTTGACGATGCGCGCGTCCGGCCAGATGAAAAACCACTTCCACGTCCTGACAAGCTGCCAACCAAGCCGCAGGATCGACCATGCTTCGCGCTATTTGGATGGGTTCCAACCTTTTGCCAGCAACGATTCTCGTCGGCGCTGAAGCATCAACGGCTCTGACTTCATGGCCTGCATCGAGAAGGTGGCGAACAAGGTGTCCCCCAATAAAACCATTCGCACCGGTAACGAGGCATTTCACAGTATTTCCTTTTCCACCAACAGCCCTTCCTGTTTTTAGAGCTTACGGAATATTGTCTCAGATTGCGAGGCCGTGCAGGGGGCTTTGAGGGTTCTGGCGGTTTGAAACCGGGGATGGCATTTTCGTTTATAATCAACCACTTTCGTGTAAAATTTTGCTCGCGGCGCTCTGCGATCAATAATATAAGAAAATAGGAAAGATTTTTCAGGATGAACCGCCACTTGCTGTTGCTGACTTTGGCTCAAGGTCTGTTTCTGGTCAATAACTTTACCTTCATCACCATCAACGGGCTGGTGGGGCTGCAACTGGCGCCTTACGGCTGGATGGCAACATTGCCGGTGATGGGCTATGTGGTGGGCGGCGCCATTGCTGCACCGCTGGTGGCGCGCACGCAGACGCGGCTGGGGCGTAAAGGTTCGTTTCAGGTCGGCTTGCTGGTGGCGCTCGGCTCGGCGCTGCTGGCCGCTTTCGCCGCCTGGATGCGCGAGTTTCCCCTGCTGTTGCTGGCAACCACCATTGCCGGTTACTACAACGCCAACGGTCAACTTTACCGCTTTGCCGCCGCCGAACTGGCGCGCATCGACTGGCGCGAGAAAGCGGTGTCGCTGGTGCTGGCCGGTGGCTTGCTGGGTGCGGTGATCGGCCCCAATCTGGCGAAATGGACGCGCGAGTTGCTGCCGACGCCGTTCGTCGGCGCTTATCTGGCGCTGGCGGGGGTGGCGGTGCTGGGCATGTTGGTGATGGCGCTGATCGACTTTCCCAAAGTGCCGCGCCACATCGCCGGGGCGGCTGTCGGTCGGTCGCTGGGGCAAATTCTGCGGCAGCCGGTGTTCGCTGTCGCCGTGCTGGGCGCTGCGATAGGCTATGGCACGATGAACCTGTTGATGTCCGCTACGCCGCTGGCCATGAAGGCGCACGGTTTTAACTTCGAGAGTACGGCGCAGGTGATCCAGTGGCACGCAATTGGCATGTATGCGCCGGGCTTTTTCACCGGCCACCTGATCAAGCGCTTCGGCGTGTTGCCGGTGATGGGCGTCGGATTGGTGCTGAACCTGCTGTGCGTGGCCGTCGCGCTCACGGGGGTGGGGCTGGAGCAATTCTTCATCGCGCTGCTGTTGCTGGGAGTGGGCTGGAGCTTTCTGTTCATCGGCAGCACCACGCTGGCGCTGCAAGCCTACTTGCCGGAGGAGAAGGATCGCGCCCAAGCGGCTATCAATTTCTTTGTGTTTGCTGCCATGGCGCTTTCCTCGCTGACTTCGGGCGCGCTGGTGACGACGCAAGGCTGGGCATGGCTAAATTTGGGTTCGCTGCCGGCGCTGTTGCTGCTGGGGGCGGCGCTGGCGTGGCTGGCGGCGCGCAAACCAACGGTGAACTGATGACAGTCGCAGGGGCACCCCTGCAAACCCCCGCCCGCTTGTGCGGGCCCCCTTTCGGAAAAGGAGCTTTCTTTGACGGGGTTTGAAGGCAAGGGGCATTTTCGTTTATAATCAGCCGCTTTCGCGTAGAATTTTGCTCGTTTCAAAGCCGCTGAGTCGGAGACCATGACAGGAAAAACACCCGTCGAAGTTTCGCCCAGAATCGACGTGTTTCGCTTCATCGAAGCGGGCGACGTATGCTCGGGCGAGGCGCCGATTGCGCGGCTTACGCGGCTTCTTGACCGATTGCCGGAGTCGATGAACCCTGCCGAGGCGGGGGCGTTGGCTTGGCGGTTGCGAGGGTTGCATGAGGCGGGGCGACCGGCTCTGGAAGTGACCGTCGAGGGAACTTTCCCGCTGGTGTGTCAGCGTTGTTTGCGGTTGTTGAAATGGCCGGTGGCGCAGCGTACGGTGGTGCTGGTGGCGCGGTCGCCGGAGGCGTTGGTGGCGCTGGACGACGAAGCGGAGCAGGAGGTCATTCTCGGCTCGAAGACGCTGGATGTGTTGGAGTTGATCGAGGATGAATTGCTGTTGTCGCTGCCGTTTGCGCCGATGCACGAGCCGGATTGTGAAGTCGGAGAGATGTAGGAAATTTGGGCACGTTAGCGCGTGTTGTTTTTTGGTTTGAGGAGAAAGTTATGGCAGTTCAGCAGAATAAGAAATCGCCGTCCAAGCGCGGTATGCACCGGGCGCACGATTTTTTGACCAATCCGCCGTTATCGACGGATCCGGTGACCGGCGAGACGCATCGCCGTCATCACATTACGCCCACCGGTTTTTACCGTGGCAAGAAGGTGGTCAAGACCAAGGCCGACGAGTAACGGCTTCGCCGATTAAAGCGATAACTTCGTTGCTTTACCGCCGTGCTACAGCATTGTCTACGGTTTAGCGCCTTGTTCTCACTTTAATGGCAAACCCGTGTAATATTGAAAAACGCGTAAAATTTGCCCGAAGGCAGGGCAAGCGTGGTGGTTTTAGAATTACCGAGACCATGGAGGCTCAAGGTGCACAAAGGGAGTGTTGTCGTGCCTGAGTCATTATTGGGGTGATCAATATGCGTGTGACCATTGCGGTAGATGCTATGGGGGGAGACCACGGTTTATCGGTAACGGTACCCGCGGTTTCAAATTTTCTGGCCGCGACGCCTGAGGCACAAGTGATCATGGTGGGACGCGCCGAGCCGCTGGAGGCGGCGTTGGCGACGGTGGACAAGACTTTGCGCCCCCGCATCGCGGTGCGCGTTGCCACCGAGATCGTCGAAATGGACGAGCCGCCGGCTGATGCGTTGCGTCGCAAAAAAGATTCGTCGATGCGAATCGCCATTGATTTGATCAAGAACGGCGAAGCGCAGGCGTGCGTGTCGGCGGGAAATACCGGCGCGTTGATGGCCATCGGCAAATTCGTTCTGAAAACCTTGCGCGGGATCGACCGTCCGGCGATTGCGACGCAGTTGCCGAATACGCGCGGCGTTTCAACGGTGCTCGATCTCGGCGCGAACGTGAATTGTTCGCCCGAACAGTTGTTGCAGTTTGCAATCATGGGCAGCGCGCTGACGACGGCCATCGAAGGCAACGACAATCCGACGATCGGTTTGCTCAATATCGGCGAAGAAGAAACCAAGGGCAACGAGGTGGTCAAAGAGGCCGCCGAATTGCTGAAGCACTCGGGGCTGAATTTCTACGGCAATGTCGAGGGCAACGACATTTACAAAGGCACGACCGATGTGGTGGTGTGCGACGGCTTTGTCGGCAACGTCGCGCTCAAAACCTCCGAGGGGCTCGTGCAGATGCTGTATCAATTTCTGAAAGACGAATACACGCGCAACTGGCGCACGCGGCTGGCCGCGCTGTTTTCCTATCGGATATTGAAATCCTTCAAAAAGCGGCTCGATCCGCGCCGTTTCAACGGGGCTACGCTGGTTGGTTTGCGCGGCGTTGTCATCAAGAGCCACGGCTCGGCGGATGAGTTGGCATTTGAATTTGCGTTGCGCAAGGCCTATCAGGAAGTGGCACATGGTATGCTAGACCGTATCGCGCAACGTATCGAGGCGGTATCGGCGAAGTTGCCTTTAGTCACTTTGCTGGATGCCGACCGGGCTGATCGGGGTGCCGACGCTTGAATCGGGCGTTCGGCGTGTTGCGTCCACCTCTTTTTCTGACGGGATGGTATGAAATACAGCCGAATTATCGGGACAGGCGGCTATTTGCCCGAAAAGATCGTCACCAACGACGATTTGTCGAAGTCGCTTGAAACCAACGACGAATGGATTAGGACGCGCACCGGTATCGGGCAGCGTTGCATTGCCGCGCCCGAACAGAGCACCTCCGATCTGGCGTTGATCGCTTCGCAGCGGGCGTTGGCGAGCGCCGGACTGGCGCCGAACGACATCGACTTGATCGTGGTGGCAACGACCACGCCCGACATGGTGTTCCCTTCGACGGCCTGCATCTTGCAGGAGAAGCTGGGGATCACCAATAACGGCGCGGCGTTCGACGTGCAGGCGGTGTGCAGCGGTTACATCTTTGCGCTGGCGACGGCGGATCGGATGGTCGCCTCCGGCATGGCGAAAAACGCGCTGGTGGTCGGTGCCGAAACCATGACCCGCATTCTCGACTGGAACGATCGCGGCACTTGCGTTTTGTTCGGCGACGGCGCCGGCGCGCTGGTGCTGCAGGCGTCGGAAACGCCGGGCATTTTATCGACGCATTTGCATTCGGATGGGCGGCATCGCCACATTCTGAGCGTGCCGGGGCAGATTCGGGACGGTCGGATCGAAGGTTCTCCCTTCATTCACATGGACGGCGGCGCGGTATTCCGCTTCGCGGTGCGGGTGCTGGCCGAAAGCACCGAAGAAGCGTTGAAGCACAACGGTTTGCAGCTTGCCGATATCGACTGGCTGGTGCCGCATCAGGCTAACTCGCGAATCATGGACGCGACGGCGAAGAAGCTGGGCGTGCCGCCGGAAAAAGTCATCAGCACCGTGGCGGGGCAGGCCAATACCTCGGCGGCGTCAGTTCCGCTGGCGATGGATCACGGCGTGCGAAACGGCTGCTTCAAGCCGGGGCAATTGCTGGCGCTGACGGCGGTCGGCGGCGGCTTCGCCTGGGGCGCGAGTCTGGTGCGCTGGTAGCAAGAGGAGGTCAACATGAAAATCGCGTTTGTTTTTCCGGGACAAGGGTCGCAATCCATTGGGATGATGGGCGGTTTTGGCGCGCATCCCGTCGTGCGGCAAACCTTCGAGGAAGCCTCCTCCGTGTTGGGCGAAGATTTGTGGGCGCTGGCCGAGCGCGGCCCCGAAGAAGCGCTGGCGTTGACGACGAACACGCAGCCGTTGATGCTGGCGGCAGACGTGGCTGTCTGGCGCGCTTGGTGCGAGACGAGCGCTTTGCGGCCGACCCTCGTGGCCGGACACAGCTTGGGCGAGTACGCGGCGCTGGTCGCGGCGGGCGCGCTGACGCTGGCGGACGCGGTGCCGCTGGTGCGTTTTCGGGCACAAGCGATGCAGGAAGCAGTGCCGGAAGGCGTCGGCGCGATGGCGGCGATTCTCGGTCTGGACGACGCGCAGGTGACGGCGCTGTGCGCGGCGCAAAGCGCGCCGGACGGCATGGTCGAAGCGGTCAACTTCAATTCACCCGGCCAAGTGGTGGTGGCCGGGCACAAAGGTGCGGTCGAACAATTGATGGCGGCGGCCAAAGAGGCCGGCGCCAAGCGGGCGGTGTTGCTTCCGGTGTCGGCGCCGTTTCACAGTTCGTTGCTGGCAACGGCGGCGACGCGGTTGGCGGAGCGCTTGCGCGAAGTTCCTTTTCGCGCGCCGGACATCGCGCTCATTCACAACGTTGATGTGCGCGAGCACGACACGCCGGACGCAATCAGGCAGGCGCTGGCGATGCAGGCGGCCAGACCGGTGCGCTGGACGCAAACCTTGCAGGAAATGCAGGCGCGCGGCGTGACCCACATCATTGAGTGCGGGCCGGGCAAAGTGCTGGCGGCGCTGACCAAACGGGCGACGGAAGGCATTACCAGTTTGACGCTGACCGACAGCGAAGCTATCGGCAAAGCGCAGGAAGCTCTGGCGGGCGCGGCGTGATCAAGGAGAGATGAATTGCAATCACAGGAATTGACAGGACAGCGCGCGCTGGTGACCGGCGCGACGCGCGGTATCGGTCGCGCCATTGCGCTGGAACTGGCGGCGGCGGGCGCTGCCGTGGTCGGCACGGCAACCAGCGAGGAAGGCGCGGCGACCATCAGCGCGTATCTGAAAGAGGGCGGTCATAGCGGTGTCGGTATGGCGTTGGACGTTAAAGACGAAGCCGGTATCGCGCGAGTGCTGGGCGAATTTGAGAAAGTGTGCGGCGGATCGCCATCGATTCTGGTCAACAACGCCGGAATCACCCGCGACAATCTGCTGATGCGGATGAAGGACGAGGAATGGGACGCGATCATGGACACCAATCTGAAGGCGGTGTTCCGGTTGTCGCGTGCCGTTTTGCGCGGGATGATGAAAGCGCGTTTTGGGCGTATCATCCAGATCGGCTCGGTGGTCGGCTCGATGGGCAACGCCGGACAAGCCAATTACGCAGCGGCAAAAGCGGCGCTGATCGGCTTTTCCAAATCGCTGGCGCAGGAAGTCGGCAGTCGCGGTATCACCGTCAACTGCGTGGCGCCCGGTTTCATCGATACCGACATGACGCAATCGCTGCCGGAAGCGCAAAGAGAAGCGCTACTGAAAGCGGTGCCGGCGGGACGCTTGGGCGAGGTGGGCGATATTGCTCATGCCGTTGAGTTTTTGGCCAGCCCGCGCGCCGGTTACGTAACCGGCGTGACGCTTCACGTCAATGGCGGAATGTATATGGCGTGAGACTGGAAAAGGTTTACAATAGCAGTAGATAGAGAATTTTGTCGCACGTTGAAAGATGATGGTTTGCGATAAGATAGCAAGAAGTCGGTAGTGGGGGGTCTGATCGGAGGGCACGGCAGGGTTAGAAAAAAACTGACCGCGAAATCCGAAAGGGTCTGGTAAAATTTACATTTTCTTATTCCCGAGAGGGTCGAATCAATGAACAACATTGAGCAACGTGTGAAAAAAATCGTCGCCGAGCAACTTGATGTCAAAGAAGCCGATATCAAAAACGAATCGTCGTTTACGGAAGATTTGGGCGCGGATTCGCTGGCGGTCGTCGAGCTGGTGATGGCGCTTGAAGAAGAGTTTGAAACGGAAATCCCCGATGAGGATGCCGAAAAGATCACGACGGTTCAACAGGCTGTCGATTACATCAGCGCCCATCTGAAGCAATAACGGCGTGGCCGCTGCTCCTCGGAGCAGATGGCGCTCCGCGCTTGCGGAGGATGGTATTTTCGGGCCGCGTTCTTCGTCTGCCGTCAAGCAGGACGTGGACGCGGCTTTCGTTTGATTTCAAAAGGATTTGTACATGTCACACCGTCGCGTCGTCGTGACCGGAATGGGGATCATTTCTCCGGTAGGAATAGGGCTGGAAACGGCTTGGAACAACATCATTGCCGGACACTCCGGCATCGTCCCGATCAGCCGGTTCGACGTTTCCACTTTTCCCTCGCGCATTGCCGGTGAGGTCAAAGGCTTCAACGTAGAGCAGTATTTGCCGCCCAAAGAAGCGCGGCGCTACGACACCTTCGTTCATTACGCGTTGGCGACGGCCATCGACGCCGTGCGCGATGCCGGGCTGGATAATGACAAGATCGACAAAGAGCGCGTCGGGGTTTGTATCGGCGCCGGCATCGGCGGGCTGCCGTACATCGAAAAAACTGTCGATGCTTTTTTGAGCGGCGGTGTTCGCAAGGTAACGCCGTTTTTCGTTCCCGGCTCGATCATCAACATGGCTTCGGGACTGGTGTCGATCGAGTTCGGCTACAAAGGGCCGAACCTGTCAACGGTGACGGCTTGTTCGAGCGCCAACCACAGCATCGGCGAAGCGGCGCGGCTGATCGAATACGGCGACGCTGATCTGATGATTGCCGGCGGGGCGGAATCCACCGTCAGCGAATTGGGCGTCGGCGGTTTCTGCGCGATGCGGGCGCTGTCCATCCGCAACGACGATCCGCAGGCGGCAAGCCGCCCGTGGGACAAAGGGCGCGACGGCTTCGTGCTGGGCGAGGGCGCCGGAATGCTGGTGCTGGAAGAACTGGAACACGCCAAGGCGCGCGGCGCGCGCATCTATTGCGAACTGGCGGGCTACGGCATGAGTTCCGACGCGCATCACATCACCGCGCCGCCGGAAGACGGCGACGGCGCTCGTCGCAGCATGCTGGTGGCGCTCAAAAACGCCAAGCTCAACCGCGAAGACATTGGCTACATCAACGCGCACGGCACTTCGACGCCGCTGGGCGATCTGGCCGAATGTCGCGCCGTCGAAGCCGCCTTCGGCGCGCACGCGAAAAAACTGGCCGTCAGTTCGACCAAATCCATGACCGGCCATTTGCTGGGGGCAGCGGGAGGCATTGAAGCGGTCTTCACCATTCTGGCCTTGCGCGACCAGATCGCGCCGCCGACGATCAATCTGACCGATCCTGATCCGGAGTGCGCGCTTGATTTCGTGCCGAATGTTGCGCGCCAAATGTCGTTGCATGCCGCCATGTCCAATTCGTTTGGTTTTGGCGGAACCAATGCTACACTGATCTTCAAATCGTTTTGACGCGGTGTCAATGATGAGCGCGAAGAACGATTCCCCTTTTTCAACCAAGTGATTCGATCATGGCGTTAATCGTCCAGAAATACGGCGGCAGTTCGGTAGGCTCGATCGAGCGTATCCGCAACGTCGCCCGTCGCGTGGCCTATCATGCCCGACAAGGAAACCGGCTGGTCGTCGTGCTTTCCGCGATGTCCGGTGAAACCAACCGGTTGTTGGGATTGGCCAGAGAATTGTCCAGCCACCCCGATCCGCGCGAACTCGATGTCGTCGCCTCGACCGGCGAACAAGTGACCATCGGCCTCCTGTCGATTGCGTTGCAGGAAATGGGGCTGAAAGCGAAAAGCTTCACCGGCGGGCAAGTGTGGATTCATACCGACGACGCTTACACCAAAGCGCGTATTCTCGGCATCGATTGCAGCAACATCGACCGCGAACTGAGCAAAGGCGTGATCGTCGTCGTCGCCGGTTTTCAGGGCATGGACAAAAACGGCAACATCACCACGCTCGGGCGCGGCGGTTCCGATACTTCCGCCGTGGCGCTGGCGGCGGCGCTGAAAGCCGACGAGTGCCAGATCTACACCGACGTCGATGGCGTCTATACCACCGATCCTCGCATCGTCTCCGAAGCGCGTCGGCTCGATACCGTCACCTTTGAAGAAATGCTCGAAATGGCGAGCCTGGGATCCAAGGTTTTGCAGATTCGCTCTGTCGAATTTGCCGGAAAATACAAAGTGAAATTGCGCGTGCTCTCATCGCTCGACGACCCCGAGTCGAACGCCCCCGGCACGCTTATCACCTACGAGGAGAATCAAGTCATGGAAGACCCCATCATCTCGGGAATCGCTTACGCGCGCGATGAAGCCAAAGTATCCATCATGGGCGTCGAAGATCGCCCCGGTATCGCTCATGCGCTGCTGGGGCCGGTGGCCGACGCCAACATCGACGTTGATATGATCGTGCAAAACATCGGCGAATCCGGACACACCGATTTCTCATTTACCGTCAACAATACCGAACTGGACAAAGCGCTTGCCGTTCTCAACCGCGAACACGACGCCGGAAAATTCAAGGCGCGCGCCATCCTCGGCGACAAAAACATTTGCAAAGTATCGCTGGTGGGTATCGGCATGCGCACCCATGCGGGCATTGCCTCGAAAATGTTCAGAACGCTGGCTGCCGAGGGCATCAACATCTTGATGATCTCAACCTCGGAAATCAAGATTTCCGTGGTCATCGAAGAAAAATACCTCGAACTGGCGGTGCGGATACTGCACAAGGCGTTTGATCTCGATAAAGCGGCGTGAGGTTGGGCGACGCTTTACTTGATGAACGGCGGGATGGCGCTTGAAAATGCCTGACGCACACAAGCCCACTGCGTTTGCGGAAGCTCACGCTAGAGTTTGTGGTCTGATAGAAAATTTCAGCCTTTACGCCAAGACAAAATACCTGCTATCGACGTATCAGGAAGCCGAAGCCCGCAAAGACTTCATTGATCCGCTGTTAAAAGCGCTTGGGTGGGACGTTGACCATGAGAGCCAGCGCAATCCCTACGAGCAGGAAGTCAAGGTCGAAAAGAGTCTCATCGTCGCAGATGCTCGCGCCCAAAAACGCGCCGATTACGCTTTTTCTCTGGCGCCTAATTTTCGGGATGTGCGCTTTTATGTCGAGGCGAAGAAGCCGAGCATTGATCTCTCCAACAACGTCGATTCGTTTTTCCAGACGTTGCGCTACGGACATAGCTCAGGAACGCCGCTTGCCGTCCTCACGAACTTTGAAAAAGTCATTGTGCTGGATTGTCGCCGCCTTCCGCATCCGGACAGCGCCTTGCGGCAAGTTTATAAAAGTTGGCATTACAACGATTTTCTTGATGCGGGAAAATTCGCCGAGTTTTATTGGCTTTTCTCGCGTGAAGCGCATGCCGACGGCTCTTGGCAGCGGCGCATCGAAGAACTTCCAAAACCCAAAGGCGGCGCCAGACAACGCGGATTGTTCAAGGGTGGGTATCAGCCCGTTGATGAAAGCTTTTTGCTGGAACTGACAGACTATCGTGAAACGCTGGCCAAAGCTTTCAAGAAGGCAGACCTGTCGCTGGATTCGTCAACGCTGACGGCATTGGTGCAGCGCACCATCGACCGTTTGGTTTTCATGCGCTTTCTCGAAGACAAGCAAATCGAAGTCGAAATCAGTGTGTCGAATCTCGGCAAGAGTCAGAATGCGTGGGCTGATTTTCAAGTTGCCAGCCATCGCCTCGACAACATCTACAACGGTAGCGTCTTCAAACCTTTGTCGAAGCTTGACGACAAGAATTTTGAAGTTGATGAGGATGTTTTTGGCGACATCTGTGAACGTCTTGCCGCTGAAAACAGCCCCTACAACTTTGACGCCATTCCCATCCATATTCTGGGCAGCATCTACGAGCGTTTTCTCGGTAGCGTTATCCGCGCTACTGAAAAACAAGCCAAGGTCGAGGTAAAGCCGGAAGTTCGCAAGGCCGGCGGCGTTTACTATACCCCCGAATACATTGTGCGCTACATTGTGGCGCAAACCGTCGGCAGCCTCATCGCCGACAAAACGCCGGCCGAGATTGCCAAAATGCACTTCGCAGACATTGCCTGCGGTTCCGGTAGTTTCCTGCTTGGCGTCTATGATGAATTGCTGCGCTACCATGCTGACTGGTACAACCAGTCCGGGCGCGACAGGCAAGCGAAGAAAGATGGTTGCATCAAAACCGATGAAGGCCACTGGAGATTATCACTCGCGCAACGTCGCAACATTTTGCAAGCCAACCTCTACGGTGTGGACTTGGACAGGCAAGCTGTGGAAGTCGCGCAGCTTTCTTTGTTTCTCAAATTGCTTGAAGATGAGCGCGCTGCCAGCGCGCATCAATACCGGATGGAGTTTTCGCGTGACGCAAACATGAAAAAACTGTTGCCGGATTTGAACAATAACATCGTTTGCGGAAACAGTTTGATCGACTGGGACTTAGTAGGAATGACAGGTTTAAACACGGAGGACGAACTGCGTTTGAACCCGTTGAATTTTCAGGATGCGTTTCCAGAGATAACACACACGGGCGGGTTTGACGCCATTGTGGGGAACCCTCCCTACGGTGCAGAACTTCAACCTTTTGAGCGTCGGTTATTGTTGACTCGCCATGCTCTTGGCACCACTGACACAGCGGCGCTGATGCTTTCAGTTGCTTTCGGGCTGTCAAGAAAAAAAGCCCGGATAGGCATGATCTTACCAAAACCGATCACCTATTCATCCTCATGGGCAACTTTGCGCGCTCGTACACAACACGCCTTGCAAATCGTGGTCGATGTCGGCAAGGCGTGGAAAGAAGTGAAATTGGAGCAGTCGATCTGTGTCTTTAATAACGAAATCGATATTGGCTCTGGCTACCTTTCGATGCGACGTGATGGTGAGGCGTTCATTGATGCAACAACGATTCCAGAAATCGCAATCCGCTTGTTCGGATTCTGGCTCAACGGCATCAATGGCGCAGAATTACATCTTGGGCGGAAAATCGCCACCTCCTCTTTGAGCTTGGGAAATGCCACAACGAATACGCGCGGCGCGATGTTGCAGGGAGACCTTGTTGAAAACGGGCGTGGTCGTCGTGTGCTTGGGGGCAGGCACATCGAGCGCTACAGCTTACGTTCATCATCGTTGACTTTACGGACGGGAATTCAAGTCCCTGAAAATGGATTGATAAGAGCTGGCTCAGTACTTGTTCAAAACATTGTTGCTCACATTGCCAATCCCGTCGAACATATCAAGATCATTGCAGCATTGGCGTCCGTTGACGACGCGCGTTGTATATTGCTCGACACGGTTAATCAAATAAACAGTACCGGACAGCCATCAAACAAATACCTGCTCGGTATCATCAACTCGAAACTGATAAGCTGGTACATGTACCGCTTTGTCTATGGGCGGGCGATTCGCACGATGCACTTTGATTCCACCTCGACAGACAAATTGCCAATTCCATGTATTGACTTGTCAAACCCTGACGGCAAATCTCGCCACGACGGCATTGTCAAACTGGTTGAACAAATGTTGACCGCTAAAAAACAAGAAGCTGCCTCTGTTGGTCACGCCGCCGAACTTGCCAAGCGCAAATGCGTCGCCCTTGACCGCCAGATAGATAACCTGGTTTATGATCTGTATGGCTTGACCGAAGATGAAATCAAACTGGTCGAAGGCTGGTAGAGCCGTGCTTTTGGAAGGCGGCGCTTGGGCGCATCAAAGCCGGAAATCGGGGCAAATCCGGAAAACTGGACGCCGACGTGGCTTACCAGTAAAATCCAGCCTTCTTAACGGAGACGTGGCCGAGTGGTCGAAGGCACTCCCCTGCTAAGGGAGCATGCGGACAAAAACTGCATCGAGGGTTCGAATCCCTCCGTCTCCGCCATGACGATGTTCTAATCTGCCCGATAATAGCTCTCGGGCAGTTTTTTGTTTGATTTTTTTGTGCGCAGAGAGCAGCGCGAAGAGGGCGGTATATTCTTCCTTCTGTACCCTTCGATACGCTCAGGGCGAGCGCGGGCAATCAGCGCGCTCATAGCTCGTTCTCTCAACCCTCACCGCTTTCTTCCGCCTCAGCCCGTCGCCGCTCGGCGCAAGCGCCGGTGGTGCAGTAGCCGTAGAGGCAGAGGGTATGATCGACGACTTCAAAGTTTTTGCCTTGGGCGATTTCGTTTTGACGTTTTTCGATGCCGGCGTCGAAGAATTCTTCGACTTTGCCGCAGTGCAGGCAGACGATATGGTCGTGGTGATGGCCGCGATTGATTTCGTAAACGGCTTTGTCCGGCTCGAAATGGTGGCGCAGCAACAATCCGGCTTGCTCGAATTGAGTGAGGACGCGGTAGATGGTCGCCAGGCCGATGTCGAGGCCGCCGTCTTTCAGGCGGCGGTACACATCTTCAGCCGTCATATGACTATCGCGTGACGTTTCAAAGAGGCGAATGATTTGCAGCCTCGGCAGTGTGGCTTTGAGTCCCCGGTCGTTGAGGTCTTGCGGTGTGGTCGTCATCTGAATGGGCTGAAGGCAACGCAGAGTACGGCTATAATAGCTTGTCTTCCATCCAATTCCTATCAGGAACCGCATGAAGCTGTTGCCTTCTCTTTCTGTGCCGCTGGCGCGCGTTAGCGCTGTCGCCCTGTTGTTTTGTCTGGCGGGGTGCTCGACGATGAGCACGTATCTGCCGGATGTCCGTCAGCTCGGGGTCTATAAGCTGGACATCAATCAGGGGAATTATCTGACGCAGGATATGGTCGAAAAGCTGAAGGTCGGGCAGACGCGCCAGCAAGTGCGCTCGGCGCTGGGCACGCCGCTGCTGTCCAGCTCGTTTCACGCCGATCGCTGGGATTATGTTTATTCTTACACCAAGAACGGCAAGGAGATCGAGAACCGGAAACTTGCGGTCTTTTTCGAGAAGGATTTGTTGGCGCGCTGGGAAGGCGATGATGCGCCTGTGTCGAAATCCGAGTTGAACCGGATTGCCGGGGCGCGGATGTTGCCGAGCGATCCTTCGGCGGACGATGAGGGTTTTTTCAGTTGGTTGTTTCACTGGTTTGGGGATGAATGATGGCGGCGCCGATTCGGGTAGCGATTGCGGGCGCGGGTGGGCGAATGGGGCAAATGCTGGTCGAAAGCACGCTGGCGTCTCCGACTTCGTTTGTTCTGACCGCCGCGCTGGAAATGGCGGGCGCGCCGTTGCTGGGGCGTGACGCGGGCGCGGCCATCGGGCGAACGACGGGCGTTTTGATTGCGGACGATATCGAAGCGGCGATCCGGCAATCGGAAGTGTTGATCGATTTCACGCGCCCCGAAGGGACGATGCGGCATGCGCGTTGTTGCGCCGAACACCATTGCGCGCTGGTCGTTGGAACCACGGGGTTTTCCGAGGCGAACAAGGCCGAACTGGCGCAGTTGGCGCAGCACGCGCCAATGGTGGTGGCGGCGAATATGAGCGTCGGCGTCAATGTGTTGTTGAAGCTGGTGCGACTGGCAGCGCAGCGTTTGAGCGGCTACGACATCGAGGTCGTCGAAATTCATCACAAGCACAAAGTCGATGCTCCGTCGGGCACGGCGCTCGCGCTCGGCGAGGCAGCCGCCGAAGGCGCCGGGGTGAAGCTCGCCGACGCGGCGGTTTATGCGCGCGAAGGGCAGTGTGGTGAACGTCAGCCGGGAACCATCGGCTTTGCGACGCTGCGCGGCGGCGACGTGGTCGGCGAACATACGGTTTTGTTTTGCGGCGAGGGCGAGCGGGTGGAACTGACGCACCGCGCCGGATCGCGTCGCAATTTCGCGGTCGGCGCCTTGCGCGCTGCGCAGTTTGTGGCGGCGCGACGCGCCGAAGGAAGTGGTGGTATTTATACGATGGAAGATGTGTTGGGACTGCGTTGAAATCAGAATTTACGGATGACCACTCCGACGCTACGCGCTACCTTTCAACCACCCCGTCGGCTTCGCCGACACCCCTCCGAGGAGGGGAATTCAGGGGTGCGACTCGGCTTCAATCGGGCTGCCGGTTACAAGGCTTAACTTATCCTTAACAGCAAACAACGGCGGTTTCGTGGATAATAATAACAAGTATCAAGAATGTTAAAAATGTTAAAACTGTTTTAACCCGCATCGACAATCGGAGATATGATGGCGCTCGAGCAGAACGGACAACCAACGGTATTGGGGCAGGACGCAAACCCCCGCGCGGCCAAATCTTCGCTTTGGCGTTGGCTCATCGCCCTCGTTATCATCATCGTGCTGGCGGGCGGTGGTTATTACTATTTCACGCATCGCTCGACTTCAAGCAGCAACAAACCGTCGTCGCCGTTCGCCCGCGGCGCCGCTTCGGATCGTCCCATTCCGGTACAGGCGGCAACGGTGCAGAGTGCTGCCTTTGATGTTTATCTCGAAGCGTTGGGCACGGTGACGGCGGCGCAAACGGTGGTGGTGCATAGCCGCGTTGACGGCGAACTTCAGGAGTTGCATTTCAAAGAGGGCGAGTCGGTCAAGGCGGGCGCGCTGTTGGCGCAAATCGATCCGCGCCCGTTTCAAGTGGTGTTGACGCAGGCCGAAGGGCAAATGGCGCGCGACAAGGCGCAACTCGAAAACGCCAAGGTCGATTTGCAACGGTATCGCATTTTGTTGAAGCAGGATTCGGTGTCACAGCAACAGTTGGACACGCAAGAATCGCTGGTGGCGCAATACGAAGGTTTGGTGAAATACGATCAGGGGCAGATCGACAGCGCCAAACTCAATCTTGAATACTCGAGGATCACGGCCCCGGTGTCGGGGCGGCTGGGTTTGCGGCAAGTGGATCTCGGCAATATGGTGCATGCTTCCGACACCAACGGGATCGTGGTGATCACTCAGGAAGAACCGATCGACGTGGTGTTCACGCTGGCGGAAACCGATTTGCCGAAAGTGGTGCGAAAGGTTTACGCGGGCGTGCAGTTTCCGGTGGAAACGTGGGATCGAACGCAGAAGACGATGCTCGAACGCGGTATGTTGATGACGGTTGACAATCAGATCGATGTGGCGACCGGCACGGTCAAACTGAAAGCGCGTTTCAGCAACAAGAATCATATTCTGTTTCCTAACCAGTTCGTCAACGTGCGAATGAAGATCGACACTTTGCAGAACGTGGTGCAGACGCCGCTGGCGGCGGTGCAGCGCGGCAGTGTCGGCACGTTCGTTTATGTGATCGACGACGAGGGGAAAGTGAGTGTGCGAACGGTCACGGTCGGTGTTGCCGACGAAGCCACGCAGGTGATCGACAAAGGGCTGACGGCAGGTGAGCGGGTGGTGATTGACGGCACCGATCGGTTGCGTGAAGGCAGCAAGGTGGAAGTGACGGTACTCGACGGTAAAAAGCAGGAACTGCCGGAGCCTGGCAGCAAGGACAAAGCAGGCAACAAGGACAAAGCAACAGACGGGGCGACGGACAAGCCTCAAAGAGCGCGATCCGGAAAACGCCCGTCGTAAATCCATTGCGTCACCGCTACGGAACCGCGCATGAACCCCTCCCGACTTTTTATTCTTCGCCCCATCGCCACTTCGTTGCTGATGGTGGCGATTCTGCTGGCGGGCATCGTCGCCTACCACTTTCTGCCGGTTTCGGCGCTGCCGGAAGTTGACTATCCGACGATTCAAGTGGTGACGCTTTATCCGGGCGCCAGTCCCGACGTGATGACTTCATCGGTTACGGCGCCGCTGGAACGACAGTTCGGGCAAATGTCCGGCGTCAATCAGATGTCGTCCACCAGTTCGGGCGGCGCTTCGATCATCACACTGCAATTCAGTCTCGACATTTCGCTCGACACCGCCGAACAGGAAGTGCAAGCGGCGATCAACGCCGCCACCAATTTGCTGCCGACCGATTTGCCGCGTCCGCCGATTTACAACAAGGTCAATCCTGCCGATACGCCGGTGCTGACGCTGGCCGTCACTTCGGAAACCTTGCCGTTGACGCGGCTCGAAGATTTGGTGGACACCCGTTTGGCGCAGAAAATTTCGCAAGTGCCGGGCGTGGGTTTGGTCACGCTGTCGGGCGGGCAACGCCCCGCCGTGCGGGTGCAAGTCAATCCGCGCGCGCTGACGGCGATGGGGCTGAATATCGAAGACGTGCGCACGATGGTGGCGACGGCTAACGTCAATCAGGCCAAAGGCAGTTTTGACGGCGCGAAATTATCATCGACGATCGACGCCAACGATCAGTTGCGTTCCGCCGACGAGTACCGCAATCTCATCGTCGCCTACAAAAACGGCGCGCCAATTCGCTTGAGTGACGTCGCCGATGTGGTGGACGGCGCCGAAAACACGCGGCTAGCGGCGTGGGCGAATGAACATCCGGCGATCATCATCAACATTCAACGACAAACCGGCGCCAACGTGATCGATGTGGTGGACCGCATCAAGGCGCGTTTGCCGCAACTGGAAGAAACGCTGCCGGGAGCGTTGCAGGTAAAAGTGCTGACCGACCGCACCGTCACCATTCGTGCCTCGATCCGCGACGTACAGTTTGAGTTGTTCCTGGCGATTGCGTTGGTGGTGATGGTGATTTTCCTGTTCCTGCGCAATCTTCCGGCGACGATCATTCCAAGCCTTGCCGTGCCGCTGTCGCTGGTGGGTACCTTCATGGTGATGTATCTTGCCGGATTCTCGATCAACAACTTGACGATCATGGCGTTGACGATTGCCACCGGCTTCGTCGTGGACGACGCCATCGTGATGATCGAAAACATCACGCGCTATATCGAGAAAGGCGAGCCGCCGTTGCAGGCGGCGTTGCGTGGCGCCAAGCAGATCGGCTTCACGATTATCTCGTTGACGTTCTCGCTAGTGGCGGTGCTGATTCCGCTCTTGTTCATGGCCGATGTCGTCGGCCGTTTGTTCCGCGAGTTTGCGATCACGCTGGCGGTGTCGATCGTGATTTCGATGGTGGTATCGCTGACGCTGACGCCGATGATGTGTTCCAAACTGTTGAAGCACACGCCGGACGAAAAACAAAACCGGTTTTACAGAAAATCGGAAGAAATTTTCAACGGCCTGATCGCGCTTTACGGGCGGGCACTGCAGGTGGTGTTGAACCATCAAGTGCCGATGTTGCTGGTGGCGCTGGCGACGTTGTTGTTGACGGTTTATTTGTACATCGTCGTTCCGAAAGGTTTTTTCCCGATTCAGGATACCGGCTTGATTCAAGGGATTTCGGAAGCGCCGCAATCGGTTTCCTTCGCCGCCATGTCGGAGCGTCAGCAAAAGCTGGCAACGGAAATTCTCAAAGACCCCGACGTTGACAGCGTTTCATCGTTCATCGGCGTTGACGGCGTCAACGCAACGCTGAATGTTGGCCGGATGTTGATCAATCTGAAACCGCTCGAAGAACGCAGCGCGCGCGCGCCGCAAATCATCGACCGGCTTCAGCATCGTCTGGACAACATTCAGGGCATTCGTTTATATCTGCAATCAGTCAACGATCTGACCATCGAAAGCCAAGTGACGCGCACGCGCTTCCAGTTCACGTTGCAGGCCACCGATGTGAACGAGTTGAGCGAATGGACGCCGAAACTCTCCGAGCGGTTGGCGCAGTTGCCGGAGTTGGCCAACGTCAATCACGATTTGCTCGATCAGGGTTTGCAGGCTTATGTGGACATCGACCGCGATGCGGCCGGACGGTTGGGTGTGACCGTTGCCAACATCGACAGCGTGCTTTACAGCGCTTTCGGACAGCGCTTGATTTCCACCATTTTCACGCAGGCGAATCAATACCGCGTGGTGATCGAAGTCGGCCCTGCATTTCAAGATGGCCCGGCGGCGTTGAGTCGTTTGTACGTGCCGTCGGCGAGCGGCGAGCAAGTGCCGTTGTCGGCGGTCGCGCGCTTCGTCGAAAAACCGGCGCTGCTGGCGATCAATCACATTTCGCAATTACCGTCGGCGACCATTTCATTCGATCTGGCGCCGGGTTACTCGTTGGATGGCGCCGTGGCGGCGATTCAGCAGGCCGAAAGCGAAATCGGTTTTCCGGTCGAAATTCAAACACGTTTTCAGGGAACGGCGCTGGCGTTTCAATCGTCGCTCAGCAATCAGATTTGGTTGATTCTGGCGGCGATCATCACCATGTACATTGTGTTGGGCGTACTCTACGAGAGCTACATTCACCCGATCACGATTCTGTCCACGTTGCCGTCGGCGGGCATCGGCGCGTTGCTGGCGTTGCTGGTGGCGCGGCTCGAACTCGATATGGTGGCGATCATCGGCATCATCTTGTTGATCGGCATCGTCAAGAAAAACGCGATCATGATGATCGACTTCGCGCTCGACGCCGAGCGCAATGAAAACTTGCCGGCGCGCGATGCGATTTATCAAGCGTGCTTGTTGCGGTTCCGGCCAATCTTGATGACCACGATGGCGGCGCTGTTGTCGGCGTTGCCGTTGATGCTCGGTACCGGCATGGGCGCCGAGTTGCGCCATCCGCTCGGCGTGACGATGGTCGGCGGCTTGCTGGTCAGCCAACTGTTGACTTTGTTCACTACGCCGGTGATCTACATCATGTTCGACAATCTGGCGCACTGGCGGCGTCGGCGCGCTGCGCCCAAAGTCGAAGAGCCGGGTCATGAATTTCTTTGAGTTGATGATTCGTCGCCCGGTGGCAACATCGCTGTTGACGCTGGGAATCACGTTGCTGGGCTTGGTGGCGTGGCGTTTGTTGCCGGTGGCGCCGTTGCCGCAAGTGGACAGGCCGACGATTTTTGTTTCGGCATCGTTGCCCGGCGCCAGTCCGGAAACGATGGCGGCGTCGGTGGCGACGCCGTTGGAGCGCGCGCTGGGCAGTATCGCCGGCATCACCGAGATGACCTCATCGAATTCGCTCGGCAGTACGCGCGTTGTGATTCAGTTCGATATGTCGCGCAATATCGACAGCGCCGCGCGCGACGTGCAAGCGGCGATCAACGCGGCGCGCACGATGTTGCCGTCGGGCATGCCAAGCAATCCGACCTACCGCAAAGCCAATCCGGCCAACATGCCAATCCTCGTTCTCTCGCTGACTTCGGACACGATGACGCGCGGCCAGATGTACGACTCGGCGGCCACCATTCTGCAGCAAATGCTGTCGCAAGTCGAAGGCGTTGGCGACGTGACGATCAGCGGCAGTTCGCTGCCGGCAGTGCGCGTCGAATTGAATCCGATGCAGGTCAATCATTACGGTCTGGCGCTGGAAGATGTGCGGCAAGCGATTGTCAGTAGCAACGCGGCGCGCCCGAAAGGAATGATCGAATTCGGCGACAAGCAATGGCTGGTCGGCGCCAACGATCAAGCGTTCAGAGCGGCCGAATATCAGCGATTGATCGTTACCTACAAAAACGGTGCGCCGGTGCGATTGGAAGATATTGCCGAGGTGGTGGATTCGGTGCAGGACGTGCGCAACTCCGGCATGTCGAACGGCAAGCCGTCGGTGCTGCTGATGATACGCTCCGAGGCTGGCGCCAACATCATCGAAACGGTGGATCGGGTCAAAGCGCTGATGCCGGTGTTGAGAGCCTCGGTGCCAAGCAACATTGACCTTGCTTTCACGCTTGACCGCTCGCCGACCATTCGCGCTTCGTTGCGCGAAGTCACTCGCACATTGGCGATTTCGGTTGGGCTGGTGATTTTGATCGTATTTCTCTTTTTGCGCAACGGGCGCGCAACGCTGGTGCCTTGCATCGCCGTGCCGGTATCGCTGATCAGCACGTTGTCGGTGATGTATTTGTGCGGGTTCACGCTCAACAACATCTCACTGATGGCGCTGACGGTGGCGACCGGCTTCGTCGTGGACGACGCTATCGTCGTCATCGAAAACATCACCCGGCACCGCGAAATGGGCAAGTCGCCCCTTCAGGCGGCGATCGACGGCATCCGTGAAGTCGGCTTCACCGTGATGTCGATGAGTATTTCGCTGATTGCAGTGTTCATTCCCATTCTGTTGATGGGCGGCTTGGTCGGGCGCTTCTTCCACGAATTTGCGGTAACTCTGGCGACGGCGATTCTGGTATCGCTGGTGGTGGCGCTGACCACGATTCCGATGTTGTGCGCGCACTGGATGAAGCCCGAACCGAAAGAGCACGGCAAGCTGTATTTGTTCGGCGAGCGAGTCTTTCAGGCGATGCACAACGGTTACCGTCGCTCGTTGTCGTGGGTGCTGGCGCACGCGCCATTGATGTTGGTGCTGCTGCTGGTGACGATCGTGCTCAATGTTTATTTGTACGCGTCGGTTCCCAAAGGTTTTTTGCCGTCGCAGGACACCGGCCTCGTCTTCGGCATGATCCGCGCCGATCAAAACATTTCGTTCCAGGCGATGCAGGAAAAATACGAGGGTTTCATCCAGATCATTCGCAAGGACCCGGCAGTGGACGTGGTGAGCGGCTTCATCGGCGGTTCGCAGATGAATCGCGGCACGATCATGATTACTTTGAAGCCGCTGGCGGAGCGCAAACTTTCGGCGCAAATGGTGGTGATGCGTTTGCAAAAAGCCTTGTCGAAAGAGCCGGGCGCGCGCTTGTTCATGATGCCGATGCAGGATATCCGGGTCGGCGGCCGCCAAACCGCTTCCGAATTTCAATTTGCGTTGCAGGCCGACGATATCAACGAGCTGCGAGTGTGGGAACCGAAAGTACGGCAAGCGCTGATGCAGCTTCCGCAGATCACCGATGTCGATTCCGATCAGGACAGCAACGGAATGCAAACGATGCTGACGATCGACCGCGAAGCGGTATCGAGGTTGGGCTTGACGGTGGCGCAAGTCGATGCGGCGTTGAACAATGCGTTCGGACAGCGGCAAGTGTCCACCATTTACAACCCGCTCAACCAATACAAAGTGGTGATGGAAGCGGCGCTGCCTTTCACCCAGAGCGCGCAGAATTTGCAAAACGTTTATTTGATCGCGGCGGACGGCAGCCGCGTGCCGCTGTCGGCAGTGACGAAATACACGGCGGAGAGCACGGCCGTATCGATAGGGCATCAAGGGCAATTCGTGACGGCAACGCTCTCGTTCAATCTGGCGCCCAATGTGTCGTTATCGGAAGCGAGCGATGCGGTGTTTCAAGCCACAGCGCGCACCGGCTTGCCGGTTTCCATCGTCGCCAGCTTTCAGGGAACGGCAAGCGTGTTTCAGGATACGTTGTCGTCGCAACCCATGCTGATTCTGACGGCGCTTCTGGCGGTTTATCTCGTGCTGGGTATTCTCTACGAAAGCTATATTCATCCGTTGACGATTTTATCCACGCTGCCTTCTGCCGGTATCGGCGCGTTGCTGGCCATCGAGATCGGTTCGAAGCTCGGCTTGGGGTCAGACTTCAATTTGATTTCGTTGTTGGGCATCTTGCTCTTGATCGGGCTGGTCAAGAAAAACGCGATCATGATGATCGACTTCGCCTTGACCGCCGAGCGCGAGCAACAATTGTCGCCGCGCGATGCGATTTTCACCGCCTGCCTGCTGCGTTTTCGCCCGATCATGATGACAACGATGACGGCGATACTGGGCGCGTTGCCGCTGATGCTGGGACGCGGCGACGGCGCCGAACTGCGGCAACCGTTGGGCTTGGCGATCGTCGGCGGCTTGCTGGTGAGCCAGTTGTTGACGCTTTACACGACGCCGGTCGTGTATCTTTACATTCATCGCTTGCGCGGACGCTTCGCCGAGCGCAAGTTGGCGACCGGCCCGCTTTTGCCGGTGGAGGGATAAGGTGATGGAACGGATGAAAACGAATTTCACGAAGCGTCGGGGCTGGTGGATATTGTTGATGCTGGCCTTGAGCGGATGCGCGGTCGGCCCCGATTATGTGAAGCCGCCATTAGACATACCCGAAGGCTACAGCGAACCGGCGGCGGGCTGGAAACACGCGCATCCTGCTGACGGGCAACTCGAAGCGACATGGTGGACGGCTTACGACGACGAAACGCTGAGCCGATTGATGGGCGAAGTTGATATCAACAACCAAAGTTTGAAAGCGTCGGAGGCAAACTACCGACAAGCGCAAGCGCAGTTGCGCGCGGCAACATCCAGCCTCTTTCCGACCTTGAACGCCAATGCGTCGGCCACTCGGTCACAGAGTGCGCAGAACAGTTATACCAATAATGGCAACACCTACAACAGCGGGCGCAGTCTGGGCAATCAATACAATTTTTCTTTGGGCGCAGCCTGGGATGTCGATTTGTGGGGCAGCGTGCGGCGTTCCATCGAAGCGCAATCGGCCAACGTGCAAGTCAGCGAAGCGCAGTTGGCGGCGTTGCGTTTGAGCACGCAAACCTCACTCTTGCAAGCGTACATTGCGTTGCGGGTCAGCGATGCGCAACAAAAATTGATGACGGAAACCGTCGAGGCGTATACACGCTCGCTGGAGTTGACGCAGAACCGTTATCAGGCGGGCATCGTCACGCGCGCGGACGTGGCGCAAGCGCAAACGCAACTCGAATCGGCACGCACGCAGTTGACCGATCTGGAAATCACCAGGATACAAAGCAAGAACGCGCTAGCGTTGCTGGTCGGCAAAGTGCCGTCGCAATTTTCGGTGGAACCGCGCGACACGTTATCGCTCAAGTTGCCGGACGTGCCGGTGGAGGTTGGTTCCGAATGGCTGGAACGTCGCCCCGATGTCGCCGCGGCGGAGCGCACGGTGGTGGCGGCCAATGCCCAGATCGGTGTGACGCAAGCGGCATTTTATCCGTCGCTGACCTTGTCGGCGTCGGGCGGTTATCAGGCGAATCACTGGGCGGACTGGTTTGATTTGCCCGGGCGCGTGTGGTCGTTGGGGGCGGGATTGGCGCAACTGATTTTCGACGGCGGTTATCGCTCGGCGATGAAAGACAGCGCAGTGGCTGGTTACGATGCAACGGTGGCCGATTACAAGCAAACCGTGTTGACGGCGTTTCAGGAAGTCGAAAATCAGTTGACGACGCTTCGCGTGCTCGACGACGAGTGGGTTTCACAACAAGCCGCGTTGCTCGCGGCACGCGAGACGGAAACGCTGGTCACCAATCAATACAAGGCCGGCACGACGACTTACCTCGATGTGGTGGTCGCGCAGACGGCGCGGTTCACCGCCGAGAACAACGCGATCCAGTTGCGCGGTCGCCAACTGACGGCCAGCGCGGCGCTGATCAATGCGCTGGGCGGCGGCTGGCCGGGGCTGGAAGCCGATGCGGTAAAATAGCAAACTTCAACGCCAAAAAACAAAAGACTTTTGAAAACGCTCTCCGAAAAGCCCCGCGAACCTGCCATTCACAGCAACGCGCAGGTGATTGGCCTTTTTCTGCCATATCTGAAACCTTACGCCGGCCGTATCACGCTGGCGCTGGCGTGTTTGCTGATCGCCAAACTCGCCAACGTCGGCGTGCCGCTGGTGATGAAGCGCATCGTCGATGGAATGGACGCAAGTCACGCTCCGCTGATGGTGCCGCTGGCGCTGTTGGCGGTCTATGGCCTTTTGCGTTTATCGACAACGCTCTTCACCGAATTGCGCGAAGTGTTGTTTGTTAAAGTCACCCAACGCGCCACGCGGGCGGTGATGTTGCAAGTGTTTCGTCACTTGCACGAGATGAGTCTGCGTTTTCATTTGCAGCGGCAAACCGGTCGGTTGACGCGCGACATCGAACGCGGCCAGCGCGGCATCACGACGTTGATCGACTTCACGCTCTTTTCGATTTTGCCGACCATCGTCGAAGTGGCGCTGGTGCTCGGCGTTTTGATTCACGGTTATGACTGGACTTTCGTGGTGATTACCGTGGCGGCGTTGGTCGCTTATCTGACCTACACCATTCTGGTGGCGGAGTGGCGCACGCACATGCGGCGGCGAATGAACGAATACGATTCGCAAGCCAGCGCCCGCGCGACAGACAGTTTGTTGAATTACGAGACGGTCAAATATTTCGGCAACGAGCGTTGGGAAGAAGCGCATTACGATGAGAGTATGAAGCTCTGGGAAAAAGCGGCGATCCGCGATCAGCGATCGTTGTCGGTGCTGAATCTGGGGCAATCGACCATCATCGCCATAGCGGTGACGCTGATGATGTGGCGCGCGACCGTCGGCGTGGCGAACGGCGCGATGACCATCGGCGATCTGGTGCTGGTCAACGCGCTGATGATTCAGTTGTACATTCCGCTGAACCTTCTCGGCTTTGTCTATCGTGAAATAAAACAGTCGCTGGCCGATATGGAGCGGCTGTTCACGCTTAACAAAATGAAAGCCGAAATTGCCGATGCGCCGGACGCGCAGCCGCTGCAAGTGAATCGCGGCGAGCTTCGTTTTGACCGTGTGGATTTTCACTATGAGGCGCCGCGCCCGATCCTGGAGAACGTATCGTTCTCCGTCGGCGCCGGAAAAACGGTGGCTGTCGTTGGTCCGTCGGGCGCCGGAAAATCAACGCTGTCGCGATTGTTGTTTCGTTTTTACGACGTGACGGCAGGCGTCATTACCATTGACGGTCAGGACATTCGCACGGTCACGCAAAAAAGTTTGCGTGCCGCCATCGGCATCGTGCCGCAAGATACCGTGCTGTTCAACGACACGCTCGAATACAACATTGCTTATGGCCGAACGTCGGCGACGCACGAGGAAATTGAAGCGGTGGCACGAATGGCGCAGCTCGATGATTTCATTGCGCGGTTGCCGGAAGGCTACGCTACCTCGGTGGGCGAGCGCGGCTTGAAATTGTCGGGCGGCGAAAAGCAGCGAGTGGCGATTGCCCGCACTTTGTTGAAGCGTCCACAAATTCTGATTTTCGACGAAGCCACCTCATCGCTCGATTCGCGTTCGGAAAAAGAAATTCAGGCGGCGATACGCAAGATTTCCCGCGAGCATACGACCTTGATTATCGCGCATCGCTTGTCCACGATTGTCGATGCCGACGAAATTCTAGTGCTCGAACATGGCCGGATCGTCGAGCGCGGGCAACACGCGTTGCTGCTGGCGCGGGAAGGGCTTTATGCGCGGATGTGGCGTTTGCAGCAGGCCGAACAGCGGCGAGCCGAGTTGCAACAGGCCGAGGAAGCCGAGGCGCTGTGATGCGGCGAGAGCGAGGTTTCAAACAGTTGTGTTATAAAGACAGAAAATTTTGTGTGCTTTCATGAAAAAGTTTTATTACATTGCAGTCATTGCCGTTTTCTTGTGGGGGAGTGCCGGGGCGACGCCAAATCCGAAAAACCTCAAACTTGCTTCCAACAACGCGCTGATCCTCGAATTGGGCGCAACGTCGCCTCTGTATGAGAAGAAAGCGGATAGCCCCACGCCCATCGCATCGCTGACCAAATTGATGACGGCGATGATCGTTCTGGATTCCGGCTTGTCGCTCAAAGAGGAAATCGACGTTGGTCGCGAAGATCTCGATTACGTCAAAGGTTCGCACTCGCGGCTGCGCTTGGGCACTTGGCTGACGCGCGGTGAAATGTTGCGGCTGGCGCTGATGTCGTCTGAAAACCATGCGGCGGCGGCATTGGCGCGACACTACCCGGGTGGCCGCACGGCGTTTGTCGTCGAGATGAACGCCAAAGCGCATCAATTGGGATTGAAACAAACTTCGTTTTCCGACTCGACCGGCTTGTCGCCGGAAAATGTTTCGACCGCGCAGGATTTGGCGACGCTGGTGCAAGCGGCGACGCGCTATCCGCTCATACGCGAGTACACCACCACGCCCGAATACAGCGTTGAATTGTCGCCCACCGGACGCAAGCTGGAATTTCAAAACTCCAATCGACTGGTGCGCGCTCATAACGGTTGGGACATCTCGTTGCAGAAAACCGGCTACATCAACGAAGCAGGGCGCTGCCTGGTGATGATCACGAGAATTGCACAAAAAGACTTCGTGATCGTGCTGCTCGATTCAGTCGGCAAATACACGCGACTCGGCGACGCCAAGCGCGTCAAAACGTGGATCGAAACGGGCAAGAGCGGTGACCTGCCGAAAATCATCACGGGCGACAAAAAAACATCCGATGCCACGACCGTGAAACCGACAACGCCCGCGAAGAAAACAAAAAAGAAAAAAGCGAAGCATTGAATAATGCTTCAGTGATTGCAACGTAGTCGCTATCAACCGAACCAATCAGGTATGGGCAATGGGCACAACGTATTTACCGATGAGCGGGGCTTTGTTTGCTTGACGGTAGTTCTGGACTGGATGCGGCGGCGAGTGCTGTCATGACGACTGTCGAACCGTCTGACTTCATTTCGCCGCGCATTGTGAATGCGTAACGCTGCAACGCTTTCGCCGCGTGTCCCTTGCCGGGGATAGTCGCATTCGCAAGTTCGAGCAACGGAATCAAGGCAAACGGTCGCAAATGCAGACGCGGGTGGGGCAGGGTGAGGCGACGGCTGTGACTGATTCGGTTGCCGTAGAGCAGAAGGTCGAGGTCGAGGGTACGCGGTGCGTTGGGGTAAGGTCGCGCGCGTTTATGTTCGCGTTCGATGCGGCGCAGTGCGGCGAACAGTTCATCTGCCGATAGTAAGGTGTCGAGCGCGACGACGGTGTTGAGGTACGGCGGTTGGCGTTTGGTAACGCCTTGCGGGGCAGTGCGATAGAAGGGCGCTTGTTGGATCTGTCGGGTTTGTGGCAAAGCGGCGAGTTGTTTTATCGCTTGTTCGAGGTGACGGCGCGAATTGCCGTAGTTACTGCCAAGGCCGATGTAGGCGCGGGTGAGTGATGGTTGGACGGGCTGGGTTTCCGCTCTCGCGGGAATGACGGCAAGTGTGGGCTTTGCTTGTTCGCTCATTTTTTCTGCGCGATCAAGTGTCTTATTCAGCAGAGGTGGCGGTTTTGGTGCGGCTGCGTTTTCTGCGTCGCCGTCTTGGGTTGGTGTCGGCGGCGGATTTGGGCGCGGCGGCCAGCATGTTTTTGCGGTCGTCCGCGTCGGCGTCTTGAAATTTTTCCCACCACTTGCTCAGTTCGGATGGTGTTTCCTGACTCTCGGCGCGCATGCACAGGAAGTCGTAAGCGGCGCGGAAGCGCGGTTGTTCGAGCAGGCGATAGGGGCGTTGGCCTTGTCGTTGTTCGAAGCGCGGTTGCAAGCTCCAGATTTCGCGGATGATGCCTTGGAAGCGACGCGGCACGGCCAGCATTCGGGCGTGTTCTTCAAGCGCGGTGTCCATCGCGGTGATGAAGGCGGGCGCGGGTTTCATGCTGGCGGCGAGGTTGGCGTCGCGTTCGCGGGTCACTGCCGGCCATAGCAATGCGGCGAACAGGTAAGCGGGCGACACGGTTTTGCCGATTTTCAGTCGTGCATCGGTGTGCGCCAACGCGATGCCGGCGAAGCGTTCGGCGGCCGGGGTATTGAGCAGCGCATCGAAGGAGGGCAGCAGTTGGTAGCGGCGCACTTGCGCGATGGTTTCTTGCGAGTTGCCGGAGAGCAGCAGTTTTTGTGTTTCTTCAAACAGTCGCGCCGGCGGGATGTTGCGCATCAGGGTGGCGAGTTTGGTGAGCGGCGCTTCGGTGGTCGGCGCCAGTGTCAACCCGAGCTTGGCGGCGAGACGCACGGCGCGCAGCATTCGCACGGGGTCTTCGCGATAACGGGTGGTTGGCGCGCCGATCAGTTTGAGGCGATGCGCGCGCACGTCGTTGACGCCGCCAACGTAATCCCAGATTTCTTCGGTTTCGGGGTCGTAGTAGAGGGCGTTGATGGTGAAGTCGCGGCGCAACGCATCTTCGGCCTGGGTGCCGTAAACATTGTCGGAGAGCAAGCGGCCATGTTCGTCGGTGGCTTCTTCGTCGGTTTGTGCGGAGCGGAAGGTCGAGACTTCGATCACGTCGTGGCCGGCATGAACGTGAACCAAACGAAAGCGACGACCGATGATGAAGGCGCGGCGAAAAAGCGGCTTGATTTCTTCGGGTGTGGCGCTGGTGGCGATGTCAAAATCTTTCGGGCGACGACCCAGCATCAAATCGCGCACGGCGCCGCCGACGATGAAGGCGTGAAACCCCGCGCCTTGCAGGCGACGCACGACGCTCAACGCGGCTTCGTCGATGGCGTCGGCGCGGATCGTGTGTTGGGCGGCGCTGTAGATGCGCGGCGCTTTTTTGAAGCGCTGCGGCAAGAGGCGGGTGATGAATTGGCCGATCATGAGTGTCTGGAGCGGGAGTTTGGCGGGCGCGATGTCGGCGGTCGAGCGGAAGACGGGGAGGCGTTGAACATATGGGGCAATGATAGCATGTTCGTTGCGTTATACACGTGTTGCCACTGGCCGGGGGCGAGGCCGTCGAGCGTCCACGTCCCGATTCGGGCGCGAATGAGGCGCAAGGTCGGGTAGCCGACGGTGGCGGTCATTCGGCGCACCTGCCGATTTTTGCCTTCGGCCAACCGCAGTTCCAGCCACGCAGTCGGAATGGCAGCGCGAAAACGAATCGGCGGATGGCGCGGCCACAATCCCGGCGGTTCCTCTATGCGTCGGACTTCGGCGGGGCGGGTCATGCCGTCGCGCAACATCACGCCGCGCGCCAGATGACGCAGCGCTTCGTCGTCGGGAATGCCCTCGACTTGCGCCCAGTAGGTTTTGACCAGACGGTGTTGCGGATCGGCGATTTGCGTTTGCCACGCGCCGTTGTCGGTGAGCAGCAACAGGCCTTCGCTGTCGGCATCGAGCCGACCGGCGGCATAAACGCCGGGAACGTCGATGAAATTCGCCAGCGTCGGGCGCGTACCGTCGCCGGTGAACTGACACAGGACACCGTAGGGCTTGTTAAAACGCAATAGCCGTGCCATGAATAGGGATTCTGTTGGAAGCAAACGTGAGAAAATAACATCTTTTGTGAAACGAGCGCGGTGTTTTTTCAAAACGACGCGCGGGAAGTGCTGATTTATTCCGATGACTCCATCAGGAGTCGCGTGCCGTCGAGCTTCGACAAGCTCAGCAAGAGCGGATGGGAATGGTTCAGCGATTCCCTTATTCTGTTCTGTTCAACGGTGGAGAATTCATGATGAAGTATCAGCACATCCGGGTACCGCAAAGCGGCGCTCCCATTACCATTAACGCAAACGGCACGCTCAACGTGCCCGACCAGCCGATCATTCCGTACATTGAAGGCGACGGTATCGGCGCCGACATCACGCCGGTGATGATGAAAGTGGTTGATGCGGCAGTGCAAAAAGCCTATGGCGGCAAACGCAAGCTGCACTGGATGGAGGTGTATGCCGGTGAAAAAGCAACGCGCATTTACGATTCGCAAACCTGGTTGCCGGATGAAACGATGCACGCGCTGAAAGAATATCTGGTCTCGATCAAAGGACCGTTGACCACACCGGTCGGCGGCGGCATTCGTTCACTCAACGTAGCGATGCGGCAAACGCTCGATCTTTATTTGTGCTTGCGACCGGTACGTTACTTCAGCGGCGTGCCAAGCCCGGTCAAAGCGCCGGAGAAAGTCGATATGGTGATCTTCCGCGAAAACGCCGAAGATATTTACGCCGGAATCGAATGGCCAGCCGAATCGGAGAAAGCGAAAAAATTGATCGACTATCTGGTCGGTGAATTGGGCGTTACACAAATCCGTTTTCCGCAAACTTCCGGCATCGGCGTCAAGCCGGTTTCCCGCGAAGGCGCCGAGCGGTTGGTGCGCCGCGCCGTGCAATACGCAATCGACCACGACCGGAAATCAGTGACGCTGGTACACAAAGGCAATATCATGAAATACACCGAAGGCGCGTTCCGTGATTGGGGCTATGCGCTGGCGCAGCGCGAATTCGGCGCGCAACCGATCGGCGACGGGCCGTGGAGTTTGCTCAAGAACCCGAAGACGGGGCGCGAAATTATCATCAAAGACGCGATCACCGACAACTTCCTTCAACAAATTTTGCTGGTGCCGGAAGACTTCGACGTGATTGCCACCTTGAATTTGAACGGCGATTACATTTCCGACGCGCTGGCGGCGCAAGTCGGCGGTATCGGCATCGCGCCGGGCGCCAACTTGTCCGACACCGTGGCGGTGTTTGAAGCGACGCATGGTACCGCGCCGAAATTCGCCGGTACCGACACGATGAACCCGGGCTCCGAAATCTTGTCGGCGGAAATGATGCTGCGACACATTGGCTGGACGATGGCGGCAGATTTGATTGTGACCGCGATGGAAAAAACCATTCTCGCCAAAACCGTCACAATGGATTTTGCGCGCTTGATGCCGGATGCGCAGAAGGTGTCGTGCTCGGGATTCGGCGAGCGGATGATTGCGCAGATGTAAGGAGTTGGCGTAGGGTGAATTTGTAGGGGCGCTTCGCGAAGCGCCCCTACGAAAATAATGAAGATGAAAGGGCTGGGTTCCTGCCTTCGCGGGAACGACAGCAATAAAATTCATCACCGTGTCGGATCGAAAAAGCTGCGCTCATAGTTGAGCGCAAGATGGGTTTCGCTACGCTTTACCCGTCCTACACTTCCGTCGCCCTTTGGCAAGCTCAGGCCGACGCCTCCTTTCAAAAAGAGGGCTTGAAGCGAGATACGGTGGTGTTCCTACAATAAGAGTTTGTCGAGTAACTCCGCCGTTTCGGTAGAGCGCGCTTTTTCCGTCAATCCCTTCAACGCTTGTTGTGCTTGGCTGCGCTGCGGCTCGGCGAGGTGCGCCCAAAGGCTGAAGGCGTTGAGCAGCATCGCGGCGACTTGCGGGTTGAGGCTGTCGAGGGTGTCGATATAATCGGCGATGAAGCGATAACCGCTGCCGTCGGCGGCATGGAAGGCGGCGGTGTTGCGCTGCGCGAAAACGCCGAGCACGGCGCGCACTCGATTGGGGTTCTTCAGCGAGAACGCCGGGTGTTGAAGGAGTTCATTGACGCGAGCTAGGGCATCGTTGCTGTTGATGCGAAAAGCGGAGGCTTCGAGCGCGAACCATTTGTCGAGCACCAGCGGATTCTCACGCCAGCGTTTTTCAAAATCGGCGTACAACTCGGCACGCAGCGGATGATCGATATCGCGCAACGCGGCGAGTGCCGTGATGGTGTCGGTCATGTTGTCGGCGCGACGGTAGAGCGCGGCGGCGCGTTGGCAAGCGTTTTCGCACATTTCTTTTTGTTCGGAGGCGCACAGCAGCGAAAGCGCCAGCGCGTGCAATTTGCGATGCGCCGCTTGTTCGACGTTAGGGTTGTACGGTGATGAGACGGTGTGACGCTCGACGGTGGCGATGAGCGGCTCGACGAGGGCTTCGGCAAGCGCGCGCCGCATGTGGTTCAATGCCGCAACAAACGCTTCGACCGGAAACGGCGCGTGCAAACTGATCAGCGCGTTGAGGTCGGGGAGGGCGAGCGCCAGCGCGCGCAACATCGGATCACTCGCTTCATCGGTGAGTAACGCCGAATAAAGTTCGAGCAACGAAGAAGGAAGTTGAGAGGGGGGTGACGTTCGCGCCAGTGTGACGAGCGCTGCGGTGAGCGCGCGTTGCGCCGCGTCCCAGCGGTTGACCGGATCGCTGTCGTGGCGGGCGAGGCGATTCAGCGCGGCTTCGTCGTAATCGAAACTCAAACGCGCCGGCGCCGAGCCGCCGCGCAGCAACGAGGGGATCGGGCAGGCATCGATGGCTTCAAAGCGAAAACTTTGTTGCGGTTGATCGAGCAGCAACACGCGCGTGGTGGGCGCGTTATTATCAGCACTCCATTGCAGCGACAAATCCTTGCCTTGTGCGTCGAGAAGGCCGACGGCGACCGGGATGGCGAGCGGCGCTTTATCGGGTTGTCCCGGCGTCGGCGCGGTGTGTTGTTCGAGCGTCAAGGTGTAGCTGCGGCTTGCTGCATCGAAGTGGCCGGAAGCGCGAAGTTGCGGCGTACCGGCTTGCGAGTACCAACGTTTGAACTGCGTCAAGTCGATGCTTGAAGCGTCTTGCATTGCTTGCACGAAATCGTCGCAGGTGACGGCTTGCCCATCGTGGCGCGCAAAGTAGAGATCCATGCCGCGCTGAAACAGGGCTTCGCCCAGCAATTGGTGCAGCATGCGGATGACTTCGGCGCCTTTTTCATAGACGGTCATCGTGTAGAAATTGCGGATTTCGCGGTATTCGTCGGGGCGTACCGGATGCGCCGTCGGGCCGGCGTCTTCCGGAAACTGTCGTCTTCGCAGAAAATCGACGATGGCGATGCGCTCTGCCGCCGCCGACCCCATATCGGATGAAAATTGTTGATCGCGGAAAACGGTCAGCCCTTCTTTCAACGAGAGTTGAAACCAGTCGCGGCAGGTGACGCGGTTGCCGGTCCAGTTGTGAAAATACTCGTGCGCGATGACGCTCTCGATGGCGTGATAGTCGTCGTCGGTGGCGGTTTCCGGATCGGCGAGAATCAAGCGACTGTTGAAGATGTTGAGTCCCTTGTTCTCCATCGCGCCCGAATTGAAATCGTCGGCGCAGAAAATCATGAAACGATCAAGATCATATTCGCGGCGGTAACGGGTTTCGTCCCAACGCATGGCGCGTTTCAGTGCCGACATCGCGTAGGCGCAGCGCGGAATGTTTTCTTTCGTCGAATAAATTTCGAGTGTGACTTTGCGGCCGGAGACGGTCACGAAATGGTCGCGCAACACGTCGAGATCACCGGCGACCAGCGCGAAAAGATAACAAGGTTTGGGAAACGGGTCTTGCCAGCGAGCGAAGTGGCGGCCATTGGGTAACTCACTGGCGTCGATGCGGTTGCCGTTGGCGAGGAGCACGGGAACGCTTCGGCGGTCGGCGCGCAGCGTCACGTCGAAACGCGACAACACATCGGGACGATCGGGAAAGTAAGTGATGCGACGGAAACCTTCAGCCTCGCATTGGGTGCAAAACACGCCCGACGATAGATAAAGCCCTTCGAGCGCGGTGTTCTGCGACGGCGCGTGACGGGTGGTGAGGGTGATCGTACCGCTGTCGGGCGCGTCGGGGAGAATGAAGCGGACGTTGTCGAGTTGGTAACGCGAAGCCGCGAACGGTGCGCCGTTCAGCGCCACGGCAAGTAAAGTTTGCGCTTCGCCGTCGAGGATCAGCGGGGCGCGGCGATCCTCGGCGTGCGCTTCGGGGTTGCGCGTGAAATGCAGGGTCGCGGTGACTTCGGTTGCGTCGGCGTCAAGATCGAACGCCATTTCGATGCGGGGAACGAGAAAAGGCGCGGGACGGTAATCGAGTCGGTGTTTGGAGGTAGAGGAGAAGATTGTGTCGGAATTCATAATGGGGGCAAAAAGCAGTAAGTTGTCTCTATTTTATCAAGCCGCCGCTTCCGTTTCATGTCGTTTTCGTGCGTTTCACTTGGCAAACGGCTATGATATACATTTATCGGGTTTCCCAAGGGGACGATCTTGAATTTGGAAAAAGTGATTTTCGGATTTTTTGTCATTCTCGCCTGTACCTTGAACACGGGTTTCTTCATCGGCGAGATTGATGTGATTTACCAGCACAACGCCACCGAGTTGTTTCTGGCGTTGGGCATCAGTGTGGTGGTGATGGTATTGAAACTCGGCGACCGCACGCAGATCGGCGCGCTGCAACTGGCCACCAGTCTGGCGGTGGTGCTGCAACTGATTCTCTCGTGCTTCGTGTGGGTGTGGCAAACGCAGGTCAGCGGCCAGCCGATGGATGCAGAGACGATGTCCACCATCGTTTCGCTGTCGGGCGGGGCGCTGTTGGCCAATGTGATTTCGGTCATTCTGTTGATCGGCGAAACCTTGCGGCAAACCCGCTGACGGAAAAAACCGGCATACGCATGGAACCGTTCTTTCTCATTCTGCGTCGTTTGAGGCGACCGCTGCTCGCCTTGATCGGCACGGCCATCATTTCGGTTTTGGGATTGGCAAATATCCCCGGCGTTGACGCCAACGGTAACCCGGCGATCCTCGGTTATTTTCACGCTTTTTACGTCATGACTTTCACCGCCACGACCGTCGGTTTTGGCGAAGAGCCTTATGCGTTTTCCGAAGCGCAACGCCTTTGGGTGATCTTTTCGATTTGTATTTCAGTGACCTCCTGGGCGTACACGCTGGCAGTGATTTTTCATATGACGCGCGATCCGACTTTTCGCGCAGCGATCTTGCGCAGCCATTTTTCGACGCGGGTGCGACGGCAGACGGAACCCTTCATTCTGGTCATCGGCTACGGGCAGAGCGGCACCGTGCTGGCGCAAATGCTCGACCGCATCGGCTACAAATCGGTGATTGTCGAACTGCAAGCGGATCGGGTGGCGCGGATCGAAACGCAGGAGTATTTGCGGGCACCGTTGTTCGTTGCCGCCGACGGGCGCTGGCCGGAAACGTTGGTGGACGCCGGGGTGACGCACCCGCAATGTCAGGCGATGGTGGTGCTGGCCGGTGACGACGATACCACGCAGGCGGTGGCGATCGGCGGCTCGACGCTCAATCCGAACCTGAGGATTATCGCGCGGGCGCGTTCGGAAATGGCCGTCGCCAACCTCGAATCGTTCCAGCGCATCGAGATCGTCAATCCTTACGAAACTTTCGCATTCAATCTGGGACAGGATTTCAGTTCGCCGGAAAAACTGCGGGTACGGGAATGGTTGACCGGACTGCCGGGCGCCAAGCGGCCGACCGTGTTGAAACTTCCTATCGGGCATTGGGTGATTTGCGGCTTCGGGCGTTTCGGCCATTACGTCGCTAAAGCGCTGACGCGCGCTGATGCCTCTTGGACGGCTATCGATAACAATCCGGAACTGGCGGCGGAGCCGTCGCTTCTGCAAAAAACCTACAGTCAGGAAACGCTGTCCGAAGCCGGCATCGAACGTGCCGTCGGCATTGTCGCTTGTACCGACCGCGACGCTATCAATCTGGCGGCGATCCGGCGCGCTCGCGTGCTGAATCGCGACCTTTTTGTCGTCGTCCGCCAAATGCACGCTTCAAACGCCAGCTTGGTCGAAGCCACCAACGCCGATCTGCGTTTCATTCAAGCAGACGTCACCTCGCACGAAGTACGACAACTGATCACTTCGCCGCTTTTAAGTCGTTTTTTGCAGGCGTTGCGCGCAGATACCGGCGATCTCGCCCAGCGCACCAGCGCCCAACTCGAAGCGACGGTAGAAGACCGCGTGCCGTTCCTCTGGGTTTTCCGCTGCATGGAAGCGTTTCCGGGCTTGCGCGAAGCCTTCGCCTACAACCCTGAAGCTCCGTTAAAAATCGGCGATCTTCTGGTATATCCCTACGATCCATCCCGTAACTTGCAGGCAATGGCGTTGATGCTGGTACGCAGTAACGAGGAAGTGCTGTTGCCGGAAGCGCATACGATCTTGCAAACGGGCGACCACATTCTTTTCGCGGGCACCAAAGATGTGGACGTACTGCAAAAACTGCACTACCTGTCGCCCAGCCCGCTGCCGCTGATCCGAACCGGCGTCGAACCGCCGCGCAGTTGGGTGTTTCGCAAACTGGCAGCGTGGCGGACAGCGGCGCGCTGAGGTAAGGCAGGGCGAAAGCATGGCAGGAGACGCACAAGGCCTCTATGAATTCGCCTTTTCCATAGATGCGCCAACCGTCTGATTGGTATATAATATCTAATTTTCTTGCCTCACCCGCCGCAGACGGGGAGGCCTTGCGGCAAAGGCCCGGTTCATCGGAGCCGGGTTCTTTTTGTCGCGATTCAGACCGAAAGGAGTTTACTGCATGCGTCATTACGAAATCGTTTTTATCGTCCACCCCGACCAGAGTGAGCAGGTGCCGGCCATGGCCGATCGTTACCGCACGATGGTGGAATCACGCGGCGGACGTATCCACCGCCTGGAAGATTGGGGTCGTCGCCAGATGGCTTACCCGATCCAGAAGATGCACAAGGGTCATTACGCGATGATGAACATCGAGTGCAATCTCGAAACGCTGGAAGAACTGGAACACGCCTTCAAATTCAACGATGCGGTGCTGCGTCATTTGGTGGTGTCGATGGACGCCGCAGTGACCACGCCGTCGCCGATGATGCGCGAGGACAAAGCCAAATCGCTGACCGAGAAAGGCGTCGAGAGCAAAGAGATGCCCGAAGATGCGCTCGCCGACGTTGAAGCCGACACTGCGGCGCCGGAAGAGAACGTCGCCTGATTAAGTCGTCAAAAGAGGTTTAGAACCAGAGGTTGGAACTGAGTGGAACCCGTGAACCGGATCGAAGTGGATGCCACGCTGATTGAAAAAAGCGTGTTGCGCCATACTCCGGCCGGAGTCGCCGTACAGGAAGGAATGTTGTCGCATCAGTCGATGCAGTCCGAAGAAGGCGCCATGCGTCAGGTGAATTTTGAAATTTTCACCGTCGCCTTCGGGCAGCAGGCGCTGACCCTGAGTCAGATGCCCGTCGGCAGCTTGCTTCGCTGTAGCGGTTTTCTGTCCCGACGCTGGCGCAGCGGCATCACGCTGGCGTTACACCTCTCGCAGATCGAACGATTAACGAATTGAATGAAACATAAAGGAATCGAATCATGCCCCGTATGATGGGAAAAGGCAAAGATGCCAACAAACAACGCCGCGACCGCGGCAATGCGCTGTTCAAACGCAAAAAATTCTGCCGCTTTACGGCGGAAGGCGTCAAACAGATTGACTACAAAGATATCGACGTGCTCAAAGAGTTTTTGCAAGAGAACGGCAAAATCATGCCGGCTCGCATTACCGGCACCAAGGCCCGTTACCAGCGTCAATTGTCGGTAGCGATCAAGCGCGCGCAATTTCTGGCGCTCTTGCCCTACACCGACCGTCACTAAGAGGGGCCGAAGATGCAGATCATTCTTCTCGAAAAAATTGTCAACGTCGGCGCGCTCGGCGAAGTGGTCAAAGTCAAAGACGGCTTTGCGCGCAACTACCTGATCCCGCTGGGCAAAGCCAAGCGGGCGACACCGGAAAACATCAAGATGCTCGAAGAAAAACGGGCGGAGCTGGAGAAGCAGGAACTGGCGCGCTTGACCGACGCCAAAGAGATCGCCGAACGTCTGGAAGGCATGACGATTCAAGTCGTGCAGAGAGCGGGCGTCGATGGTCACTTGTACGGTTCCGTGACCAACATCGACATCGTCGAAGCGCTGAAGAGCAACGGCTTCGCGCACATCGAGCGCTCGATGGTGCGTCTGCCGGAAGGCCCGCTGAAACAAGTCGGCGACCATCAAGTCGTGCTGGCGCCGCACACCGACGTGACGGCGACGATCACCGTCAGTGTGCTGGGCGACGTTGCCAATCAGTAATGGCGCTTTGTAGTTTGTGGTGTTCTGAAAAACCGGCGCTTGCGCCGGTTTTTTTGTGCTTGTAGATTGGCGGTGAGCGCAGCGAACCCCAACGGGGCGATGTGCATGTTGTTATTTTTGCGTGGGCGGGGGGAGCGAAAGAGCAAGCAAAACGCAGCCCTCTCTTGCCGTCATTCCCGCGAAGGCGGGAATCCAGCGATCCTGATTCAAATTTTCAGCCGCTGTGTTTACTGGTGAGAATGCGACGATACGCTTTCTCACATCACCATGAGGAAAAAAATAATGAGAGTGGAAGGACTGGATTCCCGCCTTCGCGGGAATGACGACTGTGGGGTAACGTCGCGGCGAGGGCGCACACGGTGTGCCGTGCCCCTACGATGGACAACCCCCCGGTCGTCTTTGGCGTCTGCCCCCTTTCAGAAAAGGGGCATTTTCTGGCGGCAAGATGCCGCTCCTACGGAAATAATGAGGGGGAAGGGTTTTTGCGGCACCGATCCGTTAAGGTTCGCTGCGCTCACCGCCAACCTACGATTCCTGCGCCACTTCGTTTTATCTGCGCTGTCCTGTATCCTTATGGTTTCAGATTGACGCTCATCCATTTCCCATGCCCGACCAAGACCGTGACATAGAATCGCTGAAGCTGCCACCGCACTCGATGGAGGCGGAGCAAGCCGTGCTGGGCGGGCTTTTGATCGACAACGAGGCGATGGATCGGATTGGCGATGTATTATCGCGCGAGGATTTTTACGCCGACACGCACCGCCATATTTTCGAATACATTCAGCGCTTGACCGGCGCGGGGAAAGCGGCCGACGTGATTACGGTGAGCGATGCGCTGGAGTCGGCGCAGAAGCTCGATTATGTCGGCGGGCTGGCTTACGTCGGCGCGTTGGCGCAAAATGTGCCAACGTCGGCTAACATCAGGCATTATGCGCAGATTGTGCGCGAGCGTTCGGTGCTGCGTCAATTGGTGACCGCCGCCGGTAAGATCGCCGACGATGCTTACAATCCGCTGGGTCGAAGCGCTGCACAGGTGCTCGACGAGGCGGAGGCCGGCATTTTGCACATCGCCGAGCAGGGCGCGCGCGGTCAGAAGCAGTTTGTCGAGATCGGCAAGGTGCTGGGCGAGGTGGTCGAGCGAATCGAACTATTGTATGAGCGCGACGATCCGTCGGAGGTGACAGGCGTGCCGACCGGTTTCCATGATCTCGACCGAATGACTTCCGGCTTTCAGGAAGGCGATTTGGTGATCGTCGCCGGGCGGCCTTCGATGGGTAAAACCGCGCTGGCGCTCAACATCGGCGAGCATGTGGCGCTGCACGCGCACTTGCCGGTAGCGGTGTTTTCGATGGAAATGTCTTCGACGCAACTGGCGATGCGGATGATCGGCTCGGTCGGGCGCTTGTCGAGCCAGAATTTGCGGGTCGGGCGTTTGCAGCAGGACGATTGGGAAAAGTTGTCGCATGCGCTGGGGCGCTTGAACGAGGCGCAAATCATGATCGACGAAACGCCGGCGCTGAACGTGATTGAGGTACGCTCGCGGGCGCGGCGGCTGAAGCGGCACTACAAAAAGCTCGGCCTGATTATTGTGGATTATTTACAACTGATGCAGGCCAGCACGACCGGCGAAAACCGCGCGACCGAGATTTCCGAAATTTCGCGGTCGTTGAAAGCGTTGGCAAAAGAATTGAACGTTCCGGTCGTGGCGTTGTCGCAGCTAAATCGCAGTCTTGAACAGCGTCCCAACAAGCGGCCGGTGATGTCGGATTTGCGCGAATCGGGTGCGATCGAGCAGGACGCCGACGTGATTCTGTTCATTTATCGCGACGAGGTTTATAACCCCGACACTCAGGAAAAGGGTGTCGCCGAAATCATTATCGGCAAGCAGCGGAACGGGCCGATCGGCACGGTTCGGCTGACGTTTTTGGGGGAATATACCCGCTTTGAAAATTTTGCGGCGCCCGGTAACAATTACTGATCGCTGGCGATGTGTTGAACTAAAAAGCACTCGATATATTTTTTTTAATATATTGAATGGCACTTACAGCAAAAGGGGTACATCGTTCCAGTTTTGACTTGGATCAAAATAAGACTTTGCTGGGTAAGTATTATCTGTATAAATAAGTACCTTGTAAGCCTTAATGAGTAGTTACCCGGTCAACCGAAAGGGGAGGGAGCGATGAATCTATCGGGGATTTTGGTAGTCGCAGCGCCGGGGCGTTGCGAAGAAGTCGCTGAAGCATTGGCAGCCCTGCCGGGGATAGAGGTGTACCAGAAAGACCCTGCCAGCGGCAAGATCGTCGTTGTGCAGGAAGCTCCCACGATTGAAAATGAAGCCGACGGTGCCCGGGCGTTACAGAAAGTGCCGGGAGTTGTCTCCGTCAGCATGGTTTATCACTATTTCGCCGAGGATCCGACGCTCGGCGCTTCATCTGTTACTGTTCCAACGTCGCATTGATTTTCCATCAACCTTCGCGCTTAGCGCTAACTGATGTTTAAAGGAGTTCACATGACCAGTCTGTCACGCCGAGAATTCATCAAAACGAGTATTGCCGCAACGACCGCCGCTACGGTTGGTCTTCCGGTGACGAAAGCAGCGTTGGCGCAAGCCAAGGCAGCAGAAGCCGGATGGAAGTGGGATAAAGGGGTGTGCCGTTTCTGCGGCACCGGTTGCGGTGAACAGATCGCTACGTTCAATGGCAAGATCGTGGCTATCAAGGGCGACGACGATGCCCCGGTAAATCGTGGATTGAATTGTATCAAGGGCTATTTCAATGGCCGTATCCTGTACGGTGAAGACCGTCTGACCAAGCCGCTGATGCGGATGAAAGACGGCAAGTTTGACAAGAACGGCGATTTTGCGCCGGTCTCGTGGGAACAGGCGTTCGATGAAATGGAACGCCAGTTCAAGCGCGTTTACAAGGAGAAAGGCCCGGCGGGCGTGGCGATGCTGACCTCCGGTCAATCGCTGATTCAGGAAGGCTACGTCGCCGCCAAGCTGATGAAAGCCGGTTTCCGCTCGAACAACATCGATCCGAATGCGCGTCTGTGTATGGCGAGCGCCGTGGTGGCGTTCATTCAGACGTTCGGGATCGACGAGCCGGCCAACAACTACAGCGATATCGAGCAAGCCGATACGATGGTGCTGTGGGGCGCCAACATGGCGGAAGCGCACCCGATTCTGTGGTCGCGGGTCACCGATCGCAAGTTGTCGAACAAAAAAGACATCAAAGTGATCAACGTCACGACCTACAGCAACATGTGTTCGAGCATCGCCGACCTCGAAGTCATTTTCAAGCCGAATACCGATCTGGCGATTCTGAACTATATCAATCGCGAAATCATCGAGCGCAATGCGGTCAATACTGACTTCGTCAACAAACACTGCGTCTTCGCTACCGGCCCGTACGATATTGGCTACGGCATGCGGCCGACCGACAAATTCGCGTTCGAGGCCGAGAAAGACACGCAGAAGAAGCAACTGGTCAACAAGCTTGACAAGTACGAAGCGATTGCCCAGCGCCGTCCCGACATGGCGGGCAAGGACATCGAGCACAAGGCGGCGGCAACGGCAGGCGCGCATTGGCACATCACTTTCGACGATTACAAGAAAGCGCTGGAGCCGTACACGCTTGATTTCGTCGCCGAACTCGCCAAGGGCGATCCCGATGAATCGGTCGCCGATTTCAAGAAGAAACTTCAGCAACTGGCCGATGCCTGCATTACCAAGGGCAACCTGATGTCGTTCTGGACGATGGGGATGAATCAGCACGTTCGCGGCGTGTGGGTTAACGAGCTGGTTTATGCGATGCACCTCCTGCAAGGCAAGCACGGCTTGCCGGGCAATGGCGCGTTCTCGCTGACCGGTCAACCTTCCGCTTGCGGTACAGCGCGTGAAGTCGGTACCTTTGCACATCGCCTGCCGGCTGACTTGCTGGTGGACAATGCCAAGCACCGTGAATTCACCGCGAAGCAGTGGAACCTTCCCGCCAACACGCTGAACCCGAAGATTGGCACGCCGATCATGGTGGCGCTGCGCGGGCTGGAAGACGGATCGGTGAATTTCGTCTGGACGCAAACGGTCAACCTGTTCCAGTCCACGCCGAACTCGAACCACTGGCTGAAAGCGGCGCGCAAACCGGAGAACTTCCTCGTCGTGTCCGATTCTTATCCGACGCTCTCCGGCAAGGTCGCCGACCTCATCCTGCCGACCGCGATGATCTTCGAAAAATGGGGCGCTTACGGCAACGCCGAGCGTCGCACGCAGGTGTGGCGTCAGCAAGTTGAGGCGCCGGGCGAAGCGCGCTCCGACGTGTGGATCATGCTGCAATTCGCCAAACGCTTCAAACTGAAAGAAGTGTGGGGCGAGCAGCCGCTGGCGGGGCTCAAGGAAGACGGTTATCCCGAAAACAAGCTGCCCAACGTTCTCGAAGAAGCGAAGAAGATGGGCTACACCGAAGATACGACGCTGTACGACGCGCTGTTCGCTACTGCGGCCAACAAGAAAGTGGCTTGGCCGGATCCGATTGCCAAGGGCGCCAAAAACTCGACCGTCGATTTTCTCGGCGATGGCTGGTTTGTCGAGAAGGCGTTGTTTGAAGAGTATCGGCAGTTCACCGTCGGACATCAGCACGATCTGGCGCCGTTCGACAAGTACTACGACGACAAAGTGCGCGGTTTGTGCTGGCCGATCGTGGACGGCAAGGAAACGCACTGGCGCTTCTCGGAAGGCCACGATCCGTACGTGAAAGCCGGTGAAGGCTTCAACTTCTACGGTCCGCTGATGAAAGCGATTCCGTCCGGCAATCTCGACAAGGTGACCGACCCGACGCCGAAGCCGTTACCGGGTAAAGCGAAAATCTTCTACCGTCCGTATGCGGCGTTCCCCGAGCAGCCTGACAGCAACTACGATCTGCTGCTGGTGACCGGTCGTATCCTTGAACATTGGCACACCGGCACGATGACTCGCCGCGTGCCCGAATTGCACAAGGCAGCGCCGACCTCGGTGTTGTGCATGCACCCGGCGGATGCTCAAAAGCGCGGGATCAAGCACAACGATGTCGCCATGGTCGAATCGCGGCGCGGCAAGGTCAAGATGGTGATCGACACCAAGAGTAGCAACAAGATGCCCAAAGGCTCGGTTTTTGCCGCCTTCTTCGACGAAGCGGTGCAGACCAACCAGTTGGTGCTCGATGCTGCCGATCCAATCTCGGCTGAACCCGACTTCAAGAAATCGGCGGTCAAGGTCACCAAGATATAGGCCTGACTTTTGTATGTCGCTGTTGCCCTCCCCAGAGGCTTTTCTCTAGGGAGGGCGGCAGAATTGTGAGCAGATTTCATTGAAATAGAAAAGCAATGAAAGAGATCAATCGGCGACAATTCATTGTGCGAACCGCGCAGATGGCAGGCGTGGCGGCCTGTATCGGGGTGGTTTGGCAGACCATGGTGCGCGGTGAAGCCAGAGCGGCGGCCAATGCGTTGCGTCCGCCCGGCGCACTGCCGGAAACCGATTTTGCCGCGCAATGTCTAAAATGCGGGCAATGTGTGCGCGCCTGTCCCTATGGCACTTTATCGCTGTCCAGTTTTAGCGATGTGGCGCCGGTCGGCACGCCTTACTTTATGGCGCGCAACATTCCCTGCGAAATGTGCGTTGACATTCCGTGTGCGCGGGTGTGCCCGTCGGGGGCACTTGATGCCAAATTCCCGGACATCGAAAAAGCGCGCATGGGCATCGCGGTGATCGACGAAGAAAATTGCTTGTCGTGGCTGGGCTTGCGCTGCGAAATCTGCCATCGCGTTTGCCCGTTGAGCAACAAGGCAATCACGTTGAACATCGTTGAGCGCGGGTCGAGCAAGCACGCCAAATTCGAGCCGGTGGTTCACAGCGAAGCGTGTACCGGTTGCGGCAAATGCGAGAAAGCCTGCCCGACCGAGCAGGCCGCCATTCGGGTGCTGCGACCGGAATTCGTCAAGGGCAAGCTGGGCGAACATTACCGTCCGGCGGTGGATGGCCATTTTCAAACGCAAACCATTCAAAACAACACCGACATTGCGCCGGAGTACAAGCCAACGCATAAACAGAAAGCGCCGGGGCTTGAGTATTTTAATCAAGAGCTTCCGGAAGGTAAGGAGGGGAGGCCATGAGCACGGAACCCGTATCTGCTTCGACGCCGACCCGTCCGGTGCGCCATTTCGTGATGCCGAAAACGCTGAGCGGCAAGCTCTACTATTGGCGTTTCGTGATTGCCCGTCGTTTCGTGCAACTGAGTGTTTTACTGTTGTTCTTCGGAACGGTGCATTGGGGCTGGAAGATCGCCGGAAAGCCGTTGTTGTCCGGCAATTTGTCGGCCTCCAAACTGCTCGACGTGATTCCGCTTGCTGATCCGTTCGCGGTATTGCAAATCGTTTGCAGCCAGCACTGGCCGATCCTCGAAGCCTTCATCGGCGCCGGCGTGGTGTTGTTGATCTACATTCTGCTCGGCGGGCGCGTGTTTTGCGCTTGGGTGTGCCCGATCAATATGGTGACCGATTTAGCCAATGTGGCGCGCGAAAAACTCGGCGTGCGCAGCTTGATCGTGGTGTCGCACAAAGTGCGTTACTGGGGATTGCTGCTGGTGCTGTTGCTGTCTTTCCTGCTGGGCGTAGCTGCGTTCGAGTGGGTCAGCCCGATCGGCATCATGCACCGCGAACTGATTTTTGGCATCGGCGTCGGCTTCGTTGCCGTGTTGGGTGTTTTCCTGTTCGACCTGCTGATTATGGCTCGCGGCTGGTGCGGGCACATTTGCCCGTTGGGCGCGTTCTGGTCAATCATCGGTTGGGCAACCGGCCAAGTCAAAGTCGCGTTCGATAACAAGGCCTGCACCCGCTGCGGCGATTGCGTCAAGGCCTGTCCCGAGCCGGTGGTGATGAATTTCAAGAACCTTGAAAGTGACGGCATGGTGCGTGCCGGTGAATGCACCAACTGCGGCAAGTGCATTGCCGTGTGTCCTGAAAACTGTTTGGAGTTTGATTTGCGCGTGCGCTTGGGCAAATCTGCTTGAAGCGCGCATACTTTTACCATCTTGATGACCTGAAAGAGGAACGACCATGAAACGTTTAATATTGATTGTTGCAGCCGGTCTTATCGCTGGTTTAATCGCCTGCTCCCAAATGTCGATTTCCGACAAGGACATGGGATTGGCGAAGGGCGGCGCGTTTGACCCCCAGCCGACGCCGAAAGCTTTTACGCTTGACGGCACCGGCGCGCAAGGCAGCGCTGAAACGGCGTATCTCATGCCGCCGCTGGTGAAACACGATACCGAAAACTATCCGATTACGGGTGAGGTCAATCCGTGTCTGGCGTGTCACGACAAACCGGGCGTCCAGAAGAAAGCGGGCGACCCGACGCCGATAAGCGCATCGCACTACACGAAGGCAGGCGGCAAACTGCAAGTGGCTGGCGCCTACTATAACTGCCAACTGTGCCACGCTCCGGCTGCCAATGTTCCTGACTTGATCGGCAACAACGGGCCGAAACCGAAGGGCTGAACTGATTGACAGGATGCGTTTCGACGCATCCCTTGAGATTTGGCCGCGTAATTACCGAACTGGCAACCATCCAGTTTGGTAATTACGCGGCTTTGTTTTTGCGCGAACGAAGGACAGGCGGTAGAATAGCGGCAATCACGATGAAACCATGGGGTGCAGTGTGCGTGTTTTTGGCTTTGCGGGATGGTCGGGAAGCGGCAAGACAACACTGATTGAAAAAATCGTTCCGCTGATGGCGGTGCGCGGCATGAAAGTCTCGCTGATCAAGCACGCCCATCACGGCTTCGATCTCGATCGGCCGGGCAAGGACAGCTACCGTCACCGCGAAGCGGGTTGCTCGGAAGTGTTAATCATGGCGCGTGAGCGCTGGGCGTTGCTGCACGAGTCGCGCGGTGAGCCGGAGATGACGCTTGAAGAAGCGTTGGCGCGAATGTCGCCGTGCGATCTGGTGCTGATCGAAGGATACAAAGCGTATTCGGTGCCCAAGCTTGAAGTCCATCGCGTGGCCGTCGGCAAACCGTTGCTGTGCCCGGGTGATGAGAACATTGTCGGTATTGCCACCGATGCAATGGCTTCGGCGCCGCTTGCCGGTTGGAGTGAAAGTTTGCCGCGTTTCGATATCGACAATACTGCGGCTATTGCCGAATTTGTTTTGACTCGCGCTCGGAAATTTGAGCGCCAGAGGAGCGTATGAAAGTTAAAGTGGTTTATCTGGCGCGCTTGCGGGAGGCGCTGGGATGCAGCGAAGAAATGCTGGCGCTGACATCAACGACGCCGACGCTCGGTGTTGTGCTGGCGCTGTTGCGCGGGCGCGGCGAACCGTGGTCGCACGAATTGGGTGAAGGACGGGCGGTACGGGCAGCGATCAATCATGAAGTGGTTACCGCCGATGCGGCGGTGCACGCCGATGATGAGATCGCTTTTTTTCCGCCGGTCACCGGAGGCTGAAAAGATGAAAGATGCCAAAGAAGCGCTGATTGATTCCGATCACCCTGAGATTGTCGAAGGACAAGCGGTGTATCGTTCTGGACTTCAACAGGCTCAGCCCGAATGGTTGAGAATGGTTCAGTTTCCCTAAGGTTGAAGATGCGTTCTGAAACAAACGTGCGAATCAGCGTTCAACACGACGATTTTGATGTGGCGACAGAAATCGCAGCGTTGCGTGAGCGTGATTCGCGCGTTGGCGCGGTGGCGGTCTTCATCGGCACGGTTCGGGAGATGGATGAGGGCGCGGATGAAAATGTGAAAGAGCCGACGTCGCTTCAAACGATGATGCTGGAGCATTATCCGGGAATGACGGAGAAAGCGCTGGCGAAAATCGTTGCCGAGGCGACGCAGCGTTTCGATATTCTGGGTTCCACAGTGATTCATCGCATCGGTGAACTGAAGCCGCTCGATCAAATCGTGCTGGTCGCGGTCAAGAGCGCGCATCGCGGAGAGGCGTTCGATGCGTGTCGCTTCATCATGGATTATCTGAAAACGCAAGCGCCGTTCTGGAAAAAAGAAACTACGGCGAAGGGTGCGCACTGGGTGGAAGCCAAAGCGAGCGACGACACAGCAACGGAACGTTGGCAGCGCCAACAGGATGCGAAGGGGTAACCACGATGCCGACGATTCTCGGAGAGTTTCTCGCCGTCGGCGTAGGTGCGGCGCTCGGCGCGTGGATGCGTTGGGGTTTGACTTGGTGGCTGAACGACCATCATCCCAAGTTTCCGATCGGCACGCTCGCCAGCAATTTGATCGGCGGTCTCTGCGTCGGTTTCGCGCTGGCGTATTTTGTCGCACATAGCGAATTGCCGCCGCATTATCGGCTTTTCGTGATTACCGGTTTTCTCGGCGGGTTGACGACGTTCTCCACCTTCTCGTCGGAAGTGTCGATGTTGTTGTTGCGCGGCGATTACCTCACGGGATTGGCGTTGGCGTCAACGCATTTGTTCGGTTCGCTGGTGTTGACGATCATCGGCTTTTGGGCATATCGGGCGTTGGCTTCGTAAACTGGCGGAGTGATTTCATGAGTGGCGGAAAAAAACGAGCGGACATTCTTCTGCTGCCTGCCGCGCAGGCGTGTGGGGCGTTGCGCTTGCCCGGCTCCAAAAGCATTTCCAATCGTGCGCTGTTGTTGGCGGCGCTGGCCGAAGGGACGACGCAACTCGATGCGTTGCTGGATGCCGACGATGTGCGCTACATGCGCGAGGCGTTGGTGCAACTGGGCGTTCAGATCGAATCGTTGGGAGAAAACAACTGGCGCGTCAAGGGATGCGGCGGTCGCTTTCCTGAGCGAAAGGCCGATTTGTTCCTCGGCAACGCCGGAACGGCGGTGCGACCATTGACGGCGGTGTTGTCGATTCTCGGCGGTGATTATCGTATTCACGGTGTGGCGCGAATGCACGAGCGCCCCATCGGCGATCTCATTGAAGCATTGCAAGCGTTGGGCTGTCGCGTCGATTACGAGGGAAAGCCTGGGTATCCGCCGTTGCGCATCATGCAACGCGGCGAGCCGTCAACCGCACCAATAGCGATTCGCGGCGACGTGTCCAGTCAATTTTTATCGGCGTTGCTGATGGCCTTGCCCCAGATCGACGATGACGGTGCGTGGGATACCGAAGTGGTGTTGACGACGCCGTTGATTTCGCGGCCTTACGTCAAGATCACCACGCATCTGATGGCGCGCTTTGGCGTCGAGGTCGAAGAACCTGACCCGCAACATTTTCGCGTACCATGTGGGCGTTTCCATCGCCCCGGCAATTTTTATCGCAGTCCCGGCACACTGATGGTGGAAAGCGACGCGTCATCGGCCTCGTATTTTCTGGCGGCGGGCGTGCTCGGCGGCGGGCCGGTGCGGGTGACCGGCGTCGGTCGCCATTCGATACAGGGCGATGTGGCGTTCGCCGATATGTTGCAGGCGCAAGGCGCTAAAATTATTTGGGGCGAAGATTTCATCGAAGCGCAACGCGGCGTGACTTTCAAGGGCGGCGAAATCGATTGCCTGACGATTCCCGACGCGGCGATGACGCTGGCGATCACCGCATTGAGCGCACAAGCGCCGACAACGCTGGTCAATATCGGCAGTTGGCGCGTCAAAGAGACTGACCGTATTCATGCGATGGCTACTGAGCTTGCCAAATTCGGCGTTCGCGTTGAAAGCGGCGACGACTGGCTGCGAATTTTCCCGACCACCGCTTTACGCCATGCCGAGATCGACACTTACGACGATCACCGGATGGCGATGTGCTTCTCGCTGGTGTCTTTACTGGGGGCAGCGGTCACGATCCGCGATCCCGATTGTGTGGCTAAAACTTTTCCGGGATACTTTGAAGCGTTCGAGAAACTCTTGGGCGCCGATTAAAACTGCAACAGAGCGCAACATGTCCGGCGATCCCCAACTTTCCATCACATTCATTCAAGAGCGGCCATGTTCCGCATCACTCTTCGCTTGTTGATACATTTTGTTTTTGCTGCCGCCGTCGTTGTTGCAACGACAGCGGTTCACGCTGCGCAGGAATGCGGCTTTCTTCCGACTTCCGAAGTCGATCAGGCTTTCGCCGAATTTGCGCCGTGGCACACGGAAGTCGGCGGCGCTGTCGGCCATTGCCTTTTCCTGTCCAATGAAGGCGCGCCGCCGAACATGCTCAGCTTCATGCAGCAGTTCAAGACCTCCAAGGCCGATGCCGACAAAATTTATAACGCCATGCGGAAAGGCTTTGCCGACAGTGGCGCGGTAACGGAGGTTGCGGGTTTCGGCGATCGCGCGTTTCGCTTCGGGCCGGGGAGCGACGTGAACATCGTTGCGCAGAAGGACAAGCTGGTAGTAACGATGACGCTGCATCTGCAACGCGAAGTGACGGAGGCTGACATCAAGGCCATGGCGAAGCTCGGCCAGTTGGCGTTGCGCGGCGCGAACGACCCGGAGACGGTGCGCAAGGCATCTGCTTGTCCGTGGTTCAATGAGGCGGGTCTGAAAAAAATATTCGGCGGCAAGCCGTATGAGGTGCAGGTTTATGGCGAAAACGGTTGTATGGCGGTTGACAAGCAAAAGCGCGCTCTCATGGTTTCTGTGATAGAGAGAAACAATGGACTTACGATCGACAGTCTGCTCTCTCCTGATTGCGAGCAACGCGATTTGCCGGAGCTTGGCTTAAGCAATGGCAAGAATGCGAAGCTATCGTTTTCCTGTAAGAGCGGCAGTCTGCGCGCGGCCGTCAATTTTGCGGAAAACAAAAGGGTGTATAGGTTGATCTGGGTTACTGCCGGTGTCGAACCCAGCGACGCGGAGAAAGCAGCGTTGATCGAACTGGCGAAACACATGCGTTCGGTAGGGCGGTAGTCCTCAATGCCTGATTAGCGCAACGCTTGAACGCTCCACAATGCGCCGACGAGGATCGGCTGGTGCAGCATGTAAACCCACAGGCTGCGCCGCCCCATCCAGATCAGCAGTCGCGTGACGCGGTTGGAAGATGCGGAAACTGTTTTTCGGATCGACAGCAAAACGGGCGCGATGCCAACGCCGATCAGCACGACGCCGAGCCACGGAAAAATTGGCACGTAATCTTCAGTGCGCGGCAATTCGGTGACGAAGCCGATCAGCGAGAAGGCGCGGGCGTTGAAAATCGGGTTGGAGAAAGTGATGCCGACTAAAACAACGATGACGCCGAAGATCAGCGCAAAACGCGGGTAGCCGGTGAATGGCCAGGCGAGAATCGAAGCGATGGCGATGAAGTGCAGCACGCCGAAGTAGATGAACGATTCGGGAAAAAGCGCGTAGCTGGCGATGCTGACGATCAAGGCGCAAGCGGCGATTTTGATGATGCGCAGCCAGAACGCCCGATGGCTGATGGCGCGCGTGTGCGCGACGAAAAGGCTGATGCCGACGATCAACAGGAACGAGGTGATGATGAGTGTGCGCGCCGTCGTCCAGATCGGACTGTGATAAGGGTCTGCCGTGATGATGCCTTGCCATTGCAAATCAAAACAGAAGTGGTAAATGATCATCGCACATAACGCCAGCCCGCGGCTGATGTCGAGCCAAGGAAGGCGGCGCGCGACGGTGGTTTTGTCTTCGCTCATGCGATGAGTGAAATTAAAGAAGGCAGGTCAATGTAACGCTTGCTTCTCCTCTCCCACTTGTGGGAGAGGAGAAGGTCTCAGAGGTTACAAAGAGTTGGATTCCCGCTTGCGCGGGAATGACGGCAAGAGAGGACTTTACTGCTTTCATCATTTCATATCCAGATAGTAGTTGCCTTGCGCGTCCGGCGAGCCGACGGATGACAGCAAACGCAGCAACGCTTCCGGTGCGTCCGGGCGCGGCGTGATTTTCAAGGTGCCGTGCGTCGGTTTGCCCGAAGCGTCGGATTGAAAGTTGCCGTCGAGCGCAACGACGCCGCCTTCGTTTTTGATGGTGCTTTGACTTCCTTGTTGACGGGCGTCGATATCGAAACTCACGTTGCCGAGATCGACCGGCAATTGCTGAAACACCATTTGTGCATTCTGCCAATGCCCGGTGATCCGACCTTCCTGATTTTGTTCGTTGATTTTCATCGACGGAATATCGATGACCAGCGCGCCCTCCATCGCTTGCACCATTTCCGGCGGCGCCATCGTTTGCAACACGGCAGCCGAGGTGCGCAACGACAAACCGTCGAGTGCCAATCCTTGTCGGCTGAACGTCAACACGCCGGACACACTCGGCGTGGTGTCTTCGGCCAGCAATCGCCAGCGCGCAGCGCCGCCTAGCAGCGCCGAGGGTTCAAAACGCCAGCGCAGCGGCGCGAGCACGGTTCCTTGCGCGTAAGTCAACATCCCGTTGCCGTTCCACAAAGTGCCGTGGGTTTCGGCCAAGCGCCATTTGCCTTGCGAGGCGCGGTCGAGGCCGCGATCGAGCAACGACGCCGGAGCGAAAAAAAGAAACGCGGCGATGATGATCACCAGCGTGAGAACGACTTTCAGAATCTTGCGCATCATGATGAAGGCTCGGTAAAAACTCAGGGAGAAGGGCGAACGAGGACAAGCTCGGCACGAAGTTGTCCGGCGTTTTTGCCGGAAGCGGTCAGTGGCGTCAAGGTGGCCGTCGTCACATAAAAATGTTCGTCGCGTTGCAGCGCATCGAGCCATTGCACAAGCGTGTCGAACGACACCGCCGAGAACGTCAGCGAAACGGTGTTTTGTTGCACATCGAGCGCCACAACGGCCGCTGCCAGATGGAAAGGAGCAGCAGTGCGGGTGATGGCGGCGCGAGCATCGGCGGTGGCGGGCGTTGGCGCCGAGGTTGTCATCTGGCGATTGAGGCCGATGCTTTCGCTGAGTTGTTGCTGCGCTTGTTCGAGTTGCGCGCGGGCAGGCGGCAGATCGCGCTGCAACTGCTGCACATGTTGCGTCAACGGTAACCACAGTCCCAACCACAGCAAAGCAATGACGACGAGCGCGACGAATGCGATAAAGAAGCGTTGTTCACGACGCGGACGGTGTCGCCATTGCAGACGCCAGCGTTCGAGGGCGGGAGGGATGGTTGTCACGGCGCGGCCTCCTGCGATTGAATGCGTATCCGATAACCGGCGGCGGTGTTACCGCTCATCGCTTGCAGACCGGCGCGACGCAAGCCCGCTTCCAATGTCTTCTGCGTCGTTGCGTCGAGCGATGTGCACTCGAATGTCCAGGCGCGATCGGCATAGACGGCGCTGCGCACGGTTCCCGACGGTAACGCGCGCAACGACGACGCGGCGCGCGCCAACAGCGGCAGCGCGTCGTCGGGCGCGGACAGACCGGCGCGATGGCGCGTGGCGGCGTAAGCGCGCGACCATTGCGCCGGAATCGTCGCCGCGTTCGTGTTATCCGGCAAACCGGCTTCGACGGCCAGCGCTTGCCAGCCGCGCGAGATTTGCCAGCGCTGCCAGACGGAAGACCCCCAAACGGCGACGGTGGCAAGAATGTGCAGCGCCAGCGCGAGGCCGACCAGTACGGCGGCGATGCGCCAGCCTTTGCCCGAAGAACGCGACGACGAAGGCGCGACGGTTTCGAACTGCGGCAAAAGTTCGGTGGCCTCGGCGAACCGCGTCGGGTCGGCGCGGGTCCAACGCCAAGGCGGTTCGACAGCGAGGCGGCAAGCGTGGTTGTTTTGTTGCCATGAGTTCAGCATTTCGGCAGGCAGTGCCGCGTGCAGTTGCAGCCACTTGGGCGGCGCGGTTTCGGCGGACAGCGCCAACGTCAGTTCGGCAGGCAATGTTTTTTCCGAAGAGAGATCGAGCGCAAAAGTGCTGCCGCCGCTGGCGCGGTCGCGGCGCACGAAACCGCGACCTTCCGGCGACACGCACCAGTGCCAGGCATCCTCATCGGCGGCGATCAGTTCCGCTTCGCTGAAGGCGCGCGCGATGCCGAATTTTCGTAACGCTTCCAGCAAGGCGTGCTCGGCCAGCACGACGCGCACCCAGCCGTCGCGCTGCTGCGCTCCGATCACGATGCGCTGGGCGGACAGCGGTGTCGCCAGCCGGTCTTCAAGTTGCAAGCGAACGGCGCTTTCGAGGCGCGACGCCGACAGCGGCGGCAACTTGAACGCTAGAAGCGGCGCGAGATCGGCGGCGAGCACGGCTTCGCGGTCGTCGTCACGAGGCCACTGATCGACAGTGTCACGTCCTTCGCGGATGCAAACGCCGCGCGCGTCGAACAGTCCCCAGGCAAAGGCACGGGAAGCGGAAGGCGGGGCGTCAAAAAAAATGCGAAGCGTCATTGGCGGTCGGCGAAAACGAAGCAGAAAAGACGATAACTTATCATTCTACCGTTTTCCAGACAATTTCCGGCCAGCGATCGGCGCTGAGATGCAACAACGCTTGCGCCTGCGAGCGGGCGTTACCCTGACGGGCGCGGACGGTGACCAGAAAATAGCCGCTGCTGACCCCCAGCCCTTCGTCGGCGGACAGGCGGGCATTGGGCGGCAGGCGGCGGCGAAAGTCCGTCAGCGAATAAAAGGGATGTTTATCGCGATCCGCCATGATCTTGTTGAGATCGTCGTCGCTGATGTCGGCGAAGGCGGCTCTCAGCGTGTCGCGGTCGGCGGTGTTGACGTTGAGCGGCGTGGGTTCGGGCAGGGCGACAAGGTGGGAGGCCAGTTTGCTCATTGCGGCGGCGGGTAGGTTGACGTCGCCGAGGTCGAAAATCGGCGGCAACGCGGGCGGCTTGTTGAGCGCTGACGTTGACGGCGCAGGTTTTTGAGTATCCACGTTGTAATAGGCGAAAAGCGTTTGGCGCGCGCGGCTATCGATTCCCTGCTGGTTGCACAAGCGGTTGAAGCGATCGAAATCGACGCGCTTGGTACTCGAATCCGGCAGCAGGTTGTTGAGATTGAAGCGACCTTGCAGATCGGTGATGCGGCCTTCGATGAGACCGTTTTCAATCGGCGTCGGCGGCAACGGATACGCCCATGATTGTTTCAAATGAACAGCATTATTGTCGAGGGCGGCATCCTGCACGAGAATGAGGCGCGCCCATTGTACGCCGGCGTCGGCCAGCGCCTGCGCTTGCGCGTGATCGCGCTGCGCTTCGACACCGGCCAGCCAACGCTGCTCGCCGGCGATCAGCGTTACGGCGACGGCGGCGGCCAGCGCCGCAACCAGCATCGCCACGATCAGGGCGCTGCCGCGATGAGGAAAACGTTGAAAAATTCTCAACCGTTCGGGCTGAGTCTGTCGAAGCCCGCGACAAAGTAGCTTTCGCCCTTCGACAAGCTCAGGGCGAGCAGAATAAGTCAGCGTATCCCCTGCAACACTTCTTTCTCCTTGCGGGAGCGAAGTCGGGAGAGAGGAGAAAGGCAGTTCGCGCATCATTTCATTGCAACACGAACAAGCGTTCGATTACGGCGCCGTCGTCAGCGGCCAGTCGCACGCGCATCGCACGCGGCAGCGCCGTTTCGCCGAGGCGCGGCCATTCGTCGATCCAGTCGCCGTTCTGAGTCAAGTATTCGAGCCGGAAAAAAGCGACGCCGTCGAGCAGCAAATAGCGTTGCGGCTTGACGTTGGGCGCATTGTCGAATGCCGGCCAGTAAAGCAATTCCAGCGTGCCGCCGTTTTCATTCTTCTGCCAGACGTAAGCCATCCGTTGGCCGCGCGCGGCGCCGACTGCCGACGGCAAGCCCGAAGCGGCGCGGGCGAATTGAAGTTCGACGCGGCGCTGCGGCTCGCGCTGTCCCGACCACGGCGCTAACGCGCGCTTGCCTTCGAGCAGCGGTCGCGGCAACGCTTGCCGAACGTCGGCTTCGAGTCGGGTGAACACCTGTTCGATGGCGCGCCAGTGCGCGGCTTCCTGCGTCAAGCGCTGCTCGCTGTCGGTTAACGTGCCGGTGGCGCGGTAAGCCAGCACCGAAATCACCGAGAAGATCAGCAGCGCGATAAGAATTTCGATGAGGGTGAAGCCGAGGGAAGGGCGCCGATTGACTCCGTTCGCTCCGAGCTTGTCGAAGGGCGAAAAGCCCATTTTTGCGGGCTTCGACAGGCTCAACCCGAACGGTTGAGAGTTACCCCTCATCATTTCTTATCCTTCGTTTCCGGGGGCGGCGCGCCGAGATAACTGTTCAGCCGCGCCAATTCGTAATCGGGCGCTTGCGATTCGGCGACGCGAATGTCGATCCGGCGAAAAGCGGGGTTGGGCGTGTTGCTGACGGTTTGTTGCCAGACGAAAGCGATACCGGCTTGCGACGCTTTCCCCTGAGCGGCGCCGAGCGGCGGCAGTTCGGGCAACAGTTGCGCTTCGGCCAAGCGATTCTCGGCGACCCACAAAGCCAGCGTGCGCAACTTCAACTGATTGGCGTTGTCGGCGCTTTGATTCAACGCGCGCAATCCGGCAGCCAGCGCGACGGCAATGATAGTGAGCGCGACGAGAATCTCGATCAGCGTGAAACCGCGCGGGCGTTTCATGGCGTTGCTCCCGAAGCTTCCGGCGGCGTGGCGAAAATGCGTCCCAGCGGGTCGCTGTTCAACTGTAGCGACCAACCGTTGCCGCGCAGTTCGAGCGCGTAAGGTTCAACGCGCCCCGACGGCAGCAGCGGCACAATGGCGTCTTCGGCGAGCGGTTGTCCGGCGTAATGCAGCGGACGAAAAAAGAAGTTGTCAGGCAACGAGTGCGAAGCGAGTGTGGCGTCGTCGGCCACCGTGCGCCAAGAAACCTTTTTATCGGCGTCTTCAGGAATCATCCAGAAACGCCAGCCGCGACCGTCGGGCAGCGCCGAGATGCCGACGATTTCGTGGCGGAAGCGGGCGCGGTCGGCGGCGTATTCGAGCGCGCCGGTGAGGCGTTGCGCTTCACGCTGGATCGCGCCGCGATCATCGCGGGTGTAAGTCAACGTGATCAACCCGGCAGCCACCGCCAGAATCACCAGCACGATGAGGAGTTCGACGAGAGTGAAACCGTTCGTTCTACAGAGGTTACACTTGCTCAGGTTGATTACCATTCGACGTTACCGCAGTAGGAAAAAATTTATAGTCTATAACCTTCTTGTCCGAAGAATACAAAATCAGGCAACTTGGCTTGCCAGGCAAAAGGGAAAAACGTAACAAGCAAGCGTTGTCGTTTTCAAGGCATCTAAACATTAAATCATTTTTTGATGCGTATTTCTCAAGATAAGAAAGTTCTTTGCCAATAAGATTTTCCGTGCATGCTTCTTTTACGGCTGCTCGTGATGTGGCCATTTTCCAGAAAAAAATGCCCAAGCCAAAGAGAAATACAACACACAAAGCTAGCGGCAGATATTTTTTAATCAAACCCACGTCTAACTCTGCCTAAGTTCTATGGATCGTTGTATGGAGAAGGGCGGTGAGTACGGCGCTGCGCGCCTTTGTCCACCCGACGCTTATTCACAAATCCCACGACCCGATTACGGCGTCTTTGCCTTCGCCGCCGCTCTTGCCGCTGGGACCGAGGCTGAACACGTCGATTTCCCCGTGCAGGCCGGGGTTCAGGTATTGGTAAGGATTGCCCCACGGGTCTTTCGGCAGATTGTCCAGATAGCCGCCCGGTTTCCAGTTGGGCGGCTCCGGCGGGGTGGTGGGGCGCGCCACCAGCGCGTTCAAGCCCTGTTCGGTGGTCGGATAGCGCTGGTTGTCGAGCCGATAGAGTTTCAGTTGTTGCATCAGGGTCGCAATGTTGGTTTTGGCGGCGGTGATACGGGCTTCGTCGGGCCGATCGATGAATTTGGGGACGATCAGCGCCGCCAGAATACCCAGAATGACAACCACCACCATGAGTTCAAGCAGGGTAAACCCATTGGGGCGACGGACGGATAGAGGGGGGGTAAAAGGGGTTGTATTCATTTGGCGATTATAACCACATCCATCCATCGGAAGTCAGGGATCGGACGCCGGGAATCAGGAATCAGAGGATTCTCTTGTAAAATGCCACGGATGAAAAGGAAGTATGTCATTCGGGGACTGTGGGCGGTGGCGGTGTTGCTTCTGCTGGCTTTTCTCGCCTTGGTGTTTTTGTTCTGGGTCTGGCGGCAGCCGTTGTCGTTTCCGGCGCAGCCTTATCTGCTGACGGTTCCGAAGGGCGCGTCGCTCAATCATGTGGCGGCGATGCTGACGCAAGACGGCGTGTTGAAGCATCCGTGGCAACTGACGTTGCTGGCGCGGGCGCAGCGGGAGGCGACGGCGATCAAGGCGGGACGGTATCGCTTCGAGGAGACGGAGACGGTCGAGTCGCTTTTGCAGAAGCTGGTGGACGGGGCGACGGTGCCGGTGGCGATCACGATTGCCGAAGGTTCGACTTTCGCCGATCTGAAGCGGATGCTGCGCGAGCGTCCGGAAGTGGCCAACACGGTGCTCGACGAGTCGGACGAAAAAATCCTGCAGGCCATCGGTGCGACGGAGACGTCGCCGGAAGGGTTGTTTTTCCCTGATACGTATTACATTGCGGTTGGCAATGACGATGTTTCCGTGCTGAAAATGTCGTACCAGATGATGCAGGCGAGGCTGAACGACGGCTGGGAGAAGCGACAGGAAGGGTTGCCGCTGGCATCACCGTATGAGGCGTTGATTCTGGCGTCGATTGTCGAGAAGGAAACGGGGATGGCGTCGGATCGGCCTCTGGTGGCGTCGGTGTTGATCAACCGGCTCAAGCTCGGGATGCGCTTGCAGGTCGATCCTTCGGTCATTTACGGGCTGGAGCGCTTCGACGGCAGTTTGCGCCGCAGCGATTTGACCACGGATACGCCGTACAATACCTACACTCGCAGCGGTCTGCCGCCGACGCCGATTGCGTTGGTGTCGCAGGCGTCGCTCGATGCGGTGCTGCAACCGGCGGACACGAAGTATTTGTATTTTGTGTCGCGCAAGGATGGCAGCGGCAGCAGTGAATTTTCGGAAGATCTCGGCAATCACAACCGGGCTGTCCATCGTTTTATCAAGAAGCGCCAAAACCATCCATGAGTTCTGTTCCTCCTCGTTTCATCACGCTTGAAGGCATCGACGGCGCCGGTAAAAGCACGCATCTCGACTGGCTGACCGAAGCGCTGCGCGCGTGCGGCGTCAATGTCGTGGTCACCCGCGAGCCGGGCGGCACGACGCTGGGCGAGCAGTGGCGCGGTCAACTGTTGCTCGAAACGATGAGCCGCGAAACGCAAACGCTGCTGATGTTTGCGGCGCGCAGCGAGCATCTGGCGCAAGTGATTCGACCTGCACTGGCGCGCGGCGATTGGGTGCTGTGCGACCGCTTCACCGATGCGACGTATGCTTATCAGGGCGGCGGACACGGCGTTTCTACTGACGCGATCACGCATCTGGCGCGTTGGTTGCACGGCGATTGCATGCCCGATTTAACGTTGCTCTTCGATGTGCCGATTGAAGTTTCGCAAAAACGTTTGCAAACCGGCGGCAGGACGCTCGACTGTTTCGAGCGCGAGCCGGGCGGTTTCATGCAGCGGGTGCGCGAAGCGTATCTCGAACTGGCGCAGAAGGCGCCGCAGCGTTTTCGCGTGATCGACGGCAGCAACAGCATCGCCGCCATCCGCGAGGAGTTACGCGGCATTCTCGATACTCTGTTCTGAACACGATGGCCCGAGCTAAAAAATCCGTTGAAGTCGAGCAGGAAACGCTCGAGCCGTTTTTTGAATGGCAGGATGCTTACCCTTGGCAACACGCAGCTTTGCAGGCGCGTTTGCGGCAGCCTTGGCCGCAAGCGTTGCTGATTCACGGCGCAGCGGGCATCGGCAAGCGGGTACTGGCGCTGAACGCGGCGCGGGCGCTGTTGTGCGAAAGCGCGGAAAGGGAGAACGGCGAAGCGTGCGGCGTTTGCGAAAGCTGTCACTTCGTGGCGCAGGGGCAACACCCCGATTTGATGCTGATCGAGCCGTTTGAAGTCGAAGCTTCGGGCGAGATCAAGCGACTGGACGCTATTCCGGTCGATGCGGTTCGCCGCTTGATCGAATTCATGCAGGTGACTAGCCATCGTCAGCGCGCCAAGGTGGCGGTGATCGTGCCGGCGGAGCGGATGAATGCGGCGGCGGCCAACGCGCTGCTGAAAACGCTCGAAGAACCGCCGGTCGGCAGCGCTTTGATGCTGGTGGCGCAGCAATGGCAGCGCTTGCCGCCGACGGTGCTCTCCCGTTGTCAGCGTTGGGCGGCGCCCTACCCGACCACCGAGGAAGCGCTGGCGTTTCTGCAAAGCGAAGGAATCGACGGGGCGGCGCAGCTTCTGGCGCAGACCGGCGGTGCGCCGCTGACGGCGCGGGAGCGCTTCGACCCAGAGCAGCAGGCACTGCGGCAGGATTGGCAAAAGGCGCTGGCGCAGCCGCATCGGCTGTCACCGTATGCGTTGGCGCAGGCGTGGGCGGGCGGCAGCCGTGAGGACGGTAAGGAGCGGCTGGGGCAGTTCATCGAGGCGTTGATCGGCTGGACGGCCGATCTGGCGCGGATTCACGGCGGCGGCACGGCGCGTTACCACGCCGAATGTCAGGAAAAGTTGCAACCTTTGGCAACGGTAATAGCCCCGTCGGCGCTTTTCAATTATCATCGCTCTTTATTGCGGCAGCGTCGCTGGCTGAACCATCCGTTGCAGCCTCGGCTGGTGGTCGAAGCGTTGTTGATCGAATACCGTGCGCTGTTTTCCCATCGGCGACCGCAGTGAAAAAGAATTTTTGAGGAAACGTTTCATGTCAGAACAAGCCGCAGCTCCACGAGGCACTGTACTGCCGTTCAATATCCCGTCGCGTTCATCGCTGTACGCGGCGTACATGTCGTTCGTCAAAGGAGGCGGGCTGTTCGTTCCCACCAGCAAAAAACATCAGCTCGGCGAAGAAATTTTTTTGTTGCTGACGCTGAAAGATGTCCCGGATCGCTTGCCGGTTCAAGGCAAAGTGATCTGGGTGACGCCGGAGGGATTGCAGGCCGGCCGCATCCGAGGGATCGGCGTGCAGTTTGCCGACGATGAGGGGGGGCAGAAAGCGCAAAGAATCATCGAGAAAATTCTGGGGCGTCACTTGGCGTCCGACCGCCCCACCCATACGCTTTGACAGGTTTCGTGTTGTTGATATTCACAGCGGGTTGACTCATGTTTATCGACTCGCATTGTCATCTCGATTTTCCCGAGTTTGCTTCGCGTCTGGACGAAGTTCAGGCGGCGATGCGCGCCGCCAACGTGACGCATGCGCTGTCCGCCGGCGTGGATGTGGCGACGTTTCCGGCGTTGCAGGCGTTGATCGCGCCGCACCCGAATTTGTACTGCGCAGTCGGGCTGCACCCCGAAGTCGAGGAGCACGCCAAGACCAGCGTTGAGGAGTTGCAGCGCTACGCGGCTTTGCCGAAAGTGGTGGCGATCGGTGAAACAGGCTTGGATTATTTCCATGTGCCGGACGGCGCGGAGTGGCAGCGAGCGCGTTTTCGCACCCACATCGCCGCCGCTTGCGCCGCCGGAAAACCGTTGATCGTTCACATGCGCGACGCCACCGAAGACACACTGCGCCTGCTGCGCGAAGAAGGGGCGGAGCGCGTCGGCGGCGTGATGCACTGCTTCACGGCGGATTGGGCGGCGGCGGAAGCGGCGCTGGCGTTGGGCTTTTATATTTCGTTTTCGGGCGTGGTCACTTTCAAGAACGCGAAGACCGTGAAAGAGGCGGCGCAGCGAGTGCCGCTGGATCGGTTGTTGATCGAAACCGACAGCCCGTATCTGGCGCCGATGCCGTATCGCGGGCGCTATCCCAATCAACCGGCTTGGGTCGTGCATGTGGCCGAAGAAATCGCGCGCTTGCGCGATATGCCGCTCGACGAAGTGGGGCGGGTGAGTTCCGCTAATTTTTTTCGGTTGTTCAAAATAACACCGGCAGGAGAAGAGGTAAATGCGTAAAAATATCGTGATGATTTTATGGGGTTTGGTTTGCGGCGCGTTGGCGAGCGGCGCGGCGGCGCAGTCGTCAACGACGAAAGATGTGTTGGAACGTCGTGCCACGGCGCAGAAAGAAGAACAACAAAAGGTCGATAGCAAGAATGAAACGTACGAGAAGTTTCTGAAGGCGATCAAGGAAGATCGTGCCGCCGAGGTGGAGGCGATGATCAAGAAGGGTATCGATCCCGAGATGTCCACTGCGGACGGCGAACCGGTGTTGCTGCTGGCGGCGCGCGAAGGCAATCAGGATGTGGCCGAAGTGTTGCTAAAGGCGGGCGCCAAAGTTGACAAAGCCAGCGTCTATGGCGATACCGCGTTGATGATCGCGGCGCTGAGCGGGCGGCAAAAGCTGGTCGAGTTGTTCATCAAGAAAGGCGCCGAAGTCAATCGCAAAGGATGGACGCCGCTGATTTATGCGGCGACCGGCGGACAGGATGAAATCGTTGATCTGCTGCTCGACTATCTGGCCGATATCGACGCGCGCGCGCCGAACGGCACCACGGCGCTGATGATGGCAGTGCGGCAGGGAAATGATTCAACTGTCAAACTGCTGATCGATCACGGCGCTGACGTCAATCTGCGCAACGATAACGGCGCGACGGCGATGGATTGGGCAAAGCGCAGCGCCAATTCAAAAATCATCGATTACTTGCGGCAAGCGAAGGCGCAGTGATCCGGTAGAGAGATCGTAGGGGCGGTTAGCGAAGCGCCCTTACGGATTTTCATGCTTCGCAGGAATGCTGCCTCTACGCTGATTCCTGATTTCTGACAATCATTTCCCACAACTCTTCCGGCGCGTCGATGATGGCGTCGGCGCCCCAAGCCTCGATGGGTTTGTCGCCAAGGTAGCCCCAGTGCACGGCGATGGCGCGCTGGTACTCGGCGGCGCGGGCGGCGTCGATGTCGCGGTGGTCGTCGCCGACGAACCAGCATTGTTGCGGCGGCACGCCGACGGCTTGCGCAGCGTACAGTAGCGGCATCGGGTGCGGCTTGGCGTGAGCGGTGGTGTCGCCCGAGACGACGCAGGCGGCGCGGCGATCCAGCCCGAGGTAGGCGAGGACGGGCGCGGTAAAGCGCTGGTGTTTATTGGTGATGATGCCCCAAGGCAGGCCGTGACGGTCGAGGCGTTCGAGCAGTGCTTCGATGCCGGGGAAAAAGCAAACATGATCGCTCAAATGTTGCGCGTAGTGTTCCAGAAACAGGAGGCGCGCCGGTTCAAAGGCAGCGTCTTCCGGCGTCAGATCGAGTCCGGCGCGGAGCAATCCTGCCGCGCCGCGCGAGGCGTAAGCGCGAAGTTGGGCGGTCGGCAACGGCGGCAGGCGGTAGCTTTGTTGGCGTACAAGGTTGAGTGATGCCGCCAGATCGTCGGCGGTGTCGATCAGGGTGCCGTCAAGGTCGAAGAAGAGGGCGGAGATCATGAAATGGAAGAAGGTTTAATTTGTGAGTGGTAATTGTACATTCCCATCTTCCATTGAGAGGAAAGAACCGCCCTGTTCCCCTTCCCAGAAGAAAGATAAGAGGGAATAAAACCAAAAGCCCCGCTTGCGCGGGGCTTTTGGCCAGTGTTTCACTGATACTGATGGGGCAGTGCGTTATTGCTTGGCATCGCCCTTGACTTCGACTTCAACGCGGCGATCCGGCGCCAGGCAAGCGATCAACTGCTTGCGGTTCTTTTGCTGGCATTTGTTGCCGGTGACCGGTTGCTTCAGACCCATACCGAGGCTTTCGATACGATCGGTCGGAACACCTTTGGAGACGAGGTAGGCGCGAACCGTTTCAGCACGACGCTCGGAGAGCTTCTGGTTGTAAGCAGCGGTGCCGATACGATCGGTGTGGCCGGTGACGAGCACCAGTTCGATCTTGGCGAGTTCCGGCAGCTTGGCGATGATTTCACGATCAATCGCTGCTTTGCCTTCCGGTTTCAGCACGGATTTGTTGAAATCGAACAGCGCTTTCGATGCCAGCGAGATCTTGCGAACCGCAGGCGCTTGCGCGGCAGGCGGCGTCGGTTGAGTCGCCTGAGCAGCCGGCGGCGTTGTCGGCGGCGTTGCCGGGGCAGCCGGTTTCACCAGATCGGGATCACAGCCGGCAACCGCCATAGCCGGAGTCCAGAAGCCGGTGCGCCAGCACAGCGTATCCTGAATACCGGCTTTCATGCCGTAGGAACCGCTGCGCCAGATGTTGGCGTCGGGCGTGCCGTAGCCAAACATTGCATAGCCGCTGTTTTTCGGATCGGCTTGCGCCATCGATGCGGTGGAAGCCAGCGCGGAACCAACCAGCACCAAAGCCATAATACAAGTACGAGGTTTCATTGAAATACCCCTTTTCGTAGAGAGTTGAGGATGAAGAAGTTTAACAGTTTCCAATTTCTCGACAGCAGTTTTTACAACAGCGAGACCATGCGATTTTTAAAACCCAGCTCCCGCAGCACCATTCAATTACAGCGCAGACACAAGGAACTATCGTCATCATTATACCTATAAGCGCTTATGCGGGCTAGTCCTAGAACCATCGTCCGCATGGGCAAAATGTGGGCGTGACATCCATGCAACACCACTGTCAATGGTGTAAAATATCACATTCCGGAAATCATTCGATTGTTGAATGGTTTTTGACAATTTTTGACGTCCGTTTGGGCGTGCGCGGGTGGGGCTTCCCGCTCCTGAAAGGCTGTATTCAATGATGGGTTTGTTTGCCAAAGAAACGTTACCGGTAAGCCTCGAATCTGAAATGCGTCACTCGTATCTCGATTACGCCATGAGCGTAATCGTCGGGCGGGCGCTGCCGGATGTTCGGGACGGTTTGAAGCCTGTGCATCGGCGGGTACTGTTCGGGATGCACGAGGCGAATAATGTCTGGAATCGCCCCTATGTGAAGTGCGCCCGCGTCGTCGGCGAGGTGATGGGTAAGTTTCATCCGCACGGTGATTCGGCCATTTATGACACACTGGTGCGGATGGCGCAAAATTTCAGCCTGCGTTATCCGCTGATCGACGGGCAGGGCAACTTTGGTTCGGTGGACGGCGACAGCGCGGCGGCGATGCGTTATACCGAGTGCCGCTTACAAAAAATTACCAACGAGTTGACGGCGGACATCGAAAAAGAGACTGTCGATTTCGTTCCCAACTATGACGGCAAGGAACTGGAGCCTTCGGTGTTGCCGGCGCGCTTGCCCAATCTGCTGGTTAACGGTTCTTCCGGGATCGCGGTGGGGATGGCGACCAACATCCCGCCGCACAATCTGAAAGAAGTAATCGACGGTTGTCTGTCGGTGCTGAAAAATCCGGAAGTGTCCATCGACGAATTGATGGCGCTGATTCCGGCGCCGGATTTCCCGACCGCCGGTTTCATTTACGGGCTGGAGGGCGTCAAGGAAGGCTACCGCACTGGTCGCGGGCGGGTGGTGATCCGGGCGCGCACGCACGTCGAAGATCTCGAAAAGGGCAATCGGCAAGCGATCATCGTCGATGAGATTCCTTATCAGGTCAACAAAACCAATCTGCTGACGCGCATCGGCGAACTGGTTCGCGAGAAGAAGCTGGAAGGCATTTCGGAATTGCGCGATGAGTCGGACAAGTCCGGCATGCGTGTGGTGATCGAGTTGAAGCGCGGCGAAGTGGCCGAGATCGTTCTCAACAATTTGTACAAGTTGACGCAGTTGCAGGACAGCTTCGGGATGAACATGGTGGCGCTGGTCAACGATCAGCCGCGCTTGTTGAATCTCAAGCAGTTTCTTGAACACTTCCTGTTGCATCGCCGTGAAGTCATCGTTCGGCGTACCCGCTTTGAACTGCGCAAGGCGCGCGAGCGCGGTCACATCTTGGAAGGCTTGGCGGTAGCGCTCTCCAACGTCGATGAGATTATCGCGTTGATCAAGGCGTCGCCGACGCCGCCGGAAGCCAAGACAGCATTGATGGCAAAAACCTGGCGCTCGCCGGTCGTCGAGGAAATGTTGAAGCGGGCGCAGGCCGACGCGGCGCGCCCCGAAGGTTTGGCGCCGGAATTCGGCTGGCAGGAGCGCGGCGGTTATCGTCTCTCCGACGAGCAGGCGCAAGCGATTCTGGAATTGCGCTTGCAGCGCTTGACCGGTTTGGAGCAGGACAAGATTACCGGCGAGTACCGCGAAGTGATGGTAACGATTGCCGATTTGCTTAACGTATTGGCGACGCCAGCGCGGGTGACGCAGATCATCGAAACCGAGTTGACTTCCATCCGCGATCAGTTCGGCGACAAGCGTCGTTCGGAAATCGTGGCGCAGGGCGAAGACATTTCCATCGAAGATTTGATTACGCCGGAAGACATGGTGGTGACTTTGTCGCACAGCGGCTATATGAAGTCGCAGCCGGTGGCCGAATACCGCTCGCAACGACGCGGCGGGCGCGGCAAACAGGCAACGGCAACCAAAGAAAACGATTTCATCGAGCGGATGTTCATCGCCAACACGCACCATTACATTCTCTGTTTTTCGAATCGCGGGCGGGTGTATTGGCTGAAGGTTTACAACGTGCCGCAGGGCGGGCGGGCATCGCGCGGCAAGCCGATTGTCAATCTGGTGCCACTGGCGGATCGCGAAAAGATCACGGCGATTCTGCCGGTGCCGGAGTTCTCTGAAGATCGTTATGTGTTCATGGCGACGGCCAAGGGCACGGTCAAGAAAACGCGGCTCTCCGATTTTTCGCGGCCTCGTCCTTCCGGCATCATTGCGGTCGATCTGGCCGACGGCGATTATTTGATCGGCGCGGCGCTGACCGACGGCAAGCACGACGTGATGTTGTTCAGTTCCGGCGGCAAAGCGGTGCGCTTCGATGAAAACGATGTTCGCTCGATGGGGCGAACGGCGCAAGGCGTGCGCGGCATGCAGCTCGATAAAGGTCAGAACATCATCGCGCTCTTGGTGGCGGAAGATGAAACGCAAGCGGTGTTGACGGCGACCGAGAACGGTTACGGCAAACGCACGCCGATTGTCGAATACACGCGACACGGGCGCGGCACCAAAGGCATGATCGCCATTCAGCAATCCGAACGCAACGGCCAGGTCGTCACTGCTGCGCTGGTGCGCGGCGAAGACGAGGTGATGCTGATTTCGACCGGCGGCGTGCTGATCCGCACCAAGGTGGCGTCGATCCGCGAGATGGGACGCTCGACTCAGGGCGTGACGCTGATCAATCTCGGCGAAGGTGAAAAGCTTGCCGGTTTGGAACGGGTTGAAGAACAGGACGACGACGATTTGCTGGAAGAGTAACTCTGTCGCCGATCATGGCGTCAGCGAAATATCAGCGAACATGTCGATCAAATCAAACGCTTCGTCACAATGCGGAGCGTTTTTTTTTCATGCCTGTGGAAAAACTGTGACACTATGGTAAATTACTTGAATTCATAATCCATGAATTTCTTGATGGTGAGATCATAATGGCGCGAGTGTGGAATTTCAGCCCGGGACCGGCAACTTTGCCGGAAAAAGTTTTGAGCCGAGTGCAAGCCGATTTGCTGGACTGGCAGGGCAAAGGTCTTTCCGTGATGGAAATGAGCCATCGCAGTGAAGAATTTTTGGGCATCGCCACCAGGGCCGAGCGAGATTTGCGTTCGCTCATCGGCATTCCCGAACAATACAAAATTCTCTTTTTGCAGGGCGGCGGACTGGGTGAAAACGCTTTCGTGCCGCTCAACCTGCTTGGCGATCGCACCACCGCCGATTACATCAACACCGGCTACTGGTCAACGAAAACCATCAAAGAAGCCGGGAAATACGGCATTGCGCACGTCGCCGCTTCCGGCGAAAGTTCGGGGTTTACGCATGTGCCGGCGCAAAGCGAATGGCAGCTTTCCGAAGACCCGGCTTACGTTCATATCTGTGCCAACGAAACGATCAGCGGCGTCGAATATGGCTTCACTCCCGACACGGGGGACGTGCCGCTGGTGGCTGACATGTCGTCGAACATTCTGTCGCGGCCTTTCGATGTCACTCGCTACGGTTTGATCTATGCCGGCGCGCAGAAAAATATCGGCCCGTCGGGCGTGGTGTTGATCATCGTGCGTGAAGACTTGTTGGGAAAAGCGCGACGTGATTGTCCGACGGTCTTCGACTACACGGTACAAGCGGAGAACGGTTGGATGTACAACACGCCGCCGACGTTTGCCATTTACGTTGCCGGGCTGGTGTTTGAACGCTTGCTGGCGCTGGGCGGCATCGCCGAAGCCGAAAAGCGCAACATCGCCAAAGCGCAGAAACTGTACACGGAAGTGGATCGCACCGGCTTTTACAAAAACAAGATTCGCGTGGCCGACCGCTCGCGGATGAACGTAACGTTTTATCTGCCTACCGAAAAACTGGATGATTTGTTCGCGACAGAAGCCAAAGAATACGACTTGCACAACCTCAGGGGACACAAAACCGCCGGCGGCATCCGCGCGTCCATCTACAACGCGATGCCGATGGCGGGCGTTGATGCGCTGGTCGCGTTCATGCGGGATTTTGAGAAGCGGCGCGGGTAGAATACTGATACGAGAGGATTTCCAAGTCAGGGAGTAGAGATGTTTTGTCTGCGTTGGTTGCAAATCGGCGTTGTCGTTTTCGTCGGAACGTTGTTGAGTGCGTGCACCGAGAAAGCGGCGGAGACTTATCAGGGGTATGCGGAAGGCGAGTATGTCTATGTCGCGTCACCTCTGGGCGGGCGGCTCGATCATCTGGCGGTACGGCGCGGGGTGACGGTTGAGAGCGGCGCGTCGCTCTTTGCGCTGGAATCGGAAAAGGAAACTGCGGCATGGCAACAGGCGCAGGCGCAACTCGTTACGGCGCAGGCGCAGTTGTCGGATATCAAAACCGGCCGACGTTTGCCGGAGGTGCAAGTGATCGAAGCACAACTGGCGCAGGCGCAAGCGCAGGAAAAGCAGGCGGCGATACAAGCAGTACGCGACGAGAAGCAGTTGGCAATCGGCGGCATCGCCGAAGCGCAGCGCGACGACAGTCGCGCGCGCGCCGAAGCGGCAACGGCGCGGGTGCGAGAGTTGAATCATCAGATTGAAGTGGCGCGTCTTCCCAATCGCGATCAGCAAATCAAGGCGCAGGGCGCGCAGGTGGCGGCCATGCGAGCGGCGCTCGAACAAGCGGATTGGGCGTTGCGGCAAAAAGCCGTGGCGGCGCCTAAAAGCGGTGAGGTGGTGGATACGCTTTACCGTGAAGGCGAGTGGGTGGCAGCGGGTGCGCCGGTGGTGAAATTGTTGCCGCCGCAAAATATCAAGGTACGTTTTTTTGTTCCCGAAACGAAAGTCGGCGCGCTGAAAAAAGGGCAATCCGTGCGGATCGCTTGCGACGGTTGCGCCGCGCCGATCAACGCGACGATTTCGTACATTGCCGATCAGGTTGAATACACGCCGCCGGTGATTTTCAGTAATGAGAGCCGCGCCAAACTGGTGTTCATGATCGAAGCGTATCCGCAACCGAACGACGCGCGCTTGTTGCATCCCGGCCAGCCGGTTTCGGTGGGGCTGCTGTAAAAAATACGCGAATAACGCCGACAGCGTGAACGAAAAGCCATGAGCGCCCTCCCGGAAAGCCGCCATCGTTCTCTTGAATTCGCCATCGATGTGCGCGGGCTGAACAAGGTTTTCGGTAGTCGGCGCGTGGTCAACGATTTGTCGTTGCAGGTTCGCACCGGCGAGATTTTCGGTTTTCTGGGACCAAACGGCAGCGGCAAGACGACCTCGATCCGATTGATGTGCGGCCTGTTGACGCCGGACGCGGGCAGCGGCACTTGTCTCGGCTACGACATCATCAGAGAGAGCGACGCGATCAAGCGCAACGTCGGCTACATGACTCAACGGTTTTCGTTCTGGGAAGATTTGTCGATCCGCGAAAATCTGGATTTCGTCGCGCGCGTTTATCAAATGGCGGATCGCAAAACGGCGGTTGAAAATGCGTTAATCCATCTCGGTTTGAAGGAGCGGGCGAATCAGTTGGCGGGCGCGTTGTCCGGCGGCTGGAAGCAGCGTTTGGCTTTGGCGGCGTGCATGTTGCATCGACCGGCGTTGTTGTTGCTCGACGAACCGACGGCGGGGGTTGATCCGGCGGCGCGGCGCGATTTCTGGGAGGAGCTTCATCGTCTGGCGGCGCAAGGCATCTCAGTGCTGGTCAGCACGCATTACATGGATGAAGCGGAACGCTGCCACAAACTCGCGTACATTTCGCACGGCGTTTTGTTGGCGCAAGGCACGGCGCAGGAGATCGTGGCGGCGCAGAAATTGTTTACGTGGGCGATCAAGAGCAGGACGGTTCATGAAAGCGACGAGGGCTTGACGCAGTTGTCGAGCGCGCTCGACGGCAAGCCGGGCGTTTTGCAAACGGCGGCGTTCGGCAATGCGTTGCATGTGACGGGACGTGATCCGGTTTTGCTTGAAAAAACCTTGCGGGAAATGCTGGTCGGGCAACCGTATGAAATGACGCAAACCGAAACCGGCCTCGAAGAAGTGTTCATTCATTTGATGCGGATTTCAAAGAGCGAAAGAGAAGCGCAGGAGGCGAAGCGATGAGCCGCCGCTCGTTTCTGTTTTCTTTTTCGACGGCGCGCTGCTGGGGCGTTGTCCTCAAGGAGTTTCTGCAACTCAAACGCGACCGCGTGACTTTCGCGATGGTGGTCGGTATTCCGGTGATGCTGCTGATTTTGTTTGGCTACGCGATCAATATGGATCCGAAGCATTTGAAAACCACGATGATCGACGCCGATCGCAGCGAATTTTCGCGCAGCTTCATTATGGCGATGCGCAACTCGGCTTACTTCGATTTTGTCGGCGAACTGGATAACGAAGCGGAAGGCGAAGCAGCACTGGCGCGCGGCGATGTGCAGTTTGTCGTCAACATCCCGAGCGATTTTTCCCGGCAGTTGGCGCGCGGCGAGCGGCCGATCGTGCTGGTGGTGGCCGACGCGACCGATCCGGCGGCAGCAAGCAACGCCATCGGCGCGGTGATGCGTTTGGCCGACAGCGTGGCGTGGAAGGATGTCAGCGGGCCGTTGGCGAAGTTGAACGGAACGACGGCGCCGTTTGATGTGCAGGTTCATCGTCGCTACAACCCGGAAGGGATCACGCAATACAACATTGTGCCGGGGTTGATGGGCATCATTTTGACGATGACGATGGTGATGTTGACCGGTCTGGCGATGACCCGCGAGCGCGAACGCGGCACGATGGAAAATCTGCTGGCAACGCCGGTGCGTCCGCTGGAAGTGTTGACCGGAAAAATCGTACCGTACATTTTCATCGGAATCATTCAGGCGTCGATCATTCTGGTGGCGGCGATTGTGCTTTTCCATGTGCCGTTCGTCGGCGGCATCGTCGAGCTTTACGGTGTTCTGTTGATTTATGTGGCGGCAACACTGACGGTCGGCATTGCCATTTCGTCGCTGGCGAGCAATCAGTTGCAAGGCGTGCAACTGACTTTCTTTTTCTTTTTGCCCAACGTGCTGTTGTCGGGATTCATGTTTCCGTTTTACGGCATGCCGCAATGGGCGCAAGTCATTGCGCACGCGCTACCGATGACGTACTTTAATCGGCTGGTGCGCGGCATCATGTTGAAAGGCAACGGCTGGCTGGATTTGTGGCCGAACTTGTGGCCGCTGATGTTGTTCACGCTCATCATGATGGGCATTGCGCTGAAGTTTTATCGGCGCACGCTGGATTGAGGAATCGCTCATGTCACGAAAAACCCGATGGGGATGGCCAGGACTTCTGATAAGCGCGGCGATGGCGCTTGGCGGTTGCGCGGTCGGCCCCGACTTCAAAACACCGGAAGCGCCGACAGTCGCGCGCTATACGGAAACGCCGATGCCGGAACAAACCGAGAGTGTTCCGGCGCTTGCTGTCGGCGGTGCGGCGCAAAAATGGGTCGGCGGCGAAGCGGCGGACGTGTTGCACGGCGATCCCTGGTGGACACTTTTTCAAAACGCGGCGTTGAATCAACTGATCGAACAAGCGCTGACGAACAATCCGACGCTGGCGGAAGCCGAAGCGCGTTTGCGGCAGGCACAGCAAGAATATCTGGCGCGTGCCGGAACGGCGCGTTATCCGTCGGTGGATCTCAATGCTTCGGCGGTGCGGCAACAAGTCGATATTGAAACCATGGGCATCACAGCCATCCCCAGCCCGCCGCCGTTTGCGCTTTACAACGTTTCGGTCGGCGTTTCTTACACTTTCGACTGGTTCGGCGCCAACGCGCGGGCGCTGGAGGGATTGCAGGCGGCAACGGAAATTCAATCATATCAACGCGACGCGGCGCGGCTGGCGCTGGCGGCCAACATCGCCACCACCGTGGTGCGCGAAGCGTCGTTACGCGAACAGATCGACGTGTTGAACACAATGATTGAAGCGCTGAAAAAACAGTTGACGATTTTGGAAGCGCGTCGCGCTCTGGGCGGCGTCTCCGATGCCGACGTGCAACAACTGAAAAGTACGTTGGCCGATCATCAAGCGCGTTTGCCGCCGTTTTATCGGCAACTGTATGGCACCCGCCACCAACTGGCGTTGTACTTGGGAACGACGCCGGGCGAAGCGACGTTGCCGCAGTTTCGTTTCGTCGATTTGCATCTGCCGGAAACGCTGCCGTTGACCGTTCCCTCCGAACTGGTGCGTCAGCGTCCCGACATTCGCGCCGCCGAAGCGATGCTGCATCAAGCGAGCGCCAACATCGGCGTGGCGACTGCCAACCTCTATCCACGCCTGACCTTGAGCGGTAATTTCGGCTCTGCCTCTTTGAGCGGCGCTCAATTGTTTGATAGCGGATTCAACCTTTGGAATTTGGGCGCGGGCATCGCGCAACCGCTGTTTCGCGGCGGCGAATTGCTGGCGTACAAGCACGCTGCCGAAGCGGCGTTCGATGCCGCCGCCGCCGGTTATCGGCAGGCGGTGTTGCAAGGCTTTCAAAATGTCGCCGATGCGTTGCGAGCGCTGGAAACCGATGCGTTGGCGTTGAAAGCGCGTAGCGCGGCAGCGGATGAAGCTCTGGCGACGTATCGCTTGCTGGAAGCGCGCTATCGGTTGGGCGGCGTCGATCAATGGACGGTGCTCGATGCCGAGCAGCGTTATCTCGAAGCGTTGCTGGCGCAAGCGCAGTCAACGGCAGACCGTTACGCCGACAGCGTGGCCTTGTTCCAAGCAATGGGGTTGTCAGGGATCAGTGAGTAGCGTGGCAGGGTGTAGCGGGGTAGAGCGTTAGCGAAACCCACGACTCCCTATGATTTATTTTGTTCGTGGTGACGCTTCGCTAGCCTAAGCTATGTGGGGCTGTCCTCAATGCTTTCTTTGCCGTCATTCCCGCGAAGGCGGGAATCCAGTCCACTCACTCTCATTACTTCTTCCGTTGATGCTTTTTTTGATTCGGATAGCCGTACTCATAATCGACGGTGACCCAATAGTAAGGAAGGAACGAGAATGCGTCGATAATGTTGGGATTCGTAGGCTCGCCCCAACCTATGTGGGCTGGATTTTGATCTAATGGAGATTATTATGCGTGACGCTAACAAAGATGAGTCTTATTTTTCTAAATTGATAGAGTTTAGAAAAGGATATATTATAAGAAATGGTCTTGATAATATAAAATCTTTATCTCGCGACGAAGGAAAGGCACTTGCCGCTAGCGATCTTCCAAACAGTATCATTAAATTAATGGTGTTAAAATACGGTCGAGGCGACTCTATCGACTCTATTTGCCCCGACTTGTGGCGCTGGGTAGAGGCCAAGGAATTTCAGGCGCAGGTGAACAATGCCTTGCCAGCCGACAAGAAAGACATCCGCGACATGTATGAGCGGATTACACTGCACGTCTTATACGACGCCTTGACCATTTTTGCCTTTGCAGCGGCGCTGCGGTTGAACGCAACCGAAATGATGCGCGTCATCAACGCCATTCGTCACCCCGGAGAAGATGCCTTAATCGACGAAGCTGCCCGCGCCTTGGGCGACGTGAACCGCCCCATTGCTGGCGCTTGTAAATTTCCCAAGGTTTACGCTCTCTTGCTGGAGGTCTGGCGTTCTCCTGCCGAGCAGCGGGCAGAAAAATTGCAGACTTTTGGACAGCAGTGGAAGCGAAAGATTAGCCCAATTTACTGGTCGAACAGCCTGGAAGGAGCCGAAGGGGCATATTTCGGTTATTGGTGCTTTGACATCGCCTTGGCAGCCATCGTCCTCAACATCGACGATCATGGCCTGCGCAGCAACCCCTACTATCCCGCAGATTTGGTTGATTATGCTCGCAGAGCCTGATGAATGCGGGGTGAAATCGTGAAGATCGTGCGGAATTGCAGGGAGATGCCGGGATTATGCTATGCTTCATCCCAGCCTACGGTGCTGGAGATCATGCCGTACAAGGCAATCATCTTCAGATACATGATTTTGATGGGGAAGTTACAAGAATTTTTTATTGATGTGATTATGGAAAAGTTGCAATTACCATCAATCTATAGCCCATTCCCATCGAATGTTCGTGCGGATCCTGTCAGAGGTGCATTTTTTGAAGAAATTTTGTCAGATGGCGGGTCTAAATATGTAATTGTGAGGGCAAAAAAATATAACACAGATGAAAGACATCGCAGATGGCTTCAGGATGGAACGTTTACCATAGATAAACTATATCCAGAGATTTATGACCTTGGTCGAATGCCAAGAGAAGATTGTCTATGGTTTTATAAGCTCGAAAGTTTTACTGTTGCTCGAATTTATCACGAAGATCAAGAGATGTTTGTTGAACATGCTGAAAATTATAGTCAACAGGTTTTCGATGATTATTGCGAGTTGATGGATTTTTGTTTGAAAGTCCATCAAATTAGGCCGGAAGATTTCAAAAAAGATTGGGAAACCAATTACCCACAAAGATAGCACGGTAGGATGGGATGAAGCATAGCGCAATCCCAGCTTCAAATATCAAATATCATTAATCCTCAACCACCGCAAAAAATTTTAGCCATTCTTGCCAATTGTGAGGGTCGTGCGGAATTGCCGGGAGATGCCGAGATTACGCTACGCTTCACCCCAGCCTATGGTCTTAAGTCTCTTGGTCAAAACTCAATGCGCAACACAGCAACAATATGGAGATAACAATGCGCGATACAAACAAAGATGAGTCTTATTTTTCTAAACACATCGAAGTTAGAGAAAGATACGCTTCAGAAATGGGAAGTGATTACATAAAATCACTATCCCGTGACGAAGGTCGCGCAGGCGCTGCTTATAGCTTTCAAAAAGATATTATTGAGTTAATAATATTGAAATATGGTCAAGGTGATGCTATAGAATCCCTTCGCTCTGACCTGTGGCGCTGGGTCGAAGCCATGGAACTTCAGGCGCAGATCAATTACGGTTTGCCCACCGACAAGAAAAACGTTCGCGACATGTACGAGAAGGTTGTGTTGACTACCGTGTACAACGCCCTGACCATTTTCGCTTTCGCGGCAGCGCTGCGGTTGGACGCAACCGAAATGATGCGCGTCATCAACGCCATTCGCCACCCCGGTGAAGACGCCTTGATCGACGAAGCTGCTCGCGCCTTGGGTGATTCCAAGTGGCCCGTGGCGCAGACATGCAAATTTCCCAAGGTTTACACCCCTCTACTGGAGGTCTGGCGTTCTCCTGCCGAACAGCGGGCGGAGAAATTGCAGGCTTTTGGGAATCAATGGAAACGCAAGATCAGACCCATCTACTGGTCGAACAGCCTGAAGGGCGCCGAAGGAGCGTACTTCGGCTATTGGTGCTTTGACATCGCCTTGGCAGCCATCGTCCTCAACATCGACGATCATGGCCTGCGCAGCAATCCCTACTATCCGGCGGATTTGGTTGATTATGCTCGCAGAGCCTGATGGATGCGGGGTGAAATCGTGAAGATCGTGCGGAGTTGCCGGAAGATGCTAAGCCTCTAAGTTATATGAAAAAAATTTCCCTTTTTATTATTGTTTTTTTAGCGACCTTTAATTTAAGTTGAAGCAAACCAGAAGTTAGAGAATTTATGACGAATCCAGATAATTATGTTAGATTATGAGCCAAACAATAGAGCGGCAGGTGCGCGCTTGGGGGGCCAGCGGAGTTACTTATCAACCACCTTTGTGATGGAAGAATTTAGCATCATGAGCCGAACGTTACCTGATGAAATTAATGAGAAGCGTGCAGAGAACGGAAAAATTTACCGCGAAGCAAAAGCCAAAGGTGATTACGCGAGCGCAGAACGAGCACTGCTAGCTAGCTGGTCTCTATTCCCCGAACCGAAATACGATTGGGATTCGACTCGGATGTTTCTTAAAACGGTTTCCGAACTCTATTTGGAATGGGGCAAATATTCGGACGCTGAAAAATGGGCCTTGAATATTTTTAAATCTGATCTAGGGCCATATGATCCTATGCCTTATCAACTGCTTGGAAAAATATATCTTGAAGCTGGCCAAGAAGAACTTGCTCGAACCAACCTGATTAAAGCATTCGAGATGGGTGGCCGTCGTTTCTTTGCTGGAGAAAACCCGAAATATATGAAATTCATTCAAGAGCAATTAAGAAAATGAACGGTAATCAACTTGAAGGCCCCGTTAACGACGACGAGTCGCCTGAATTGCCTGATGCAATCTATCAGCGGGTTACTGAATTATCTGAAAAAGCAAACGAGGCTATTGAAAGCGGTCGACCGCAGAATGCAATTGCTCCATTAGAGCAGGCGCTTGAATTGCTACCATCTCCTCAAAGTGATTGGGAAGCTTGGACATGGCTTAATGCTTCACTGGGGCAAGCCTATTTCGATCTTCAGGATTTTCAACTTGCGAAGATTTCATTTCTCGATGCGCGCAGCGGCCCTGATGGCCTCGCCAATCCTTATATTCTCCTCAGGTTGGGAGAATGCCTATTTGAGTTAGGCGATCACGATGCTGCAAAAAATTTTCTGACACAAGCATATATGACGGAAGGCGTCGAATTATTTTCGGATGAAAATCCGAAATATATTGCTTTTTTAAGGCAATAATTCAATTTCTCTTGGTCAAAAATCAATGCGCAGCACAGCAACAATATGGAGATAACAATGCGTGATGCTAACAAAGACGAAGCTTATTTTTTCAAACGGATTGAATTTAGGAAAGAAAGCATTGTAAGGAGAGGGGTTGGTTACATTCAATCCCTGTCCCGTGACGAAGGTCGCGCAGGCGCTGCTAGTGATCTGCCAAGCAGCATTATTAAACTAATAGTATTAAAATATGGTCGAGGCGATACCATAGAATCCATCTGTCCCGACCTGTGGCGTTGGGTAGAAGCCATGGAATTTCAGGCGCAGGTGAACAATGCCTTGCCAGCCGACAAGAAAGACATCCGCGACATGTATGAGCGGATCACGCTAGACACCGTGTACAACGCCCTGACCATTTTCGCTTTCGCGGTAGCGCTGCGGTTGGACGCAACCGAAATGATGCGCGTCATCAACGCCATTCGCCACCCCGGTGAAGACGCCTTGATCGACGAAGCTGCTCGCGCCTTGGGCGACGTAAACCGACCCGTTGCTGATGCTTGTAAATTTCCCAAGGTTTACGCTTCCTTGCTGGAAGTTTGGCGTTCTCCTGCCGAGCAGCGGGCAGAAAAATTGCAGACTTTTGGACAGCAGTGGAAGCGAAAGATCAGACCTATCTACTGGTCGAACAGCCTGGAAGGCGCTGAAGGAGCGTACTTCGGCTATTGGTGCTTTGACATCGCCTTGGCAGCCATCGTCCTCAAAATAGACGATCATGGCCTGCGCAGCAACTCCTACTATCCCACAGATTTGGTTGATTATGCTCGCAGCGCAGCCATTCCAACTTTGCTTTGTGGAAACGATGATTTTGCGGAAAAACGATGATGGGTTTTGCTGCGCTCTACCCACATTCTACCGTGCCAAGTCTTCAACCGATCCGCTATTGTTGTCATCCTGAAAACGATAGCCTCACGAAGCTTCCCTCAATCACCGGAGTTATCTTATCCATTTTTTGGAACCTCATTCAATTCCATCGGCGCGAGCTTCTCGCCAATAAAAGTCACTGATGGCTGAGGCCGCTCGTTGACAATGAGGCTGAACACATCCGGGCGCGCGTAGTGGCCTACCACATCAAGATCAAGCCGGCTGCGAGCCACGTCATCCATATCCAGATCAGCGTAAAGAATGGTTTCTTCGTTGAAAACCGGACCGGCCAGAATCTGTCCCAGCGGATTGATGATACAACTGCCGCCGCGCATCATGATGGTATCTGGCTCGGCCTTATCGGCCAAAGGATAATCTGCCGGGTAGTCGCTGCGACGCATGACTTGGCAGGCCGAGAGAACGAAACAGCGCCCCTCCAGAGCGATGTGTTGCATGGATGGCAACCAGGTATCGCGGTCATCGGCAGTTGGAGTGCAGTAGAGGCTCACGCCCTTGGAGTACATGGCGGTACGCAGCAGCGGCATGTAGTTCTCCCAGCAGATGACTGCGCCCAGCTTACCGTAGGGGGTATCGAATACCGGCAGAGTGGAGCCATCTCCAAAGCCCCAGACCAATCGTTCGCTGGCAGTGGGCATGAGCTTGCGATGCTTGCCCAGCAGTTTGCCCTCAGGGGAGAAAAACAGTATCGTACAGTAGAGTGTAGCGCTGGCTCGTTCGATCACTCCAATGACGATGAACATGCCGTGGTCGCGTGCTGCCGTTGCCAAGCGCTCGGTAGCCGGGCTGGGCACTTCGATGGAGCTGGACCAATAGCGAAGGAAGTCCTCTCTTCCTTCCGGCTTGCGTTGACCGACACGGCAACCAAAATCAAGCCCTTTAGGATAGGCTGAAACAAAGGCCTCAGGGAAAACGGCTATTTTGGCGCCTTTTCTGGCGGCCTCGGCTATCAATCGTTCGGCTTTTTCCAGAGTTGCTTCGACATTGAAGGCGACAGACCCTGCCTGTACAACCGCAATTCTGAGAGTGTTCATGTTTACTGCCTTTCGTTTTTGCTTAAAATTGGAAAAGCTCAGCAGCCCGTGGAAACGCTACCGCGCTCAATAACATAAGAGCGATCCACGACTCCGTGGGTGTGAGTGTAGTCGGACTCGGAGATAAGCACCGCTATTCCTTCGTTTTTAAGGGTCGTGATGACGTCAACCAGTCGTTTGCACAATGTCGGCGCCACGCCTTCAAAGGGTTCGTCCAGCAACAACACTTTTTTTCCCACCATGAGCGCCCGCGCCAAAGCCACCAGCTTCTGCTGACCGCCGCTGAGACTCAACGCCCGTCGTGACGCGAGGTTCTCTACCTCCGGCATGAGTGAATAAACCCATTTGAGGCGCACTTTCGGATCGGGCATGCGGGTAGCCCAAGCGGGCACCAGAATGTTTTCCGCCGCCGTTAGTTCCGGCACCAAGCGCCGGTCTTCAGGCATGTAGCCTACTTGATGGTGAGCCCGACGAAAGCCGTCCATGGTAGTCATGTTTATACCGTCGATTTGGATGCAGCCATCAGCAGGCTTGAGCAGCCCCATGATGCTGCGCAACAGCGTGGTTTTGCCGGCGCCATTGCGACCGATGAGTCCGACCATCCCCCCTGCGGGCACAACAAGATTGACGTTGCGCAGAATGGGAGTGCCTTGAATGGCGACGTTAAGGTTGCTGATTTCAATCATGTTTGCTTGCAACGATAGCCGCTTCCTGAATTTCGCCGATGATGAACTCACGTACTTGAGCATGAGCCAAGACCTCTTTTGTCGGACCATTGGCAATGATTCGACCTTCGTAGAAGGCGATGACACGTCTGGCGTATTGAGAAACGATTTCCATGTCGTGCTCGATAAACATTACAGCGGCCTTTGTTTGGCGCACACCACCCATAACCGTTTCCATGAGAGCAAATTTCTCCTCTATGGCAACACCGCTGGTAGGTTCGTCCAACAGCAACAACTGTGGCCGCGAGACCATAGCTATTGCGATGTCCAGCAGTTTGCGCACGCCTTGAGCCAAGGCGCCAACACGCGCGTTGGCATGACCTGCTATACCGAAGTCTCCCAGCACTTCCAAGGCGCGGGTTTCGGCGGCTTGGCTGTGCAACGGATAGAAATAATTTTTCAGCCCTACTTGCAGAGCAGCGAAAGCGAGCATCATATGTTCCAGAATCGTCATTTCCGGGAATAACTGCGCCACTTGGAAGGAACGGCAAATGCCCGATCTGCTGATCTCTCGCGGAGCCCGGCCAGCGATATCCTTGCCGCAAAATTGAATACGTCCGCTGGTGGGTTTGAGGTATCCGGTGACCATATTAACGAAGGTGGTCTTGCCAGCGCCGTTGGATCCTATAACAGCAACCATCTCGTTTTCGTGGATGGTCACGTTGATATCGGCCGCCGCAGTCACTGCGCCAAAGCTCTTATTGAGATCCGAAACCTCCAGAATGGGTTTCATGTTGAATCCTTCTCATCGACGACTCGATCCCAGTCAGACGATCCGCTACGCTTGCCGAATTGCGTTAAAGACCAGAGACCCTTGGGCAGAAAGCAAATAATGGCAATCAGCACGCCTCCCAAGATCACTCGCCAAGCATCGGGCGCCAATTCCAGCGCATAGGTGCGTATCGTTTCAAAAACTGCTGAACCGAGGAAGGCGGCGGCCACATGGCTGGTGCCTCCCATTAAAGCAATAAAGATGAATTCGCCGGACTGAGACCAATAAGCCATATCAGGTTGCACATGGCCGTAGTTCAACGCGGTGATAGCTCCGCCCAAAGCTGCCACCACAGAAGCAATCACATAGTTACTGTAGAACACTTTTTTCGGGGCGAGACCCAAATACTCCACACGGATCTCGTTGTCTCGCACAGCCATGCTTGCGTATCCCAAGGGCGATCGAATATAGCGGTGTACGGCGTAGGTAACCAAAGCAGCAAGAACGCAAGTAGTAAAATAAATCAGCAGCTTGGCTTGTTGTGTCGCCAGTTTTATACCGAACAGCGTGGGCTGAACGATGTTTAAGCCATCGGTGCTACCCAGACTCTGGGTACGTGAGAGAATGCCGTAGAGGATCATTGACAGCGCCAAGCTGAACATGGCGAAGAAGATTTCACGGTAGCGGCTCATCAGCAGTCCCAGAATACTGCCCGCAACAAGTCCTGCTGCCATAGCCAAAGCCAGCAAGACGAAGATATCAGTAATTTGCAGCACTTGCTCACCCAGGCTCACAGCGTAGCCGCCAATACAGTAGTACAGCCCCTGTCCGAAAGAGACCAGCCCGCTGCGCATAAGCACGACAACCCCCACCACGACGAGAGCCTTGGCGATGATGGTAACCACCATCAGGCTCAGCCATGCGGGAAACACAAAGAAGCCGACCAACAGAAGCGTTGTAGCGACGACGATGGCGAGCGGCGTTTTATCGAAAGCGCGCATTAAATTTTTCTCGCGCTGTCCAACACGAACAAACCCCGTGGCCGAAATGCCAGCACGCAAGCCATTACGCCATAGATGACGAACAGTTCGGCTTCAGGCCACAAGTTGACAGCAGCAGCTCGGGCAAGACCTATCAGAACTGCGCCGATTAACGCCCCCTCCACGCTGCCCAAACCGCCGGTAACCACTACAGCAAAGGCGAGCACGATGACCTCTACACCCAGCCCCGGGTTGACGGCAATGGCTGGCGCTGACAACCCGCCCGCCAAAGCGCCTAACCCTGCACCGATGGCGAAAGTGGCCATGAACAGGCGGTTGACGTTGATACCCAATGCAACGGCATTCTCCCGATCATTGATGACTGCGCGCAAAAGTTTTCCCTGCCGAGTGCGATTGAGGCTCCACCAGAGAACGGCGGCTACCACACCGGCCACACCGATCATTGCCAAGTCGTAGTTAACGAAGTTGATTTCGCCGATGTCGGTACTACCCAGCAGCGAATAAGGTTGCGATGCGTAATAAGACTGTACGCCCCAGATGAACTTGATCAAATCCTCGTACACCAGCAATAAGCCGAAGGTCACCAGCACCATCACGACTTCGTCTCGGCCACGGAGAAAGCGTAATACACCACGCTCAGTGACCAGGCCTGCGACAAAGCCGACGGCAATAGCGCCCAACGCCATCACGGCAAAACTGCCAAACGCAGGCAACTCGTCGTGGTTGAAATACCAGCCCACCAGAGAGGCTGCGGTATAGGCGCCGATAGCGTAAAAGCTGCCGTGCGCCATGTTGAGCACTCGCATGACGCCGTAGATGAGCGTCAAGCCCGCCGATACGATGAACAACCACGAAGCGTAGATCAATCCATCTATCAGGATGGACAAGAGGAAAGACATGTTTGGGAACCTTTAGGTGAGCAGGAGCCGACAGAGTCGGCTCCTGCTCACCTCTCAATCACATTTCGCGCCGGGGAAACCAGCCTCGATCCAATCGAGACTCTTCACACCTTCGGGCGGCACAACACACTCGGGTTGGTAGCGCTTGACATTGATCAGTGTTGGCTTTCCGTCGACCAACTTGAAGGTGCCGTAGGCTATGTCGGTGACCGCTTGATGGCCCTTGTGGCGCGACATGCTTACGATGCCGGAAGGAGCGGCAAACTCCAATCCGGATAACGCTTTACGGATGGCGTCCATAGACGGTACAGCCTTGGTTTGCTCAGCTGCCTTGTCGCCGGCAGCTTTTAGCGCCAGCACCGACTGAGCCATGTAATAGGCAGGGAAGGAAGGTTGTTCTCCATATTTCTTTTGGTAAGCGGCACGGAACCAGTCATGGAAAGCCGACGCGGGGGCAAGTGCGCCTCCATTGCCCCGCACACCAATCACCGTGCCCTCCGGAATTTGCTTGGTCAGGGTATCGATGGCCGTACCGCCGGTCGTCAGCACGGCGGTTTGTTTCTGAAACAGGTTGCGTGGAGCCGCTTGCAGAATGAAGGCGTCCAGATCGCCGCCCCAGAAACTGGAGTGGATAACGTCGGCGTTAGCACGGGTGAGCGCTGTGATTTCAGCGCCGTATTGCCCGGCGAATATCTTGGGAAACTGTTCAGTGGCAATAGTCACCCCGGGCTTCAGCTTTTGAACGGACTTCGTAAAATCGCGCCATGATTCCTGGCCCCACCCGTAGTTCTGATTCATGCCTGAGAGCGTCTTGAGGTTGGGTTTGATGCTGAGGATATAGCGAGCAGCGGCGATGTTCTCTACGTCTTGGGAGTTCATGGTGCGGAAGACATACTCTTTGGGGCCTTCCTCAAAGGTGCGGGTGGAACCGCAGTAGTAGAACAATGTCAGCACCTTGAGTTCTTCGGCGATGGGCGCTACCCCCACGCAAGAGCCGGAGGAAGAGTAACCAATGACAGCATCGGCGCCCTGACGTTGAACCAGATTTCGAAATTCGTTGACCGGTTCCACCGCTTCATCCACATAAATCGGTTCGATCATTCGCCCGCCGATACCCTTGCCGGCATATGGGGCTGGCAGGGTGCCGATGTTGATAGCTTCGATGATGAGGTCAGCACCCTTGCGAGAAGGCATTCCCACGGGGCCGGAAACGGGGCCGGAGTAGAAAGCCACCAGTCCCAGTTTGATCGGGTCGGCCGCAACAGCAGGTGGTGACGCCAACATGCCGAGAGCAACGATATTGAGAGCCGTGATGAAAGATATTTTGTCCCAGAAACGCATTTGAATACTCCTCCCAAGTTGTAGAATGGATCGAATTAGCGATCATTTCGCCCCCCTACTTGATCACAAGACAAGTCGATATCTATCGACACCAATTTATAGATAATATCATTGTAAATTACAATCAACATTTTTTACCCACACAATAATATAAGGCAAATAAAATTTTCATTACTTTGTCGGAAAATTTCCACACAGAAAATCTGTCGGAATTATTCGACAACTAAAGGAGAGGGATGATGCTATTGAGTCAATTGGCTAAAATCGGTTTGTCAGGAAAAAAAGGGCGCTTCTACTTGGCCGCTCTGGAGCTAGGCGAAGCCCCGGTAACCGCCGTAGCAGAACAGGCAGGGATTGGGCGAACCACGGCCTATGATATTCTGGACGCCCTGATTGACGAGGGGCTTCTCAACCAGATTGAAAAGCAGGGCAAGGCTTATGTGGTCGCAGAGGATCCAGCAGTGCTGATGCGTAATGTTGAGCAACGTCAGAGCTTGGTGGAGGAAGTGTTGCCGGAGATTCAGGCGATCTATGGTCACTCTCTGTTCAAGCCGCGCATTCGCTACCATGCGGGACTGGATGGCATCATTACGGTGCTCAACGACACACTCAACTGCCGATCAGGAGCGCTATGCGGCATACTCTCCATGGTCGAACTCCTCGGCTCCCCGGGGGAAGATTTCATGCGGGATCATATCCGTCGCCGTATCGCTATTGGCTTGCGTCTGCGCGTGGTTAGGAGCCTCAGCGAAGAGGTAAACGAAATCTGGCCAAGCTCAGTCGAGGAATTACGGGAAGTGCGATTTTCTCCAGCAGAAATGCCGTTTACGATGACCAGCTACATCTACGACGATAAAGTGGCCTACATCTCTTCACGCCGGGAAAACTTCGCACTACTAATACAGAGCGCGGAATTCGCAGGGCTGCAGAAGGCGCTGTTCGAAACCTTGTGGGCAGCCAGTCAGCAGGCGCCTACCGAATAAGCTAGTCTTTTGCTTTGCGATTCTGCGATTTAAGGAAGTAAAGAACAAATCGTTTAGTCGTTTTCCAGATTCTGCGCCACGCCCTTGCTACCATTCGGGTGAAATCCGTATGATTGTTTTTCAGCGCCTTGAAATACTCCAAGTGATCTTCACGCAAGATATGCCCCTCCTGCAAATCCTGCTGCTGTAATCGGCACAGACAAAGCCCGCATAGGTTGGGGTGAGCTTGCGCCCCTCAACGTTATCGATACCTTCTTGTTTCTTCTTTACGTTGGGTTTCGCCGCGTTCTGCTCATCCTACTCGAACTGCGTCGCCTTGAAACCGCTTTCCATCGCGTCAAACTGCAACTCGCGCCCGATCACCACCAGAACCGAGCGCCGCGCCTCTTCCGTGCGCCACAGTTCGCCGTAATCGAAGCCGACGACTTTGTGCACACCTTGCACGATCAAGCGTCTCGGTTCACCGGCGATGGCGAGAATGCCTTTGTAGCGCAGCATGTCGTTGCCGTGGGTTTCGATGAGTGACTCCATCCAGGCGCCGACGCGAACCAGATCCATTTCACCGGCTTCCAGCACGCGAGAAGTGATGCTGTCGTTCCACGAGCGATTCAGCAACGTTCGTGGTTGCCGGATCGGAACGAAAACAGGCGCGTTAGCATTCGGCGCGACAAAAGCCTCATCGACCGCGAGCGGTGATTCGAGGTTGAAGGCGTGAAGGTCGAGCCAGCTTTCGGGCGGCAACTGCCCGTGCACAACTTCGATGATGGGCGCGCGCGCGTTGATTTTTCGCAAGCGGTCGATCAACAATGCCTTATCGTCGTCAGTGATACGATCAGTTTTGGTCAACAACAAACGGTCGGCAAAACCGACTTGCGAAACGGCGACGCGATGTTCATCGAGTTGTTTCTGTGCGTGCTCGCTGTCGATCAGCGTGATCACGGCGTCGAGTCGAAAGCGCTCGCGCAAAGAATCATCGACGAAAAAAGTTTGGACCACCGGCGCTGGATCGGCGAGGCCGGTGGTTTCGAGAGTCAACCGGTCGAACGCCAGCGTACCGGCATCGCGGCGATCCAACAAGTCTTGCAACGCGGCGGTCAGTTCGCCGCGTACCGTGCAGCAAACGCAGCCGTTGGTCAATTCGATGATTTCGATTTCGGCGTTTTGCGTCAGCAAGCGACTGTCGAGATTGATTTCGCCGAATTCGTTTTCGATGATAGCGATTTTCTCGTTACGACTCTCGCGCAAAAGGTGATTGAGCAAGGTGGTTTTACCGGCGCCGAGAAAGCCGGTGAGAATCGTGGCGGGAACGGGAGGGCGAGCCGTCATCGTGACAGGAAGATTCAGCAACAGCGAATCGAACCGTTTTTGCCGCTATAGCGCGCATCTTGTCGGTCGCGAAAAAATTCTTCGTAAGTCATGATCGGTTTATCGGGATGCGTTGTGCGCATATGCTGCACGTAAGTGTCGTAATCGGGCATGCCGACCATCAACTTGGCGGCTTGCCCGAGATAGCGCCCGAATTTGGAGAGATCCTGAAACATGAAACTTTAAGAAGAAAAATGAAAAGTGAAGTAATACTTCTATTTTGCGCTGACGCGCGCTGAATGTAAACCGGTACAATAGCTGCTTTTGATGAACAGGAGTTTTCCGATGGGCGCGGCGTTTGTTTTGGCGGTTCACGGCGGCGCCGGAACGATTCTGCGGTCGCAGATGACAGCGGAGGCGGAAGCGGCGTACCGCGCGGGAATTCGCAATGCGTTGCAAGCGGGATATGCGGTGCTGTCCCGAGGCGGCAGTGCGCTGGATGCCACGGTCGCGGCGGTGACGGTGCTCGAAGACGATCCGCTGTTCAACGCCGGACGCGGTTCGGTTTATACCACCGACCGCACACAGGAGATGGACGCGGCGGTGATGGACGGTGAGACGATGAACGCCGGCGCCGTGGCCGGTATTTTCGGGCCTAAAAATCCGGTGCTGGCGGCGCGGGCGGTGATGGAAAAAAGCGAGCATGTTTTTCTGTGCGGCGCCGGCGCGACGGAATTTTGCCGACAACAAAAACTGGCGTTTGAGTCTGCCGATTATTTTTTTACGCAACGCCGGATGGATGCGTTGGAAGCCGAACTGAACGCTCGCGTTTCCGGTGGCGATAGTGGCGATCCGGCGCGCAAGCACGGAACCGTCGGCGCGGTGGCTTGTGATGCACGCGGTCACTTGGCGGCGGCAACCTCGACCGGCGGTATGACCGCGAAGATGCCGGGGCGCGTCGGCGACAGTCCGGTGATCGGCGCGGGTACTTATGCGGATGATTGCGGCGGCGCCGTTTCGACGACCGGCCACGGCGAATATTTCATTCGCTACGCGGTGGCGCACGAAATCAGCGCGCGCCTTCGTCTCACGCAACAACCGCTTGCCGAAATTTGCGACGAGATGGTGATGAAGGTTTTGAAAGAAGTGGACGGTTCCGGCGGCTTGATCGCCGTTGACGCCAAACGGAATGTAGCGTTGTCGTTCAACTCGGAAGGAATGTATCGCGGCGTTGTCCGCGAGAATGGGCAGAGTTGGGCGGCGATTTATCAGGAGGCCTTGCGAGAGGTTGGTTAAAGCGTGCGGCTACAATGACGGCGGTTCCTGCTCCTTGTCCTTCGGCAAGGTTTCCTGAATGAAAAACTGCGGGCGCCTTTTGACTTCTTCGTAGATGCGGGCAAGGTATTCGCCGATAATGCCCAGCGCCAGCATGATGACGCTGCCGGTAATCAACAACAACAAGATCACGGTGGTAAATCCGCTGACGGCGTTTCCGCTCAGTTTATTGTACAAAGTTTGACCGCCCAGCAGCAGCGCGGCGATGATGAAGACGATGCCCAGCGTGGTAATCAAATGCAGCGGAATCGAACTGAACGATGTGATCGAAGTGAGCGCGAGTCTGGCCAGATTGCGGAAAGACCATTGCGTTTTTCCGTGTTGACGTTCGTCCGGCGTGAAGGGCAGCGTTGCCGTTTTGTAGCTCGCCCAGGCAATCATGCCGCGAAAGAAAAGGTTACGCTCCGGCAGCGCCAGATAAGCATCGACGACTCGACGATCCAGCAGTTTGAAATCGGAAGCCTCACGCAGATTGACGCCGGTCAGTTTTGAATTGAGCGTGAAAAAGAGCCGACGCAGAAGGCCGGAACCTTGCGAATGTTTGACACCTTCCACGACATCAAAGCCGCCCGTTTCCCGGAGGCGCAGCATTTCCGGAATCAGTGCGGGCGGGTGTTGCAGATCGGCGTCCATCACGACGACCGAGCGTCCGCGCGACATTTGCAAGCCAGCGCGCATCGCGACTTCCTTGCCGAAGCGACGGGTCAGTCGCGCGGCGCGGATGAAAGAATAATCGGTGCAGGCTTGCGCGATGACTTCCCAAGTGCTGTCAGTGGAGCCGTCGTCGATCAACACCATCTCGAACGAAATGCCTTGCTGAGTCAGAACGCCGGAGATCGTCTCAATCGCATGCCGCAATCCCACCGCCTCGCCATGCGCGGGGATGACGATAGAACAGGCAGGGGAGAGGGTGGCAGCCATGATCGACGTATTATGCAAGAATAGGCGATAATTATAAACTGGAGAATAGACCATGCGACAACTGGTTGACCTTTTGATTTATCCGCGCTGGTTGGTGCCGGTGGCGCCTGCCGGCCTCGTTTACGAACACTACGCGCTGGCAGTGGATCGTGGGCGAATCGTCGCGGTGTTGTCGGCGCGCGAAGCTCAGGAGCGGTTTGCCGCGCGCGAAACGGAAAAGCTGGAAACGCATGTGTTGATGCCGGGGCTGGTGAACCTGCATTGCCACGCGGCGATGAATCTCTTGCGCGGCATCGCCGACGATTTGCCGTTGATGCAATGGCTTTCGGAGCACATCTGGCCGGCAGAAGCGAAGCACGTTTCGCCGCGCTTTGTTCACGACGGAACGCTCATCGCGTGCGCTGAAATGTTGCGCGGCGGCGTTACCTGCTTCAACGATATGTATTTTTTTCCGGAAGCGGCGGCGGAAGCCGTCAGCAAGTCGGGAATACGGGCGGTGCTGGGGTTGACCGTGCTGGAGTTTCCCGGCGCTTACGCCAAAGATGCGGACGACTATTTCGCCAAAGGGCTGGCCGCTCGTGACGCCTTGCGCGACAAGCCGCGGCTCTCTTTTTGCCTCGCGCCGCACGCGCCTTATACCGTTTCCGACCGCAGCTTCGAACGGGTCGCCGCGCTGGCGAAAGAGCTTCACTTGCCGGTTCACATTCATGTGCATGAAACGCGCGATGAAGTTCCCCGAAGTTTAAAGGAGCACGGCATGCGGCCGCTGGAACGTTTGCAGCGTTTCGGGTTGGTCGGGTCGAAACTGATCGCCGTGCATGCCGTGCATCTCGACGCGGCGGAAATCGTGCAGTTGGCAGCATGCGGCGCCTCGGTTGCGCACTGTCCAACTTCCAATCTCAAACACGGTAGCGGCATCGCGCCGCTGGCGGCGTTGCTCGAAGCGGGCGTCAACGTCGGCTTGGGAACCGACGGCGCGGCCAGCAACAGCCGCTTCGATTTGTTTGAGGAGATGCGATTGGCGGCGCTGTTGGCCAAGGGCAGCACCGAGGACGCCACAGTCGTCGATGCGCACCGCGCGTTGGCGATGGCGACAATCGGCGGCGCGCGCGCACTCGGCTTGGGCGATGAGATCGGCTCGCTTGAAGCGGGCAAAGCGGCGGATTTGTGTGCGGTGGACTTCGGCGCGCTGCGTTTATCGCCGTGTTACGATCCCGTGTCTCATCTGGTGTACGCGGTGAGCGGCGACGACGTGAGCCATGTGTGGGTGGACGGCAAAGCGCGGGTCAAAAATCGCGCGCTGGTTGATCTCGATGAGGAAGTGTTGAAGGCATTGGCAGAAGCGTGGCGGGGAGAGATTGCATGAACGCGTTGGACACAGTCATCGCTTAAGTCGAAGGAAGAATTACCGACTGCCCACGTGTGCAATTATGCGCAACACATAAAACTGTGCAATTTATTCCGCTTAATTACGGCTGGTGAGCGAAAGAAACCGGCTTACGGGTTGGCATGATGCAATCCAAGGTAAAATCCGTACTCTTGTGCTCGGCTCCTGGAATATTGCTTGGGTGCGTTACTGTTTATTTTTGTAGGCGCTTTTTGGCGGCGTTGTCGCGCTTGTCACTTCTGCGCTCGTGAAAGAATTTCCGTTCCATGTTGAATCTTGCTTACGACTTGGCGTTTGCCGATCTTTATACCCGAGACGGGCTGCTCCGGCTCGATCGCTGTTTTCTTGATTACTTGACGGGCGTCGACGCGCCGCTGGCCGAGCGCTTGCAGGCGGCAAGGCGCGCGCCGACCTCGCTGGATCGCAAAGCGGAAGCCGACTTGCTGCTGGCGGTGGGGCCGTACTTGGAGGATTTTCTTGCCGGTTTGTTCGGCATCACTGCGGAGGTGCGGACGCTGGAAGCGCAGCATCACGAGTTGGCGCCGATTTACGCGGTGAAGCGGCAATTCGTGCAGCGCAAGGCGGTCAACACTTACAAAGCGGAGGCAGCGGCGACGTTTGACGGTGCCGCGTTGCGGCAGGCGTTGGAAAAGCTGATAGGCGCTTCGTTGACCCAACTGAATTTCGCGCAAGCGGTGACGCGCTGGCAGCAAGATGCCGACGCCAATGCCGAAGCGCTCGATACGGCGATGCGTTACGCGGCGTGGGCGGTTCATACGCCGGAAGGACGGGCGTTTCATCGTCGCGATGTGTTGTTCAAAGTTCCCGGCAAAGTGGATTTCATGAAGTTGGTGCCGATTGCGGCGCACGAACATTGCGGCGTATCGATGTGGAAGCTCGACGAATCGCATGCGTTGCGGCAGCGTCAGGGTTTTGCGTTGACCGACCCCGGCATGGATACCATCGGGGGGCTGGATCAGGCGCATTACTGCATTTGGTGTCACGAACAGGGACGCGACAGTTGCGTGACGGGCATTCGCGAGAAGGTGACCGACGGCAAGCCGCCGGAGCAGCCGTACAAGAAATCGCCGCTGGGTGTGCCGCTGGGCGGTTGTCCGCTCGAAGAGCGCATTTCGGAGTTTCACAAGTTGCGCGCCGAAGGCGTGCCGCTGGCGGCGCTGGCGATGATTTGCATCGACAATCCGATGGTGGCGGCGACCGGTCATCGGATTTGCAATGACTGCATGAAGGCGTGCATTTATCAGAAGCAGGAGCCGGTGGATATTCCACAATCGGAAACGCGGCTGCTCAAGGATGTGTTGGCGTTACCGTGGGGCTTTGAAATTTATTCGCTGTTGACGCGCTGGAATCCGCTCGATCTGCGTCGGCCTTTGCCGTTGCCGCCGTCGGGCAAGCGAGTGCTGGTGGTGGGGATGGGGCCGGCGGGTTACACGCTGGCGCACCATCTGATGAACGAAGGGCATACGGTGGTCGGCATCGACGGTTTGAAGATCGAGCCGCTCGATGAAACGTTGTCGGGAATGGCGGTCGATGGCATACGGGCGCCGTTTGCGCCGGTGCGCGATTACGCGGAACTGGTGGAGCCGTTGGGCGAGCGGGTCTTGGCAGGCTTCGGCGGTGTTGCCGAATACGGGATCACCGTGCGTTGGGACAAGAATTTCCTGAAAGTGATTCGCTTGTTGTTGCAGCGTCGCGCCGAGTTCGGGCTTTTCGGCGGCGTGCGTTTCGGCAGCACGGTGACGCTCGAAGATGCCTGGGCGCGCGGCTTCGATCATGTCGCGCTGGCGCTCGGGGCAGGCAAACCGACGGTGCTCGACATTCCGAACGGGCTGGCGCCCGGCGTACGCACGGCATCAGATTTTTTGATGGCGTTGCAATTGACCGGCGCGGCCAAGCGCGATTCGCTTGCCAACATGCAGTTGCGGTTGCCGGTGGTGGTGATCGGTGGCGGTTTGACGGCGATCGACGCGGCCACCGAAGCGCTGGCGTATTACCCGGTGCAGGTTGAAAAGTTTTTGATGCGCTACGAAACGTTGGTGGCGGCGCAAGGGCGCGACAAAGTGGAAGCGCGGTGGACGCCGGAAGAGCGCGTCATCGCCGAGGAGTTCATCACGCACGCGAAAGCCTTGCGCGAGGAACGCAGCGCGGGGCAACGCGAAGGACGCGCGCTCAACACCGTGGGTTTGCTGCAAAGCTGGGGCGGCTCGACGGTGGCGTACCGCAAGCGGATGATCGACAGCCCGTCTTACACGCTGAATCATGAAGAAATCGAAAAAGCGCTGGAAGAAGGGATTTGGTTCGCCGAAGGGTTGACGCCGAAGGCGGTCGAAGTAGATGGCTACGGCAGCGCTTGCGGCGTGAAAGTATCGGCGAACAACGGCGTGGAAACGGTGCTGCCGGCGCACACGATTTTGATTGCGGCGGGCACTTCGCCGAACACCGTGCTGGCGCGCGAAGATTCTCAAAATTTTGTGCGCGACGGCAAGTATTTCCGGCTGCTCGACGAAGAAGGAGAACCGACACAAGTGGTGCACGGTTTGGCGAAACCAGAAAAGCCCATGATCTTGACGGCGATTGAAGGCGACGGGCGCGCGATCAGTTTTCTGGGCGATCTGCATCCGGCGTACTTCGGCAATGTCGTCAAAGCGATGGCCAGCGCGCGGCAAAGTTATCCGATCATTTCGCGGATGCTGGCGCGTCTGCCGAAAGCCGCCGCGAGAGAAGAGGAAGCGGCGTTTTTGGGTGGGTTGAATCGCGATTGGCGAGCGCGGATCGAGCGGGTCGAGCGTTTGACGCCGACCATCGTTGAAGTCATCGTGCATGCGCCGGCGGCGGCGCAACGTTTTGCGCCGGGACAGTTTTACCGCTTGCAGAATTTTGAAACGCGGGCGCCGCGTCTCAACGGAACCCGAATGGCGATGGAAGGCTTGGCGCTGACCGGCGCTTGGGTGGATCGCGAGCGCGGTCTGGTGTCGCTGATTGTGCTTGAAATGGGCGGATCGTCGAGCTTGTGCGCGACACTGAAACCTGGCGAGCCGGTGATTCTCATGGGGCCGACCGGCGCGCCGACCGAAATCGAGCCGGGTGAAACCGTCGCGCTGATCGGCGGCGGTTTGGGCAACGCCGTGTTGTTCTCGATTGGCCGCGCGTTTAGAGAAGCCGGTTCCAAAGTGCTGTACTTCGCCGGTTATCGTAAAGTCGAAGACCGCTACAAAGTGGAAGACATCGAAGCAGCAGCGGACGTGATCATCTGGTGTTGCGACGAAGCGCCGGGGTTCGTGCCCTCACGCCCGCAAGACAAAACTTTCGTCGGCACCATCGTCGAAGCCATGCGCGCTTACGCCGAAGGAAAACTTGGCGCGCAAGCGATTCCGTTCGGCGATACCGATCGGATGATCGTGATTGGCTCCGACCGAATGATGGCGGCGGTGGCAGCGGCGCGTCACGGCGTCCTTGCGCCGTATTTGAAACCGACACATCAGGCCATCGGTTCGATCAATTCGCCAATGCAGTGCATGATGAAAGAAATTTGCGCGCAGTGTTTGCAAGTGCACCGCGATCCACAGACAGGCGAAGTGAGCTACGTTTTCAGTTGCTTCAATCAGGATCAACCGCTCGATCGTGTGGACTTCGGCGGGCTGGCGTTGCGTTTGCGGCAGAACACGTTGCAAGAGAAGTTAACGGCAAACTGGATCGCGCATGTACGAGAGGTGGGGTCGTAAGGACGCGCCTATGCGGGGACACGTTGTGTCCCCGCAGAATATCAATACATCGCCGTTACCTGACGCATTTGTTGTTTGTTCTACCGCACCGGACTCGCCCGGCTTGGCGAGCCCCTTTCTTGTGCGAACAAGAAAGGGACCAAAGAAATCGCTCCCCGTTCTGCCGTCCGCTACGCGGAAGCCCTGTGCTTCTCGGACAACGCAGGGGCTCGGGAACTCGCGATCCTGAAAAATTCAGAGGATCGCTCAAACAACCCTCGCCCTGTCTCTGCGTCGCTCCGCGATGCTCGGCGGCTTCAAGGGGAGTTGTTAATCGTGCCTCTCCGTTTATGACTTTCTTGGCGCGCAACGTGACGTTTGTGTTGTTGTGACATAATTCCTTCACTCTTTCGGCGCAAGCGCTGTCAGCGCGCGCCAAAAACGTTCGGCGGCGGGGCTGAGTCTGGTTTCCATTCGATAGACGTAGGCTTCGATCGGGATGGCAGGCAGGCCCTCGATGTGGGTGAAGCGATCATGGACTTCGTTGATCAAATACGTCGGCAGCCAAGCGACGCCGTAACCGTCGAGGGTCATTCGTTTGAGCAGGTCGGCCATCGACGAAACGAACACGGGGCGGAAGGTGTTTTCGCTCACCGCCGACAGGCAGCGATTGACCAGTCGTCCCAGATAAGAAGTCGGCGTGTAGTTCAGGAGCGGAATGTCGGTTTGTTCGAGGGTGTAGCGCGGGGTGTAGCCGTTGTCGGCATAGACGGGAATCAGTTCGGCGTCGAACAGTTTGAGGCAGCGAAACGGCGTTTGCAGCAATTCTTCGTCGTGAAACGACAGGATGAAATCGCTCTTGCCTTCGCGTAGTGTTTGTACGGCTTGATCGGCGTCGATGGCTTCGACGTGGCAGATGAACGAGTTGTCGTTGCGCGCGATGGTTTCGACGATGGTCGGCAAGACGGCCAACGACAGCGAGTGCGCAGCGGCAATCGACAGCTTGGCTTTGCCGGTCAGCCCCGCGCCCGACAATTCGGTGAGGCCGTTTTGCAGTTGTTCGAGCAAGCTGCGAACTTGTGAATGAAACAAGCGGCCGTGATCGGTCAGTTGCAGCGGGGTGCTGGTGCGATCGAAGAGTTCGACGCCGACGGCGTGTTCCAATGCGCGAATGCGACGACTGAAAGCAGGTTGCGAGAGGCTGCGTTGTTCGGCGGCTTGTGAGAAGTTGCGCGTTTCTTCGAGTGCCAGAAAATCTTCCAGCCATTTGGTTTCGATGTTTTGCATGATCGGTTGTCTTATCAGTTCAGGGGGTGTTCGTGAGAAAATGTTCATGTGAGCAGTGCTCAGATATGCGTATTTTGCATTGCTTTCTTATTTTTGGCATTTCCTTTTAACGCTTTTGGTTGTTACACTTCTTAAAACCACACTAACTTTATGGAAATGGATTATCTGGTAGGAGTTCTTGGCGGAATGGGGCCGGCGGCAACAGCCGACTTCATACAGAAGTTGATCGAGCTGACGGACGCGGGCAGCGATCAGCAGCATATTCCGCTGTTGGTGTCATCAATCCCGGATATTCCCGACCGGGGCGCTTGTCTGCTAAACGGCGGGCTTTCGCCGTTGTCGGCGTTGCTGGATCGCCTGCAGATGCTGGAAAACGCCGGAGCGGCCTGTATCGTCATTCCGTGTAACACCGCGCATTACTGGTTTCCGCAACTGAAAGCGGCCACTTCGGTAGAAATGCTCAATCTCATCGACATGGTGGCTCAGGCGGTTCGGGACGCCGGTTTTTCCAAAGTCGGGGTGCTGGCGACCGACGCGACGCTGATAACTGGACTGTACCAAACGGCGCTGGAACAATTCGGGGTTGACTTTGTCATACCGGAAGGCGCCGCGCAGCAGGCGGTGATGGACGGGATTTTTGCGCTGAAGGCGGGCGCGACAGAAAGCGCGCGCGGTCATTTTGAGGCGCCGTATCAGTACCTTCAGCAGCAAAAGGTTGATGCTATCATTCTCGGCTGTACTGAAATCCCGATTGCCTTGGCGGAGGAGGTTCGGAACAGACCGGCGTATTTTGTTGATTCAAATAAAATTCTGGCACAAGCGGTCATACGCTGGTACGAACGCAAAACAGGAAAGACATTGCTCAGGCCGAGTGGTAAAAAACTATCTTGATGATGAAATTTTGGTATGCTTGAGGTTGACGAGTATCAAGAATACCGCAAGAAGTACGTTATACTGCTAGAGTTGTCTTTTTTTTATGAGTTCCCTATTTTAATTTTTTCTCTTTAATTACTGTAAGGTTCCTATGTCAAGCGAAACACTCATCATTCAAGCAGGACTGTCCGAGCGGCCCCGAAAAAGCCGCTGGCCGGCCAAGCTTGATATTCTGCAAAGCGTGAGCGGCCTGCTTTTAGCGCTGTTCATGTGGGGTCACATGTTTTTTGTCGCAACGATTTTGTTGGGCTACGATACGATGTGGGAAGTTTCCCGGTTCTTTGAAGGCTACTATATCTTCGGCAAGAGCCATCCGTGGATCGTCTCGATCGTCGTAGCGTGCGTTGCCGTCATCTTTATCGTGCATGCGGCGATGGCGGTTCGGAAGTTCCCGAGCAATTACCGGCAACTCAAGGTTTTCCGCGCGCACGCCAAGTCGATGCGGCACGGTGATACCACGCTGTGGATCTGGCAAGTTTATACCGGTTTCGCGATGTTCTTTATGGCGTCGGCGCATCTTTATCAAATGATGGTGTGGCCGCAAAACATCGGCCCCTTTGGTTCGGGCGACCGCATGTGGAGCGACGGGCTGTGGCCGTTTTATCTCGTGATGTTGTTGGCGGTCGAACTGCACGGCGGCATCGGTTTGTATCGGTTGGCAGTGAAATGGTGCTGGCCGAACGTCAGCCGCACATTCCTGAAAAATCTCAAGTGGGCGATTACGGCGTTCTTCCTGATTCTGGGGTTCGCCACGTTGGCCGCTTACATGAAGGTCGGTTATGAACACCGGCTTCACTATGGTGAGCCTTACACCCCGATTTGGGCTGAACCACATCACGCTGCTGTTGAGGGAGTCACAAAATGAAGGTAATTTTTACTGATGTCCTGGTGATCGGCGGTGGGCTGGCCGGCCTGCGGATGGGAATCGGCGCCAAGCGCCGCGGTCATGAAGTCATTGTGTTGTCGCTGGTGCCGCCGAAGCGCTCGCACTCGGCGGCGGCGCAAGGGGGAATGCAAGCGTCGCTGGCCAATGTGATCAAAGGGCAGGGCGATAACGAAGACGTTCACTTTGAAGATACGGTGCGCGGCAGCGACTGGGGCGCCGATCAGGATGTTGCCCGGATGTTCGTCAACACCGCGCCGAAAGCGGCGCGTGAGTTGGCATCCTGGGGCTTGCCGTGGAGTCGGGTGAAACCGGGCGACCGGCAAGTCATCATCAACAGCCAGAAGGAAACCATCACCGAGCGCGAAGAAGCGCGCGGGTTGATTGCGCAACGCGATTTCGGCGGCACCAAGAAATGGCGGACGTGTTATGTGGCGGACGGCACCGGTCACTCGATGTTGTACACCGCCAGCGACCGCGCCATCGGCGAAGGCATCGAAGTCCACGAACGCACCGAAGCGGTGGCGCTGATTCACGACGGCAAGCGTTGTTACGGCGCGGTAGTTCGTGATCTGATTACCGGCGAGTTGCGCGCTTATCTGGCGAAGGCAACGGCGATTGCCACCGGCGGCGCCGGTCGGCTGTATCGGGTGACCACCAGCGCGGTGATCTGCGAAGGCATCGGTCACGCGCTGGCGCTGGAAACCGGTGTGGCGGCGGTCGGCAACATGGAAGCAGTGCAGTTCCACCCGACGGGGATCGTGCCGGTCGGTATTCTGATGACCGAAGGTTGTCGCGGCGACGGCGGTTTGCTGCGCGACGTTGACGGTTATCGTTTCATGCCGGACTACGAGCCGGAGAAAAAAGAACTGGCGTCGCGCGACGTGGTATCGCGTCGGATGGAAGAGCACATTCGCAAAGGCAAGGGCGTCAAGTCGCGCTTTGGCGATCATCTGTGGCTTGATGTCACTTTGCTGGGACGTCACCACATCGAACACAACCTGCGCGAGATCAAGGAAATCTGTGAGAGCTTCCTGGGCATCGACCCCGCCGAGAAGTGGATTCCGGTGCGCCCGGCGCAACACTATACGATGGGCGGCGTGCGCACCAACCACACCGGCGAATCGCCGCATCTGAAAGGCTTGTTTGCGGCGGGTGAAGCGGCATGCTGGGATTTGCACGGCTTCAACCGGCTGGGCGGCAACTCGGTTTCGGAAACCGTGGTGGCCGGCATGATCGTCGGTGAATTCATTGCTGATTTCTGCGACAAGCCAGAAAACGGCGTCGATGTGCCGATGGGGTTGGTCGAGGAATTCGTCGAGCGCGAAGAAGCGAAACTGAAAGCGCTTCTGAACGGCAAAGGCACCGAAAGCGCTTTCAAGCTCAACACCGAGATGCAGGAGATCATGTCGCACTCGGTTGGTATCTTCCGCAACGGCAAAGCGTTGCAGGATGCGGTGGATCATTTACAACAACTGCTGGTACGCAGCCGCAACATCGGGTTGGTCAGCAAGCACCCGGGCGCCAATCCCGAACTGGTGGCGGCGTATCGGACGCAGAAGATGATCAAGCTGGCGCTGACGGTGGCCTGTGGCGCGTTGCAGCGCACCGAGAGCCGTGGCGCGCATGCCCGCGAAGATTATCCGCATCGCGACGACCAGAATTGGTTGAAGCGCACGTTGGCGTTCTGGCGCGATGAGAAATCGACGTTGCCCGATCTGGAATATGAAACGCTCGACGTGATGAAGATGGAACTGCCGCCGGGTTGGCGCGGCTACGGCACCAAGGATTACATCGACCATTCGGATACGGCCAAGCGGATGGCGGAAATCGATGAAATCAAAAAGCGGATGGAAGGCAAGAGCCGTCACGATATTCAAAACGCGCTGATGCCTTTCCGGGACAAGTTGCCCGACGTTTTGCGCGGTTTCAATGAACGTATTGACGAACCTTTGAGCAAGTGAGTCAGAAGATGAGCGACGAACAAAAAAACACCGCGCCGGGCGGACAACCCCGGCAACGGATGCTGAATTTCCACATTCTGCGCTATAACCCGCAGGACCCGGAAAGCAAGCCGCACATGCAGTCTTATCAGTTGGAAGAAACGGAAGGGATGACACTGTTTCTGGCGCTGAGCGAAATCCGCGAACATCAAGACCCGACGCTGCAATACGATTTCGTTTGCCGTGCCGGTATTTGCGGCAGTTGCTCGATGCTGATCAATGGTCGCCCCGGTTTGGCTTGCCGGACATTGACGCATGAGATGGACGCCGACATCACGCTGGCGCCTTTGCCGGTGTTCGAGTTGATCGGCGATTTATCGGTGAATACCGGCAAGTGGATGCACGGCATGAGCGAGCGTCTCGAAACGTGGGTGCACACGAAGGAAGAGGAAATCAATCTGAGCAAGGCCGAAGCGCGCATGGATCCCGAACTCGCCGAGCAGATTTACGAACTGGATCGTTGCGTCGAGTGCGGTTCGTGCGTGGCCGCGTGCGGCACGGCGCAGATGCGGAAAGATTTTGTGGGCGCGGTCGGCATGAACAAACTCGCGCGCTTCAGACTCGATCCGCGCGACGTGCGTACCGATGCTGATTTCTATGAACTGGTCGGCGACGACAACGGCGTGTTCGGTTGCATGTCGTTGCTGGCGTGCCATGATATTTGTCCGAAAGAACTGCCGTTACAATCGCAGATAGCGTTCTTACGAAGAAAGATGGCAACCATCGGAAACTAAGCGAAAACATCCCCGCTCTTGCGGGGATGTTTTTATGGAGCGTCGATTTTTGACGCAAAAACCGCAGTAACAGAGGTAGAGAGGTCGAAATGAGTCGAATCGAGAAGGACTTTCTGGGGGAGAGAGAGCTGCCTGATAACGCATATTACGGTGTCCAAACGTTACGAGGCAAAGAAAATTTTTATATTACCGGGCAACCCATGTCGGGAGAGCCCAGCATGGTCAAAGGCTTGGCTTACGTGAAGAAAGCCGCAGCGATGGCCAACCGTGATCTCGGCGCGCTGGATGCCAAGGTGGCCGAAGCGATCGGCAAGGCATGCGATCGTCTGATTGCCGGCGAGTTCGTCGATCAATTCGTCACCGATTTCATTCAGGGCGGCGCCGGCACTTCCATCAACATGAACGCCAACGAAGTCATCGCCAATGTTGCGTTGGAGTCCATGGGCAAGCCGAAGGGCGATTACGCGACGATCAGCCCGAACGATCACGTCAACTGTTCGCAATCCACCAACGATTCCTACCCGACGGCGTTTCGTCTGGCGCTGATCATGCGCTTGAAAGAGTACGCCAAAACCCTGCAAGGATTGCAGGAGGCGTTTCGCGCCAAAGGCGTGGAATTCGATCATGTGTTGAAGATGGGACGCACGCACTTGCAGGACGCAGTGCCGATGTCGATGGGCGCGGAATTCAACGGTTTTGCGACGACCATCGGCGAGGAAATTCAACGCATCGAGGAATCGTGCAGCTTGTTGCGCGAAGTCAACCTCGGCGCGACGGCCATCGGTACGTCGGTCAACGCGCCGGAAGGTTATCCCGAACTGGCGGTCGAATACCTTTCTAAAGCGACCGGCGAGAAATTCGTTTTGGCGCACGATTTGGTGGAAGCCACTTCCGATACCGGCGCTTATGTGCAGCTTTCGGGCGTGCTGAAGCGCACGGCGGTGAAGCTCACCAAAATCTGCAACGACTTGCGTTTGCTGGCGTCAGGCCCGCGCTGCGGCCTGAACGAAATCAATTTGCCGCAGTTGCAGCCGGGCTCGTCGATCATGCCTGGCAAAGTCAATCCGGTAATCCCCGAAGTGGTCAATCAAACCGGCTTCTTCGTGATCGGCATGGATTTGACCGTCACGCTGGCGGCGTCGGCCGGCCAGTTGCAGTTGAACGTGATGGAGCCGGTGATCGGCTATGCCTTGTTCAGCTCGATCAGCGCGATGCAGAACGCGGTCAAGAGTCTGACCGAAAACTGCGTGAAAGGCATCACGGCGAACACGAAACGCACCGAAGCGATGGTGCTGGGTTCGCTGGGCATCGTCACGCAACTAAGCCCGATACTCGGTTACAAACGATGCGCGGAAATTGCGCGGGAAGGGTATTTACAAAATAAGTCGATTCACGAAATCGTCGTGAAAGAGCGGAAATTGATCACGCAAGAAAAATGGGATGAGGTGTTCTCGTTTGATAACCTGATCAATCCGCAGTTCATCAAGAGTTAACTTACGAGGAGATGGTTATGGATTATATGGTCATCCTTCAACTGGTCATTGTTTTAGGCGCCATTTTTCTGGGCGCGCGACTGGGAAGTATCGGCATCGGTTTCGCGGGCGGTTTGGGCGTACTGGTGCTGGCGATCATCGGCGTCAAGCCGGGGTCGATTCCGATCGACGTGATTCTGGTGATCATGTCGGTGATTGCCGCCATCGGCGCCATGCAGGTGGCGGGCGGTATCGACTTTCTGGTGGTGGTTGCCGAAAAACTTTTGCGCAAACATCCGAAGTACATCACCTATCTGGCGCCCATCATCACCTACTTCATGACGGTCATGGCGGGCACCGGCCACACCGCGTTTTCGACGCTGCCGGTGATCGCCGAAGTCGCCAAGGAGCAGGGCGTTCGACCGTCGCGACCACTGTCGATTTCGGTGGTGGCGTCGCAGATTGCCATCACTGCTTCGCCAATTTCGGCGGCGGTGGTGTTCTTCTCCGGCGTGCTGGAACCGTTGGGCGTGGGTTATCTTGACATTCTGATGATCTGCATCCCGACGACCTTGCTGGCGGTGATTCTCACCTCCTTCCTTACCAACTTCCTCGGCAAGGAACTGAAAGACGATCCGATTTATCAGGAACGTCTGGCCAAAGGGCTGGTGGTGATGCGCGGCGTCAGCAACATCAAAGTCACGAAGATGGGCAAACGCTCGGTCTGGATCTTCCTCTTCGCGATTCTGATGGTCATGCTTTACGCCACACTAATCAGCGACAAGGTCGGCCTGATTCCGAAAGAAAGCATCATTCTGTCGCGTGACCACGCCATCTACGTCTTCATGTTGAGCGCGGCGACAGCGATTGCGTTCTTTTGCAAGATCGAAGCCGCCAACGTGTTGAGCGCTTCGACGTTCAAATCCGGGATGAGCGCCTGCGTTTGTATCCTTGGCGTCGCCTGGTTGGGCACGACCTTCGTTAACGCGCACGAAGCCGGAATCAAGGAATTGGCCGGCAGCGTGCTGGAAACCAAGCCGTGGTTGTTGGCGGTGGCGTTGTTCTTCGCCTCGATGCTGCTCTACTCGCAAGCGGCGACCGCTCGCGCGCTGATGCCGCTGGCGATTGCCGTCGGCGCCGCGCCGGTCACGCTGGTGGCGTCGTTCGCGGCGGTGTCGGCGTTGTTCGTGTTGCCGACCTATCCGACGCTGCTGGCGGCGGTGGAAATGGACGATACCGGCTCGACGCGAATCGGCAAGTACGTGTTCAACCATCCGTTCTTCATTCCGGGAACGGTGGCCATTGCACTCTCGACGCTGTTCGGTTTCATTCTCGCCGATATTGTGTTGTAGATTTGCGATGTTGTGAGCAAGAAACAAAGCGCCCTTCGGGGCGCTTTGTTTTTGTTTTACAAAACCCTGTTTTTGGCAGCGCTGTTTGTTGTATCCTTGCGCGGGGAGATGAAAACAGCCAATGCAGGAACCGTTTGAAACCATTTTGAAAGATGCCGCCGCTACCGAATCGCTCGGTGGGCGGTTGGCGGCGTATTTGCGGGGCGGGATGGTGGTCACCCTGTCCGGCGATCTCGGCGCTGGAAAGACAACGCTGGTGCGCGGCATGTTGCGCGCACTCGGGGTTTCCGGCGCGGTCAAAAGCCCCAGTTATGCGCTGGTGGAAGAGTATTCTTTTTCAAGAATCAACTTCCATTTATGTTTTTATCACTTTGATTTTTATAGGATTAAAGACCCGGCGGAATGGGAGTCCGGCGGCTTTTCGGAGTATTTTCGGGACGACGCGGTGGCCGTGATCGAATGGCCTGAAAAATTGGGCGACCGTTTGCCGCCGGTTGATCTGGCGGTGCATTTGACGCTACCTTCCGACGTTTCGGCGGTCGGGCGGCAAGTGCGAATCGCCCCTCACACAGAAGCGGGAGCAGCATGTCTGAGCGCGATGAAGGCCGTGTAACGACGCTCGTGGTGATGCCAGAGTGCCGCATCTCCATCGTTCGCCGTCGCTTGTTGCGAGGTGGGCTGTTGGCGTCGGGGTGGCTGCTGCTGCCGACGGCCTACGTTGCCGTGGGGAAACCCGCGCTAGCGCTACCGCCAGCGCCGCCGCCCGCGTCGTTGCCGAAATCCCCGCCGACCGACAGGGTTACCTCTGCCCGTTTGTGGCCTTCCGAAGAATACACCCGGTTGGTGATCGAAACGTCGCGCTTGCCGACGTTTCGGATGACGCAGTTGCAAGAGCCTTATCGGCTCGTGCTCGATATCGAGAACATTGAAATGTCGCCCGGGCTGGAGGCGCTGCCAACGCTTTTGCAGCACAGCGATCCCTACATTCTGGGCATTCGGTTGGGGCAGCGCGACGCCCATGTTTTGCGTCTGGTGCTTGACCTCAAGGATCGGGTCGATCCGAAACTTTTTACGCTCAAGCCGGTGGCGCAGTTCGGCTACCGTCTGGTGCTCGACCTTTATCCGGTGGAGCGACGCGACCCGTTGCTGATGCTGGTCAAGGAATTTGAAAACGACGATAACGTGTCGGCGCTGGAGCAGAAATACGCCGACGACGAGGCGTTGCTGGCGCTGGTGCGCGAGTATGAAAAGCGCGACACGAAGAGCAAAACCGCCGACAAAACGGGGGGAAAAACCGACGCCGTCCATCCGAAAACGCCGCCGCCCATTCCCGAAAAATCGCCCAACACCGGCGGCAAAAAACCGCCGCCGAGCAAAACGCCGACCAAGCCGCCGACCAAGCCGAGGCCGATCATCGTGATGCTGGACCCCGGGCACGGCGGTGAGGATTCGGGCGCGATTGGTCGAAGGCGAACGATGGAAAAAAACGTGGTGCTGTCGATAGCTCGCCGCGTCAAAAAATTGATCGACGCCGAGCCGAACATGCGCGCCGTGTTGACGCGCGACGGCGATTTTTTTGTGCCGCTCCATCAGCGCGTCGAAAAAGCGCGACGGGTGCAGGCCGATTTGATGGTGTCGATTCACGCGGACGCTTTCACCAACATCCGCGCGCGCGGTTCCTCAGTGTTCGCGTTGTCGGAGCGCGGTGCCACCTCGGCGGCAGCGCGCTGGTTGGCGCAAAAAGAAAACAATGCCGATCTGGTCGGCGGCATGGACATCAACAGCAAAGATGTTGCCGTTACCCGAACCTTGCTCGATTTGTCGCAATCGGCGCAGATCAACGACAGCCTGAAGGTCGGCTCGATGGTTTTAACCGCGCTGGGAACGCACAACGCCCTGCACAAAGGCGAGGTGGAGCAGGCCGGATTTGCGGTGCTCAAAGCGCCGGACATTCCGTCGATTCTGGTTGAAACGGCGTTCATCTCCAACCCCGAAGAAGAAGTCAAGTTGAACGATCCGAAGCAGCAACAACGCTTCGCCGAATCCATTGCCGGAGGTATAAAGCGTTACTTTGCTTCCCATCCGCCGCTGACGAGAGCCTGATTCCTGATGATAGAATCCGTTCATGGTGCGTTTTTTCATCCTCTTTGTCATCATTCTTGCCGTCCTTTTCGGGTTGGAGTTGACGCCGTGGGCGGAAAACTGGTTCGTTGATCCGTGGACCAACGCGCTGGCTCAAATCTCCACCTGGCTCGTCACCTTGTTCGACAGCCATGTCGAAGCGACGGGGAAAGTGATGCGCAGCCTCACCAACGGCTTCGGCGTGTCGATCGAAAGAGGTTGCAACGGCATCGAGGCAACGATTGTATTGGTGGCGGCGATGCTGGCGTTTCCGGCGCCGTGGAAAAATAAAATCATCGGTATCATCAGTGGTTTCGTGGCAGTACAAGCGCTGAACATTGTGCGCGTGATCAGCCTGTTTTATCTGGGGCAATGGAATCAGAAAGCCTTCGATTGGGCGCACCTTTACGTTTGGCAGGCGCTCATCATGCTCGACGTGCTGATTGTTTTTCTGATCTGGATTCGGTTGCTGCCCAGAGAGAAGAACTCGAACGATCAGGATGGCGGTGGTGCGCCGCCTGTAGAAGCCGCAGTGAAAACTGAAGCGCAAGCCGCGCCACAAATTGCGGGACTCGCGTAGGAACCCACGATGTCGCCGGAAGACAATCAGCCCAAAGCCGAAGCGTCGCCAAAAACTGAAAAACGCGGGCGTTCGCCGTTACTGCGTTTCGTGCTCATTACTTTTGCTTGGTTGCCGCTGATGTTTGTGATCTGGTATTTCGCGGCGCCGATTCTGATTTTTCCCGCCAAGCTGTTGGCGCAAGCATTCACCCAACTGGCTTTCGACGATCTGGTGAAACACATCACGATGGAGTCGCGCAATCTGATTTTCTGGACATCGCTGCGACCGGGCGAAGCGATGGCCGACAACTCCGCCGTTACGGTTGAAGTCAACGCGCTGCTGTACTCGTTCGGCTTGCCGATGCTGGCGGCGCTGGTTCTCGCCGCACGTGAAAAGGGCGGCTGGAAAAAACTGCTGATCGGCTACCTCGTGATCGTGCCGTTCATCGCTTGGGGTGTGACTGCCGATTTTCTCAAGAACGTCAATTTTTCGGCGGGGCCTTTCATCGCGTCACAAGTCGGCTTCTCATCGCTGCAACGCGAAGTCGTGGCGTTCGCCTACCAGTTCGGCTCGTTGATCCTGCCGACGGTGATTCCGGCCGTCGTTTGGGTGATGAGCCATCGGCGTTTTCTGGAAAAGTTGCGCGGACAGATGAATGTGTTTGACCAAAGGAAAGGGAAGAAGGAAAGTTGAAGAACGCGCTCGATAGCAAGCTGCATTCATGAGCGCCTACGATATTGCAATCATCGGTCTTGGGCCAGCAGGGGCGACGATAACCTGACTGCTGGGCAAGAAATTCAAAATCATCGCAATAGACAAGAAAAGCGACGCGGAAGGTTCTTTCCGAAAACCTTGCGGCGATCTGCTGGCATGTGACGGTGATGTGTTGGGGTTTCGCTGCGTCAGCCCGAGGATGGCGTCGTCGTCGCATTCGGTACCCACAAAGCCTGTGAGGTTGATTTTCGTACAGGGCTGGTGTACAACCGTCAAACATACGCGGCGAATGAAAAGGGCGCTGGCATCCTGTGCCCCGGACGGGATTTTTCCGCAGAGAATCGTTTTCCGCAAGAACTGAATTCAACCCATTGATCCATATTCAATAAACGAAAGGAGCGACAACATGGATTTTCTCGAAAGTATCAAGCAACGCGCCAAGGCTGATTTGAAAACAATCGTTTTACCGGAGTCCTTTGAGCCGAGGAATTTGCAGGCCGCTCATACGGTGCTGGCGGAAAAACTGGCGCGCATCATCTTGATCGGCGACCGCAAAGCCATCACGGAAAAAGCCGCCGGCCTGAATCTGGAGGGCGCGGAGTTTATCGACCCGGCCACTTATGGCCGCATGGGCGAGTTGGCGGAGAAGCTGGCGGAGCTGCGTAAATCCAAAGGAATGACGGTGAAAGAGGCGGCGGCGCTGCTACGCGAAGATCCGATGTATCTGGGCGTGATGCTGGTGAAGGAAGGCATCGCCGACGGGATGGTGTCGGGCGCGATTCACGCTACGGCGGATGTGCTGCGTCCCAGCCTGCAAATCCTGAAAACGGCGCCGGGCATCAAGCTGGTGTCGTCGTGCTTCATCATGGTTGTTCCCGATTGCGAGTACGGGCAGGGCGGCACGTTCGTCTTCTCGGACTGCGCGCTGGTGCAAAATCCGACCGCCGAAGAACTGTCGATGATCGCTCAGAGCGCCGCGACATCGTGTCGGCAGTTGGTGAAAGCCGAGCCGGTAGTTGCGCTGTTGTCGCATTCGACGATGGGCAGCGCCAAGCACGGCGACGTGGACAAGGTGACAGAAGCCGTGCGGCTGGTCAAGGCGGCCGCGCCGAATTTGAAGGTGGACGGCGAATTCCAGTTGGACGCGGCCATCATCCCGTCCATCGGCGAGCGGAAAGCGCCCGGCAACCCCGTGGCTGGAAAAGCGAACGTGTTGGTGTTCCCTGACTTGGATTCGGGTAATATCGGCTACAAGCTGACCGAGCGGCTGGCGAAAGCGAAGGCTTACGGGCCGGTGACGCAGGGGATCGCCAAGCCGGTCAATGATTTGTCGCGCGGGTGTTCCGCTGAGGACATTGTGGGCGTGATCATCATCACCGCTGCGCAGGCGCAAGGCTTATAACAAACACCACCAAGGAGGCGTTAAATATGAAAATTCTGGTCGTCAACTGCGGCAGTTCTTCATTGAAGTACCAACTGTTGAACATGGATGACGAGACTTTGCTGGCCAAGGGTCTCTGTGAGCGTATCGGCATCGACGGTCGTCTGAAACACGAACGCGGCGCCGAGGAATTCATCTCCGATGTTCCCATGCCGGATCACACCGCCGCCATCAAAGTCATGCTGGATGCGCTGTTGAGCAAAGAACACGGCGTGATTGCCAACATCAACGAGATCGTTGCGGTGGGGCATCGTGTGGTACACGGCGGTGAATTTTTCAGCGATTCCGTGTTGATCAACGACGCGGTGGAAAAGGCGCTCGAAGATTGCTCCGACATGGCGCCGCTGCACAACCCGCCGAACCTTCTCGGGATTCGCGCCAGCAAAAAGAATCTGCCCGGCGTGCCGCAAGTGGGCGTTTTCGACACGGCGTTTCATCAAACCATGCCGAAAAAAGCGTACATGTACGCGCTTCCTCATAAACTGTACGACACCTACAAAATCCGCAAATACGGCTTTCACGGCACCAGCCACAAATATGTGTCGATGAAGGCGGCGGAAATGCTGGGTCGTCCATACAACAAGCTGAAAATCATTACTTGCCATTTGGGCAACGGCGCCAGCATCTGCGCGATTGAAAACGGTCGCTCGGTCGATACCTCGATGGGCTTCACGCCGCTGGAAGGGCTGGTCATGGGCACCCGCACTGGCGACATCGACGCTGCCATTGTGCCCTACCTGATGGAAAAGGAAAAACTAACCGCGCCGCAAGTGATCGACATGTTCAACAAGAAATCGGGGCTGCTCGGCTTGTCCGGCGTCTCCAATGACTTCAGAGACATCTTTCAGGCGAAGCAGGACGGCAACGAGCAAGCCGACGAAGCGTTGGAAATCTACTATTACCGCGTCGCGAGCTACATCGGTCGCTACGCCGCTGCGATGAACGGCGTGGACGCGGTCGTGTTCACTGCTGGACTGGGTGAAAACAGCTCGCTGCTGCGCGAAAAAGTTTGCGCTTATCTCGGCTATCTGGGCGTGAAAATCGATTCGGAGAAAAACAGCAAGCGCGGCAAGAGCATGGACTTTTCAGCGGATGGCGCGACCGTGCGTTCCATGATGGTGATGACCAACGAAGAGCTGGTGATCGCGCGCGACACGAAAGACATCGTATCGAAGCTGTAAGAGGTTTGAGGTAGTTGTTTGGGGCGTCATCTCCGCTTGGGCGGGGATGACGTTTTTTATGGGGCAGGCTGCTTGCTTTGGCAGAGACGCGGCGCTATTTCGCCGACGATCACGTATAATAAAAAAGCGTGACGTTGATAGAGCGTCAGCGAAACCCATCACAAGCGCTGCGATCTGTTGTCAAACCCGCCCGGGTGGTGAAATAGGTAGACACAAGGGACTTAAAATCCCTCGGCCGCAAGGCTGTACCGGTTCGAGTCCGGTCTCGGGCACCACATGACAATCCAGCAACATCCAAGCCACAGATCAGGTATATTTTTTTTCCAAAGCATCCCATTCCGGTTTGCTGACCAGTCGCTGGCGTTCGGCGAAGGGCGTAACCAAGCCGCTGGACTCCTGCACTTCTTTCTCGTCGCGCAGCACGGTCAGCGCCTTCTGCATTCCGGCAACAGCGCCTTGCAGCGCGGCGTTGGCGTAGAGAACGATGCCGTAGCCCAATTCGGCGAGTTGGGTAGCGTTGAAGATCGGGGTGCGGCCGCCGATCACCATGTTCATCAGTTGCGGTTTCGACAGACGCTGGGGCAGCGCGCGCACTTCTTCGGCCTTCGTGACGGCTTCGACAAACAGGATGTCGGCGCCGGCTTCGGCGAACTTTTGCGCGCGTTCGATCGCCGCTTCGAAGCCCTGCGTGGCACACGCATCGGTGCGCGCCATAATCATCAAGTCGGCGTCGCGCCGCGCATCGACTGCTGCCTTGATTTTGCTGACGGCTTCGTCGGTGGAGATTACTTCCTTACCTGAGAAGTGGCCGCACCGTTTGGGCGCGACTTGATCTTCAAACTGGATGCAGTCGGCGCCGGCGCGTTCCAGCGTGCGCACGGTGTGGCGCACGTTCAGCGCGTTGCCGAAGCCGGTGTCGGCATCGACGATCAGCGGCAGACTGACCGCATCGCGGATACGCGCCGTGTGATCGGCGATGTCGGTCAGTCCCATGAAGCCTTGATCGGGCATGGCGAACCACATGTTGGTGACGCCGGCGCCGGTGACGTAGATCGCCTCGAAGCCCAGGTCTTCGATGATCTTGGCCGAGAGCGCGTTGAAAGCGCCGGGAACGATGGCGCCGCGACGGGCTTCGACGATGGCTTTGAGTTGTTTGCGTGTGGACATGGTGTTTTCAGATCATTAAAAACTGTTGTAAGGGATGCGCACGAAGCCTTCCATCAGCACGCGGGCGTTGCGACTCATCAGAACTTTGGTGACGACCCATTGGCCGCCTTCTTCCTTCACTTCTGCGCCGACTCTGAGCGTGCCGGAAGGGTGGCCGAAGCGAACGGCGTTGCGGGTGCCGCCGCCCGCCGCGAGGTTGACGAGTGTACCGGGTACCGCCGCCGCCGTGCCGATGGCAACCGCCGCCGTACCCATCATCGCGTGATGCAGTTGCCCCATCGAGAGGGCGCGTACCAGCAAATCCACGTCACTCGCGGCAATCGCTTTGCCGCTGGAGGCCACATAGTCTCGCGGCGGCGCGACGAAGGCAACTTTCGGCGTGTGTTGTCGCGTGGCGGCTTCGGCGATGTCCTTGATGAGTCCCATCTTCACAGCGCCCCACGCCCGAATGGTTTCAAAGCGCTCCAGCGCCTTTTTGTCGCCATTGATGACGCTTTGCAGTTCGGTTCCGGTGTAGCCGATGTCTTGTGCGTTGAGAAAAATGGTCGGGATACCGGCGTTGATCAACGTGGCCTTGAACGTACCCACGTTCGGCACTTCCAGATCATCGACCAGTCGCCCGGTGGGAAACATGGAACCGCCGTCTTCGCCTTCGTCGGCAGGATCGAGAAATTCCAGTTGTACCTCAGCGGCGGGGAAGGTGACGCCGTCGAGCTCAAAGTCGCCGGTTTCCTGCACCTGACCGTTCGTGATCGGCACATGAGCGATGATAGTTTTGTTGATGTTGGCTTGCCAGATTCGCACCGTGCACAATCCGTCACGCGGAATGCGCTCAGACGGCAGCAGGCCGTTGGCAATCGCAAAAGGGCCGACAGCGGCAGAGAGATTGCCGCAGTTGCCCGACCAGTCCACCAGCGCTTTGTCGATGGCGACTTGTCCGAACAGATAATCGACATCGTGATCGGGGCGCGCGCTTTTCGAGAGAATCACCGTCTTGCTGGTGCTGGAAGTCGCGCCGCCCATGCCGTCGATTTGTTTTCCATAGGGATCGGGACTGCCGACCACGCGCATCAGCAGCGCATCGCGCGCAGCGCCAGGCTGACGCGCCGGTTCGGGCAAATCCTGCAAACGGAAAAAGACGCCCTTGCTGGTGCCGCCGCGCATGTAGGTGGCGGGAATTTTGATCTGGGGAGGGAATGCCATGTTGACTCCTGTTTTATTTAAGCCGTTGCCGAGGCCAGAAAATCCTGCGCGAAGCGTTGCAGAACGCCACCGGCTTTATAGACCGAAACTTCCTCGGCGGTATCGAGGCGGCAGATGACCGGCACGCGCTCAGTCTTGCCGTTTCGACGATGAACCGCCAGCGTCAGTTCAGCGCGCGGCGCCAATTCGCCTTCGACATCGTAGGTTTCGGTGCCGTCGAGTTGAAGCGTCAATCGGTTGGAACCGGGCTTGAACTCCAGAGGCAGTACGCCCATTCCGATCAAGTTGGTGCGGTGAATGCGCTCGAAACTTTCGGCCACCACTGTCTCGACGCCGGCGAGGCGGACGCCTTTGGCGGCCCAGTCGCGGCTGGAACCCTGACCGTAATCCGTTCCGGCAATCACGATGAGCGGCTGCTTGCGGTTCAGGTACGTTTCAATCGCTTCCCACATGCGCACCACTTGGCCTTCCGGTTCGACGCGCGCCAGTGAACCGGCTTTGACGCTGCCGTCGGCGTTGCGCACCATTTCGTTTTTCAGTGTGGGATTGGCGAAGGTGGCGCGCATCGCGGTCAAATGATCGCCGCGATGGGTGGCGTAGGAATTGAAGTCTTCCTCCGGCAAGCCCATCTTGTGCAGGTATTCGCCCGCCGCCGAGTTCATCATGATGGCGTTGGAGGGCGAGAGGTGATCGGTGGTGATGTTGTCGGGCAGCAAAGCCAGCGGGCGCATGCCCTTGAGCGTGCGCGGATTGGCGGCCAGCGCGCCCATGCCTTCGGTGTCCCAGTACGGCGGACGACGGATGTAGGTGGACTGCGGTCGCCAGTCGTATTGCGGGCTGACCTTGGCGTTGCTCGCGGCGCCACTGTCAACACGCGCGGCAAACATCGGCTCATAAACCTGACGGAACATTTCGGGCTTGACGCTCGCTTTGACGATGGCGTCGATTTCTTCGTCGGTCGGCCAGATGTCTTTCAAACGCACCGGTTTGCCCTGCGCATCCGTACCCAGCACATCTTGTTCGATGTCGAAGCGCACGGTGCCGGCGATGGCGTAGGCCACCACCAGCGGCGGCGAGGCCAGAAACGCTTGTTTGGCGTACGGGTGGATGCGGCCGTCGAAATTGCGATTGCCGGAGAGCACGGCGGTGGCGTACAGATCGCGCGCGATAATCTCCTGCTGAATCTTCGGATCGAGCGCGCCGCTCATGCCGTTGCAAGTGGTACAGGCAAAGGCGACGATGCCGAAGCCGAGTTTTTCCAGATCGGCCAGCAGATTCGCTTCTTTCAGATAAAGATCGACGGTTTTCGAGCCGGGCGCTAACGACGTTTTAACCCAGGGCTTGCGCGTCAGTCCGCGCGCGTTGGCGTTGCGCGCCAGGAGCGCAGCGGCGATCACGTTGCGCGGGTTGCTGGTGTTGGTGCAACTGGTGATGGCGGCGATGATGACCGCGCCGTCGGGCAGCAAGCCTTGCGCTTCTTCGGCGCGCGCCTTGTCCAGATCCACCGCGATGCCGCGCTCGCGCAAGGCCGAAGTCGGCAAGCGCCGATGCGGGTTCGAGGGACCGGCCATGTTGCGCACCACTGTGGAGAGGTCGAACTTCAACACGCGCTCGTACTGCGCGGTCTTGAGATCGTTCGCCCAGAAACCGGCGGTTTTGGCGTAGTTCTCAACCAGCTTCACTTGCGCGTCGTTGCGACCGGTGAGTTTCAGATAGTCGATGGTTTGCGAGTCGATGTAGAACAGCGCGGCGGTAGCGCCGTACTCCGGGCACATGTTGGAGATGGTAGCGCGGTCGCCGATCGATAAATTTCCGGCGCCTTCGCCGTAGAACTCGACATAGGCACCGACTACTTTTTGTTGGCGCAAAAATTCGGTCAAGGCCAGCACCACGTCAGTGGCGGTGATGCCGGGTTGACGACGACCACTCAGTTCGACGCCGACAATGTCGGGCAACCGCATCCACGAAGCGCGGCCCAGCATCACGTTTTCCGCTTCCAGTCCGCCGACGCCGACGGCGATCACGCCGAGCGCATCGACGTGTGGCGTGTGGCTGTCGGTGCCGACGCAAGTGTCGGGGAACGCCACGCCGTCGCGCACATAAACCACCGGCGACATTTTTTCCAGATTGATCTGGTGCATGATGCCGTTGCCCGCCGGAATCACATCCACGTTGTCGAAAGCGCGCTTGGTCCACTCGATGAAGTGGAAGCGGTCTTCATTGCGGCGATCCTCGATCTCCCGATTTTTTCGGAAGGCGTCAGGATCAAAGCCGCCGCACTCGACGGCCAGCGAGTGATCGACGATGAGTTGCACCGGCACGACGGGATTCACCGCCGCCGGGTCGCCGCCTTGCGCCGCGATGGCGTCGCGCAGGCCGGCCAAGTCCACCAGCGCGGTTTGTCCCAGAATATCGTGACACACCACGCGCACCGGAAACCACGGAAAATCCAGATCGCGGCGACGCTCGATCAGTTGGGTGAGATAATCGTTTAAATGGACGGGGTCGGCGCAACGCACGAGGTTTTCGGCATGCACGCGAGCGGTGTAGGGCAGCTTGGCCCACGCGCCCGGTTGCAAGGCATTGACGGCTTGACGGGCGTTGAAGTAATCCAGATCAGTGCCCGGGAGGGATTGGCGATAGAGGTGATTCATAAGGCGTGAGAATAAAAAATTTTGCCGGAAGCGACAAAGTCGCCTCCGGCAGAGAGACATTCCAACAACGGATCATTTCCGTTTGTCGATGGGAACAACCTTCAGATTTTCAGGGCCGGTGTAATTAGCGCTCGGGCGAATGATCTTGTTGTCGATGCGTTGCTCGATCACGTGCGCCGCCCAACCGCTGGTGCGCGAAATCACGAACAGCGGCGTGAACATCGAGGTCGGTACACCCATCATGTGATAGCTCACGGCGCTGAACCAATCCAGATTGGGGAACATCTTTTTGATTTCCCACATCACCGATTCGAGCCGCTCGGCAATGTCGTACATCTGGGTCGATCCGGCTTCGTCGGAGAGACGTTTCGCCACGCCTTTGATGACCACGTTGCGCGGATCGCCCACCGTGTAAACCGGATGGCCGAAGCCGATCACCACTTCTTTGGCTTCGACGCGACGACGAATGTCCGCTTCGGCTTGATCGGGATTTTCGTAGCGCTTCTGGATTTCAAAAGCCACTTCGTTGGCGCCGCCGTGTTTCGGCCCGCGCAGTGCGCCGACCGCGCCGGAGATGGCCGAGTACATATCGCTGCCCGTTCCCGCAATCACACGCGACGTGAAAGTGGAAGCGTTGAACTCGTGCTCTGCGTACAGAATGAGCGAGGTGTGCATCGCGCGAACCCACTCCGCTGACGGTTTGCGACCATGCAGCAAGTGCAGGAAGTGGCCGCCGATGGAATCATCGTCCGTTTCAACGTCGATCCGCTTGCCGTTCGTGCTCCAGTGATACCAGTACAACAGGATCGAACCGAACGATGCCATCAAACGGTCGGCGATGTCGCGCGCGCCCGCCAGATTGTGATCGTCCTTTTCGGGGAGCACACAACCTAAAGCCGAAGCGCCGGTACGCATCACGTCCATCGGGTGAGCGCTGGCGGGAATGTTTTCCAGAATCGCCTTGACGCTGGCCGGAATGCCGCGCATGGACTTGAGGTGATTCTTGTAGGCGCGCAATTCGGCCACCGTGGGCATCTTTTCATGCACCAGCAGATAAGCGATTTCTTCGAACTCGCAAACTTCGGCGATGTCCAAAATGTCGTAACCGCGATAATGCAGATCGTTGCCGGAACGCCCGACGGTACACAAGGCCGTGTTGCCGGCGACAACGCCGGAAAGGGCCACCGATTTTTTGGGTTTGAAACCTGCCGGCGTGGCAGCTTCCTTAGTAGCAGTCATGCGGTCTCCTTGATCGAACAAAAATGATAGGGTGAAGGGGCAGCCGTAGGCGCCAATGACAACCATTTTATTCTATAGAAGAGGCTTCCTTTGTCAAGGGCTAATTTATTCCATTCGCCCTGATTTTGTCGAAGAACGAAAGAGGTATTTCGGGGCTTCGACAGGCTTAATTCAAATGGTTAAGAACCGTTCAACGCACCCCCGGCAGACGCGATCTGTCCTATTCCCCCGTTGTAGGCGTCGGCAAAAGATATAAAATGATTCCGGTTTTCTGCCGACATGAAGGACTCTCCATGAAGAAATCGGTTGGGTATTCTCTGACGGCTTCATTGTCCTTGTTTTTATTGCGGTTGCTTCGCTTGCAATGACAACAGGGGAAATTTCCCTCCAGAGGAGGGGTGGCTGGATTTGTCGGCGGTGGGGTCGTAGGGGCGGCATTCTGCCGCCCTGCTCGGTGATTTCGATGGTGGACACTTGCAAATCCTTTTCAATTGTCGTAGTCTGGCGCTGTAGCCGTGACGTCAGAAAGTCGCGAGGTCGCTGACGGGAAGTAGGGTAACCAATGAGGGAAACCGATAAGACGCAAGTCGAGCTCGGGGTGCGCGCCCCTCCACGGCTACATTCTCTTGTTTTTTTTCCTTTGCTTTTTTTTTAGAAAGAGGTCATCTTTTTCTGCGGTCACGACGGCGGAAAGACGCAGAGCCGCCCGTTCGTGGGGATCGGGAAACCGTGAACTAGATGTATGATGGATCATTGCGCCCATCCGTGATCCGCGCCTTCTATCCCCCAATCACTTCGCACAACGCCCGTGCCGCTTCTTCCGGCGCGTCGCCGGCGCAAATGGCCGACACCACCGCGATGCCATCGACGCCCGTACCCATCACGCTCCGCGCGTTGTTGACGTTGATGCCGCCGATGGCCACCGTTCGCATTGTCGTTGTCGATGATTTCATCGTCGTCAGCAACGCGCGCAACCCGTCGATGCCGAGCGCCGGTCCGGCTTCGGGCTTGGTGGCCGTCAGCCACACGGGGCCGACGCCGATGTAGTCCACCGCGCCCGCTTCGACCTCGCGCCACTCTTGCGCGTTCGAGACCGAAACGCCAAGAATTTTTTTATCGCCCAGCAAACGTCGCGCTTCATTCGCTGGTAGATCTTTCTGGCCGATATGAACGCCGTCGGCATCTATCGCCAACGCCACGTCAACGTGATCGTTGATGATGAGCGGCACGCGGTGTGACCGGCACAGCGGTTGCAGCATGCGCGCCGCGTCCCAAAACGCGCGTTTGCGCCAGCCCTGCGCGCGCAGTTGCACAACGGTAACGCCGCCGTTGAGGGCGGCTTCGGTGACGCGCACCATACCGGCGATGCCTCCGCACATGTCGGGATCGAGCACCAGATAGAGCGACAAATCGAATGTCGCGCGGGAAATGGTAGCGTTCATTTTTGCATTCTCCTTTGCATTTTTCTTTCGAGGATGGCTTCATCGAGCGTCGCCAGTGCGTCGAGCAGATAGACGGCGAAACTTCCGGGGCCTTTGTGATGGGCAAGCTGCGCGGCTTCTTCACCGGCGACGGAGAAAACCGCGCAAGCGCTGGCGGCGGCTTCCAAAACTTCCGCTTCGTTTGACGCTGTTGACACATAGGCCGCCACCAGCGCCGACAGCGCGCAGCCGGTGCCGGTGACGCGCTGCAACAGCGGATGGCCGTTATCGACGCGAATCGTGCGTTTTCCGTCGGTGATGTAATCCGTTGCGCCGGTCACCGCGACGATGGTTTTCACGTCGCGCGCGAGGCGTTCCGCTGCGGTCAGCGCGTCATCGCTGCCTTGCGTGCTGTCGGGGCCGCGCACTTCTGACGCTTCTCCGGCCAGCGCCAGAATTTCCGAGGGGTTGCCGCGAATCACGGTCGGCTTTTCGCCGAGCAGGTCGTGACAGAATCTGGTACGGAGCGGCAGCACGCCGACCGCCACCGGATCGAGCACCCACGGTTTCCCCGAACGTCGCGTCGCATCAACTGCCGCCGTCATCGCTTGTGTTTGCGCGACGTGCAAGGTGCCAAGATTGATGAGCAACGCCGAAGCGATTGCCGCGAACACTTCGGCTTCCGAGGCGTCGGCCAGCATCGCCGGTGACGCGCCCGCCGCCAACAACACATTGGCTGTCCAGTTGGTGACTACCTCGTTGGTCATGCAATGCACGAGCGGCGCCGTCGCGCGAACACGCTGCTGATAACGGGCAGCGGTTTGAAATGAAAGATGTTGCGCCATTCAATCCTCTCAAAAAATAAATTACCTGAAAGGAGGCACAGAAGGAATTACGCTGTGACCTCCCTACGCTGGCATGAACCAGATCAGGTGGTGCGGGTCTGTTCTCAGTCCCTCGCATACGTTCGCCGACGGACACCCCGAGTCACTTTTTTCCGAGGCTCCAACGCCTTGGATTTCAGTGATTTTGCGCAAGAAACGCGAAGGCGTCAAGGGCTTTTATCATTCTCATTGAGTCTGTCATCGCGAAAGCAAGAAGCGGGAACCAATGACGATCTCGTTTGTCGTCATTCCCTGCGAAGCGCCCTTGCAAACCCCGTAGTAAAATCATCCCATGATGAAAAAAATTTTTAACGTGTTGACCATCGCCGGTTCTGATTCCGGCGGCGGCGCCGGCATTCAAGCCGATCTCAAAACCTTCTCGGCGCTGGGCGTGTATGGCGCATCGGTGATTACGGCGCTGACGGCGCAGAACACGCAAGGCGTGCAGGGCGTTTTTCCGGTGACGCCAGATTTTGTGACGGCGCAGTGCGATTCCGTTTTCAGCGATTTGCGCATTGACAGCGCCAAGTGCGGCATGCTGACAAACGCTTCCATTATCGAAGCTGTGGCGGCGAGTTTGGCGCGCTATCAACCGCCGGTGTTCGTGCTTGATACCGTGATGGTGGCAAAAAGCGGCGATGCGTTACTGGCGCCGGAAGCCGTGCGAGCATTGCGCGAAATGCTGCTGCCGCTCGCCGATATGGTGACGCCGAACCTTCCCGAAGCGGCGGCGTTGCTCGGCGTCAACATGGCAACCGACGAAATGACGATGTGCGAACAAGGTCGCGCTTTGCTTGCGCTCGGTGTGAAGGCCGTGCTGATGAAAGGCGGTCATCTGGAAACCGACGAAAGTCCCGACTGGCTGTTGACGGCAGAGGAAGAATGGCGCTTCACCGCGCCGCGCATTCCGACGCGCCATACACACGGCACCGGCTGTACGCTGTCGGCGGCGCTGGCGGCGTTACGCCCGCAACGGCCGGACTGGAAAACGACGGTGCGCGATGCCAAAGACTGGTTGACTCAGGCGCTGGAACAGGCGGATCGCTTGAACGTCGGGCACGGCATCGGCCCGTTGCATCACTTTCACCAGTGGTGGTGAGCAGGGATCGGATAGCAAATCGGACATCGAGAGCTTTCCGCCAATCAAGGCTATTTCTTCTCTTTATGTGATCGAAAGGATGAATTTCTGGATTCCCGTCCTCGCAGGGGGATACGAGGACGGGTCCAGATGGCAAAACCAAAAATTTGCCAGCATTTGGTTTTGCCAACCCCGTGAAGGGATCACGGGGATTTTTTGTTAGCTTTGGATCACTTTAGTTTTTTTATCTTTTTAAAACATTTTGACACAAAAATCAAGCCAAAATGAAACCAAATAGAGGGGGCGGCCGACTTTGTAAAATTTATGTAATTACTTCAAAGAGATAATACATTTTGATTGTTGCAGAAAAAGAACACGGCAAATAAGGGCAGCATTTTTTGAAGCCAAAACAGACACACTATGTCTGTTTTTTTTCAATCTGGTATGCCACAACGAGAATTTGCTTGAGGTCATTTTAGGGAAGCACTCACGCGCAAACGCAGAGACAGAGGCTGTTGTGAAACGATCTGACGCATAAAAATCACGGTTCTATTTTGGTATGTTTTCTAATTTATAGAAACACTACATAAGCCGTTTTCCTCTATGAAAAAGTTGCGCAATTTTTTGGCGTTTGGTATTGTCTGGCTGATATTTTTAATTTTTGCTTGTACAATAAACAACTCATTCAATACATTTTTTAATAACCCGTTCTGACGTTTTTTTAACCTTAGGGAGTGATATAGCCAGCATGTCGCCTATCAAAAAAAACACAGCCGCCTCGGTTTTCGGACAACTACGGCTGGATGATCACATTTCCGAACCCTACTATTTGCAGTTGCAAAAGCAGATAGAAGGAATGGTGCGTTCGGGTACTTTGTCCGCCGGCAGCAGTATGCCTTCCGAGCGTGACTTGGCCGATGCATTGGGCGTCAGCCGCGCTACAGTCAAACGTTGCTACGATGAATTACGACGTTCGCGCTTGTTGCTCAGCAAGGAGCGGCGCGGCGGCACGGTGGTTCAAAGCGTGCCGCGCGTTTTGCCGGTGCTGCACGATCTCAAGGGCTTCACCGAAGAGATGCGCGAACTGGGGCGCACGCCTTCCACCCGTTTGATCGAGCGCAAAGTGGTCAGCGACCGCATTGTGGCGTCGATCTTCAATCGCTTCTCAGAGACCGAGTTTCTGCGGGTGGTGCGGTTGCGTTTGGCCGACGGCATTCCGATGTCGCGCGAGGTTGCCTGGTACGATCTGGATCAAGCGCCGAAATTGGCAAGCTGGTCGGGCGAAAGCTCTTCCTACCATTTTCTGCGTGAGCATTGCAACTTGCGGTTGACGTGGGCGCAACAGTCCATCGAAGCGGTGACCAGTTCCAAAGAAGAAACCGAAGCCTTCGGGTTCGCGTCGCCCATTCCCTGCTTGTTGCTCAAGCGTTCGAGTTATTCTGCCGATAACAAACAGGTGGAGTACGTCGAGGGGACCTTCAGGGGCGACGCTTACCGTTATCGGATCAAGCTCGGTATTTGACGCACTCGAAATGAGCCGTCGCTTCGGCGGCGGCTCGCGTTTGCCCTTCGGTTTGCCCTTCGACAAGCTCAGGGCGAACGGAACAAACCTATTCCTGTTCCAGCGCGAAATGGGCGCTGTCGTCATCGGCCAGCAGCTTGGTCAGGAACGGCAGGTATTGTTGCAGCAGGGAGTCCAACTGCCACGGCGGATTGATGATGAACAGCCCGCTGCCGTGCATGCCGAAACCGTCGGCGGCAGGGCGGCGGGTGTTGAGCGTCACGTCGAGCCACTTGATCGGCAGCGCCCGCAACTTTCGGCGTAGCTCGTCGATGTCTCGCCGCTGTAAGCAGGGATACCAGATGGCGAAAACGCCGGTGGCGAAGCGCTTCAAGCCCTCCCGCACGGCGGCGACGATTTGGCGGCAATCGTCCCGATTCTCGTAAGAAGGGTCGATCAGAATAAGCCCGCGCCGCGACGGCGGCGGCAGCACGGCTCTGAGACCGACAAAACCATCCGTTTTTTGTACCTGCGCTTGACGTTTCATCGGTCGGCAATGTTCGGTCAACAACTGAAAGTCGGTCGGGTGCAACTCGAAAAGGCGCAGCCTGTCGCTTGTTCGCATGACTCGTTGCGCAATCAGCGGCGAACCGGGGTAGAAACGCAGCGCGCCATCCGGATTGAAAGCGCGGATCATGTCGCGGTAATCGGCCAGCGGCGCGGGCAGGTCATCGCGCTCCCAGAGGCGGGCGATGCCGTTGAGAAATTCGCCGTTTTTAGTGGCATAACCCTCGGTCAGCGAGTAAAGACCGGCGCCGGCGTGGGTGTCGATGTAGGCATAGGGCGTTTCTTTCTGGTTGAAATGGCGCAGCAGGGCGATCAAAACACTGTGCTTGAGCACATCAGCATTGTTTCCAGCATGGAAGGCGTGGCGATAACTGAGCATGGACTTGAGTTTGGGTTGGTTCCGCAGATGGCAATGATAACGTCGGCGGGCGGATAATGGTCGGGTAGAAAGTCCTACTGAAATACTATGGTAAAATAAGCAATGGGGGTCTCGGGGTGATGATTCTTCTTGCCAAGAACGCGAACGAAGACGAGAATGTAAACGCACTATGAATGAACTCTTCAAAAAGATGATAGAGAATCACTTGTCGCCTTTGGTGCTCAAAGGTCGTCAGTTGTTGCCGATCGTTCAAGGCGGCATGGGTGTAGGCGTCTCGGCGCATCGGTTGGCGGGAACGGTTGCCAGCTTGGGCGCGATGGGAACGATTGCCAGTATCGATCTGCGGCGTTGCCACCAAGATTTGATGGAAGTCAGTCAGCACGCCGACAAGAAAACGGTGGACGAAGCCAACCTGACCGCGCTCGATCGTGAGATCAAGGCGGCGCAGAAAATCGCGCAAGGGGCAGGAATGATTGCGGTTAACGTGATGAAAGCGGTGTCCGAATACGCGAATTACGTTCGCCAATCCTGCCGCAGCGGCGCCGACGCGATTGTGATGGGCGCGGGCTTGCCGCTCGATCTGCCCGACCTCGTTGACGAAAAACCGAATATCGGCCTGATTCCGATTTTGTCGGACGCGCGCGGGATTCAACTGGTGATCAAAAAATGGATGCGCAAGGGACGCTTGCCCGATGCGGTGGTGATCGAACATCCGCGTTATGCCGCCGGCCATCTGGGCGCGGCCAAAGTGGAAGACCTCAACGACCCGCGCTTTGATTTTGAACAAGTGTTGCCGGCGACGCATGAATTTTTCCGCAACGAAGGCATCGGCGAAAAAGACATACCGCTGATCGTGGCCGGCGGGATCAACTCGCACAATCGGGTGCGGCAACTGGTGGATATGGGCGCTTCCGGCGTGCAGTTGGGAACGGCGTTTGCCGTGACGCAAGAAGGCGACGCGGCGGAATCGTTCAAGCAAGTGTTGCTCAACGCCAAGCCTGAAGAGGTGGTGGAGTTCATCAGCGTGGCCGGGCTGCCGGCGCGGGCGGTGCGCACCCCGTGGCTCGAAAATTACCTCAAATTCCTGCCAAAACTGACGGCGGCGGCGCACAAAAAACCGCGCTGTTCAGTGAAGTTTGATTGTCTGTCGCAATGCGGGTTGCGCGACGGCATCGCCAAGATCGGTCAGTTTTGCATCGACATTCAGTTGGCGGCGGCGTTGCGCGGCGACCAGATGAAAGGATTGTTCTTCCGTGGCGCGTCGTCGTTGCCGTTTGGCTCGGAGATGCGGCCGGTGAAAGACCTGATCGAATACCTGTTGACGGGCATCAAGCCCGAAGCGGCGAAACCGACGGCGTAAAGGCAATGGCTTGAGATTCATCCAAAAAAACCAGAGTGATGCTCTGGTTTTTTTATGGCAGTTTTGTTCCAGAGTTTTACTCTGATTTTTCTTCTTTCGCTTTTTGCAAAGGGGTGCTGAGTTCTTTGGGGGCGTCGGCAATATACATGGTGCGGCGTGCTTTCTTACGAACTGCACGGCGTCGTGGTGTATGTGACGGTAACGCGACCGGTGGCAGCCAGAACGACAGTCGTGGCGTTTTGCCCCGGCGCGCAAACCGTGATAGTTCCCGCTTGCAGCGCGCCGCTCAATAGTCGCGATTTGCCGGAACTGACGAATGAGGAATAGCTCTTGATGTGCTGGTTGCCGGTTGCCGTAATTCGATGCGAAGTGTCGCCCGATTCATAGTAGATGATCTCGTCGCCTGCTTCGAGCGTGCGGCTGCTGCCGATGTCGGAAAAGATGATCCACCCTTGTGCCCAGTCGCCGCTTTGGGTACAAGTTTGTTGATCGGAAGAAATGCAGATGGTGACGCGGCTATTGCGCTTGATCGACTCGGTGCGGGCGCGAGAGATCGAGTGGGCGATGGCATTGGCCAGATTGTGCTGGTGGCTTTTGGTCAGCCAGTTGTTCATCGCCGGAACCGCCATCGTTAGCGCGCCCGCCACCAGCGCCAAGATGATCACGGCCTCGACCAGAGTGAAACCGCGAGAACGACCACTCAACATCATCTTCCTCTTCTGTGAAATTTCTCGAAAGCGCAAAGGCGAAAGCCTTTGTCATGACGCGAAGGAAGATAACCAAGAGGGCGAGATATGTCAATAGTGTTGACGACAGGGCTTAGCCCACAACAACGGGTTGTGGTTTTTCAGGGTTGTTGAACCGTTTCTTGGGGGCGGCTCTACACTTCCCGCCCACTTAAGAGTGCGTAGATCCACGTTCAGTGTGTATAATATCTGGTTTTCTGAAACGGGAAGGTTGATGGCTGCTGCCAAATACATCGTCGGAAACTGGAAGCTGCACGGCAGTGTGCAGGAAAACGCCGCGCGCCTTGCCGCGCTGAAGGCGGGTTGCCGATCCGATGTTGCTTTGGCGGTGTGCGTGCCGTTCCCGTATCTGGCGCAAGCGCAACAAGCGTTGCAGGGCAGCGCCATCGCTTGGGGCGCGCAGAACGTCAGCGAACACGCCAAAGGCGCGTTTACCGGCGAAGTGTCGGCGGCGATGCTGACCGACTTCGGATGCAGTTGCGTTATCGTCGGGCACTCCGAACGGCGCAGCCTTTACGGCGAAGACGATGCCACCGTTGCTCGCAAAGTGCAGGCGGCGGCAGCGGCGGGAATCACGCCCATCGTTTGCGTCGGCGAAACACTGTCCGAGCGCGAACGCGGGGAGACGGCGCAAGTGGTGACGCGGCAGTTGGCGGCGGTACTGGTTCACGTCTCAACGGAAACGAAGCGTCATATGGTCGTTGCTTACGAGCCGGTCTGGGCGATCGGCACCGGCTTGGCCGCGAGCGAAGAAGACGTGCGCGAGGTTCACGCCTTGCTGCGCGAACAACTGGAACGGGCGGGCGCGGCGAATGCCCGCTTGCTGTACGGCGGAAGCGTCAAAGCGAGCAACGCCAAGACGTTGTTGAACATTGCCAACGTTGACGGCGCGCTGGTAGGTGGCGCATCGCTCAACGCTGAAGAATTTTTAGAGATTGCTCAGGCCGCACGGGCTTGAATGGAGTGAAAGATGGGATATCTGGAAAACGTTTTGTGGGTTGTACACATTATAGTCGCCATAGCGATTTGCGGTTTTGTGCTGATGCAGCACGGCAAGGGCGCCGACATGGGCGCGGCGTTCGGCGGCGGCGCTTCCGGCAGCATTTTCGGTTCGGCAGGCTCGGCCAACTTTCTGTCGCGGACAACGGCGGCGCTGGCGACAGTCTTCTTCGTCACGAGCCTCGGCCTGACTTACTACAGCGCGCAACATTCCGGCGGAACCATCGGCGGCAGCATCATGGATCGTGTCGCGCCGACTACCCAACCGGCAGAGCAATCGGCTACGCCGCCGGCGGAAACCAAACCGGCACAACCTGCTGACGTTCCGGTTGCACCCGCTACCGGAGCAACTACCAGCAGCGCCATTCCTGCTGCTGGAACCACTAGCGCAGCGCCCGCCGCTAACGATGTTCCCGCTACGCCGGCAACATCACCGACAACATCGTCGCCGCAGGAAAAAACTAAAGGAAAGACAGCGCCGAAGTCGTAAAAAAACGCTACAATCGCGCTCTTGAAAACGAACAACGCCGACGTGGTGAAATTGGTAGACACGCTGTCTTGAGGGGGCAGTGGCGAAAGCCGTGTGAGTTCGAGTCTCATCGTCGGTACCATCATATAATGATCTGATCGTGTCAATGAAAAGCCCTTGCGTCTTTTCGCTTGACTCGCTATAATTCACAACCTTTGCGAACGGGGATGGCCAACCTTCCTGAGTTGTCGCAAAAGTCCAGGTCCCCATCGTCTAGAGGCCTAGGACATCGCCCTTTCACGGCGGTAACGGGGGTTCGACTCCCCCTGGGGACGCCAATCTTCTGGCTTATCATCAGTTCTCACGCGGCACTGCACTACCAGCCTCCAGCGTCCCGAATTGCCGGGAACAATCATTGCAACTCAACAGCTAGCCAACATTTATCTGGCGCGTGCGCGGCTGAAGGCACATCGGAGTAAAATTATTGCCGAGCGCGAGGCGTTGCGGGTGCTGCCGCTGACGGCGGCTAACGAAGAAAGCGCGTGGAGCAAGCAGACCGAGCAGTTCATCCGGTTTCAGGGGGCAGTACCTTGACCGCGACACAGGGCTGTACTACAACACGTTCAGGTACTATGACCCGGATATTGGGGGGGTATCGCCTGATCCGATTGGACTGGCGGGGGGGGGCAATCTTGGCAGTTACGCTCCCAATCCTATTGCTTGGATTGATCCGTGGGGGTGGGCTATTGTTGACGCAACGTTTGAAATGAATGGGCAAGTTTTTACAGGCACAAATCCTACTGATCGATCTTCTAGGGTATCAGGTGAAACCACACCTGGATTAAGGGGTTCTAATACCAATACCGCAGATATGCACGCAGAAATTGAAGCAATGACAAAGGCTCAAAATGCTGGATTGAGTGGTGGACGTGGCATTCTTACAATTGAGGGACAATCAGCCTGTCCGTACTGTAAAGGCGATATCAAAACAATGGGACGCGCGCTTAATCTCGATGAACTTGTTGTAAACAACAACGGAAAATCAATTACTTTTAACCGGGAAGAATTAAATACCATCAAAAAAGGTGGGAAGGGGTGGTCGGGATGCAAGTAACTTTTGAGGCTAAAATTTCTGAGGTCATCATTGATGATGACGAAGGACTGATCTCGCTGTTTACAAAATGGTCTGATATTGGTGGTTATTTGTCAATTTCCCGTGATGATGATGACCAACGCTTGTATTGTGAATATTGCGATCAATCTAATGGCTTCTATTCGGAAACGATTGACATATTGATCTATGGAAATATTGTGAAATTTAAGTTGGGTAATACAGAATCCTTTTCAAAAACAGAATTAATTCAAGAAGTTAATATAATTTTCAAAAAAAATATTGATGAAGTCATTTCGTGTATTGATGAACTAAAATCTGTGTGATATGGATGGTAGTGGAACCAAACCTACGAAACTCGACAACCAACCCATGAACCGAACCCTATAATCAATACTTGGCGATCGCGCTAAGTACTGAAGAACCGTTCTTTCACAACCCGCCCAGCCGATGTAGCTGGCCCACCCGCGGGCCTTCGTCCGGCTTCAAGAGTACGCCGCGAGCATGGTTCGCGGCGCGCGCGGCAGTCCCTTGCCGTCACCAGTCCGCCAGGCGCGGTACACGGGCAAACTGAGGTGAGGTGAAGGCGGCCAAGAGCAGCAACGGCCACGCCGGAGCGGAATCCCGACAAACCCCAGCGCCTGCACAGAGCGGACGCTGCGGTTTGACGCGAAACTATCAAAACAAGAGCTGGTCGCGCTTGCGAATCTGCGTCACGATCAATGAGTAAGTCGTTCGCCCTGAGCTTGTCGAAGGGTAAACGGTGTAACTGCGGGCTTCGACCCTTCGGTTTTGCTCTAGGTCAGCCCGAATGATTGAAGGTTTCCTCAATCAACTTTTCCCGAAAACTTCGTTGAGTTGCTGGGTGACGCGGATAAAGGTGGTGCGTTTGGAAAGTTCGCGCAACCGGCGAGCGCCGACGTAGGTACAGGCCGAGCGCACGCCGCCGAGGATTTCCTGTGCGGTGTTTTCGACGGCGCCACGGTAGGGGATCAAAACTTCTTTGCCTTCGGCGGCGCGATAGGTAGCAACGCCTCCGGCGTATTTGTCCATCGCGGTTTTGCTGCTCATGCCGTAGAAGCATACGAATTTTTGTTCGTCGCGGACGATGATTTCACCACCGCATTCGTCGTGTCCGGCGAACATGCCTCCCATCATCACGAAGTCGGCGCCGCCGCCAAACGCTTTAGCGATGTCGCCGACGGTGGTGCAGCCGCCGTCGGCGCAGATGTGCCCTTCGAGGCCGTGCGCGGCGTCGGCGCATTCGATGATGGCGGACAGTTGCGGATAACCAACGCCGGTCATTTTTCGGGTCGTGCACACCGAGCCCGGCCCGATGCCGACTTTGACGATGTCGGCGCCGGCCAGAATGAGTTCTTCGGTCATTTCGCCGGTGACGACGTTACCGGCCATCAGCACAATGTCCGGATAGGCGCTGCGAATTTTCTGCACGAAGCTGACGAATTTTTCGGTGTAACCGTTGGCGGCATCGACACACACATGGCGTATCGCCGACATCGTTCCCAACTGTTGCATGACTTGGTGAAATTTTTCTTCGTCTCGTTCGCTGATTCCCAGTGAGTAGAAAACGACATTACTCGTCGGCAGGGCGCGGAAGAATTCGACGTATTGCGAAATTTCGTAGTGTTTGTGGAGCGCCGTGACCATCTGGTGTTGGGACAGCGCTTTTGCCATTTCAAAAGTGCCGACGGTGTCCATGTTGGCGGCGATAACCGGAATGCCGTGGTAGGGACGCTTGTTGTGGCGAAAGGAAAATTCTCGCGAGATGTCAACTTCTGAGCGGGTGTTGAGGGTCGAGCGTTTGGGACGGATCAGAACGTCTTTGAAGTCGAGTTTGATTTCAGTTTCGATGCGCATAATGATTTTGAAGGATCAAGGTTGAAAGTGAACGTCGGCAACGACGATTTCGGCGTAAGCCGGGAGTCGCAACGGCGGCCCCCAAGTACCATAACCGCAAGAGACGATGAGAGTATAAGTCCCTTGCGTCAACATTCCCCATGTTTTTTTGTAGAAAAGTTTGACGACGAGGTTGAGCGGGAAAAACTGGCCGTTGTGGGTGTGGCCGGAGAATTGTAAATCCACTTTTTGCGCGATGGCTTCGTCGATTTCACGCGGCTGGTGGTCGAGCAGAATCCACGGCGTGGCCGGATCGGCGCGCGTTGCCAGCGCCGCCAGCGTGGCGCGTCCGTGCAAAGCGCTCGAAGGCGATGCACGAATGCCGCGCGCCCAATCGTCGCGCCCGATCAGGGTGATCCCCGGTTGGTCGAGGTAAAGAACGTCGTCGCGCAGAACGCGCATGTTGGAACGGGTGAAGGCATCGACATCGTGCTGCGGCGATTCGCCGAAATATTCGTGGTTGCCAAGAATCGCGTAAACTCCGTATCGGCTTTTGAGTCCGCTGAGAAGACGCGGCATGTCTTGATCGAGGTAAGGCTTGACCGAGCTGTCGATGATGTCGCCGGTGATAACGATCATGTCCGGTTGCAAGCGGTTGACGCGCTCCACCATTTCCTGCATCAGCGCCACGGAACTGTAGCGGCTGATGTGTAGATCGGAAAGTTGGACGATGCGAAGTTGTTTCTCACCATTTTTCAGCGGCTTGTGAACGGTCAGCGCGTAATACGTCTCGCGCGGCGTGTAAGCGTTGTAAAGTCCCCAACCGACTTGCGCGACGACGAGCGCCAAGACGAAAAATCCCAAGTAGTGCGGATGCTGGCGAACGAGCGAGCACAGGCTTTGCAGAAAGGGCAGGCGACGAGCGATCAGCGCCAGCACATCGACGATCAGGGTCGTGGCAAAAGCCATCGCCAGCGCGCCGAACACGATGGCGGTCGCGAAAAACAACCACGACGGCAGTTCAACGCCGAGTCGGCGGGCGGGAAAATAAATCAGCGGAAAACTGGCGACGATCAAAAAGACAATCGGCCAGAAAATGTACCAAGCCATGAGCCACGACGGCAGAATGCCTCCGAACGCCCAGCGGCAACGCCAACCCAGATAAGTCCCCAGAACGGCCTGGAGAGTGAGCATGATGATGAGGAAAAAATAATTCATGAGCGAAGCTTATCGCAATCGGATGGAACGGTATGTAATTTAATGCAAAATCCGCTTTCGGGAACTCATACGAAACGGGAGCCTCTTATAATGATGAGACTTGTGGATGGTAACATCGGTTGCCTTTTCAGGTCGAGCTAACAGCAGGAGGTTTCGCATGTATTCCAAGATGCAGAAGGTAACGAGACGCTTTGGCATTCTCGCGTTGGCGGCGGTGCTGGCGTTGGTGGCGGGATGGAGTTTGGCGGCGACGCAGACGAAGCCGGACGCCGTTGATACCGAGTTAATCAAGAAGGCCACGACGGACGTTGCCACTCAAACACATTTGGCGGGGATTCACGTCAACAAGTTGAAACTGAATTGTCAGGCGTGCCACCGCGACAACCCGATTCCCGACGACACCGCGAGTAAAGTCAACGCCAGTTGTGTGATGTGCCACGGCGGCTACGACAAGATGGCGGAGGTCAGCAAGAAGAAAAGCAAGAACCCGGACATCAATGTTCATGCCTCGCATCTCGGCCCGGAAATCGGTTGCACGACGTGCCATCAGGGGCATCAGGAATCGAAGGCTTACTGTTTGTATTGCCACACCAGTTTTGATCTGCCGATTCCCGGCGGCGCCGACACAAAAGCCGATAAAGCCGCTTCCAAGAAATAAGTGGAGGAGAAAAAATCATGGATCGACGTGACGTATTGAAAATGGGCGCAGTGGCAACGCTGCTGGCAAAGAGTCCGCTGACTTTGGCAAAACATCAGGACGACAGCGCCGATGTGGTGGTGGTCGGTTCGGGCGGCGCCGGATTGGTGGCCGCGCTCACCGCGTTCGACTTGGGCGCGAAAGTGATCGTGCTGGAAAAAATGCCGATCACCGGCGGCAACACGCAATTATCGGCGGGCGGCATGAACGCGGCGGAAACGGTGATACAAAAGAAAAAAGGTGTCGAAGACAACTGGAAAATCATGTTCGACGACACGATGAAAGGCGGCCAGAACAAGAACAACCCGCAACTGGTTGAAATTCTCGCCAAGAACTCGTCCGCTTCCATCGACTTTCTGTTGTCGGTTGGCGCCGATATGACCGATTTGGGTCGGATGGCGGGCGCCAGCGTCAACCGCACCCATCGCCCCGTCGGCGGCGAAGCCGTCGGCCACAATCTGGTGCATACGCTGCGGCAGAACGCGATCAAGCGCAACATCGATGTGCGCACCGGTTCCAAAGCGCTGAAAATTCTGAGCGACAAGCAAGGCAAAGTGGTCGGCATCGAAGTCGAAGATCGCAACGGTCGCAAATACAAAATTCAAGCGCCGACTATCGTGTTGGCGAGCGGCGGCTTTTCCGCCAACCATGAGCGCGTCGTCAAGTACCGCCCCGAATACGCCGGATTTTCCAGCACCAATCAACCGGGCGCGACCGGCGACGGCCTTGATCTGGCTGTGGCGGTGGGCGCCAAGCTGATTGATATGGAGCAAATCCAGATTCATCCGACGCAAGCGGCGGGCAGCAAAATTCTGATCACCGAAGCGGTGCGCGGCAACGGCGCGATTCTGGTCAACCGCGAAGGCAAGCGTTTTGTCAACGAATTGACGACGCGCGACAAAGCCTCGGCGGCGGTGCTGCAACAAACCGGCAAGAGCGCCTTCCTGATTCTCGATCAGGAAATTCGCAAGAGCCTGAAACAAATCGAAGGTTACTACCATCTCGAACTGGTCAAGGAAGGCGAAACGCCGCAAGCATTGGCGAAAGCGTGCGGAATCACCGACGGCGACGCGCTGGCGGCGACGATCAAGAAATACAACGAATATCAGGCGGCGAAAAAAGACGAAGCCTTCGAGCGCGCCGACATGCCGCGTCCGATTCAAGCGGCCAAGTTCATCGCGATTGAAATTCGGCCGGGGATTCACTACACGATGGGCGGCGTCAAAATCGACACCAAAACGCGGGCGCTGCGCGCGAAAGACGAGCAACCGATTCCGGGTTTGTACGGCGCCGGAGAAGTCACCGGCGGCGTTCACGGCGCCAATCGGCTGGGCGGCAACTCGATCTCGGAAACCATCACCTTTGGCCGCATCGCCGGCGCCGAAGCCGCCGCTTACGCCAAAGCGGCCAAAACAGCCAAAGCCTGACGATGGTAAAACCGTTTACCAAAGAGGGCTGCGTGGTAAGCGCAGCCTTTTTTGGGTAAGTTTCATTTACTCTGAGATTGTCGAAGGACATTTGTCGAAAAACAAACGACGGGCGGCAAAATGCCGCCCCTACGTCGACAAAACACTGTTCAGGCTGAGCTTGTCGAAGCTTTGCAGCGATGTTCCGTTCACCGGCTCGCTCAGGACGAACGGAATCAATCAGCCTCGTTGTCGCGTTGCGTTCGCCGGAACCTTTTCCCTTTCTTCTCGCAGGAAAGAGATAAGAGGTGCTGTACACCGTCGATTGAATGGATACAATAGACTCTTTACAGGAGTCTTCCATGACCGCGCCGACGCTACTTTCTTTCGTTGAAGTCGAAACCCATCCGCAGCCGGACGCGGCAGTGATCTGGATGCATGGTCTCGGCGATAACGGCAACGGCTGGGCGTCGGAGGTAGGCGCGTTGGAATTGCCGCCGTCGGTGCGTTTTCGCTTTCTGTTTCCGAATGCGCCGATGATGCCGATCACGATCAATCAGGGTTACCGGATGCGCGCCTGGTACGATGTCGTCGGCGACAATTTGAGCGAGCGTTCCGATCTCGACGGGATGCGTGTTTCGCAGGCGCACATTGAGGCGTTGCTGAATCACGAGGTCGAGCGCGGGGTGCCGCCGTCGCGAATCGTTCTGGCGGGCTTTTCGCAAGGCGGCGCGGTGGCGCTGCATGTGGGGCTACGGCATCGGAAACGACTGGCGGGGATTGTGGCGTTGTCAACGTATCTGCTCAGTCCCGAAACGCTGCGAGCAGAAGTCAGCGTCGCCAATCTTCAAACGCCGATTTTCATGGCGCACGGTACGATGGACCCGGTGGTGTTGCCGCAATGGGGCGAGATGTCGCGTGACGCTTTGCTGGCGCATCACTACAAGGTCGAATGGCACATGTATTCGATGCCGCATTCGGCCACCGAGCAGGAATTGCGCGATGTCGGCGCGTTTTTGGCGCGCGTGTTGCCGGTGCAGGAATAGAATCATGTCTCTTGTCGCGGCGTTGCGCACACAGGATGTTCGTTTGACCGGAACGATCAGTCTGGCGCACGGCGTTTCTCATTTTCTGCAACTGGCGATTCCGCCGCTGTTCCCGTTGTTGTACAAGGATTTCGATGTGTCGTGGACGGCGCTGGGTTTCATGACGACTCTGTTTTTCATTGCCAGCAGCACTTCACAATTTTTGGTCGGCTTCGCGGTTGATCGTATCGGCGCGCGGCCGGTATTGATCGCCGGTCTTTTCCTGCTCGCCGGCGGAACGCTGGCTTGCGCGATGGCGCCGAATCTCATCGTGCTTTATGTGCTGGCGGTGCTGATGGGCGTCGGCAATGGCACGTTTCATCCGTGCGATTTCGCGGTGTTGAACGCCAACATCAAAGAACATCATCTCGGTTACGCTTACGCGGTTCACGGCGCCGTCGGTACGGTGGGTTTCGCGCTGGCGCCGGTCACGAGTCTGGCGCTGGCGGTGCATTTCAGTTGGCAGTTCTCTTTGATGGTGATGGGAGGTATCGGCTTGCTGGTGTTGGCGCTGGTGATTTCGCAACAACAGTTGTTGAACTCGGAGAGGGCGCACAAAATCGTTTCCGAAAAAGGCGCGGCGAAACCGGCGGCGAGTTGGTGGCAGATGGTCACCGTGATGTGCTTCTTGTTTTTCGTATTGCAAACCTTCGCCGGTAACGGCATTTCCTTTTCGACGCCGTCGATCCTCAATGAGAGTTTTTCGCTGACGCTGAAACTGGCGGCGATAGCGGTGGCCACGTATTCGTCGGCGGGCGTTGTCGGCGTGCTGGTCGGCGGCGTGATCGCCACCCATACATCGCATCACACGCGGGTGGCGGCAGGCGGGCTGATAGTGGCGGCGCTACTGGCGTCCTCCATTTTTTTCATCACCTCCTCGCCGTGGTTGTTGTTGACGTGTTTTGCCTTGATCGGATTTTCCATCGGCGCCATCGGGCCGTCGCGTGACATGCTCGTGCGCAGCGTTGCGCCCAGAGGCGCGGCGGGGCGCGTTTATGGTTTCGTCTATTCGGGCATGGACATCGGCGCAGCGCTGGCGCCGCTGTTGTTCGGCAAGTTGCTCGACCATCAGGCGGGGCAGAGCGCTTACATGGTCATTGCCTTTGTATTGATGTTGACGGTTTTGACGGTGATTCGCGTGCGCCGACCGACAACGCTATAGGATGAATTTTGTGAGGAAGGAGCTTCATCATGATTGACCTTTATTACTGGCCGACACCGAACGGTCACAAGATGACCATTTTCATGGAAGAAGCGGGATTGACGTATCGCGTCAAGCCGGTCAACATCGGCAAAGGCGAGCAATTCGATCCGGCGTTTCTCAAAATCGCGCCGAACAACCGGATGCCGGCCATCGTCGATCACGCGCCTGCCGACGGCGGCGCGCCCGTCGCGTTGTTTGAATCGGGCGCGATTCTGCTGTATCTGGCGGACAAAACCAAACGTTTCATCCCGCAGGATTTGCGCGGGCGTAACGCTTGCATCCAATGGCTTTTCTGGCAAATGGCCGGGCTGGGGCCGATGCTCGGACAGAACCACCATTTCCGTCACTACGCGCCGGAGCAAGTACCCTACGGCATTGAGCGCTACACCAAAGAAACGACGCGGCTTTACGGTGTGCTCGATAAGCAACTGCAAGACCGCAATTACATTGTCGGCGAGTACACGATTGCGGACATGGCGTGTTATCCGTGGATTCTTCCCGACAAGCAGGGACAAAACCTCGACGAATTCCCGAACCTCGCAAAATGGAAAGCGCGGATGGCCGCGCGCGAAGCGGTGGTGCGGGCGTATCGGGTGGCGGAGACGGTGGCGTAGGTTGGTGATGAGTGTAGCGAACCCCAACACATAACCCCTCGCCCTGTTTCTGCGCCGTTCTGCGATACTCGGCGGCTTCAAGGGGGGAGCTGTAGCGTCAAGCCGCTCTAATCTCGCTCGATCAGCGTCACCGGCGTTGTTTCTGTGAAAGTGTCCAGCACATTGCCGAAATCGTCTTCGTCGAGTTCCGGCAACGGCTCGCGGGCATCTTCCGGTCGCGTGGCGGCGTCGGGGTGTCGCGGTCTCAGTTGATCGAAGTCGAACCATTGCCGATCCATCAGGTGCGAAGGCACGAGATGTCCCATCGCGCCAAAAATGGAATCGAGACGCCCCGGAAATTTTTTCTCCCACTCGCGCAACATCAGCGAAACCTGTTTTCGTTGCAAATGTTGTTGTGAGCCGCACAGGTTGCAGGGAATGATCGGAAACTGCCTCAAGTCGGCGTAGCGAATCAAATCGCGTTCGCGCACATACGCCAGCGGCCGGATCACGACGTGTTGGTTGTCGTCCGAGCGCAGCTTGGGGGGCATGGTTTTGACGCGGGCGGCAAAAAAGAGATTGAGAAAAAACGTTGCCAGCAAATCGTCGCGGTGATGGCCGAGCGCAATTTTGGTGGCGCCCAATTCGTTGGCAACGCGGTAGAGCACACCACGACGCAGCCGCGAGCACAGCGAGCACATCGTGCCGCCTTCGGGAATCACCCGCTTGACGATGCTGTAAGTGTCTTGCTCGACGATGCGGTAAGGCACACCGAGTTCGGCGAGGTAACGCGGCAGAACATCGGGCGGGAAACCCGGCTGCTTCTGATCGAGGTTGACGGCGATCACTTCAAACGCTACCGGCGCACGCGCTTTCAGCGACAGCAGAATGTCGAGTAGCGCGTGGCTGTCCTTGCCGCCGGACAGGCAAACCATCACCCGATCTCCGGCTTCGATCATCGAGAAATCGGCAATCGCCTGGCCGACCAGACGGCGCAGTCGTTTCTTGAGTTTGTTGGCCTCGAATTCAACGCGGCGCGGGTCGCGCGTTTTGGCGGGGGTAGGGCTGGGAGAAAGTTCGTTCATGGGGGCGGATTGTAGTCGATTGCCCGCGCTATGACACAAAGGAAGGACGCACGCCAATCGCACGGCAGCCGCATTTTGTCGTAATATGGTAACGTCAATCTTGCTTCGGAGGATTTATGCGTACCTTACTGGTAGCTAATGCCAAAGGCGGCAGCGGAAAAACGACACTGGCAACTCAGGCGGCGGGCTGGTTTGCCGGTCGTCGTCATCGGGTGGCGTTGCAGGACGAAGACCCGCAGCGCTCGGCCTCCAGTTGGCTGGCGCGACGCCCGCCGCTGTTTCCGAAAATCGAAGCGCTCAAGCCCGGCACGGGGCGCAAGGAAGCGCGCGAGCAGGGCTTTGCCTGGCGGGTGATCGACACCCCCGCCGGATTGCACGGCGAGCGTCTGCGCGATTTTGTTCGACAGGCGGATCACTTGCTGGTGCCGCTGTCGCCGTCGGCCTTCGACATGGAAGCGACGCAAGCGTTTCTCGACGCCGTGAATGAATACAAGGCGGTGCGCGAACAAAAACTCGCCGTCGCGCTGGTGGCGATGCGGGTGGACGCGCGAACCCGCAGCGCGCAAGAACTCGACGAGTTTCTTTACGGTTTCGAGTTTCCGCTGATTGCGCATCTGCGCGAAACGCAAGTGTACGTGTATTGCGCGCGCGACGGCTTGACGCTGTTTGACCTGCCGCCGTCGAGAGGAAAACAGGATTGGGAGCAGTGGGCGCCGATTACGAAATGGCTCAAACAAGGTCATGAAAAATGAAAGGCGCCTTATGAAAAACTTTGTAATGAGTCGTTAATACGCCCTTCACTCTTCGACAGGCTCAGAACGAACGGAATATCAAAGGACGAGCGGAGTATCCAGAACGAAGGGAGCATAAAAGGTGAACAAAGTATCAAAGATGTACATTTCATCACATGAACCGATGGAAAACCCTGCTCTTCAGGGAAAAGACTTACGCCTCGTTACACATAAATCAATCGATTGATTGACCTCCTCGCGGTTTCCCATTATTTTGCTCGGATGTCTTTAAGCGCCCAGCTGCAGCAGAGCACCCACTATCATGATCATGCGTCTTTCTCCGAAAAAGCGCAGGATGATACGCGCCAGCGTTTGATTCAAGCGGCGGTTTCGGTGTTCGGTTCGCAGGGCTTCGAAGGCGCCAGCACGCGACGCATTGCGGCGCTGGCCGGAACGAACATTTCGTCGATTGCTTATCACTTCGGCGGCAAGGAAAATCTTTATCTGGCCGCCGCCGATTACATCGCGCAGGAGTTCGGCAAGAAAGTGGCTAAGGTCGAGGTGTTTCTGGCTGAGGAACTCGGGGGCATCAAGAGCGGGAGTTTGTCGCCGCAGGAAGCCGTTGCTTTGTTGCAGCGCTTGTGTAGCGAGTGGTTGGACGGGATGCTGGTCAAGAAAAAACAAGGGCACGAATGGGCGTGGTTCGTTGTCCGCGAGAAGGCGAATCCGACGAAGGCGTTTGATCGGCTTTACGATGCTTGCTTTGGTCGTTTTCTCGACATTCTGGCGGAACTGATCGGATGTATTCAGCAGCTTCCGGCGCAGTCGATTTCGGTCAGACTGCAAGCGGTGTTGTTGCTCGGAAAAATGCTTTCTTTTGAGCGCGAGCGCGCGACGGTAACGCGCTATCTCGGCTGGAAAACGCTCGACGAAACGGCGCGAAACATCATTCGGGACGCGATCAATGAAGAAGTTGCCTATTTGCTGGATCGGAGCGAAAATTCGCCTTTATGCCAACGCAGCGCGAAATGATCTAAAAATTCATCGTTGGACAAGACACTATTACCTGTGAGGATTTCAAACATGCAGTATCAGACGATAAGAATCGGCACCTTTGTGCTGGCGGCGTTGGCATTGGCAGGTTGCAGCAAAGACGCGCCTCAGCAAGCTGGGCCACAGGCGGTTGAAGTCGGGGTGGTGACGGTTGCTACAGGGAAGGTTGTGATGACCAGCGAACTGCCGGGGCGAACCAACCCTTATTTGGTGGCGGAAGTGCGGCCGCAAGTAGGCGGTATCATTCTGAAGCGGTTGTTCAAGGAGGGCGGCGACGTCAAACGCGACGAGGTGCTCTATCAGATCGATCCGGCGACGTATCAGGCGACGTATAACAGCGCTGCGGCGGCGCTGGCGAAAGCCGAAGCCAATCAGGCGAGCGTGCAATCGCGCGCCGAGCGTTACGGCGATCTGGTCAAGATCAACGCGGTGAGCAAGCAGGATTACGATGATGCTTACGCTGCTTCCAAGCAGGCGCTGGCGGATGTCGAAAGCGCCAAGGCGGCGGTGGAAAACGCGCGCATCAATCTCGATTACACCAAGGTAACGGCGCCGATCTCAGGGCGCATCAGCAAGTCGGATTTCACGCCGGGCGCGCTGGTGACGGCCAGTCAGGCGACGGCGTTGACCCGGATTCAACAACTTGATCCGATCTATGTTGACGTGACGCAATCGAGCGTCGAATGGTTGCGACTGAAACGGGAAATCGAAAACGGCGTGTTGAAAACCGACAGCAAGAATCAGGCGAAGGTCAAACTGAAGCTCGAAGACGGCCGGATGTATCCGCATGAAGGCAAACTCGAATTTTCCGACGTGACGGTGGATCAGACGACGGGGATGATTACACTGCGCGCGGTGTTCCCGAATTCCAAACACGATTTGCTGCCCGGCATGTATGTGCGGGCCATCTTGGAAGAAGGCGTCAACGAACAGGCCATCACTATTCCGCAAGCCGCCGTCACGCGCGACCAGAAAGGCGTGCCGCTGGTTCTCGTGGTGACGGCCGACAACAAGATCGAGCGTCGCAACATTACGGTGGATCGTGATATCGGCAACGACTGGCTGGTGACTTCGGGCATCAAAGTCGGCGAGAAACTCGTCGTCGAAGGCGCGCAACGGCTGGCCTCGCCGAATGTGACGGTCAAGCCGGTACCGGCAGGGCAGATGGGCAAGGACAATGCGGCGGCAACGCCACCGGCGGGACAATCTCAAGCTGCGCCTGCCGGAAATGCCAAAGCCGACGCTGCGAAAAAATAATCAGGAGTTTGTCGCATGTCCATTTCTCATTTTTTCATTGAGCGCCCGATTTTTGCATGGGTGATCGCCATTATCATCTCGCTGGCGGGCGGGCTGTCGATCTTCACCTTGCCGGTGGCGCAATATCCCAGTATCGCGCCGCCGACGATTCAGGTGAACACCAATTACCTCGGCGCGTCGGCGAAAACGGTGGAAGATTCCGTCACGCAGGTGATCGAGCAGCAGATGAAGGGGCTTGACCATTTGTTGTACATGTCGGCTACCAGCGATTTCTACGGCAACGCTGTCGTGCTGCTGACTTTCGACACCGGCACCAACCCCGACATTGCGCAGGTTCAGGTGCAGAACAAATTACAGGCGGCGATGCCGCTGTTGCCGGATGAAGTGCAGCGGCAAGGCGTGTATGTCAAGAAAGCGTCGCCGTCCTTCCTGATGATCGCGGGCTTTTATTCGCCCGATCACAGCATGACCGGCTACGATCTCGGCGACTATGTGGCCACCAATATCATGGACCCGATCAGCCGTATCGACGGCGTCGGCGACGTGACGCAGTTCGGCGGCGCTTACGCGATGCGTATCTGGCTCGATCCTGCTCGTATGGTCAAATACAACATCACGCCGACCGATGTCATCGGCGCGATTCAGGATCAGAACACGCAAGTGTCGGTCGGCCAACTGGGCGGCACGCCGGCGGTAGAAGGGCAACAAATCAATGCGACGGTGACGGCGCAAAGTCGTTTGCAAACTGTCGATCAGTTCGAGAAAATTCTGTTGCGGGTAGCGCAGGATGGCTCGCAAGTTCTTTTGAAGGACGTGGCGCGAATCGAAATCGGCGCACAGAACTACGACGTTTCCGCGCGCTATAACGGCAACCCGGCCACAGGGCTTGCGATCAATCTGGCCTCCGGCGCCAACGCGCTGGACACGGCAGATCGGGTCAAGGCCAAGATCGACGAATTGGCGCAGTATTTCCCGCCGGGGATCAAAGCCGTTTATCCCTATGACACGACGCCGTTCGTCAAAGCGGCAGTCAAAGAAGTGGTGAAAACGCTGTTGATCGCTATCGGACTGGTGTTCCTCGTGATGTTGCTCTTTTTGCAGAGCTTGCGAGCGACGCTGGTGCCCATGCTGGCGGTGCCGGTGGTGCTGCTCGGAACGATGGGAGCGTTGTCGGCTTTCGGCTACTCGATCAATATGTTGACGCTCTTTGCGTTGGTGCTGGCAATCGGGTTGCTGGTGGACGACGCCATCGTCGTCGTCGAAAACGTCGAGCGGATCATGACCGAGGAAGGGTTATCGCCGCACGACGCCGCCAAGAAATCGATGAACCAAATCACCGGCGCGCTGGTCGGCATCGTGATGGTGTTGTGCGCGGTGCTGGTGCCGATGGCGTTTTTCGGCGGCGCGACCGGGGTGATTTATCGGCAGTTCTCGATCACGCTGGTTTCGGCGCTGGTGATTTCGCTGACGGTGGCGATTGTGTTGACGCCGGCCTGGTGCGCGACCATCATCAAACCGATTCACGAAGGCGACAAGCACGAGAAGCGCGGCTTCTTCGGCTGGTTCAACCGCACTTTCAAGGCGTTCACCGAGCGTTACCAGCGAATCGTCGCCTACGTTCTGAAAGTGCCGTTCATCGCCATGCTTGTTTATCTTGGGATCATCGCTGCCGTCGCCTTCTCGTTTTTGCATTTGCCGAAATCCTTTTTGCCCGATGAAGATCAGGGCGTTTTGATGGTGCAGGTGCAGTTGCCCTCCGGCGTTGCCAAAGAGCGCACCATCAAGGTTCTCGAACAGGTTGAAAAATATTTTCTCGAAGAGGAGAAGGAAGCCGTACAGGCAACGATGGGCGTGGCCGGTTACAGCTTTGCCGGTAACGGACAAAACACAGGCATGCTTTTCATCCGCATGAGAGATTGGGAAGTGCGCGCCGACCCCTTCTTTACCAAAGTGAAAAACTTGTTCCTGCAAAAGCAGGGCAGGCTCTCCGTCAAGGCCATTATGGCGCGAGCGCAGCCACGGATGAATGAAATTCGCGACGGTCAGGTCTTTATCATTCTGCCGCCGGCCATCACCGAATTGGGACGCGCCTCGGGTTTCGATATGTATTTGCAAGACCGCGCCGGCCTGGGTCACGACAAGCTGATGCAGGCGCGCGATCAGTTGCTGGGCACAGTTTATCAGCCGCCGAACACCGGAATTCTGACACGCGTGCGCCATAACGGCTTGAACGATACGACGCAGTTGCAGATTGACATCGATCACGCCAAAGCGCAGGCCTTGGGCTTGAGCCAAGGTGACATCAATAACACACTGTCGGCGGCTTGGGGCGGTTACTACGTCAACGACTTTCTCGACAAAGGCCGGGTGAAGCGTGTTTACGTTCAATCGGAAGCGGCCAACCGGATGTTGCCGGAAAATATCAAGGACTGGTACACCCGCAACAATCAGGGACAAATGGTGCCATTCTCGACGTTCACTTCGACGCGCTGGGAATACGGCTCGCCGCGCCTCGAGCGTTTCAACGGTGTTCCCGCTGTCGAAATTCAGGGTGAACCGGTGCCGGGTCAAAGCTCGGGCACCGCGATGGCGACGATGGAAAAACTCGCTTCCCAGTTGCCGTCGGGCGTCGGTCACGAATGGGCGGGCATCTCGTTTCAGGAACGTCTCGCCGGAGCGAAAGCGCCGCTGCTCTACGCGCTGTCGATCATGGTGGTGTTCCTCTGTCTCGCGGCTTTGTATGAAAGCTGGGCGATTCCGTTGTCCATCGTGCTGGTGGTGCCGTTGGGCGTGATCGGGATGCTGCTTGCCGTGATGTCGCGCCACTTCACCAACGACGTTTATTTTCAGGTCGGCCTGTTGACCATCATCGGGCTGTCGGCGAAGAACGCAATTTTGATCGTCGAATTTGCCAAGAGCGCGCAAGAACGCGGCAAAGCCTTGATTGATGCGACGCTGGAAGCGGTGCACTTGCGGCTGCGGCCGATCTTGATGACTTCGTTCGCCTTCGGCTTCGGCGTGTTGCCGCTGGCGATGAATACCGGCGCCGGTTCCGGCGGCCAGAACGTGATCGGCACCGGCGTGGCCGGCGGCCTGTTCTCGACGGTCTTCCTCGGTATCTTCCTGATCCCGGTGTTCTTCGTCGTGGTGCGCAGCATCTTTAAGTACAAATACAAAGACAAACCAGCGACGCCGACTCCGGTCGCGGAGGAACACTGAGATGAATCGAATAATGAAACCGAAAACCTTGTCGCTGGCGATGGCCGTGTTGCTGCTGGGCGGCTGTACGCTGATCCCCAACTACGAACGACCGCAAGCGCCAGTGACGACGCAATGGCCGAGCGGCGCGGCGTATCGCGCCGCAGATGTCGGCAAGGACGGCCAACAAGCGATGGATATCGGCTGGCGCGAATTTTTCACCGACCCGCGTTTGCAACAGTTGATTGAAACGGCACTGGCGAACAACCGCGATTTGCGGGTGGCGGCGCTCAACATTCAGCGCGCCCAAGCGATGTACCGGATTCAGCGCGCCGATTTGTTGCCGACCATCGGCCTCGGCGCCAGTGAAACGGCGCAGCGGATTCCCCATGATTTGAGCACGACCGGCGTAGAAATGATTTCGCACCAATACGGGGTGACGGCCGGTATCGCCAACTACGAGCTGGATTTCTTTGGTCGCGTGCGCAGCTTGAACGAGCAGGCGCTGGAGTTGTACTTCTCGACGGAAGAAGCCTGGCGCAGCGCTCAGATCAGTCTGGTGTCGGGCGTGGCCAACGCATATCTGGCTTGGCTTGCCGACCGTCAACGGTTGCAAGTGGCACAGGAAACCTTGAAGAGCCAACAGCAGTCGTATGATTTGATCCGGGTGCGCTACGAGCAGGGCATTGCTTCCGAACTGGATTTGCGGCAAGCGCAAACCAGTGTCGAGATGGCGCGCGTTGATATGGCGAATTACACCACATCGGTTGCGCGCGACGAGAACGCGTTGTTCCTGCTGCTCGGTGCGCCGGCCTTGCCGGAATGGTTGTCCTCCGACAAGATGGACGATCTCGGCACGACGATTCATTTGACTGCCGGTGATGTGCCGTCCACGGTGTTGCTGCAACGCCCCGACGTGCTCGCCGCCGAACATCAGTTGAAAGCGGCCAACGCCAACATCGGCGCGGCGCGGGCGGCGTTCTTCCCGTCCATCAGTTTGACCACTTCCGCCGGAACGGCCAGCGCTTCGCTGTCGGGATTGTTCAAGGGCGGCTCGGGCGTGTGGATGTTCGCGCCGCAAATCAATTTGCCGATTTTCGATACAGGCCGCAACCTTGCTAACCTCGAAGTCTCCAACACCGACCGCGACATCGCCGTCGCGCAGTACGAAAAAGCCATTCAAATCGCGTTCAGCGAAGTGGCGGACGCACTGGCGCAACGCGGCACTATCGACGAGCAAGTGGCCGCGCAAAAAGCCTTGCTGGAAGCGACGACCGCCACCTTCAATCTGGCGACCGCCCGCTACGAAAAAGGGGTGGACAGCTATTTGAACGTCCTCGACGCGCAGCGCGCGATGTATTCCGCCAGCCTCGGCTGGGTCAGCGTGCAGTATGCCAAGCAGACGAATCAGGTGGCGTTGTACAAATCGCTGGGCGGCGGCATCGACCAGAAAGAATATCCGGTCGAGCAAAAAAACGATAAGTCGGCCAAGCCCTGACAGGAATTCGGTCACAACAGCGGGCGTGTCGTGACGATGCGCCCGTTTTTTGTGCACATTTCCTGACGAAATGCCGAATCATTTCTCATTGTTTGGGCGGAGCCCGTGTTGTAGTGTTGTAGGGGCGGCATTCTGCCGCCCGCGCATTGATCCGTTTCTCACCGTTCGGGCTGAGCCCTTTGTAATGTGCTGTTCACTCGGACGAACGGAGTAAAACAGCATTTTCTGAGGCAAAATTGAGATAAAATCTCTCCTTTTAGGCGTCGGCGGTACGGCGGCTTGTTCAGCGCATCCCCAGGAAATGCCGCCGCAATGAGAAGACACAGTAAACGTGGCATGAACCCCGTGAAAATCATTCGTACTCCGCCTAATCATCCGAGCAGGCAGGCGGTGGCGCTGGCGCTGGGACATTTCGACGGCGTGCATCGGGGACATCAGGCGATGCTGCGACGCGTGGTCGAAGCGGCAAGCGATCTCGATCTCGTTCCGGCGGTGATGACTTTCGAGCCGATGGCGCACGAGCATTTTGCGCCGACGTCAACGCCGATGCGATTGCTGCCGTTGCGAACTCGGCTCGAGCGCATCGCCGAGATCGGCATCGCCCGCATTTACCTGATGCGTTTCGACGCGCGGTTTGCGGAGATGGAAGCGGAGACGTTCGTCGGCGATCTGCTGGAACGGCGGCTGAAGGTGCGCTGGTTGTTGATCGGCCACGATGCCCGTTTCGGCAAGAATCGGGCGGGGCATCCGGATTTTTTGCGGGCGCGTTCCAATGCCTTCACGCTGGAGACAATGGGGGTGATTGAAATGGACGGCGCGCGCGTATCGTCCACCGCTATTCGGCAAGCGTTGGCGACGGCTGATTTTGCGCTCGCCGAGCGTTTGCTGGGGCGGCCTTACGCGATTGCGGGGCGAGTGTCGCACGGTGACGCGCGCGGTCGCGCGATCGGTTTCCCGACGATGAATGTGCCGTTGATGTTTACACCGCCGTTGTCCGGCGTATTCGCAGTGCGCGTGCACGGACTGGGAGTCGTTCGTGAAGGCGTGGCGAACCTCGGCGTGCGCCCGTCGGTCAAGACCGGCGGAAACAAGTTGGTGCTGGAAGTGCATGTGTTCGATTTCAACGAAGACGTGTATGGGCGGCGGATCGAAGTGGCGTTCGCCGAAAAGCTGCGCGACGAAAAGCGTTTTGCCGATATGGCGGCGCTGACGAAGCAAATTGAAGCGGACTGCGTTTACGCCAAAAGTGTTTTTGCCAAATGTTTTCAAGGAGTTTGAGAATGGCATGCCCTGCTGAGGATAAAACTTCTTCGACGGCGGCCCCGACGCGGGGTAATACACCCAGCTATCCTTATGAAGAAAAGGAGAAGGCTTCTCTTGATGAATATTTAGGAGAGTTTTCTTGTGAAAAGAAAAAGAAGAAAGCTTTCAAGATTGCTCTTGCCATGAGAAATTTCGAAATAGAACTTTATTGGAAAAGAGCCGCTTATTTTTGGGTATTGGTTGGCGCGTTGTTTGTCGCTTATGGAGTAACATCAAAAGGCAATCTTTTTTCCACTTTGGCAATTAGTTGTCTTGGTTTTTTGGCATCTCTTGCGTGGCGCTTGGTGGGAGAAGGGAGTAAATTTTGGCAAGAAAATTGGGAGAAGCAGGTCGATATATTTGAGGAGTTTGCACTTGGCAAGGGACGGCTATTTAAATCAACTATTGAACTAAAAGAGAGAAAAAAGAAAGGCAAAAGCGTTTATAAAAGATATTCAGTCACGAAAATAGATCACACGGTTTCTCTTTATGTTTGTATTTTTTGGGTGCTTCTATTTGTTCAAAGCGCCCTTGATGTTATTTATTACAACGGTGCTGTCGATGATTTTATAAAAAAGCATTTAGCTGTAATAGTAATATTGTTCTTTGTAGGAGCAAGCATTGTAGGTGCGTTTTTTCTTTTTAAGAGCAGGCCGAAAGTAAAAGATAGCAAAATTCGTATTTCACTAAGACGTATTCCTGAATGCGAATCAGCGAAAGATGGGGCTACATCCCCGTCCACTAATCAATAGAAAGACAACGATGTCAGAACCGAAGAAAGATGATTACCGCGCCACCCTGAATCTACCGGAAACGCCGTTTCCGATGCGCGGCAATCTGGCGCAACGCGAACCGCTCTGGGTGGCCGAGTGGCAAGAAAAGAAAATCTACGAAGCGATACGGGCGGTGTGCGCCGAACAGCAGCGACCTTTGTTCATTTTGCACGACGGCCCGCCTTACGCTAACGGCGACATTCACATCGGCCACGCGGTCAACAAGATTTTGAAAGACATCATCGTCAAGAGTAAAACGATGGCGGGCTTCGACGCGCCGTATGTGCCGGGCTGGGACTGTCACGGCATGCCGATTGAAGTGCAAATCGAAAAAACGCACGGCAAACATTTGTCAACGGCGGAAACGCAGCGTTTGTGTCGCGCTTACGCCAAAGAACAAATCGCCAAACAGCGCGAAGGTTTTCGGCGACTCGGCGTGCTCGGCGACTGGAACGATTTTTACACCACGATGGCGTTTCGCAACGAGGCCGATGAAGTGCGCGCACTCGGCGAAGTTTTGAAGAAGGGTTATCTTTATCGCAGCTTGAAGCCGGTGAACTGGTGTTTCGATTGCAACAGCGCGCTGGCCGAAGCGGAAGTCGAATACGAAGATCGCACCGACAGCGCTATCGACGTCGGGTTTACGTTACCGGACAGCGAGCGCGCGCGTCTGGCGCAAGCGTTCGGATTGAAGCAAGCGCCGGAGGGCGCGATTCAGGCGGTGATCTGGACGACAACACCGTGGACGATTCCGTCGAACCAGGCGCTCAACGCGCACCCCGACCTGGTTTACGCGTTGGTCAAAACGCCGGACAAGCATTTGATTCTGGCGCAGGATTTGGTGGAAGCGTGTTTGAAACGCTATGGCTTGACCGGCAATGTGGTGGCGACGGCGAAAGGTGCGGCGCTCGAACATTTGGCGTTTCGTCATCCGTTTTACGATCGCGCTTCGCCGGTTTATCTTGCCGAATACGTCACGCTCGATGCCGGTACCGGCGTCGTTCACAGCGCGCCCGCTTACGGCATCGAAGATTTCCAAAGCTGTCGCAAGTACGGCATGAAGGACGAGGCGATTCTCAATCCGGTGCAGGGCAACGGCAAGTACGACGCGGCGTTACCGTTTTTCGGCGGGCTGATGATTTGGGACGCCAATCCGAAAATTGTCGAGAAGCTGCGCGAAGTCGGCGCCTTGTTGCACACTGAAAAATTCACGCACAGCTACATGCACTGCTGGCGGCACAAATCGCCGGTGGTGTATCGGGCAACGCAGCAATGGTTTGCCGGAATGGATGAAACGCCCGGCTTTCAGGGTACGAAGCCGAAAAAAACTTTGCGCGAAACGGCGTTGGCCGGAATCGAAGCGACGCGCTTTTATCCGGCTTGGGGCAAAGCGCGCTTGCAGGCGATGATCGCCAATCGTCCCGACTGGACGCTGTCGAGACAGCGGCAGTGGGGCGTGCCGTTGCCGTTCTTCGTGGATCGCCAAACCGACGAGTTGCATCCCGACTCGTTGGCGCTGCTGGAGAAAGCGGCGAAGATGATCGAAGAGCGCGGTATCGAGTCGTGGTATGAAGCGACCTCGGCCGATTTCGGTGTTGATGAAAAACAATACCGCAAACTGACCGATACGCTCGATGTCTGGTTCGATTCCGGCTCGACCCATCAAACTGTGATGGGCGGCCCGCAGGGACGCGAGTTGGGGCTGGGTTCGCACGGCGCCAAAACGCGCTTTCCGGCGGACATGTATCTCGAAGGTTCCGACCAACATCGCGGCTGGTTTCATTCGTCGTTGCTGGTGTCGTCGATGATGAACGGCGTGCCGCCTTACAAGAGTTTGCTGACGCACGGTTTCACCGTTGATGCTAACGGCTACAAGATGTCGAAGTCGCGCGGCAATACGGTGTCGCCGCAAAAAGTCGGCGACACGCTGGGCGCTGAAATTCTGCGGCTGTGGACGGCGGCAACCGATTATTCGGGCGAGCTGTCGATTTCCGACGAGATTTTGAAGCGCGTGGTCGAAAGTTATCGCCGCATTCGCAACACGTTTTGTTTTCTGATGGGCAACACTTCCGATTTCGATGTGACGCGCGACGCCGTGCCGGTGGCTTCGATGTTCGAGATGGATCGCTACGCGCTGGCGAAAGCGGGGGTGTTGCTGGCGAGCTTGCGCGAAGACTACGCGCAGTACGATTTTCATTCGGCGGTGCAGAAAGTGCAAACGTATTGCTCGGAAGAACTGGGCGGCTTTTATCTCGACGTGTTGAAAGACCGACTCTACACTACCGGTAAAACGAGTCTGGCTCGGCGCTCGGCGCAAACAGCGCTCTATCACATTCGTGATTTGTTGTTGAAACTGATGGCGCCGATTCTGTCGTTCACGGTGGAAGAAGCCTGGCGCATTGTTCACCCCGAAGACCCGACGGTGTTCGTGCGTCGCTGGGAAGATTCGTTCCCCGACGTTGATAAAGCGCCGCAGTTGCTGGAGAAATGGCAGCGCTTGCTGGCAATGCGTGCGTTGGTGTTGAAGGAGTTGGAGACGCTGCGCGTGGCGGGCGGCATCGGTTCGTCGTTGCAAGCGGAAGTGATGTTGACACTGACGGCGGACGACTACGCGCTGTTTGAAACGCTCGGCGACGATGTGCGCTTTGTGTTGATCACGTCGGCGGCTCGCATCGTCAAGGGCGACGAATTGCGCATTGAAGTGGCGCCATCGGCCGGCGTCAAGTGTGAGCGCTGCTGGCACTGGCGGTACGATCTTGGTCGCGACCCGTCGCATCCGACGTTGTGCGGGCGTTGCGTTGACAACTTGTTCGGTGAAGGCGAGGCGCGTCGTTATGCCTGAGAGAATCGTCGCGCCGTGGTCGAAGGACGCGCATTACGATTGGCGCAAAGGCGGGTGGTTGCTGGTCAGCGCGCTGGTGATCGTGCTCGACCGTTTGACCAAATTATGGGTGTTTGAAAATTTTTATAGCGGCGAAATCAGACCGATTACTTCGTTTTTCAGTTTGATTCTGACGTTCAACAGCGGCGCGGCGTTCAGCTTTCTGGCGGGCGCCGGCGGTTGGCAACGAACGTTTTTCGTGATCATCACGGTGGTGGTTTGTCTGGGACTTTTGTGGTTGCTGCTGCGCGGCGGCGGTCGTCAATTCAGTTTGGCGCTGGTGCTGATTATCGGCGGCGCGCTGGGCAATATGTGGGACAGGATCGAGATGGGACGGGTGATCGACTTTTTGTTGTTTCACTATCAGCAATGGTCTTATCCAGCGTTCAACATTGCCGACAGTGCGATTACCGTCGGTGCGGTCTTGTTGATTCTCGACGGCTTGCGGCAACGCCGACGCGCGGTGTATGAAGACGATGAACGTCACCACTCTGTGCGATGAAAAATACGCGATGAACAAAGTCGAATGAAAATTCTGCTCGCCAATCCTCGCGGGTTTTGCGCCGGTGTGGATCGCGCCATCACCATCGTCGAGGAAGTTTTGAAGCGCGTCGGAACGCCGGTTTACGTGCGTCACGAAGTCGTGCACAACACTTTCGTGGTCGAGCGGTTGAAAGCGCAAGGCGTGATTTTCGTCGAGTCGCTCGATGCGGTGCCCGACGGCGCGACGGTGATTTTCAGCGCGCACGGCACACCGAAACAGGTTTACGAGGAAGCGGCGCAACGCAGGCTGACGGTGTACGATGCGACTTGTCCGCTGGTGACCAAGGTGCACATCGAAGTCAACCGGATGGCGCAAGCTGGCATCGAGATCGTGATGATCGGCCATGCCGGACATCCGGAAGTCGAAGGCACGATGGGGCAATGCGAGGGCTCCAGCCCGATTCATCTGGTCGAAACAGTGGCCGATGTCGAGCGTTTGCAAGTGCGGAATCCGGAGAAACTCGGTTATGTGACGCAAACCACGTTATCGCAGGACGATGCGGCGCAAATCGTCGAAGCGTTGACCCGATGTTTCCCCAAAATCCTGGCGCCGAAGAAGGAAGACATTTGTTACGCTACTCAGAATCGCCAGAATGCGGTGCGCGCGCTGGCGAAAGAAGTGGACGTGTTGATCGTCGTCGGCAGTCGCAACAGTTCCAACTCGAACCGGCTGCGCGAAGCGGCGGAGCGTCGTGGCATTGCCGCCTACCGGATAGACTGCGCTGCCGAGTTGCAGCCCGAATGGTTCGACGGCAAACGTTGCATTGGCATCACGGCGGGAGCTTCGGCGCCGGAAGCGCTGGTGCGCGAGGTGGCGGCAAGCCTGCGGGCGCTGGGCGCTGACGAGGTGCGAGAATGCGAGGGGACTATCGAAAAAGTGTCATTCCCGCTGCCGAAAAATTTGCAGGGCGACGGGTGATGCAGACAGGCGACAATCCGATTCACCCGTTCGCCCTGAGCTTGCCGAAGGGCGAAAGCATATTTGTATGGGCTTCCACAGGCCAGCCCGAATGGTGGGAATTGTTCAGTGTGGCGCTAAAACTGCTATGATAATGTCGGTGAACCTGACACAAAGGAGAACGCATATGCCGGGATGGGTCTGGTGGGTATTGGCGCTGATACTGGCCGGTATTGAGATGACGGTCGGAACGTTTTATCTGCTGGCGCTGGCCGTGGCGGCGCTCATTGCCGGTGTGGTTGGTTGGTTGGGAGGCAGTTTCTTCTGGCAAGTGTTTACGGCGGGCGTCGCGGGCGTCATCGGTTGCGGCGCGGCGTATTACTGGCATCACAAAGGCGGCGGTAAACCGCAGAAACAGGAAGCGTTTGATGTCGGCCAAAGGGTGCAAGTGGTGAACTGGAACGACGACGGCTCGGCGCGGGTGACTTATCGTGGCTCCTGGTGGGATGCCATTGCGGCAACGCCGGAAACGCCGCGGCGCGACAGCATGATTATCGTCGAAGTTCGCGGTTCGGTGCTGGTGCTGGGTGAAAATCCGTTGAGCGTGCCGCGCTGATGCGCTATCGTTTTTTTATTCGTTTTTGACAGAGGAGTTTTTGATGGACATCATGCCTATGAATATCGTCAATCTTATCGGGTTGGTGTTTCTTATTGTGGTTGTGGTGCTGATTATCAAGATGATTTTGATCGTCCCGCAGCAGCGGGCGTACATCGTCGAACGGCTGGGTCGTTTTCATGAAGTGATGCAACCGGGGCTGAATTTCCTGATCCCCATGGTTGACCGTGTGGCGTACCGTCACGACTTGCGCGAAATTCCGCTCGATGTGCCGTCGCAAATTTGTATCACGCGCGACAACACGCAGTTGCAGGTGGACGGTATTTTGTATTTTCAAGTGACCGATGCCAAGCTCGCGTCTTACGGTTCGTCGAATTACGTGATCGCCATTTCGCAGCTGGCGCAAACCACCTTGCGTTCGGTGATTGGTCGGATGGAACTCGACCGCACGTTTGAAGAACGCGATCAGATCAACGCCACCGTCGTCAACGCGCTCGACGAAGCAGCGGCAAGCTGGGGCGTCAAAGTGTTGCGTTACGAGATCAAGGATTTGACGCCGCCGAAGGAAATTCTGCGGGCGATGCAACAACAGATCACCGCCGAGCGCGAGAAGCGCGCGGTCATCGCCACCTCCGAAGGCAAGAAGCAGGAGCAAATCAATCTGGCGATGGGGATGCGCGAAGCGCAGATTGCCGAATCGGAAGGCGATAAACAAGCGGCGATCAACCGTGCTCAAGGCGAAGCGGCGGCGATTCTCGCCAAGGCGGATGCGACGGCAACGGCGTTGCGCCAGATCGGCGCGGCGACCAACAGCGAAGGCGGCATGCAAGCGCTGAACCTGCAAGTGGCGGGACAATACATCGAAGCGTTTGCCAATCTCGCCAAGACCGGCAACACCCTCATCGTGCCGTCCAACTTGTCGGATATGGCCGGCTTGATCGCGGCGGCGACCACTGTCGTGAAAAAAGGGTAGGGCGCCAACGGATGTTTGGTTATGGGGCGGATGAAAATCCGCCCCGATATTTTTTACTGTTCCAACTTTATAAAGACAATATATCAACGGGGTACCATGTCAGTTCAAACCGATAACACACCAACCATCTCTCCTGCCGTTCGTCGTCGCGCCGTGATCGCGGCGGTGCTCGGCAATGCGTTCGAGTTTTTCGATTTCGCCATCTACGGCATGTTCGCCGTCGTGATTGCGAAAGTCTTCTTTCCGGCGGTCAACGACATCAATTCCATCATGGCAACGGTGGCGGTGTTCGGCACGGCGTTCGTGCTGCGACCGATCGGCGGTATTCTGCTCGGCATGTACACCGACATTGTCGGGCGTAAAAAAGCGTTGAGTCTGACGGTGTTGTTGATGGCGCTCGGCACCGGCATGATCGGGCTGATACCGCCTTACGCCGTCATCGGTATCGCCGCGCCGATTTTGATCGTGCTGGCGCGCTTGATTCAAGGTTTTTCGATGGGCGGCGAATTTTCCGGCGCAGTGTCGATGTTGATCGAGTTCTCGCCGAAACATCGACGCGGCTTGTACGGCAGTTGGCAAATGTCGTCGCAAGGCTTGGCGTTCAGCCTCGGTTCGCTGTCGGCGTTTTTGCTGACGCAAGGCTTGTCGCCGGAAGCGCTGGAAAGCTGGGGCTGGCGGGTGCCGTTTCTGCTCGGTATTCTAATTGGGCCGGTAGGTTTCTACCTTCGTCGGCGCGTCGGCGAATCGCCGGAATTTGCCGAAGCGTTGAGGTTGCAACCGAAGCCAATTCGCTCGCCGTTGATCGAAGTGCTGAAACGTTTCCCGAAAGAGATGATGTGCGGCTTCGGCCTGATCGTCGTCGGCGCCGCCGCGTCCTACGTTGTCATCATTTACCTGCCGATCTTCGGCGTCAAACAGTTGGGTTTGACGCTGGGTGAAGTGCAGTGGAGTACCTTCCTCGCTTGCCTCATTCTGCTCGTGCTGTGTCCTGTCGCCGGTTACGTTTCGGATCGCATCGGCCGCAAGCCGGTATTGTTCGCGGCGATTGTCGCTTACGCGCTGGTGGTGTATCCGTTGTTTACGAACCTGCTGGAGAGCCGGTCGCTGGCGGCGATGATTCTGATTCAATGCTCGCTGGCCGTCGGCATGAGCTTCTTCTGGGGGCCGATGCCGGCATCAATGGCCGAACTTTTCCCGGTGCGCATTCGTTCCACCGGCTTGTCGCTGTCGTTCAACCTCGGCGGCGCGTTGTTCGGCGGATTGGCGCCGCTCTACCTGACCTACTTGCTGAAAGGCGGTCACCTGATGGCGCCTGCTTATTATTTGATCGTGACCGCGGTGATCGGACTGATCGCCACTTGGGCGCTCGATTTCAAGAAAGCGCAAGCGACGCAGGCGTCGTGGCAGGCGGGGTAATCAGAATTTCGCAGGGGAACTTGCCCATCAAATCTCATTCTTTCGTCGGGGCGCTTCGTGATGCGCCCTTATTCAATTCTTCTCCAGAATGTCGCCCCTGCGATAAAATAATCCGATGCAGAAAAAAATCACGCCTCTGACGCTTTCCGGCTTTGCCGACGCACTCGACAAACGGTTGCCGCAATACCAATGTGAGCGCTGCGGGCAGCCGGACTGCGCGCATTACGCGCAGGCGTTGGCGGCGCGGCTGACGACGCCCGACCGTTGCGCGCCGGGCGGGCGAGTGCTGGCGGAGCAGTTGGCGGCGATGTGCGATGCGTCGGTGTTGCCGGGGGCGGTGTTTGACGACGAAGTTTTGCAATGCGCGCGCGTGATCGAGGAAGCGTGTATCGGTTGCGCGCGTTGCCTGCGGGCGTGCCCGCTCGATGCGCTGATCGGCGCGCCGAAATGGTTGCATGCGGTGTTGCCGAGGCTTTGCTCGGGCTGCGGGTTGTGCGTGCCGACGTGTCCGGTGGACTGCATAGTGATGGAACCTGCAGGCAGGGTTTGGTCAAACGACGATGCGGCAGCGGCGCGGCATCGTTACCGTGCGCGTTTGACGCGGTTGGTAAAGTCGGCAGCGCGACGCCACTCGAAGCAAAACAGTGCCAAACAAAATCACGCAGAGCAGACGTCAACCGAAACGCCGGAAGCGCGTCAGCGCACGATTGCCGAAGCGCTGGCGACGGCGCGGGCGCGGCGCATGCAGCATCGAGCGCGCCGCGATGTTGATAAAAGCTGATGAAGTGCTGAAAAATTCTCAACTGTTCGGACTGGGGCTGCCGAAGCCCCAAACGATTTGCCTTTTGCCCTTCGACAAGATCGGGGCGATCGGAGGATAAACAAGCGTTTCCTTGACGAAAGCTGACGATGGCAACCAAGAAACCCTCTTCTTCAACTTCTTCTGCACAATCTCCCGCGATGACGCCTGCTCGCCGTCGCCGTTTTTTTGAGCGCCTGGCGGCGGCGGATCCGAATCCGTCAACGGAACTCGATTACCGCAGCCCGTTCGAGTTGCTGGTGGCCGTGGTGCTGTCGGCGCAAGCCACCGACAAGAGCGTCAACAAGGCAACGGCGCGATTGTTCAAGGCAGCAAACACGCCGGAGAAAATGCTGGCGCTCGGCGAAGAGGGTTTGATTCCATACATTCAGACGATCGGTTTGTTTCGCAGCAAGGCGCGGCACATCATCGGCCTGTGCGAGCAGTTGTTGCGCGAGCATGGGGGCAGGGTACCGCCGTCGCGCGAGGCGCTGGAAAAGTTGCCGGGCGTCGGCCGCAAAACCGCCAACGTCGTTTTGAACGTCGCTTTCGGCGAGCCGACCATCGCGGTGGACACGCACATTTTCCGTGTCGCCAACCGGACGGGTTTGGCGGCGGGCAAAAACGTACTCGAGGTCGAGCAAGCGTTGCTGAAAAACGTGCCGACGGCGTTTCGCCAACACGCGCATCACTGGCTGATTCTGCACGGGCGTTACGTGTGCACAGCGCGGCGGCCGCGCTGTTCGGAATGCGTCGTCGCCGACTTGTGTGCGTATCCAGAGAAAGCCGACGTTGTGTAAGGCTTCGGTAAACAATCGTTAGTCAGCGTGACACATCTAAACATTCGCTTTAGCTCTGCTTCTTGAATTACGTATATCATGGCCTCATGTCGAATGGCATCGATGGGAGGTTTTATGAAATCACAACTTTCGTTTTTTACATCTAAAATATCGGCCGGTTGTCGGGGCGCGTTGATCGTTGCGACGGCAGGCTGTTTGTTGTCGGCGTCGCCGGTCAGGGCGCAGGACGTTTACGATACGGCGAACCCGGCAGCGGCGACGCAGCCGGCGGAAATTTCGCAGGAAGTGCTCGACGGCTTGCTGGCGCCGATCGCGCTGTATCCCGACGCGCTGCTGGCGCAAGTGCTGATGGCGGCGACGTACCCGATGGACGTCATCGAAGCCGCCCGTTGGCAGCGCGACAACGCCAATTTGGGCGGGCAGGCGTTGCAGGACGCGCTGGCCGCATTCGATTGGGACCCGAGCGTCAAATCGCTGACGACGGTGCCGCAGGTATTGCAATACATGAACGACGAGCCGCGTTGGATGCAGGATTTGGGGCAGGCAGTCATTGCCGATCAGCCGCGCGTGATGGCGAGCGTGCAAGTGCTGCGGCAAAGAGCGTCCGCTTACGGGTCATTGACGAGCAACGACAAGCAGGTCGTGAGCTATGACACAGACCCGAACAGCCAAACCCAATACATCACGATTGCGCCGGCATCGCCGCAGGTGGTTTATGTGCCGGTGTACGACCCCAGAGTGGTGTACGGAACTTGGTGGTGGCCGTCGCTCCCCGTTTACTGGGGGCCTCCGTACGGCATGACGTTTACCGCCGGATTTTACTGGGGCGTCGGCTTTTACCCGTCGGTGGCGCTGTGGGGCGGCTTTAACTGGGGCTTCGGCATGATTACGATCAATGCGCCGCTCTATCGCTCCTATTACCGCTCGCCGCCGCCGATGATGGGGCCGCGCGGTTCCTGGCGGCGTCCGGCGCCGGTTTACTCGGCGCCTGTCGGCGGTCACTATCGGCGCCCGCCGTACTCCCCGCATGTCGTACGGCCGACAGCGCCGAGACCGAATTACGGGACGGCTCCGGGATACAACTCGCAGCAGCACCAAACGAATCGACCCGGAACGGCGCCTGCGGGCAGACCCGGCGCTTCAGGCAGACCTGGTAATGTTGCGCCGGGCAACGCCAATACTCGTCCGGCGGCAGCGCCGAATAGTGGTGGACAGCATCAGGGTGGCGCAGCCAGTGGCGGCGCTCGCCCATCCGGCGGACAAGCGGCAGGATCGGGCGGTAACTCCGGCAGTGGTCCGCAATGGTCGGGCGGTGGTGGCGGCGGCGGTAACTACGGTGGCGGAGGCGGAGGTAACTACGGTGGTGGAGGAGGATTCGGCGGCGGCGGTGGCGGAGGTGGTGGTCACAGCGGCGGCGGTGGTGGCGGTAGAGGACGATAAGCGCGCTGCCAACACCCAAGCCAATATCAAGGCGTGAATAACATCGAGGCGCAACGGCCAAACCGTTGCGCCTCGATCGTTTTGTAGGGGCAACATTCTGCTGCCCGCAATAAAATAATGAAGAATAATGATGACGAAAAGCCTCCTTTTGAAAGGAGGTGCCCACGAAAGCAGGCGAGAGGTTGTGATGTTTTCTACTGCGTTTTGTTCGCCCGCGCTTTGATTTCTTCCGCCAGAAAAGTCACGGCGGCGGCGTAAAGGCGGCTTTTGTTGTAGCGCAGGATCACTCGGAAGTTATCATGCGCGAGGTAATACGCAGGGCCGGAGTCGGCGTCGAGCATCAACACGCTGACCGCAGTGTTATCGTCGAAGGCGCTGGCAGGGTTAACGCCCAGCGCGCGCCAGGCTTTCAGCGGCTGCGGGTCGCTCAGGCCGTTGTTGAGAAGGGGCGCGACCACTTCTATCGTTTCCGGTGAAAGCTGCAACGGCGTCAAAATCGGCGCGTTGGGTTGCCAACCGTGTTCTTCCAGATAAAATGCGATGCTGCCGATGGCGTCGGCGGTATTCCAGAGATCGACGCGGCCATCGAAATCGAAATCGACCGCGTAGTGGCGGTAACTTCGCGGCATGAATTGGCAAATGCCCATTGCGCCGGCGTAAGAACCCTTCGGCTCGGTCAGCGGAAAATTGTTATCGAGCGCCAACAAAAAAAACGATTCCAGCTCGACGCGAAAATAATCGGCGCGACGCGGGTAATCGAACGCCAGCGTGGTGAGCGCGTCGAGGATGCGAAACTTGCCGACTTGTCGCCCGTAGTGCGTTTCGACGCCGATGACGGCGGTGACGATTTCGGGCGGCACCCCGAAGTAAGCCTGCGCGCGCGTCAACGTCGTTGCGTTGGCGAGTGAAAAATCAACGCCGCCGCCGATGCGATCTTCGTTGAGAAAACGCGGCGCGTATTCAAGCCACAGCGGCGGCGCTTTCACCGGCGCGTCCATCAGATCAAGAATGCGGGGTTCGGTCTTGGCGCTTTTCAACGTGTAGAACAGAAAGTCAACGTCTATCCCTTCTTTGCTGGCGAACTCGGTTGCCCAGGCGCGCACTTCGGGGCGCTGGCTGTAATCGTTCGTGGCGGCATTCGCGGAAGCAGCGGGAGGCTTTGCCGCCATGAGCGATAGCGGCAGGTAAGCTACCAGTGAGCAGACAAGGAGAAGAAAAAAACGGGGGATCATGGATGCAGCGGCTCAAGGAGAAAAACTCAGCGAGAACGTATTATTCCGATGTTTCAGAGCTCTTTCAACAAGATGATGGTTCAAGGTTAACACGGAATTACAATCAAGGAACCGTTCGTCCTGAGTAAGTCGAAGGGCGAAAGATGTCGTGCTGATTTGCTCGACGACATCGAACCATTCTATAATCATAAGCATGATCACTCTGCGCGCGGCGATGCTTTGCCTGCGAAACTTGGGTTAGTCGTATGATGGATGATATTTGGTAACAGCAAAAGCTTGGCGGATCATTTGGCCGACTGCCAACGCGCCCGACAATGAAGGCAAACAAACTATAATAAGAACGATAATATCCGTCTGTCTGAAACTGACTATGAAATTCCCAATCATCTTCTGTGTTGTGTTAGCGCTATGTCAGCCAATGCTGGTCGATGCCGCTGATACTCCATCCGATGCCGTCGAGGCATCGAGCGGTAATGCAAAAATTTCCCGCCTCACCCAAGATGCCATTTTCAAACTGGCGCAGTCCGGCAATGCCGAGGCGCAATATCGGCTTGCCATCATGTACGACGCGGGGCGAGGCGTGGCGCAAGACAAGAAACAGGCCGTATATTGGTATCGCAAAGCAGCGGAGCAGAATCATAGTATGGCTCAGAATGATCTGGCCGTAATGTATGGCAGTGGGAAAGGTATTGCCAGGGATGAAAAACAGGCGGTATTCTGGTATCGCAAAGCAGCGGAACAAGGCAATGCTCTTGCCCAAAAGAATCTTGGCGCAATGTACTACGATGGAAAAGGGGTAGCCCAAGACGACGCGCAGGCTATATTTTGGTGGAGCAAGGCGGCGGAGTTGGGGAATGCCATCGCGCAAAGCAATCTTGGCATCATGTACCGGGATGGACAAGGCGTAGCCCGGGATTATGCACAGGCCGCATTTTGGTTTAGCAAGGCGGCAGATCAAGGCCATGCTGCCGCGCAAAGCAATCTTGGCTATATGTACAAAGAGGGACAAGGCGTAGCCCGGGACGACGCGCAAGCCATATTCTGGCTGCGCAAGGCGGCGGAACAAGGTAATGCCGCTGCGCAAAATAATCTTGCCTCAATGTATGACGTAGGACAAGGCGTGGCGCAAGACAAGAAACAAGCCGCATTCTGGTATCGCAAGGCAGCGGAACAAGGAGACGCCGCCGCGCAAAGAAATCTTGGCTATATGTACAAAAGGGGAGACGGTATCGCCCAAGACAACACACACGCCGTATTCTGGTTGCGCAAGGCGGCAGACCAAGGCAATGACGACGTGCAAAGCTATCTCGGCTATATGTACGATATTGGGGACGGCGTGGCGCCAGACATGCAACAGGCTGCCTATTGGTATCGGAAGGCGGCGGAGCAAGGCGTTGCTGCAGCGCAAAATAATCTTGGCGCCATGTACTACGATGGGAGAGGCGTCGCCCAAGACTATGCGCAGGCTGCATCGTGGTATCGCAAGGCGGCGGAGCAGGGTTATTCCATTGCACAAAAGAATCTGGGTTTTATGTACAAAAAGGGTTTGGGCGTGGCTCAGGACAAGCAACAAGCCATTCAGTGGTACACGAAAGCGGCCGCCCAGAATGACAACCCGGAAATCCGGCGGCAGGCTCAACTGGGTTTGCGCGAGTTGCAATGAACCCGAACGCAACGAACGCAGGCCGCAACCTACCCTATCTCTTTCGACATAAAAAAACGGCAACCACACCAGTGTGATTGCCGCTTGGTAGTTACTGTCTCAGCAGGATAATCTCTGACGATGCCTCTCAAACCGTAACGGTCTTCGCTGTGTCGGCGAATTCCTTGATCTGGTCGAAGTTCATGTAGCGGTAAATGTCCGCTGCCTTTTGATTCACGATACCGACTTGCGCGAGGTACTCCGCTTTGCTCGGAATCTTGCCCATCAGCGCACAGACAGCGGCAAGCTCGGCGGAGCCGAGATAGACGCGGGTGTCGATGCCGAGGCGGTTGGGAAAGTTGCGGGTGGAGGTCGAGATCGCTGTCGAGCCTTTGCGTATCTGCGCTTGATTGCCCATGCACAACGAACAGCCGGGCATTTCCATGCGCGCGCCGGAAGTGCCGAGCACGCTGTAATAGCCTTCTTCGCGCAGGATCATCGCATCCATTTTGGTCGGCGGCGCGATCCAGAGGCGCGTTGAAATGTCGTTCTTGCCGTCGAGCACTTTACCGGCGGCGCGGAAGTGGCCGATGTTGGTCATGCACGAGCCGATGAACACTTCGTCGATCTTGTCGCCGGCGACTTCGGAGAGCAGTTTCACATCGTCCGGATCGTTCGGACAAGCAAGGATCGGTTCTTTGATTTCGCTCATGTCGATGTCGATCACTGCCGCGTATTCGGCGTCGGCGTCCGCTGTCAGCAATTGCGGATTGGCGATCCATGTTTCCATCGCTTTGATCCGGCGCGCGAGGGTGCGTTTGTCTTCGTAGCCGTTGGCAATCATCCACTTCATCAGCACGATGTTGGAGCGCAGATATTCGATGATCGGCTCTTTGGAAAGCCGCACGGTGCAACCGGCGGCGGAGCGCTCGGCGGAAGCGTCGGTCAGTTCAAACGCTTGTTCCACTTTCAGATCGGGCAGGCCTTCAATTTCGAGGATGCGACCGGAGAAGATGTTTTTCTTTCCTTGCTTGGCTACGGTCAGCAGGCCGGCTTTGATCGCGTAGTACGGAATCGCATTGACCAAATCGCGCAGAGTAATGCCTTCCTGCATCTTGCCCTTGAAGCGCACGAGCACTGATTCGGGCATGTCGAGCGGCATCACGCCGGTGGCCGCAGCGAACGCGACGAGGCCCGAGCCGGCAGGGAATGAAATTCCGATCGGGAAACGGGTGTGCGAATCGCCGCCGGTGCCGACGGTGTCGGGGAGCAGGAAGCGGTTGAGCCAGCTATGAATGACGCCGTCGCCCGGGCGCAACGCGATGCCGCCGCGCGTGGAGAAGAAGGACGGCAGGGTGCGATGCGTTTTGACATCGACGGGTTTCGGATAAGCGGCGGTGTGGCAGAAGGACTGCATCACCAGATCAGCGGAGAAACCCAGACAGGCGAGGTCTTTCAATTCGTCGCGTGTCATCGGGCCGGTTGTATCTTGTGATCCGACCGAAGTCATGCGCGGCTCGCAATAAGTGCCGGGGCGCATGCCTTTGCCTTCGGGTAGGCCGCAGGCGCGTCCCACCATTTTCTGCGCCAGCGAAAATCCTTTGCCGGAATCTTTCGGCGCTTGCGGCAAACGAAAGAGGGTCGAGGGCGGCAGCTTCAGCGCTTCACGCGCCTTGGTGGTCAGGCCGCGCCCGATGATGAGCGGAATGCGGCCGCCGGCCCGCACTTCGTCGAGCAGCACCGGCGTTTTCAGCGCGGTCTCGGCAATCACGACGCCGTTCTTCATGACTTTGACGTTTGCTTTTTGGCGGTCGATGAGAAGTTCGATTTCATCGCCCATGTCCATTTGCGTTACGTCGATTTCGATTGGCAACGCGCCGGCGTCTTCTTGAGTGTTGAAAAAGATCGGCGCAATCTTGCCGCCGAGGCAAACACCGCCGAAACGCTTGTTCGGCACGAATGGGATATCATTGCCCGTCCACCACAATACCGAGTTGGTGGCCGATTTACGCGAGGAGCCGGTGCCGACGACATCGCCGACATAGGCGACCGGATGGCCTTTCGCTTTCAGGGCTTCAATCTGTTTGATCGGGCCGCGCGCGCCGGGCTGATCGGCGTTGATGCCGGAGCGCGGATTTTTCAACATGGCCAGCGCATGCAACGGAATATCGGGGCGCGACCAAGCGTCCGGAGCAGGGGAAAGATCATCGGTGTTAGTTTCGCCGGTGACTTTGAACACGGTGACTTTGAGTTTTTCAGGCACTTCCGGGCGCGAAGTGAACCATTCCGCGTCCGCCCACGATTGCAGCACGGTACGGGCATTGGTGTTGCCTTTCTCGGCCAACTCGCGCACGTCGTGGAAGTAATCAAACATCAGCAGCGTGGATTTGAGCGCATTGGCGGCAATCGCGCCGACTTCGGCGTCGCCGAGCAAGTCGATCAGCGGTTTTACATTGTAGCCGCCGAGCATCGTACCCAGCAGTTCGGTGGCCTTGGCGCGCGAAACGAGCGGGCTGCTTACTTCCTTGCGGGTGATTTTGGCGAGAAATTCCGCTTTGACCTGCGCTGCGTCATCGACGCCGGCAGGCACGCGATTCGTCAGCATTTCCAGCAAAAACGCTTCTTCACCGGCAGGCGGTTTCTGCAACAACTGCACCAGCGCCACGGTCTGCTCTTTGGAGAGCGGCAGCGGCGGGATTCCCAAAGCCGCGCGTTCGGCGGCGTGTTGGCGATAAGCCTCTAGCATCTTTGATCCTTTCAGTGCGACGGGGTTAGCCTAACATCGAAGCGATGGCGGCGCGCTCTTCTTCAAGCTCTTTCAGCGTGACGGCGATGCGCTCTTTGGAAAACTCGTCGATCGGCAGATCAGGCACGAGCCGGTATTCGCCGTTGGCGCAGGTGACCGGGAAGCCGAACATCACGTCTTTCGGAATGCCGTACTGGCCGTCCGACGGAATGCCCATCGTGACCCAGTGGCCATTGGTGCCGAGCACCCAGTCGCGGATGTGGTCGATGGCGGCATTGGCAGCGGAAGCAGCGCTCGAAACGCCACGGGCGTTGATGATCGCGGCGCCGCGCTTGCCGACGGTCGGCAGGAAAACGTCGCGGTTCCAGGCGTCGTCGTGAATTTTGTCCTTGAGCGAGGTGCCGCCGACGGTGGCGAAACGGTAATCGGCGTACATCGTTGGCGAGTGGTTGCCCCAGACGGTGAGTTTCTGAATGTCGGCGACGGCGACGCCGGCTTTCAGCGCCAGTTGTGCCAACGCGCGGTTATGGTCGAGCCGCAACATCGCCGTGAAATTTTTTCTCGGCAACGATGGCGCCGACTTCATCGCGATGTAGGCGTTGGTGTTGGCCGGGTTGCCGACCACCAGCACTTTGACGTTACGGTTGGCAACCGCGTCGAGCGCTTTGCCCTGAGCGGTGAAAATTTTAGCGTTTTCCTGGAGCAGATCGCTGCGCTCCATGCCCGGGCCGCGCGGTCTGGCGCCGACCAGAAGGGCAATCTCGGTGTCGCGGAACGCTTCTTTGGGGTCGCCGAAGCCTTCCATGCCGGCGAGCAACGGGAAGGCGCAATCTTCCAGTTCCATCATCACGCCTTTCAGGGCGGCCTGCGGTTTTTCCATCGGCAACTCGAGCAGTTGCAGGATGACCGGTTGATCGGGCCCCAGCATTTCGCCGGAAGCAATTCTGAACAGCAGGCTGTAGCCGATTTGACCGGCGGCTCCAGTAACACTAACGCGAACAGGTTTTTTCATTTGAAGCACTCCTTGATTCAAAAAAATGATGATGACCGAAAAGCGGGAACGCCGGGAACGGCGAAAAAGTTCAATAGTAGGCCGCTAACCCCTTACTGTAAAGGATTTATTAAAAACTGTACTTGGCATAGGGGCTTTTGTATTCTGATAGTAGGGTTTCTAGCGGTTTAAGCAATATCAATGAAGCAGCAAGTCAGGCGTGACACCATCCCCGATCTTGCTTACAATAAAAGGCTATTTTTAACTGACTACCTTGAAAGGAAAGGCCATGACGGAAAAGACTGCGACCATTTCGTTTTCAGACGGTTCTCCTGCGCTTACGCTGCCGATGTTTGAAGCCAGCCTCGGCCCGGACGTGATCGACATCAGAACGTTGTACGGAAAAACCGGCAAATTTACTTACGACCCGGGGTTTCTTTCAACAGCGTCGTGCGGTTCGACCATCACCTACATTGACGGCGACAAAGGCGAGTTGCTCTATCGCGGTTACCCGATTGATGATTTGGCTCATCACTGCGATTTCCTCCAAGTTTGTCAACTGCTGATTTACGGTCAACTGCCGACCAAAGAGCAGAACGAAAAATTCACGCAAACGGTCATGCGTCACACGATGGTACATGAGCAAATGCACTTTTTCATGCGCGGCTTCCGCCGTGATGCGCACCCGATGGCGGTGCTGACCGGGCTGGTCGGCGCGATGTCGGCTTTTTATCCGGACTCGATGGATTTGCTCGACGCCAAGACGCGCGAGATCACGGCGATCCGGCTGATTTCCAAGATGCCGATGCTGGTGGCGATGGCTTACAAGTATTCGATCGGCGAACCGACCGTGTATCCTGACAACAGCCTGTCGTACGCGGGTAATTTCCTGCGGATGATGTTTGCGACGCCGTGCGAGCCGTACAAAGTCAACAACGTGATCGAACGCGCGTTCGACCGTATTCTGACGCTGCACGCCGATCACGAACAAAACGCTTCAACTTCCACCGTGCGCTTGTGCGCGTCTTCCGGCACCAACCCGATTGCGGCTATCGCTGCCGGTGTGGCGTGTTTGTGGGGTCCCGCGCACGGCGGTGCCAACGAGGCTTGCCTCCGGATGCTGGACGAGATTCAGGCGCAAGGCGGCGCTGAAAAAATCGGCGACTTCATCGACAAGGTCAAAGACAAGAACTCCGGCGTTCGCTTGATGGGCTTCGGTCACCGCGTTTACAAGAACTACGACCCGCGCGCCAAGCTGATGCGCGAAACCTGCCACGAAGTGCTCAACGAACTCGGCCTGACCAACGATCCCCAGTTCAAGCTGGCGATGACGCTGGAAAAAATCGCGTTGGAAGACGATTACTTCGTCAAGCGCAAATTGTATCCGAACGTCGATTTCTATTCGGGCATCGTTCAAAAAGCCATCGGGATTCCGACGCAACTGTTCACCGCGATTTTCGCGTTGGCGCGAACCGTCGGCTGGATCGCGCAACTGAACGAAATGATTTCCGATCCTGAATACAAAATCGGTCGCCCGCGTCAGCGCTACATCGGCGAGAAACATCGCCACGTCAAGAGTTGATCGACGTGGGGCATCTCCGAACAATGAGCCAGAGGAAAAAATGAGCCACACCGGAAGTATGAAAGAAAGTTTGTCCAGCAGTGCATTGTTCGGAGGCAATGCCCCGTTTATCGAAGAACAGTACGAACGCTACCTCGAAGACCCATCGTCGGTCAGCGAGGAGTGGAATGACTATTTCAGGCAGTTGCGCGGTGGCGTTCGCGACGTGCCGCACGCGCCGATCGTGCGCGCTTTCGAGCAACTGGCGAAAGCGCCGTTGCGGCAGGCTGCCGCCGCGCCCGCCGTCGGCGGGCACGACAGCAAGCAAGCGGCGGTACAGTTGTTGATCAGTCGCTACCGGATTCTCGGCGTGCAGCAAGCCGATCTCGACCCGCTGCGACGCCAGTCTTCGGCGTTGTTGCCGGAGCTTGATCCGGGCGCGTACGGGTTTACTCAGGCCGACATGGAAACCGAATTTGCAACCGGTTCGCTGCATTCGGCGTCGCGCGCCAAGCTCAAAGACATTCTGAAGTTGTTGAAGGATACCTATTGCCGCACGATCGGCGTCGAGTTCATGTACATCACCGACACCGAGCAGCGCGAATGGTTGCGCGAGCAACTGGAAACGGTGCGCGGGCGTCCCGAGATCGACACGACGAAGCGTCGTTTCATTCTGGAACGGTTGACCGCTGCCGAAACGCTGGAGCGTTATCTGCACACCCGCTACGTCGGCCAGAAACGGTTTTCGGGCGAGGGTGGCGAATCGTTGTCGCCGATGCTCGACCATCTGATTCAGCAAGCGGGCGCGACCGGCTTTCAGGAAGTGTTGATTGGCATGGCACACCGTTCGCGGCTCAATGTGCTGGTCAACACGATGGGCAAGATGCCATCCGAACTGTTCAGCGAATTTGAAGGCAAAACGTCGCTCGATCTGCTGGCCGGTGACGTCAAGTATCACAAAGGTTTTTCGTCGAACGTCACCACCCCCGGCGGGCCGGTGCATTTGTCGTTGGCGTTCAACCCGTCGCATCTCGAAATCGTCAATCCGGTGGTGCAGGGCGCGACGCGCGCGCGGCAACGGCGGCGCGGCGATTTGACCGGCGACAAAGTGTTGCCGGTGCTGATTCACGGCGACGCGGCGCTGGCCGGTCAAGGCGTCAATCAGGAAGTGTTGAACATGGCGCAGACGCGCGGTTATACCACCGGCGGCACCATGCACATCGTGGTCAACAACCAGATCGGCTTCACCACGTCCGACCCGCGCGACACGCGCGGCACGACGTATTGCACCGACGTCGCCAAGATGATTGAAGCGCCGATTTTTCACGTCAATGGCGACGATCCCGAAATTTGTTTATTCGCGATTGAACTGGCGCTGGCGTTCCGCAAGAAATTCAACAAAGACGTTTTCATCGATCTGGTGTGCTTCCGCAAGCTGGGCCACAACGAGGCCGATGAGCCGATGGTGACGCAGCCGCTGATGTACAAGAAGATCAACGCCCACCCGGGAACGCGCAAGCTCTACGCCGAACGGCTCGAACAAGCGGGCGTGATTGAGGCGGGTGAAGCCGACAAGATGGTGCAAACGTATCGCGAAGCGCTTGATCGCGGCGAGCACACCAACGGTACGATTCTGTCCAACTACAAAACGTCGAACACGGCCAACTGGAAACCGTTTCTCGACAAGCACTGGACGGAATCGGTCGATACCAGAATCGATTACGCGCATTTGCAAACACTGGCGCGGAAAATGACCGAAGTACCCGCCAATTTCAAACTGCATCCACGCGTTGAAAAAGTGGTCGCGGATCGGCGGGCGATGGGCGAGGGCAAGCAGATGCTCGATTGGGGCATGGCCGAAAACCTCGGTTACGCAGTGCTGCTCGACCGCGGCTATCCGGTGCGCTTGTCGGGCGAAGATGTCGGACGCGGCACGTTCTCGCATCGCCATGCGGTGTTGCACGATCAGAATCGTGAGCGTTGGGACGCCGGCATCTGGGTGCCGTTGCAGCATATCAAGGAAAGCCAGCCGGAGTTTGAAATCATCGATTCGGTGCTGACCGAAAATGCCGTGTTGGCTTTTGAATACGGCTACGCCACGTCGTCTCCCGATCAGATGGTGATTTGGGAAGCGCAGTTTGGCGATTTTGCGAACGGCGCGCAAGTGGTGATCGACCAGTTCATCAGTTCCGGCGAAGCGAAGTGGGGACGTTTGTGCGGGCTGACGTTGCTGCTGCCGCACGGTTACGAAGGGCAGGGGCCGGAACATTCATCAGCGCGCCCTGAACGCTTCCTGCAACTGTGCGCGCAACACAACATGCAGTTCGTGGTGCCTTCGACGCCGGCGCAAATGTTTCATCTGTTGTGTCGCCAAATGTTGCGGCCTTACCGCAAACCGTTGGTCGTGATGACGCCAAAGAGTTTGTTGCGCCACAAGGAAGCGGTGTCGGATTTGCGCGAGCTTGCCGACGGCAAGTTCCAGAACGTGATCGGCGACTCAACCGTCGATCCGAAAAAAGTCAAACGGATCGTTCTGTGTTCCGGAAAGATTTACTACGAATTGAATGCTTACCGGCGCGAACACCAGCGCGACGACGTGGCGATTGCGCGGATCGAACAGCAATACCCATTCCCGCACGAGGCTTTCAAAGCCGAAATCGCTCGTTATCCGCAAGTGTCGGAAGTCGTCTGGTGTCAGGAAGAACCGCAGAATCAGGGCGCTTGGTATCGCTTGCGCCCCTACCTGCAAGCAGACACTGACAGCAATATCACGCTGGCCTACACCGGACGCGCCATCTCGGCGTCACCGGCGGTGGGCTACGGCGCCAAACACATTGCCGAACAGAAACAAGTCGTCGAAGGCGCTTTTGCCGAATCTTCGACGCTTTCGACGGGCAACATGGTTACCAAAGGATAAAGCAGTACACGAAAGAAAAGCAAATGAAGATTGAAATCAAGGTTCCGACGCTTCCTGAATCGGTCAGTGAAGCAACGCTGGTGCAATGGCACAAAAAACCGGGCGACGCTGTCCAACGCGACGAAAATTTGATCGACCTGGAAACCGACAAAGTGGTGTTGGAGTTACCGGCGCCGGGCGCCGGGGTGTTGGCTGAAATCATCGAGACCAACGGCGCGGTGGTGAAAGCGGGACAAGTGATTGCCTTGCTCGACACCGAGGCAGCAGCATCTGCCAAAAAAGCGGAAGCGCCTGTCGAAACTCAACCGGCACTGGTCGCCGCCAAAGGCGCAGTAAGCGAAGCGACGGCAATGCCTGCTGCTCGCAAGCTGATGGATGAAAAAAATCTGTCGGCTATGGAAGTCGAAGGCAGCGGTCGCGGCGGCAGAATCACCAAAGCCGACGTGATGGCGGCAGCGGCGAAGCCGACACCAACACCAACACCCGCGCCCGCAGCGGCAGCACCGGCGGCGCCTTTGCCGACCGTCAGTGGTGCAACCGAATCCGGCCGCATCGAACAGCGCGTACCGATGTCGCGGCTGCGTCAACGTGTTGCCGAACGTCTGGTGGAATCGCAATCAACAGCGGCGATCCTGACCACGTTCAACGAAGTCAACATGCAGCCGGTAATGGATTTGCGCAACAAATACCGTGATCGCTTCGAGAAAGTGCACGGAATCCGCTTGGGTTTCATGGGCTTTTTCGTCAAAGCGGTGGTCTATGCGCTGAAAAAATACCCGCTCGTGAATGCTTCGATTGACGGTAGCGACATTGTTTATCACGGCTACTTCGACATTGGTGTGGCAGTCGGCAGCCCGCGCGGGCTGGTGGTGCCGATCTTGCGCGACGCGGATCAAAAATCCTTTGTCGAAATCGAAAAACAAATCGGCGATTTCGGCAAGCGCGCTCAGGAAGGAAAGCTCACCATCGAAGAACTGACCGGCGGCACCTTTACCATCAGCAACGGCGGCGTTTTCGGCTCGATGATGTCAACCCCGATCATCAACCCGCCGCAATCGGCGATTCTCGGCGTGCATGCGACCAAAGAACGGCCGGTGGTCGAGAACGGCCAGATCGTGATTCGTCCGATGAACTATCTGGCGATGTCGTACGACCATCGTTTGATCGACGGCCGCGAAGCCGTGTTGTCGCTGGTGGCGATCAAGGAAGCGCTGGAAGATCCGGCGCGCATCTTGCTGGATATTTGATGGGTTCACGGCGGCGGGAGACAAGGTAAGGCGATGAAAGTCGTTATTTTTTCTTGCTGCCTGTTTTTTGTATCGACGTTTTTATTCGCCTGCGAAGAAAAGCAGGAAGGAAAAAGCGTCGAATACTATTTGAGCAACGAAAAAGAATTGGACAAAAAACTGGAGGAGTGCAAGAGCCACTCCAGTCAAAGCACGCCAGACTGTGACAACGCCAGAGCCGCGGATTACAAGCGCAACGTCCTCTGAATCTCCTCCACCCTCGTGGAAGAGGAGATAGGGAGAGGGACGTAAACTGAAAGAGAAGGGAAAGTGATGCAGAACATTTTTGATGTGGCAGTGATCGGAGCGGGGCCGGGTGGTTATATTGCGGCCATTCGGGCGGCACAACTGGGTTTCAAAGTGGCGTGTGTCGATGATGGCGTACGTGCCGACGGCAAACCGGCGCCAGGCGGCACCTGTACCAACGTCGGCTGCATTCCGTCGAAAGCGCTGCTGCAATCGTCCGAACACTTCGATACGGCGCGCGCGCATTTCGCCGAGCACGGCATCGGCCTGAAAGATTTGAGCATCGATGTTCCGAAAATGATCGCGCGCAAAGCGAAGATCATTCAGCAGACCAACGAAGGCATTCTCTACTTGTTCAAGAAAAACAAGATCACGTTTTTTCACGGACGGGCGGCGTTTGAAAGGAAAGAAGAAAAAGGTTGGCAACTGAAAGTTTCGCCGACCGTTCCCGACAAAAGCGCAGAAACGCTGACGGCGACGCACATCATCATTGCCACCGGTTCGTCGCCGCGCGCGTTGCCCGAAGCGCCGTTCGACAACCGGCGCATCCTTGATAACGAAGGCGCGTTGGCGATGACTGAAACGCCGAAACACTTGGGCGTTGTCGGCGCCGGCGTGATCGGGCTTGAAATGGGTTCCGTGTGGCGGCGGCTGGGTGCGGAAGTGACGTTACTCGAAGCGCTACCAGAGTTTCTCGGCGTGGCCGACATCGCGGTGGCCAAAGAAGCGGCGAAACTTTTCAAAGCGCAGGGGTTGGCGATTCATACCGGCGTGAAAATTACCGCCGTCAAAAGCGACGCTCAAGGAGTCGCCGTCACATACACCGATGCCGCGGGCGCAGCGCAAAAAGCAACTTTCGACAAACTCATTGTTTCGATCGGGCGCGTGCCGAATACGCGCGGCTTGAACGCGGCAGCGGTCGGCTTGGCGCTCGACGAGCGTGGCTTCATCGCGGTTGACGAACATTGTCGCACCAACCTGTCCAATGTCTGGGCGGTCGGCGACGTGGTGCGCGGCCCGATGCTGGCGCACAAAGCCGAAGAAGAAGGCGTCGCGGTGGCCGAGCGTTTGGCAGGACAGAAACCGCACATTGATTTCAACTCGATCCCTTACGTGATCTACACCTCGCCTGAAATCGCTTGGGTCGGAAAAACCGAACAACAGTTGAAAGCAGCCGGTGTCTCGTATCGCACCGGCAGCGTTCCGTTCATCGCCAATGGTCGTGCGCGCGCACTGGGTGACACGCGCGGCTTCGTCAAATGGCTGGCCGACGCCGCGACCGATCGCGTACTCGGCTTGCACATCATTGGGCCAATGGCTTCAGAGTTGGTGATGGAAGGCGTGACGGCGATGGAGTTCGGCGCATCGAGTGAAGACATCGCGCGCATCTGCCACGCGCACCCGACCTTGACCGAAACCGTCAAGGAAGCGGCGCTGGCGCTGGATGGAAGGGCGTTGAATTTTTAGGCGTTGACAAGCTGTATGGTGCTACAAGCGTAAGAAGAGAAGATCGTAGCAAAACCACGCAGCTCCACCGTCAATACGGCACTTCCAACGCTTTGCACAAGAACTTCATCAGCGGCACCGATGCTGCGAAGCGTTGCGCCGTCAGTTTGACGAAATCGGGCGAGGTCACTTCTGCTTTCGACAACGCCGCCAGCGCGATGAAATCCTTGCGCTTGAGGTCTGCAATCGCCACATGATCGGCGGCAAAGCCGCGCGGAGGTCGGCTCAATGAATCGCCGTCCAGCATCCAGTGCGCGCTGAATTTTTTATCGTCGCGTGCCTTGAACCACTGTTCGGGGTTTTGCGCTACGGCGTTGCGAATTTTCCAGAGCACGTCCGCTTCCGGATGCCAGCAGCCCACCGCAAAAAAACATTCACTGTTCTCGATATGCACGTAGAAACCCGGGGCGTGCACGTCTTTGCCGAGTTCGTGTCGAAACTGGATGCCGATGTTGGTTTTGTAAAGCGTTTTGTTGTGTGTGAAACGGGTATCACGGTACACCCGCATCAGCGATCCGCCCATCTTGCGGGCGTCGGCGCGGAAGTGCGGCGCAAATTTTTTCAGCGACGGCGCCATCGCTTCGATGAAATCCAGCGCCGGTTCGCGCACCAGCGCTTCATAGCGGGACTTGTTTTCGGTGAACCAGACGCGATTGTTGTTGGTGTCCAGTTCGCTCAAAAACTTGAAAGTGTTTCGGGTGAACATCGCAACGCTCCTCTGAACTTTGCTCCGTTCGCCCTGAGCTTGTCGAAGGGCAAACGGCATATCATTGCGGGCTTCGCTCCTTCGACTTTGCTCAGGGTCAGCCCGAATGGTGGGTCATGATTCGTCTATGCCGCCGCCAGATCCACTGCTTCGGCAATATCGACGGCAACCACGCGCGACACGCCTGCTTCGGGCATGGTAATCCCGATCAGTTGCACCGCCATTTCCATCGACAGCTTGTTGTGCGAGATAAACAAGAATTGGGTTTGCGCGCTCATTTCGCGCACCAGATTGCAGAAGCGAACAGTGTTGGAATCGTCGAGCGGCGCATCCACTTCGTCGAGCAAGCAGAACGGGGCCGGGTTCAACTGGAAAATCGCAAACACCAGCGCGGTAGCGGTTAACGCTTTCTCGCCGCCGGAAAGCAAATGGATCGAGCTGTTGCGCTTGCCCGGCGGTTGCGCGAACACTTGAATGCCTGAATCCAAAATTTCCTCGCCCGCCAACACCAGTTTGGCTTGGCCGCCGCCGAACAGCGTCGGGAATAAGCGCGCGAAATTACTGTTGACGGTGTCGAACGTTTGTTGCAACAGCGCACGCGTTTCTTTGTCGATCTGGCGAATGGCGTTTTCCAGCGTCGTCATCGCTTCGGTGAGGTCAGCGGCTTGTTTGTCGAGGTAGGTTTTGCGTTCCTCGGCGGCAGCCAATTCTTCGAGCGCGGCCAAGTTCACCGCACCGAGCGCGGCAATCGCTTTTTGCAACCGGTCGATTTCGTTGTTGAGCGAACCTCTGCCCCACGCCTTGAGCATGGCGGGCAGAGCGTCGAGGTCAGCGGCGGCTTCACTCAGTTGTTCGATGAATTGTTGCTCTTGCAAAACAGCGGCCTGTTCCTTCAACCGCATGTCTTCGATACGCGCGCGCGCCGGTTCGAGTTGATGTTCCGCCGTCAACCGCGCTTCGTCGGCGGCGCGCATTTCGGTGTTCAGCGCTTCAAGCTGATCGCGCGCTGTAGCCAACGCTTGCTCGGCGTTAGCGCGAACGATCAACTGTTGTTGCAACGACGCTTCAATCGGCGACCAGTCGATCGCCTGTTTTTCATTCGACAGTTGATCGAGAAGGTTTTGCTGCTGCGTTTTCTGAGTTACCAGCGATTGACGGCGGCGGGTCAATTCCTGCAAGCGCTCGCGGGCGCTCCGCTCGGCAAAGCGTGCTTCCTGTGCGGCGTTTTCGGTGTGGCGCACGCGCTCGCGGCCCCGCGTTTGTGCGACATCGGCCTCATTGCGCGTATGCCGCAAGCTTTCGCGCTGCGTCATCTTGTCGTGCAGTTGCACTTGCGCTTCGCTGATTTCAGCGGCGATGGCGTCGCGTTGCGCGACTTCTTGCGCTTCCAGCGTTTTGATTTCTTCGCTATCGCGGGTCAGTTGCGCTTTGCGGCTGGCGAACGCCTCGGCTTCTTTGCGTAACTGCGCCAGTTCCACTTCCAGATTGTGACAGCGCTTTTGTTGCGACGCCAGCGCTGCGCGCTGATTTTGTTCGTTGGTTTGTGCTTCGGTCAGCGCTTCTTCGACGCGATCGAGCGCTTGCCGTGCTTCCTGCGCTTGCGCATCGGCCTGCGCGATGTGTTCGTTGAGTTGCGCCAGTTCGCGTTGGCGAATGATCACGCCGTGCAACTCGCTGTCGGGTGCAAATAAGGTGACGCTTTGGGCGGTAACGATGTGGCCCTGCGGGATCACGAAGCTGCCGCCGGGCGGCAGGTCGGCGCGGTCGGCCAGCGCTTGCGCCAACGAATCACGGCAACGCACGCCGTACAGCATGTCGGCCAGCAGCGGCGCGAAGCGCGAATCCTTGATGTGCAGTTTGTGATACAGCGCATCATTCGGCGGCGAAACCTGTGCGGCGCCGGAACGCTGCGCCGAAAACACGGTGATTTTCGGCGCCGCATCGTTGTTATTGAACCAGTGTGCTACTTCAGCGAGCGAATCCATCTCCAGCGCGTTCAAGCGTTCGCGCAACGCGGCTTCGAGCGCGTCTTCCCAGCCGGTTTCGATGTCGAGTTTCTGCCACAAGCGAGCAGCTTCGTTCAATCCTTTTTGCGTCAACCAGGTATCGACGTCGGGGCTGCCGATTTTCGCTTGCAGCGTTGCCAGCGCTTGATGGCGCGCGGTGTGATCGGTGAGCGCTTTGCTTTGCGCCTGCCAGTGGGCGAGGGCTTCGCGCTGCTGGCCTTGCAACGCTTGCGCGCTTTGCTGCAATTCGGCTAACGCTTGTTGCTGATTTTGCCATTCGGCGGTTTCTTGCGCGAGTTGTTCTTCGACATCGGTGACGGCCACCACACCTGGCCCGCTCATCGCGGCGAGTTCCGCTTCCAGTTTTTCGCGGCGCTGTTGCAAGCGGTTGGAAGTGCCCAGACTGTTGTCGCGACGGGTCTCGGCAACGCGCACGGCTTGTTCCAGTTGCGCCATTTGTTGCTGCAATTCGGCGAAGCGGCGGGTGGCTTCCCGCACGGCGGTTTCCAACGCGGGCAACGCGGCTTGCGCTTCGCGCTCTTCTTCCTGCGCGCGCTCGTGCGCGGTCAACGCTTCTTCGAGCGCGGCTTCCAGCGAAACTTGTTCGTTGTCGTGCTGCGTTTCCTGTGTGGTCAACGCTTCGATTTGTTGATGAATCTGCTCGACCTGTTGCGCCATCTGCGCTTCGTTTTTGCGGGCGAACGCCAGTTGTTGCTCTAAGCTGGTCACTTCCGTGCTGGCGGCGTAGAACGCACCTTGCTTGTCGTGCACGGCATCGTTGGCCGCGTAATGCGAGTCGCGCAGATGTTCGAGCTTGGTTTCAATCGCGCGAAGCTCGGCTTTCGCCGCTTCAAAAGCGACATCCAGTTGGGCGATTTCGGCTTGGCAACGCTCGCGCGTTTTGGCGGCGTCCTGTTGCTTCGAGTACCACAACATATGCTGCGAGTTTTTCAAGCGCGTTTCGTACTCGCGGTATTCGGCGGCCACTTTGGCTTGCTCGCCGAGATGCGCCAACTGATTACCGAGTTCGTAGCGAATGTCTTCAATGCGCTTCAAATTTTCGCGGGTGTCGGACAAACGGCCTTCGGTTTCCTTGCGGCGTTCTTTGTATTTGGAAACGCCGGCAGCTTCTTCGAGAAAGATTCGCAGTTCTTCCGGTTTCGCTTCGATCACGCGCGAAATCATGCCTTGTTCGATGATCGCGTAAGCGCGTGGACCAAGGCCGGTACCGAGGAAAAGATCATGAATATCGCGGCGACGCACCGGCATGTTGTTGATGTAGTACGTGCTGTCGCCGTCGCGGCTCAGCACACGCTTGATCGACAACTCAGTGTATTGCCCCCACTGGCCGCCGATGCGGCCGGCACTGTTGTCGAAGTGCAGTTCGACCGAAGCGCGCGAAACCGGTTTGCGCTCACCGGCGCCGTTGAAGATCACATCCTGCATCGATTCGCCGCGCAGCGCCGACGCTTTCGATTCGCCGAGCACCCAGCGCACGGCGTCGATCACGTTGGATTTGCCGCAACCGTTAGGGCCGACGATGCCGACCAGTTGGCCGGGCGTGGCAATGGTAGTGGGATCGACGAACGATTTGAAGCCGGAAAGTTTGATATGGGTCAGACGCAAAGCAAGCCTCTTGAAGCAGATGAAAAGCCGGACGGCAGAGCAGTGTTGGGCGCTCTGCAACGGAACCGGGGAAACAACAATTATAACGGAAGCGCCGCCCGCGTTTGGGGGAAGGCGCAGAACAATTCCCAACCGCTCGGGCTGGGTCTGTCGAAGTCCGGCAGCGCGTCATTTGCCCTTTGACAAGTTTAGAGCGAACAGAATCAATGGCACTTAGAAGCCCCCATCGTTGCACAAGCCTGTGGATAAGGTCGGGTCAGGTTGTGGGCAACTTGTGGAAAGCGGATGTAAAAAGGGCAGGGCACGCTTATACCCGACTGTTTCTAAAGGTTTTTTTGACGTAGCGGCAGCACTTGCTTTTGTAATAAGTCCTTTAAGACCTTTTATTCACAAGCGCTACATATAGAATATTGTAGAAAAAATCGGCTAGATATAGTAGATTACGTCTCCTTTCCCGATGCTGCCGTGACGGCGGCGGCGCGTGGGTAGGGCGAAGAGCGCCGGAACCACGCCGCGCGCTTGCGGCGTTCCGTTTCCACCATTATTTTTGTTTTTGAGGTTTTCATGTCTGTGTCTGCAACACCCGCGCCATTGGCGTCTGCTTTTCCCACCGCCGACCCGCACCACGTCCGCTATCAGGTGATCCGCCGTAACGGCTCGGTCGTTGGTTTTGAACCCGGGAAAATCGCAGTGGCGATGTCCAAGGCTTTTCTGGCGGTGCGCGGTGAGCAAACCGCCGCCAGCGCGGCGATGCGCGATCAGGTCGCCAAACTGACGGAGACGGTCATTCGGGCGTTGATGCGCCGCAAGCCGGAAGGCGGTTCCATCCATATCGAGGAAATTCAGGATCAGGTCGAACTGGCGCTGATGCGCGGCGGCGAGCACGAAGTGGCGCGCGCCTATGTGTTGTATCGCGAGCGGCGAGCGCAAGAACGCGCGGCGGCAGCGCAGGCGGAAGCGGAAAAAGTCGTCGCGCCGGAGTTGAACGTTGTCGAAAACGGCGTTTCGAAACCGCTGGATATGACGCGGCTCGAATGCTTGATTCGCGCTTCGTGCGAAGGGCTGGCGGCCGCCGAGCCGGAGCGCATTCTGAAAGCGACGCGCAAGGATTTGTACGACGGCGTGCCGATGGCCGAAGTGCGCAAGGCGGTGGTGCTGGCCGGTCGCACCTTGATCGAAAAAGAGCCGGCGTATTCGTATGTGACGGCGCGGCTGCTGCTCGATTCGCTGCGCTTCGAAGCGCTCGGCGTGGCGGCGACGCAAGCCGACATGGCGCAACAGTACCCGGCGTACTTTCCGAAATTCATTGCGCACGGTATCAAGATCGGTTTGCTGAACAAAGAACTGGCGACTTTCGATCTCGCCAAGCTCGGCGCGGCGCTGAAACCGGAACGCGATTTGCAATTCGGTTATCTTGGTTTGCAAACCCTGTACGACCGTTATTTTTTGAACGATCTCTACGACCTCAGCTTTGGGCACGGCAGCGGCGAAGGGCGTCGCTTCGAGTTGCCGCAATGTTTTTTCATGCGGGTGGCGATGGGGTTGGCGCTGAAAGAGAAAGACCGCACCGCTCGCGCCATCGAGTTCTACAATCTGCTGTCGTCGTTCGATTTCATGAGCTCGACGCCGACGCTGTTCAATTCGGGCACGCAACGCTCGCAACTGTCGTCGTGTTATTTGACCACTGTCGCTGACGACCTCGACGGCATCTACGAAGCGATCAAGGAGAACGCGCTGCTGTCGAAGTTTGCCGGCGGTTTGGGCAACGACTGGACCAACGTTCGCGCCATGGGCTCGCACATCAAGGGCACCAATGGCCGCTCGCAGGGCGTCGTGCCGTTTTTGAAAGTTGTCAACGACACGGCGGTGGCGGTGAATCAGGGCGGCAAACGCAAGGGCGCGGTGTGCTGCTATCTCGAAAGCTGGCACCTCGACATCGAAGAATTTCTCGATCTGCGCAAGAACACCGGCGATGACCGTCGCCGCACGCACGACATGAACACCGCCAACTGGATTCCCGATTTGTTCATGAAGCGGGTGATGGAAAACGGCGAATGGACATTGTTTTCGCCGTCCGATGTGCCGGGGCTGCACGACTCATGGGGCAAGGCGTTTGAAGAAGCGTACACCGCTTACGAAGCCAAAGCCGAGCGCGGCGAGATTCGGCTTTTCAAACGGCTGCCCGCCGTGCAGTTGTGGCGCAAGATGTTGTCGATGCTGTTCGAGACCGGCCATCCGTGGATCACGTTCAAAGACCCATGCAACGCGCGCTCGCCGCAGCAACACGTCGGCGTGGTGCACAGTTCCAACCTGTGCACCGAAATCACGCTGAACACCGGCCCCGACGAAATCGCCGTCTGCAACCTCGGCTCGATCAACCTCGTCGCCCACATGAAGAAAGAGGGCGATCGCTGGTCGCTCGACCTCGACAAGCTGAAGCGCACCGTCGGCACGGCGATGCGCATGCTCGACAACGTGATCGACATCAACTACTACGCCGTCGATAAAGCGAAGAACGCCAATTTGAAGCACCGTCCGGTCGGTCTCGGTTTGATGGGTTTTCAAGACTGTCTGCATCTGATGCGCGTGCCGTATGCGTCGAGTGTGGCTGTGCAATTCGCCGATACTTCGATGGAAGCGATTTGTTATTACGCCTACTGGGCGTCGAGCGAACTGGCGCAGGAGCGTGGTGTTTATTCGAGCTACAAGGGCAGCTTGTGGGATCGCGGCATTCTGCCGCACGATTCGGTGGCGTTGCTGAGAGAAGCGCGCGACGGTTACCTCGATGTCGATACGTCTTCGACGCTCGATTGGGAGGCGCTGCGCAAACAGATCAAGGCGCACGGCATGCGTAACTCCAACTGCGTCGCCATCGCGCCGACGGCGACGATCTCGAACATCATCGGCGTGGCGCAGTCCATCGAACCGGATTACCAGAACCTCTACGTCAAGTCGAATTTGTCGGGAGAGTTCACCGTCGTCAACGAACAACTGGTGAACGATCTGAAGGAACTGGAATTGTGGGACGACGTGATGGTTGCCGATCTCAAATACTTCGACGGCTCGCTGGCGAAAATCGAGCGGGTGCCGTCGCATTTGCGCGAGTTGTACGCGACGGCGTTTGAAATCGAACCGCGCTGGATCGTCGAAGCAGGATCGCGTCGGCAGAAGTGGATCGATCAGGCGCAAAGTCTCAACATTTACATGGCCGGCGCTTCGGGCAAAAAACTCGACGACACTTACAAGCTCGCCTGGACGAAAGGGCTGAAAACGACTTACTACTTGCGCTCGCTGGCCGTCAGTTCCGCCGAAAAATCAACCGGTCGCGGCGGCGAATTGAACGCCGTGTCGGCGCAAATGCCGACGTATGCAACGACCGCCGCCGAGGAGACCGCGCCGAAATTCTGCGCGATCGACGATCCGACCTGTGAAGCCTGCCAATAAACCCACACGAAAACGGAGAACGCTATGTTGACTTTTGAAGAAGTTGCCGCTCCCAGCGCCGCCGACCGCGCGTTGGCCGAAGCCGCGGCCAGACACATCGAGACCCGCCGCGTGCGCGTCGAAGACAAACTCATCATCAACGGCAAGGCCGACGTCAACCAACTCGTGCCTTTCAAATACAACTGGGCGTGGGACAAATATCTGGCGGGCTGTGCGAACCACTGGATGCCGCAAGAAGTGAATATGCAGCGCGACATCGAACTGTGGAAAAATCCGAATGGGCTGACCGACGACGAGCGCCTCATCGTCATTCGCAACCTCGGCTTTTTCTCCACCGCTGATTCGCTCGCGGCGAACAACATCGTGCTCGGCACCTACCGCCACATTACTGCGCCGGAGTGCCGTCAGTACCTTCTTCGGCAGGCTTTCGACGAAGCGATCCACACTCATGCGTACCAATACATCGTGGAAAGTCTCGGCCTCGACGAAGGCGAAATTTTTAACGCCTATCACGAAATCAAGTCGATTGCGGAAAAAGACGCTTTCCTGATGCCGTTCATCGACACGCTGACCAATCCTCAATTCAAAACCGGCAGCGTCGAGAACGATCAAAAGCTGCTCAAATCGTTGATCGTTTTCGCTTGCATCATGGAAGGACTGTTCTTCTACGTCGGCTTCGTGCAAATTCTGGCGCTCGGCCGCCAGAACAAACTGGTCGGTGCGTCCGAACAATATCAATACATCCTGCGCGACGAGTCGATGCACTGCAATTTCGGCATCGACATGATCAACACCATCAAACTCGAAAACCCGCATTTGTGGACGCCCGAATTCAGACAGGAAATCAGCGGCCTCATCCGAAGAGCCGTCGATCTCGAATACGCTTACGCGGAAGACACTATGCCGCGCGGCGTGTTGGGACTCAATGCGTTGATGTTCAAGGAGTACCTGCGCTTCATCGCCAACCGGCGTTGCCAGCAGATCGGCCTCGACCTGCTTTTCCCCGGCGCCGACAATCCATTCCCGTGGATGTCGGAAGTCATCGACTTGAAGAAAGAAAAGAATTTCTTCGAGACGCGGGTAACCGAGTATCAGACCGGCGGGACGTTGAGTTGGGATTGAGTTTGCGCTGTCATTGCGAAGGGTGAAGCGATGAAACAATCCAGAGATTCGTCGTTTCGTAGTTCGCGTAGCGTAAGCAGAGGCGTACAGCGCCGTGTCCACCTTTCGTTTTATACACGTATCAGGGGTCAGAAAATGATGCCTGACCTTGCCAATGAATCAATCCATTTGAGCGCAAAAGACGGCCTCTTTTCGGCAAACGCGCGATAATAAATACTTTACGCTTTCTCTGCTGTTTTCGCCATGCCCGCTACACTACGCGCCATTCACGCCGATATCACGACACTGTCTGTTGACGCCATCGTTAACGCGGCCAACAACTCGCTGCTGGGCGGCGGTGGGGTCGATGGCGCGATTCATCGCGCAGCCGGGCCGGAACTGCTGGCGTTTTGTCGCACGCTGAATGGTTGCGCCACGGGCGAGGGAAAAATCTCTCCCGGCTTTCGATTGCCGGCGCGGCACGTGATTCACACCGTCGGCCCCATCTGGCATGGCGGTGAGCACGACGAAGCGGCGTTACTCGCTGCTTGTTACCGCAACGCTTTAGAACTTGCCGCTCAGAACGGGGTGGAAGTCATCGCGTTCCCCTGCATCAGCACTGGCGTTTACGGCTATCCGCCCGCGTTGGCGGCGCCGTGTGCGATCTCCGCCGTGCGGGAGGCGCTGGCGCGTTTGCCAAGCATCCGCGAAGTGATTTTCTGTTGCTTTTCTGAGGCAGAACGAAAAAGGTATGAGCGCGCATTGGGCGCTCTGTAGAAGAGGAAATGAAGCTGCTTTGATCAAGTACACACGATACGTGACCCTCTTTCGCTCTTCGGGCATCCTCTCCCATAAGTGAGAAAGGAACACAATCCTATAAACGATTCATCAATGTTGCACTTCATGTTTGAATGCAGTTTTTCAAAAAGCGAAATGACCGATTAATAGCATATTTCATAAGGGAAGAGATTTGCCGGACGATGGAATTCCCCCGCTTTTAAAATGGTTTTATTTTTTGAAATTAGTGGTATGATTTAAAAAGCAATCGGAGGCAAAGGGTGAAACGTCTTGGGTTGCTGGCTCGGCGAGACCGGGCAACCAGGAGCCTGTTCACGAGACATCGCAGGACAATCCGAAGATACAACGTTGAAGCTGTAGCCGGATTATGTGATGGGGAACCGAGCAGGTTGAGAGATGCAACCTAGAAAGACGTGGCATGTTGGGAATTTATTTTCCGATTCTTCTTATCATCATTTCGGGCGTTTTGATCGGCCTTTCGATGATAGGGTTGAATCTGCTTTTTTCGCCTCTGCGTGAAGACCCCGAAAAAGCGTTGCCTTATGAGTGTGGTTTCGATGCGACGGAAGACGCCCGTTCACCGTTCAACATTCGCTACTATCTGGTAGCGATTCTCTTCATCCTTTTTGATCTCGAACTTATTTTTCTGTTGCCGTGGGCGGTAGCGTTGCGGGACATCGGCACGGCCGGGTTCGTCGCAATGTTGTTCTTCCTGGCGCTGCTGGGCTTGGGGCTTGCCTACGAGTGGCGCCGCAAGGCATTGGAGTGGGACTGAGAGCCGACTCATGGAATTGAAACCGATCTCGTTGACGCCTGGACATCAGGCCGCCGCCGACACACTGAATGAAAACGTGGCGTCACAAGGCTTTGTCACTGCTTCGTCGGCCAGTCTGATCGATTGGGCACGCGGCGGGGTAATGGCGTGGGCGCGCGACGGCTCGATGTGGCCGATGACTTTCGGTCTGGCATGTTGCGCGATGGAAATGATGAATTCGGGCGCGGCGCGCTATGATCTCGACCGTTTCGGGACGATCTTTCGCCCCAGCCCGCGGCAGTCGGACGTGATGATCGTCGCCGGCACCCTGTGCAATAAAATGGCGCCCGCACTGCGGCGGGTGTATGACCAGATGGCCGAGCCGCGTTGGGTGATCTCGATGGGATCGTGCGCCAATGGCGGCGGCTATTACCATTATTCTTATTCGGTCGTGCGCGGTTGCGACCGCATTGTCCCGGTCGATATTTATGTGCCGGGTTGTCCGCCGACGGCGGAAGCGTTGGTTTACGGCGTTTTGCAATTGCAGAATAAAATCTGGCGGACGAGAACGGTGAAACGCTCATGAGACCGCCGCTGTCACAACTCAAAAACGTGCTGGTCAAGATGTTCGGCGGCGCCAATCTCACTGAGGCATTTCAGGAGTTGACGCTGGAAGTGCCGCTGGCGAAGCTGTCGGCAACGATGAGACAGTTGCGCGATGCGGCGGATTGTTCGTTCGATGCGCTGGCGGATATGACCGGCGTCGATTATCAGGGTTTCACGGGTCGCGATCCGAGCGCGCCGCGCTTTGCGGTGGTTTATCATTTGCTGTCCACCCGCCACAACTGGCGGTTGCGCGTTCGCGCTTTCATCGAAAACGAAAAGGAACCGGCGGTTCCTTCGATGGTGCCGCTGTGGCTGTCGGCCAACTGGCTGGAGCGCGAGTGCTTCGATATGTTCGGCATCGTTTTTGACGGCCATCCCGATCTGCGCCGGATTCTCACCGATTACGACTTCACCGGCTATCCGTTCCGCAAAGATTTTCCGCTGACGGGCCATGTGGAAATGCGCTACGATCCGGAACAGAAAAAAGTGATTTACGAGCCGGTCACGATCGAACCGCGCGACAACGTGCCGCGCATCGTTCGTGAACCGCATTACGGCGACGAGAAGCCGATGTCGCTGCCTCCTGCCGAAACCCCGCGTTGAGACCGAAAATGAGCGAACATCATTATCAACTCAATTTCGGACCGCAACACCCGTCGGCACACGGCGTGTTGCGTCTCGTGCTCGAACTGGATGGCGAAGTGGTGGTGCGCGCCGATCCTCATATCGGCTTGCTGCATCGCGGCACCGAAAAATTGATGGAGCACAAAACCTATTTGCAAGCGTTGCCTTACGTCGATCGGCTCGATTACAGCTCGATGATGGCAAACGAGCACGCGTTTTGTCTGGCGATTGAAAAACTGTTGCAAATCGAAGTGCCGATTCGCGCGCAATACCTGCGGGTGATGTTCGACGAATTGTCGCGGATCATGAATCACATGCTGTGGGTCGGAACGTGCGCGCTCGACCTCGGCGCGATGACGGTTTTCCTGTTCGGCGCTCGCGAGCGCGAATCCATTTTCGACATTCTGGAAGCGACTTGCGGCGCGCGCATGCACCCCAATTACTACCGCCCTGGCGGCGTTTATCGTGACCTCGCCGACAAGATGCCGCAATACCAGTCGTCGTTGCGCAGCGCCAGCGAGTTAGCGAAGAAGAACGCCAACCGGCAAGGGTCGGTGCTCGATTTCATTGAAGATTTTGCCAAGCAGTTGCCGGCGCGCGTGGACGATATCGAAACGCTGCTGACCGACAACCGTATCTGGAAACAGCGCACCGTCGGTATCGGCGTGGTGCCGACCGATCAAGCTGTGGCGCTGGGTTGTACGGGGCCGATGTTGCGCGCCTCCGGGGTTGCCTGGGATTTGCGCAAGAAACAGCCTTACGCGGTTTATGAAAAACTCGATTTCGACATTCCGGTGGGTACCGGCGGTGATTGTTACGACCGCTATCTGGTGCGGATGGAAGAATGTCGGCAATCGGTTCGTCTGGTGTTGCAATGCGTTGATTGGCTGCGCGCCAACCCGGGGCCGGTGATTTCCGACGACCGCAAAATTGCGCCGCCGCCGCGCGCCGAAATGAAGGCCGACATGGAAGCGCTGATTCACCACTTCAAACTGTTTACCGAAGGTTTCCCCGTTCCGGCGGGCGAAGCGTATGCGGCGGTTGAACATCCAAAGGGCGAATTGGGTGTGTACCTTCTTTCCGACGGCGGCAACAAGCCGTTCCGCGCCAGACTGCACACGCCGGACTTCGTGCATTTGTCGATGCTGGCGGCGATGGCGCCCGGACACATGTTGTCTGACGTGGTGGCGCTGATCGGTACTTACGATATTGTTTTCGGTTCTGTGGACCGTTAAGAGAGGAATGACGATGCCGCTTTCCGCTGTTGCCTGTCAAAAGATCGACAAAGCCATTGCCAAGTATCCGGTGGGCCGGAAACAATCGGCGGTGATGGCAGCACTGACGATCGTGCAGGAAGAGCGCGGCTGGCTTTCGCCCGAATCGCTGCGTGAAGTGGCGGAATATCTGGGCATGCCGCCGGTGGCCGTCTATGAAGTGGCGTCGTTTTACACGATGTATCACTTGAAGCCGGTGGGACGTTATGTGTTGACCTTATGCACCAACTTGCCGTGCTCGTTGCAAGGTTCCGATGTGGCGGCGCGCCATTTGCAAGAAACATTGAAGATCGGCTGGAACGAAACGACGCCGGACGGCATGTTCACGTTGCTGCAAGGCGAATGTATGGGCGCCTGTCAGGAAGCGCCGGTGATGCTCACTGGCCATCAGCGGATGTGCTGCAAGATGATGCCGCCGCAAATCGACGCGCTGCTCGCGCAGTTGCGCGATGAAGCAGCGCAAAAGGAGCGTCAAGAATGACTGCCTTTCTCGATTACGGCTCCGATGCGGTGTTGATGGCGCGGTTGACCGGCGACAACTGGCGGATCGAAGATTACGTTGCGCGCGGCGGTTACGAAGCGCTCAAAGCTATTTTGACCGCCGGTACGCCGCCGGATCAAGTGTTGGCTGAAATCAAACTCTCGGCATTGCGCGGACGGGGCGGGGCAGGTTTCCCGACCGGGATGAAGTGGGGCTTCATGCCGCGTGGCGCGCCTGAAAAATACGTCGTCTGTAATGCCGACGAAGGTGAACCGGGGACGTTCAAGGATCGCGACATTCTGCGTTTCAATCCGCATTCGGTGATCGAAGGCATGGCCATTGCCGCCTATGTGATGGGTTGCGCGTGCGGCTACATCTACATTCACGGCGAGATCTGGGATGTCTATGAGCGCTGTGAAGAAGCGATCGAGGAAGCGCGCGCCGCGGGCGTTATCGGCCAGCGCATCATGGGCAGTGATTTTTCGTTTGAACTCTTTAACCATCACGGCTTCGGCGCTTACATTTGCGGCGAAGAAACGGCCTTGCTCGAATCGCTCGAAGGCAAGAAGGGACAGTCGCGCTACAAACCACCGTTCCCGGCCAACGTCGGTTTGTACGGCAAGCCGACGACGATCAACAACGTCGAAACGCTCGCCTGCGTGCCGCTCATTCTCAGAAACGGTGGTCAGTGGTTCCTCGATCTCGGCCGACCGAACGCCGGCGGCACCAAGATATTTTCAGTATCGGGCGACGTTGAGCGCCCCGGTAATTACGAGTTGCGCTTGGGCGCGCCGTTTGCGAAGTTGCTGGAAATGGCCGGCGGCGTGCGCGGCGGAAGAAAGTTGAAAGCGGTGATTCCTGGCGGTTCGTCTTCGCCAGTATTACCGGGGGCGATCATGATGGAAACCGACCTCGATTACGATTCGATTGCGAAAGCCGGTTCGATGATGGGTTCGGGCGCAGTGATTGTGATGGATGAAACGCGCTGCATGGTGCGCAGCCTGATGCGTTTGTCCGAGTTTTATCACGAAGAATCGTGCGGCCAGTGTACGCCGTGCCGCGAAGGTACCGGCTGGCTGGCGCATATCATTCACCGGATCGAACACGGCGAAGGTCGCCCCGGCGATGTTGACGCGCTCGACCGCGTTGCGCACAACATCATGGGACGTACGATTTGCGCGCTGGGCGATGCGGCGGCGATGCCGGTGCGCAGTTTTGTCAAACATTTCCGCGACGAGTTCGAGTATCACATCGAACACCATCGTTGCCAGGTGGCCGATCATGTCTGAAATCGTTATCGACAAGAGCGGCTGGCTCAACCTGCAAATCAACGGCAAGCCGGTGCAAATGCCGCCGGGCAGCACGGTGATGGAAGCGGCGCAGGAAATCAAGGAATTCATTCCGCACTTCTGCTATCACAAAAAACTGTCGCTGGCCGCCAGTTGCCGGATGTGTCTGGTGCAAGTCGAGAAATTCCCCAAGCCGGTGCCCGCGTGTGCAACGCCGGTGTCCGAAGGAATGAAAGTATGGACGCGCAGCGAAATCGCGCTGGCGGCGCAGCAAAGCGTGATGGAGTTTCTGCTGATCAACCATCCGCTCGATTGCCCGATCTGTGATCAGGGCGGCGAGTGTCAGTTGCAAGATATGGCGGTCGGTTACGGCAAAGGCACTTCGCAGTATCGCGAAAACAAGCGGGTCGTGCCCGGAAAAGAAATGGGGCCGCTGGTTTCCGCCGCTGAGATGAGTCGCTGCATTCAATGTACGCGCTGTGTGCGTTTCGGCGATGAAATCGCCGGTCAGATGGAATTGGGTATGATTTATCGCGGCGATCGCGCTCAGATCACGCCGTTCATCAACGACACGGTGGAATCGGAATTGTCCGGCAACATGATCGATCTGTGTCCGGTCGGCGCGCTGACCTCAAAGCCATTCCGCTATCAGGCGCGCACTTGGGAATTGTCGCGGCGCAAATCGGTATCGCCGCACGATGCGCTGGGTGCCAACCTGATTGTTCAACTTCGGCGCAATCAGGTGGTGCGGGTGCAACCGCTTGAAAACGAAGCGGTCAACGAATGCTGGCTGTCGGATCGGGATCGTTTCTCCTATGAGGCGTTGAACAGCGAAGCGCGTTTGACGAAACCGCTGGTCAAGAAAGACGGCGTGCTGATTGAAGCCGATTGGCAAGAAGCGTTACCGTTGGCGGCGGCGCGTCTCAAGAACATCATGGAGCGCGATGGCTGCGAATCGCTCGGCGTTTTGATTTCACCGCACGCTACGCTCGAAGAAGCGACCTTGTTGTCGCGTCTGATGCGAGCGCTCGGTTGCGACAATATCGATCATCGTTTGCGCCAACAAGATTTTTCACACGCGTTCCAACCGTCGCAAGTGCCGTGGCTCGGTATGCCGATTGCGGATGTGTCAAAACTGAAAGCGGCGTTGTTCGTCGGCAGCTTCTTGCGTCACGATCAGCCGCTGCTGGCGGCGCGGGTGCGGCAAGCGGCGCGGCGCGGCGCGGTTATTTCAAGTCTTCATTCGATGCCTTCCGACTGGATGTTGCCGTTGGCGCACGAAAAAGTGGTGGCGCCTTCGCAAGTGGCGTCGGCCTTGGCGGCGCTGGTCGTCGCGGCGCATCGGGAAGCGAAAGTCGAGCAAACGTTGCCGACCGCGTTGCAGGGAATCACGCCGTCGGTAGCCGATGCAGCGATGGTTCGCTCATTGTTGAACACGCCGGAGCGTTCGGCGATTTTCCTCGGCAGCTTCGCGCAACAACACAGCGAAGCGGCGCTCTTGCATACGTTAGCGCAACGTCTGGCCGAATACACGAAGGTGACGTTCGGCGTGCTGCCGGAAGCGGCCAACAGTGTCGGCGCGGCGCTGGCGGGAGCGCAGCCGCAGAAAAATGGTTTGAACGCGCGCGCGATGCTGGAACAACCGCGCAAAGCGTATGTGTTGTTGCACACGGAAGTGCCGTTTGATGTTGCTCAAGGCAGTACGGCGCGGGCGGCAATGGAACAAGCCGACTTTGTGCTTTCGCTTTCGCCTTTCCGTCCGTCGGAAGAAAGCGCGTTGCCCGATATCGTGTTGCCGATCGCGCCGTTCACCGAAACGTCGGGGACATTCATCAACATGGAAGGACGCGCCCAATCGTTTTATGGCGTAGCGCCGCCGCTTGGCGAAACGCGGCCGGGTTGGCGCGTGATCGCTGCGCTGGCCGGATTGCTCGGTCAACCATTTACCGAAATGGAACCGGATGAAGTGCGCGCCTCATGTGTGCCATCGGCAGACAGCGTGACGGCGCGATTGTCGAATAGAATTGACAGCGTGCTATCGACTTTGCCGCAAGCAGCAGAGAAAACGATCGAACGTGTTGCCGGAGTGCCGATTTATCACGCCGATCCTCTGGTGCGGCGCGCGACTTCGTTGCAGTGCACGCCGTTGGCAGCATCGCCGAAGGCCGCGATGAATGCGGCGCTGGCGGCGCGACTGGGTCTCGTCAAAGGCAGGATGGTGCGGATAACGCAAGGCAAAAACGCCACCGAAGCATTGTTGTTCTGGGTGTGCGATGACAGGTTACCGACGAACACGGTGCGCTTCGATATGGCGCATCCGTTGACTGCCGGTTTCGATGTGTGTGGAGAATTCCATCTGGAGGCGGCATCATGATCCAGTGGCTGGCAGATTTCTTTGGCGGTCTGGGCGCGCCGGGCTTGTTGATCTGGACGATGATCAAAATCGTCGCGATCACGTTACCGCTGATTTTGTGCGTCGCATTTCTGACTCTGGCTGAACGGCGCGTGATCGGCGCGATGCAATCGCGTATCGGCCCGGTTCGCGTCGGCCCCTACGGCCTCTTGCAACCGTTCGCCGACGTGTTGAAGATGTTGCTGAAAGAAGTGGTGATTCCGGCGCGCGCCAACCGCGTGCTGTTCCGCTTCGCGCCGCTCTTGACGCTGGCGCCGGCAGTGGCGGCTTGGGGAACGATGCCGTTCTCGGAAAACGTGTGGCTGGCCGATCTCAATGCCGGTTTGCTGTACATCATGTTGATGAGTTCGCTCGGTGTTTACGGCATTATTCTGGCGGGCTGGGCTTCCAATTCGCGCTACGCGCTGCTCGGCGCGCTGCGTTCGACCGCGCAATTGATTTCTTACGAACTGGCGATGGGCTTTGCGCTGGTCGGCGTGATTCTGCTGACGGGCACGCTGAACTTGGGCGACATCGTTCGCCATCAGACGGGCAGCTTCTGGCACTGGCATGTGTGGCCGCTGCTGCCGTTGTTCGTCGTCTATTTCATTTCGGGCATTGCCGAAACCAACCGTCACCCGTTCGATATGGCGGAAGGCGAATCCGAACTGGTCGCCGGTTTCCACGTCGAGTATTCGGGGATTGTGTTTGCACTCTTCTTCCTCGCCGAATACATGAACATGATTCTGGTGTCGGCGCTGGCGGCAACCTTGTTCCTCGGCGGCTGGATGGCGCCGTTGTCGTTCTTCAACGAGTTGAAGATCAGCGGGATGGCGCCGCTGGGCGATGGCTTCCTGTGGTTGGCGCTCAAAATCGCGGGATTGCTGTTCATCTTCCTTTGGGTGCGGGCGAGTTTCCCGCGCTATCGTTACGATCAAATCATGCGGCTTGGCTGGAAAGTATTCATTCCGCTGACGCTGGTGTGGATCGTCGTCGTGGCGATAGGGGTCAAGTGGTCATCGTTGTTCGGAGGCGGCGCATGAATCGGTTGCAGCGCTTTTTGAAAACGTGGCTGTTGCTGGAATTGCTCAGCGGTTTGAAGCTGACCTTCCTGCGGATGTTCAAGCCGAAATTTACGGTGCTCGTTCCGGAAGAAAAAACGCCGCAAAGTCCGCGTTTCCGGGGGCTGCATGCGCTGCGTCGTTATCCGAACGGTGAAGAGCGCTGCATTGCTTGCAAGCTGTGCGAAGCGGTGTGCCCGGCGCTGGCGATCACGATCGATCTGGCTGAGCGCGAAGACGGCTCGCGCCGCACGACGCGTTACGATGTCGATTTGAGCAAGTGTATTTATTGCGGGCTGTGCATGGAAAGCTGCCCGGTTGATTCGATTGTGTTGACGCGGATTTACGAATACCACGGCGAGCAGCACAGCGATTTATGTTTTACCAAGGGCATGCTACTGGCGATCGGCGACCGTTACGAGGCGCAAATTGCCAAGAGTCTGGAAGAAGACGCTCCTTACCGATGATACAAAGGCCGGCAACGATATGAGCTTCTCAGCGATTCTTTTCTACGTTTTTGCAGTGATCCTGCTGGCGTCTGCCGTGCGCGTCGTGATCATGCAGCATCCGGTGCACGCGGCAATGGCGCTGGCGCAAACCCTGTTCACGATGGCGGCGATCTGGATCACGTTGGGCGCCGAGTTTTTGGGCTTGGCGCTGGTGGTGATTTACGTCGGCGCAGTGATGGTGTTGTTCCTGTTCGTCGTGATGATGCTCGATGCGCGGCAGCAAAAATGGACGCCGCGCTGGCAGCGCCATCTGGTGCCGGCGGTGATTCTGGGCGCCGTGATGCTGGTGGAGATTGCCTTGCTGATTATGCGTGGCGTCAAGATGAAAGATACGACGATGCCCGTCGCCTCGGCCTCGATGGAGAACACGCGCGAATTGGGCAAACTGCTGTTCGGGCAATACCTGTATTCGCTGGAACTGATTGCGGTGCTCTTGCTGGTCGGGATGATCGCGGCGATTGTCTTGACGCATCGGCAAAACCGTTTTGCCAAGCGGCAAGACCCGGCGGAACAAGTCGCCGTGACCCGCGAGAGCCGTTTGCGAGTGGTATCCATGGCGGCAGAAACGGAAGCGCCAGAACAAAGCACGGCCGAGCCGTCGCCGGAAAAAGAAGGGGGGCAATAAAATGCCTGGACTGGAACCGACCCTGTTACATTATTTGTTGCTGGCGGCAGCGCTGCTGGTGATTAGCTTGGTGGGCATCATCGCCAACCGTCGCAACGTGTTGGTGTTGCTGATGGCGGTGGAACTGGTATTGCTGGCGGCCAACCTCAACTTCGTTGCCTTCTCGGTGTATTACCACGATTTGTCCGGTCAGGTGATGACCGCCTTTGTGCTGGCCACGGCGGCAACGGAGTCGGCCATCGGCTTGGCGCTGTTGATCTTGTTGTTCCGCCGTCGCGGCACCATCGCCGTGCAAACGCTCGATGTCCTGAAAGGATAGTCATGATGCTGGCGCTCATTCCCCTGTTACCGTTGCTCGCTGCGCTGTTTGCCGGCTTCTTTGGCCGTCGCGTGCCGCGCTGCTGGTCGCACTGGGTTTGTTGCGCGGCAGTGGGCATCTCCTTCCTGCTTTCCGCCAATGTCCTGTATGAAGTCGCGACGCTGTGGCCGAGCACCGGCATACAGAGCAACAGCGTTACGCTGTACACCTGGCTCGATCTCGGCAGCACGAAGCTGACCGTCGGCTTTCTGATCGACCCGCTGTCGGCGTTGATGATGGTGGTCGTGACGCTGGTTTCGTTTCTGGTGCACGTCTATACCATCGGCTACATGAAAGACGATCCCGGTTACGCGCGCTTTTTCGCGTACATCGCTTTCTTCACGTTTTCGATGCTGATGCTGGTGATGTCGAACAACTTCCTGCAAATGTTCTTCGGTTGGGAAGGAGTCGGGCTGGCTTCGTATTTGTTGATCGGTTTCTGGTACACGCGCCCGTCGGCGACCAAAGCGGGGATGAAAGCGTTCTTGATGAACCGCGTCGGCGACTTCGGTTTCATCATCGGCATCGGCTTGTTGTTCGCCGCGCTGGGCACGCTCGATTTCAAGGAAATTTTCGGACGGGTGGACGAGCTTCGCGGCTTGAATGTTTCGCTGTGGCCGGGCGTGGAATGGTCGTTGCTGACGGTTGCCTGCATTGGCCTCTTCATCGGCGCGATGGGCAAGAGTGCACAAGTGCCGTTGCACTCCTGGTTGCCCGATTCGATGGAAGGCCCGACGCCAATCTCAGCGTTGATCCACGCGGCTACGATGGTGACCGCCGGTATCTTCATGGTGGCGCGGATGAGTCCTGTTTTTGAAGGTTCGGACACAGCATTGTCGTTCATCATCATCATCGGCGCGACGACGGCGATCACGATGGCGCTGTTGGGGCTGGTACAAAACGACATCAAACGGGTCATCGCTTATTCGACCTTATCGCAACTGGGTTACATGACCGTAGCGTTGGGCGCGTCGGCGTACTCGGCGGCGATCTTTCACTTGATGACCCATGCCTTCTTCAAAGCGCTGCTGTTCTTGGCGGCGGGCTCGGTCATCATCGCGCTGCATCACGAGCAAGACATGCGCAAAATGGGCGGGCTGCGCAAACGAATGCCAATCACTTACGTGACAGCGGTGATCGGTGCTTGGGCATTGGCCGGGCTGCCGCCGTTCGCCGGATTTTTCTCCAAAGAACCGATCATTGAAGCGGCGCATTCCGCCACGGTGACGGGACACACTTACGCTTACTGGGCGCTGATGCTCGGCGTGTTCCTGACGGCTTGCTACACCTTCCGAATGATCTTCATGACTTTCCACGGCGCATCGCGCTACGGCGAATCGAAGAGCGATGCCAAACGCGGCGCGCACAAGAAAGCGCATGGCGTAACGCATGAAGCGCATCATGACGTCCATGAATCGCCCAAGGTCGTGACGATCCCGTTGATCGTGCTGGCGATTTGCTCGGTCTTCGCCGGAATTTTTTGCGTGGAGCCGGTGCTGATCGGCGATTATTTCGGCGCGGCGATTCACGGCAATTACGTGGCGCATCCGGCGATGGCGGAACTGCACGCCGAATGGCACGGCATTCTCGACTACTTCCTGAATGCGCTCTTGTCGGCGCCGCTGTGGTTGGCGTTAGCGGGCATCGCCACCGCCTGGTACTTTACCTTGTCGTCGCCGAAATCGGCGGATCGGTTGGCGCGCTCGTTGGGCGGCGTGTACAACGCGCTCAAGAACAATTACTACGTTGACGCGTTTTACGAGCGAGTGTTCGTGCGCGGCGCGCGCAGTCTGGCGTCAGTGTTCATGCAGGGCGGTGAACAGTTCCTGACCGAAGGCGTGCTGGTGCAAAGCACGTCACAGTTGGTGCGATGGGGCGCACAAGGCTTGCGCTATTTGCAAACCGGTTACCTTTACCATTACGCGTTTGCAATGGCTTTGGGCTTGCTGGTGTTGATGACCTGGTGGGGAATACTCTGATGAACGGAGAAATGAACAACATGCCGCCGGTACTCTCCATCCTAATTTGGTTGCCGATCATCGCGGGCATTCTGGTGCTGGCGTTGCGCCATGTCGGTCATGGCCGGTGGTCTCGCTGGCTGGCGAATCTCGCCGCTTGGGTAGCTTTTATCATTGCGATTTTCGTTCTCTGCCGTTTCCAAACGGGTTCGGGGATGATGCAATTCACTGAGCGCGTGATGTGGATCCCGCATTTCAGCATCGAATACGCGCTCGGAATCGACGGCCTATCGGTGCTGTTCATCGGCATGAATGCGTTGATTACTCTGCTGGTCATCGCGGCGCAAAAATCCGACAGCAAAAGCGGTTATCTGTCGGCGCTGCTGATTACGTCGGGGCTGACGTATGGCGCGTTCTCGGCGCGCGACGCCGTGCTGTTCTACGTCTTCTTTGAGGCGATGCTGATTCCGATGTATCTGGCCATCGGCGTGTTCGGCGGTGCGCAGCGACGCTACGCCACCACTAAGTTCTTTCTCTATACGTTGTTCGGTTCGTTGTTCATGCTGCTGGCGCTGTTTTACCTTTACAGCGTTTCGCAGACGTTTTCGATGGAAGCCTGGCAACACCTGCCGCTCAGCATTTACATGCAGCTGATCCTGTTCGGCGCGTTCTTCATAGCGTTTGCGGTGAAGACGCCGATGTGGCCGCTGCACGCTTGGGCGCCCGACGCTTACGTCGAAGCGCCGACCGGCGCGGCGGTGATGCTGGCGGCGACCAAGATCGGCGCATACGGTTTTCTGCGGTTGCTGTTGCCGATTGTGCCCGATGCCGCGCACCAATTGGCGCCGTTGATGATCGCACTCTCTTTATTTGCGGTGATCTATTTCGGCATCGTGGCGCTGGCGCAAACCGATCTCAAGCGCTTGTTCGCTTATTCCTCAGTGGCGCACATGGGGCTGGTGACACTTGGCTTCTTCCTGTTCAACGCTACGGCAATGAAGGGCGCGGTGTTGTTGATGGTGTCGAACGGCCTCGCGATTGCGGCGTTGTTCTTCGTCGCTGAATCATTGAAAACGCGATTCGGCGATTGCAAATTGACCGACTGCGGCGGCATCGTCAAAGCGATGCCTTGGCTGGCGACATTGCTGGTGTTCTTCGCGATGGCGAACATCGGGCTGCCGGGTACATCGGGCTTCGTCGGCGAATTCCTGGTGATCATCGGTGCGGTCGGCCATCAGAGCGGCTACCAACTGCTCGTCGGCTTGCTGGCGGCAACGGTGCTGATCATCGGCGCGGCCTACACGCTGTGGATGGTTCGGCGCGTGGTTTTTGGGCCGATCACGCATCCGTCGGTCGTCGCGTTGTCTGATCTGGGAACGCGGGAACGCCTGTTGCTGAGTGTGCTGGCCGCAGTCATGCTGGGCTTCGGCCTTTGGCCGCAAGCGCTTCTGGGGATGGCGGATGCTTCGGTGACACAACTGCTGGCGCATGTGGCGCTGCCCAAACTTTGAACGACCGAGCCATGACTTTCTCCCTGATACCTTTCCTCCCCGAACTGACGCTGCTGGCGGCGCTGGTGCTGATCCTGCTGGCAACGACGGTGTCTCCTTCCCGTGACGGCACCGTGGCGTATGGCGTCACGCAATTGGCGCTGTGGGTCGCGGTGGCGTTGCTGTGGCTGACACAAGCGCGGTACATCGTGAATCCCCGCATCGTCGAAGGCGTGGTGTTGCGCAACTCATCGACGCTGTTAATGCAAAGCGCCGCCTTGATCGGCCTGTCGCTGGCGCTGCTTTATGGCCGCGCTTCGCTGATCCGGCAAAAACTGTGGCAACCGGAAACTTTCCTGTTGTTCCTGTGCTCGACGCTGGGCGTGGTCGTGGTGATCGGCGCTTATCATTTCGTGCCGCTGTATCTCGGCCTGGAACTGATGGCGTTGCCGTTGTACGCGATGGTGGCGTTGCGCAAAGATGACGCGATGTCGGTCGAAGCCGGACTCAAATACTTTTTCCTCGGTGCGCTGGCGTCGGGATTCATGCTTTACGGTATCTCTCTCATCTACGGCGCCACCGGCTCGTTGGGACTTGCTGCCGTGGGCAGCTTGGCGATGTCCGGCGCCAGCCATGGCTTGCTGTTGTTGGGCTTGTTCTTCCTCGTTTCGGGCTTGGCTTTCAAGTTGAGTGCAGTGCCGTTCCACATGTGGGCGCCGGATGTTTATCGCGGCGCGCCGACGGTGGTGGCCTTGTTCATCAGCACCGTGCCGAAGTTGGCAGCGGTTGTGTTGTTGTTGCGCTTGATGAGCGGGCCGTTATCGCCACTATTGGTTTACTGGCAGGGTATGCTGGCGTTTCTTGCCGTGTTGTCGATGATCGTCGGTGCGGTCGCGGCCATCGCGCAAACCAATTTGAAACGGATGTTGGCGTATTCGACTATCGGCCACATGGGGTATCTGCTGCTCGGCGCGCTGGTCGGCACACAGGACGGTTTTGGCGCAGCGGTGTTTTACATTCTGACTTACGTGTTGTCCAACTTGGTCGCGTTCGGCGTGTTGCTGTCGATGAACGAAACGTCGGATGAAAGCGGCGCTACCTTGAGTCGGGGCAGCGACCTCGAAGATTTTCGCGGTCTCTACAAACGTTCGCCCATTCGCGCTGCCCTGATGACTTTAGCGATGCTCTCGCTGGCCGGCGTGCCGCCGTTGCTGGGCTTTTACGGAAAATTCGCGGTGATCGCTGCGGCGTTGATGAACGGCTTCATCTGGTTATCGGTGGTCGCCATCCTCACCTCAGTCATCGCGGCTTATTATTACCTGCGCGTGATACGGCTAATGTTCTTCTCCAGCCCGGACGAAGAAAGAGCGAGCGAGTTTCCGTGCATCGGCGTGGTGGCGCGGGTCGTGCTGGTGTTAAACGGCGTGGCTCTGCTGGTGCTGGGCTTGTTCCCGAGCGCGCTGTTGGACTTGACGGTGCAAGCGCTGGCGTGGGCGAGAGTACTCTAGGAATGCGCTGAACATAAAAAAATAAAGGCGGGTTTCAAACCCGCCTTTATGCCTTTCTTTCCGCATTAAATAATCATTCTTCCGCCGCGTCGGCGATGCGTTGCCGACAGCCGATTCATGCTGCCGACGCTGTTGATGTGGCAAATGGCGCAAGCCAGCGCGTCTGCCGCATCGGCGGAGGGCGCCGCCGGTAACTGAAGCAGGTGTTGAACCATGTGTTGCACTTGCGTTTTCTGTGCTTTGCCGTGACCGACGACAGCCTGCTTGATCTGGTTCGCGGTGTATTCATAAACCGGCAAGCCCGCCATCACCAGCGCCGTAATCGCGCCGCCGCGTGCTTGCCCCAAGAGCAAGGTCGATGTCGGATTGACGTTGACGAAAACCAGTTCGACGCTGGCTTCGTCGGGATGAAACTCACGAATGACGTGGGTCAAGTCGTGGGCGATGATGCCGAGGCGGGTCGGCAAGCCTTCGCCTTCCGTGCGAATGCTGCCGCTGGTGACGTAAGTCAACTGAGAGCCGGCCACATCGACGATGCCGAACCCCGTGACCCGCAGTCCGGGATCGAGACCGAGAATGCGGCGCGAGGGAAGGGCGGTCATAGCGGGAACGCGAGAAGCGATTTCCTCTGGCGCTACGCTTCTTCGTCAAGCTCAGCGGACGTGTAAACCTCCTGAACGTCGTCGAGCGATTCCAGCGCGTCGAGCAGCTTCTGCATTTTCACGGCGTCATCGCCGATCATTTCGACCGGCGTCGAGGCAGTCATGGTCACTTCGGCAAAAGCAGGTTGCAGTCCGGCGGCGATCAGCGCGTCCTTGACGGCAAGGAAGGCATAGGGATCGGTGATGACTTCCAGACTGCCGTCGTCGTTGGTGGTGACGTCATCGGCGCCGGCGTTGATGGCGGCTTCCATGATAGCGTTTTCGTCAGCGCCCGGCTCAAAGACGATTTGCCCGCAGTGTTTGAACAGAAAGGCAACCGAGCCGTCGGTGCCGAGGTTACCGCCGTATTTGGAAAACGCATGGCGCACATCGGCGACGGTTCGCGTCCGGTTGTCGGTCATGCAATCAACGATCACCGCCGCACCACAGGGGCCGTAACCCTCATAGCGGATTTCTTCATAAGCCACTCCTTCAAGCTCACCGGCGCCGCGCTTGATCGCGCGTTCAATCGTGTCCTTGGGCATGTTTTGCCCGTAGGCTTTGTCCACCGCCAGCCGCAGGCGCGGGTTAGCGGAAATGTCGCTGCCGCCCAACTTGGCGGCCACCGTGATTTCTTTGATCAGACGAGTGAAAACCTTGCCGCGCTTGGCATCGGTGAGCGCTTTCTTGTGTTTAATGTTTGCCCATTTGCTGTGGCCGGCCATCCGATACTCCTGAAATCACGCTTGACGAAGGCGATTATGATACTGCAAAGCCAGGGCGGACGGAAGGTTTCGCTGGTTTGTCATGATGCGCGGCACAATGAAATCAGGGCAGCGGGAAGGGCAACTCCGAAAGCCCAGACAGGCTTTGCTTCCAAGAGAGGGTAACGCCTTCGCCAACGCAATTGGCTTTATCTAGTGCCAAGGCAAAAACTGAGAAAAAAAAGCGCGGGGATTCGTCGCGCTTTTTCCCATTGTCCACAGAGGTTCGTGAAACGATAACCTCTCTGGCGATAGCGAAAAATCAGGGGTACAACACTGCGGCGAAATGGGTTTCTTCCACACAGCTTCCCCACCCTTTGTCGGAAGTCCATTCGCCCTCGATGCCTTGCGTGGTTGCCGCAATGTTGTAGAGGTTGGCGGAGCTGTCCACGATTTTGGTGTTTCCCGAGTAACAAACGTACTTCGCGTTGTCGATTTTTTGGAAGCGGCCTTCTTGAACCAGCGTGCCCGTCATGGTGCAGTTGTAGCTATTATTGTTCAGGGTGAAAGTGTACGTGGCCTGAGAACTGTTCGCTTGTTTCGCCACAGTGAGAACCATGGTGTTGAAGAAGGTTCCGTTATAAATGCTGGATGAACAATTGGCGCTGCGGATGGTGGCTTGTCCCCAGTAAGTGCCGTCGAGAATATTCTCGGTCAATGTCTGCCGCTTCAAGTTGATTGTTGTGGCTGTTCCGTTGACCGTATAAACCAGCGTTCCCGTGGTTGAATTTGTCGAGGTGGGGGTGAATTTGGCAGTCCCGAGCTTGGTGGAGACGGCATTTTTCGGGAGGAAGGGGCTGGTGGTCGGATCACTCTTCGTTTGATAAATGTCGCCGGAAAAATAAGTGCCGCTGCTGTCGCGGCTCAATCCGCCGGTGACCCACACAGGGTTGCCGGTGGCGGGGTCGTAAATGAAGAAGGTCGCAAAAATGTAATCGAAACTGTTGCCGCTTTGGACGAAGTTAATGCCGAAACCGGCCGCTCCGATAGCGGCGTTAGCGTCGATCCAGATATCGGTGTAGTCAACAATGTAATCGGCGTGAGCCGGAAGCGCAAGCAGGAGGGCGAAGGCGGTGACAATTACCGAAACAGCAGAACGAAAAACGGTCAACATAAGTGCTCCTGAGGGGTTGGACAAATTAGCTTATGAATCAACGCATTGTACACGAGATTTGATCTTGAGTCTCAATAAAGGTGCCGACTCAATTTTGCCTCGTGGATGATGGTGGTGGCGATTTCTTCGATGGACTTGGCGGTGGTGTCCAGAATCGGAATCTTTTCCTGTTCCATCAAGGTCTCGGCGTTGCGGATTTCCTGACGACAGTTTTCCAGAGAAGCGTAGTGGCTGTCGGCGCGGCGCTCTTGTCGAATCTGGCTCAAACGTTTGGGATCAATGGTCAGCCCGAACAGTTTGTGCCGCAACGACTGGAGAGAGTCGGGCAGTTTGTGATCGGCAAAATCATCTGGAGTCAGCGGAAAGTTGGCGGCGCGAATGCCGAATTGCAGCGCCAGATACAGCGATGTCGGCGTTTTGCCGCAGCGGGAGACGCCGATCAGAATCACCTCAGCATGGGAGAGATCGCGGGTGGCAGCGCCGTCGTCGTGCATTTGCGCGAAATTGATCGCCTCCATCCGGCGGAAGTAGTCGTAGTTGACGCTGTGCGAACGACCGGCGGCGTGGGTACTCTTGACACCAAGCTCCTGTTCGAGCGGCGAAATGAAGGCCTGAAAAAAATCCAGCGTCAGTGCGTGCGTTTTTTCGCACAGCTCACGGTTCATCTCGTCGTTGATGATCGACAGAAAAACAATCGGTTTTTGCTGCTCTTCCTTGACGGCCCGATTGATTTGATCGATGGCGTGCTGCAAGGCCTTCCGGTTATGGATAAAGGGAAGGGTGATGCGGCGAAAAAGCGTTCCCTCAAACTGAGTTAACAAGCTGTTGCCGAGGATTTCAACGGTGATGCCGGTGCCGTCGGAAACGAAGAAAACGCTGCGTCGTGATTCCATGATGGGTTTAAGTGAATCGGTTATGGTCTGGTTTTATTCCATGCCAACCTATCCTTTGCATACGCTATGACTACAAGCGAAGGTCGGGAGAGGAAAACGCTCACCAATATATCATACCCCTATCGTGACCAGACCGGCACCAGCCCGACAGGAATCGGCGGCAAAGCGCCTAGGTCAATGTGGCTCTCTTCGGGATCATGAAAGTCGGAACCGAGAGACGCTTTGAAACCATAAAAGCGAGCATATTCAGCGAAGCGTTCGCTTTGTTGCGGAGTATGCGACGACGAAAAAATTTCAATCGCATCGCCGGCCAAGTCGCGGAATTCATCCAGCAAGCGACGCATGGCAGTATCGGTCAACGGGTAACGACCAGGGTGCGCCAGCACGGCGACGCCACCCGCCGCGTGTAACACGGCAATGCTCTCAGCCAGAGCCGGCCAAGGGGGAGGGGCATGCGCGGGTTTTCCCGCGCCGAGATAACGGGTGAACGCTTGTTGCTTTTCGGAGACAACCCCTTGTTCAACCAGGAAGCGGGCAAAATGCGAACGTGAAATCAGTGCTTCGTTGGTCACGAAACGGCGGGCGCCTTCCAGCGCGCCGCCGATCCCCGCCCGCGCCAGCGCCTGGCCGATGGCTTCGGCCCGTTGTTGGCGAGCAGCGCGAACCAAGGTAAGCGCCTCTTTCAGGGCAAGCGATTCGGCATCGAAAAAAAGACCGACCACATGCACCGTTCGGCGTTCCCAAAGGGTGGAAAGCTCGACGCCGTTGATGATCTGAACCGGCGAGCCGATGCTGGCGTGATGCGCTTCGGGAAGCCCGGAAAGGTCGTCGTGGTCGGTAAGCGCCAGAAAATCCACTCCGCGCTGGGCGGCTCGGGCGACCAGCGCCGACGGCGCGAGCGTGCCGTCGGAGGCAGTGGAATGGCAGTGCAGGTCGTAAACAGTCATGAAAAAGCGCTAAAAATCAGTCATCTATCGAGCGATAGGGACAACATCTATTTTAATACTGTGCTCGCCGAAAGGCGAAAGCTTTGCCTCTTGTGACAACGAAAAGTGACAAAAAAGATGATATTCGCGCACATAGATAAAAGAATTTTATCGAATCAATAAATATTTTGTTTGAAAAAATGTCGCTTTTTGCAGAATATTTACAAAAAATAAAACGGGCAAGCCCGTAATGGCCTTGTCTTGAGGGCGGTAAATCCGTATGCTACCGGAAATGGCAGGGGGATGATGTCGAAGCGAGGTTGTTTTTAGAGTGTATTCAAAATGAGTTTGCAACTTACGCGAAAAAAATATGTCTCATCATCGGAACATAGAGCGCATGGCAGGGTTGGTATTTTTCAAATGCGACATTGCAAGCAGGGTGGTATCGAAGTCAACGGGCCGGGGGTAGGCGCATGAATATTTTAGGATTTTTATGAATTGCGTCCATGGCCTTACCTTTATTCAAAATAGAAAAGAGAAGGAGAACATTTCATGAAGACGCAGTAAATTATAGGATAAGAGATATTATTAACTAACATCGTTTTTTTGAAAAGGAATATTATTGTGAAGACTACAGACTTTGTATTGAACCCGCGTGAAATTCGGTTGCGTCGTGGTTTGAATCAAGAGCGTTTTTGGTCGCAAATCGGGGTAACGCAAAGCGGGGGTTCGCGTTATGAAAGTGGTCGGTCGATGCCGAAGCCGGTGCGCGAGTTGTTGCGTTTGGTTCACGTTGAGCGGATCGATCTGACCCAGATCAAGCGTGTCGATTACGAAATCATCAAACACCTGAAAACTGCTCAGCCTGATCTGTATCGCAGCTTGAGCCGCACAGTGAAAAGCAAGTGGAAAGACTACGAAGGCGAAGAAGCCGGCTCGGATGAAGAATAATTAAAAAATAACCTCAGGGGACACCTTTTGAAGCGCGACATATGAGGCGTGCTTCGTTCTTCGGGCGTGATACCAATAGTATCACGCCCGATTTTCATTTCCATATCCTTTTGATTGGTCGCTTTCGTTTGTGGTATTTGACGCAGTCTTCCTACAAGCGGCTAAAATAACATCTTGAAGAAGCGGCGCACGGTGCGCCTCTCATGTGCCATTACCGTGGAGTATCGGATGAAACCCATGACGCGAGTCCTTCCCTTTGAACAGTTGCGTATGACCGATGTTGAGAAGGTGGGCGGCAAAAACGCATCGCTCGGAGAAATGATCAGCCAGTTGACGCAACGCGGTATCCGCGTCCCCGGCGGTTTTGCGACGACCGCCGATGCCTTTCGAGAATTTCTGGAAGGCAGCGGATTGACCGAAGCCATCGCGCAGAAGTTGCGCGGACTCAATGTCGAGGACGTGCTCAAGCTGGCGCGCATTGGTCGGGAAATCCGCGAGATGGTAGCGTCGGCGCCGTTTCCGCCTGCGCTGGAGCAGGACATCCGCGCTGCTTATTTGGAACTCTCCAAAGACATGCCTGAAGCGACGTTTGCGGTGCGCTCGTCGGCCACCGCCGAAGATTTGCCGGATGCGTCTTTTGCCGGACAGCAGGAAACTTTTCTGAACATTCGCGGCATCGAAGCGGTTCTCGACGCTATCCGAAAAGTATTTGCGTCGCTCTACAACGACCGCGCGATTGCCTATCGCGTTCATCAGGGATTCGCGCATCAGGACGTCGCATTGTCGGCAGGCGTGCAGCGGATGGTGCGTAGCGACTTGGGCGCTGCCGGCGTGATGTTCACGATGGACACCGAGTCAGGCTTCGATCAAGTGGTGTTCATCACTTCGGCGTATGGCTTGGGCGAAACGGTGGTGCAGGGCACCGTCAACCCCGATGAGTTCTACGTTTACAAGCCGAATCTGGCAGCGAAGCGGCCGGCGATTCTGCGCAAGATCACCGGCAGCAAGGCGCTGAAAATGGTGTTTGCCGACGATAACGCCGCCGGGCGTTCGACCAAGACGGTGGAAGTGCCGGAAATGCAGCGCTTGGGTTACTCGATTACCGATGCCGAAATCGAAGAACTGGCGCGCTTTGCGGGGAAGATCGAAGAGCACTATCAGCGTCCGATGGACATCGAGTGGGGACGCGATGGCATCGACGGCAAGCTGTACATTTTGCAAGCGCGGCCGGAAACGGTGAAATCGCGGGAAGTCAACAGCGATACATTGCGCCGCTATCAAATCGAAGGCGGCAGTACCGTGCTGACGACCGGTCGCGCGATCGGCCAGAAAATCGGGCAAGGTCGCGTGCGGGTAGTGAAATCCATCACCGAAATGGATCGCGTGCAAAAGGGCGACGTTTTGGTGGCCGACATGACCGATCCCGATTGGGAACCGGTGATGAAACGGGCAGCGGCGATTGTGACCAACCGCGGCGGCCGCACCTGCCACGCGGCGATCATCGCGCGCGAGTTGGGCATTCCGGCGGTGGTCGGCTGCGGCGACGCGACGTTTGCGCTGAAAGAAGGCGCGGAAGTGACGGTCTCGTGCGCCGAAGGCGATACCGGGAAAATTTACGAAGGACTACTCAGCGTCACCGTTCACGAAGTGGCGCTCGACAAAATGCCGGAATCGCCGGTCAAACTGATGGTCAACGTCGGCAATCCGGAATTGGCGTTTGAATTTCGTCGTCTGCCGAACGAAGGTGTCGGCTTGGCGCGCCTCGAATTCATCATCAACCGCAACGTCGGCATTCATCCGCGCGCGCTGCTTGAAATCGATCAATTGCCGGAAGAACTGAAGCGCAACATTCGCCACCGCATTGCCGGTTACGACAATCCCGTCGAGTTCTACGTCAGCAAGATCGCCGAAGGCGTGGCGACGATTGCGGCGGCATTTGCGCCGAAAAAAGTCATCGTTCGCATGTCGGACTTCAAATCGAACGAATACTTCAACTTGCTGGGCGGCGACCACTATGAACCGCACGAAGAAAACCCGATGCTGGGTTTTCGCGGCGCATCGCGCTACATTTCCAAAGAGTTTTACGATTGCTTTGCGCTCGAATGCAAAGCCCTGCGGCGCGTTCGTGAAGACATGGGGCTGACCAACGTCGAAGTGATGATCCCGTTCGTGCGTACCCTCAAAGAAGCCGAGCGGGTGATTGAATTGCTGGCGAAAAACGGGCTGGAGCGCGGCAAGAATGGGCTGCGCATCATCATGATGTGCGAACTGCCGTCCAACGCGGTGCTGGCGTCGCAATTCCTCGAATACTTCGACGGCTTCTCGATCGGCTCAAACGACATGACCCAACTGACGCTGGGGCTCGACCGCGATTCCGGCGGCGCGATTGCGTCGGCGTTCGACGAACGCAACGACGCGGTCAAGGCGATGCTGGCCATGGCGATTTCGGCGTGCCGCGCTAAAGGCCGTTACATCGGCATCTGCGGGCAGGGGCCGTCCGACCACCCCGATTTCGCACAATGGCTGGTCGAGCAGAACATCGAAACCATATCGCTGAATCCCGACACCGTTGTCGAAACCTGGTTGGCGCTGGCGAAGGCGAACCCCTGTAAGGCCACCGCGAAATAGTGCCGATAACGGCGCGGAGCGACGATGAAAAAAGACGTGCCGCGCCACCATGTCGTTCTGCGCCGCTCGCGGCGGGCGGTTGTGTGGTTCGCGGCGCCGACGGTAGCCACGGCGTTGTTGTTGTGGGCTTTGCCGTGGCCGTGGTGGGCGCTCTTGCTTGCCGATCTGGCGCTGGCGGCGTGGGCGTATTGGGCATGGCGGCGGCTGATGCCGCACGGACGGCCCGGCGGTGTTGAAGCGCTGACCCTGAGCGCCGACCGGCAATTGCGCCTCTACTTTGTCGGCGCAACCGCAACGAGCGCACCGATGCCGGAAGATGGGCTGTCGGCAAGAGTGCTCGATGATACCTGCCTTAACGACGCTTTTCTCACCCTTGTCTGGCGCAACGAATCACCACCCGACAAAACGCCACATCGCCAGCGCCGCTGGCGGCGTTCACAAACCCTGTTCCTGCTGCCGGACATGATGCCCGCCGACGATTGGCGGTGTTTGCGAGTGCTGTTGCAGCACGGAAGAGAGGCGGGGCAAGAGTCAGAAGCGAAAGCGCCGGAAACCGCGAGTGGTGGTTGATTCGGTAGGAGCACGGCGTGCCGTGCTCCTACAATGCATCGCATGGGTTAGTAAGTTGTGGAGAAAAAATAAACATTAAAAACAATAAGTTATATTTTATAGTTAATCTAAATTATAAGAATTTATTCCAGCAAAAACGCTGCCTCTGAAATGCCTACGAGAGCTTGATTTCTCGCATGGATCGCACGGCGAGAGGAAATCGAAGAATGACTAAGCCAGTTTTGCCGTTCCAAGTAGCTAGACGTGTAGCCGATGGACATGGTGGCTAGCGTGTTTACGAAAGGGTCAATTGTCAACAATCTTTGTCACATGAAGGTCGACGAGTTTATTAGACTTAAACTGCGCCTTGATAACGTGCGACTCATACATAGGTTCTTTGCGAACAGGCGGCCAATCACCATCATGGCTAACTTCTTTGTCGTATTTTAATGTATCTTTCTCTTTTTCGAATTTAACGACGCCCTTTTTCTTGAATTTCGCCATACTCTGCCCCAACTTGAATCCGTTGCCGGTTTCTAAGGTAAACAGGTCAATTTGCGTTGGAGAACATTCAATTCCGGGATTAAGAGAATTGCCAAGAGACAGTCTATAACCAATGATCGCGCGCTTCTCTTTCTCGGCATTCCAATAACTTTCGAAGGTCAGATAAGCCTGTTCAGATTCTTTCTCGTAAATATAACAAATCCCCGCTCCTCCATGGGCGGGTAGATCAGCGCTGTTCGTATTTCCATAAATGGCTCGTATATCATCGAACCCTGACTTTCCAACTGTTATTGTATTTATGGAATAAACGGCTTTCGGGGGATAAGGTTTTTCTTGCTCATTTTGACACGCGTCGTCACATACGTCATCAGATATGGTGCTAGCTACAAGAATTTCCATGAGCTTATCAGACTTAAACTGAGCATCTACAGAAGCTGATTTATAATAAAATTTAGCGCCGTACGCTGTCGTTTCTTCAGGGATCACTTTTTTAGCGTAGAAATTGGTTAGGGTTTCTCTCTTTTTCTTAAAATTAACGGGGGCTTTTTTCTTAAATTTTGCACTGCTTTGCCCCAGCTTGAATCCATTGCCCGTCTCCAAAGAAAACAAATCTATCTGCGTTGGAGCGCACTCAATCTGAGGATTGATAAGAGAAAGCCTGTAATTGTAGATGGCCAATTCTCCGGGGGCAAATTCTCTGTCAATCGTTTCACTTACAAATGGGCTGGTTTCAAAAATCAAATAAGCGCTTTGGAAATTCTTAGAATAAACGTAGCAAATTCCTTTGCAATCAGCATCAGCATGCCAACAGGTGCTCACTTCGTTCGCCTCTCCATAAATCTTGCGGATATTATCAAGCGTGGTCTTCCCAATCGTTACCGTATTTATCGAGAAAACAGTTTGCGGAAGGGCTGCTGCGCACAAAGACGAAAGACAGAAGGCAAATAACATCAGTATGGTTTTCATCTTACTACCTCGAAACTTTCTCCAGTAAGACTCTCTGATCCGGTGTATTAGAAGGGGTTATCGATGGCCACGTTCGCTATCTAAAACAATACTTATTTATAATCAAAAAATTACAACATGTAGTTAATCAAAACTATAAAGATTTATTCCAGCCAGAATACCGGCAATAACGAACAGTCCGCCGTAGAGCGCCTCAAGTTCAACCGTGCGCAGCATGACTTTGTTGACCGCCAAGCCGGAAGGGGTGGCGTTGAAGGCTTGCCAAGTGCGCCAGGCAAACGGCAGCGCCAGCATCGGCAGCAGAAACCACGGCGAGTAGATGGTGAGAGTGCCGAGCAGGATGAACGGCAGAAAGATCATGGCCGCGTAGCAAACTCGGGTGCCGGAAATTCCCAGCGTGATCGGCAGCGTTCGGCGGCCGGTGTTCCGGTCGTGCTCGATGTCGCGGTAGTTGTTGACCAGCAGCACGGCGGCAGCCAGCAGACCGACCGCGCAGGCCACCGGCCAAGCGCGCCAGGGCAGGCTGTGCGTGAACAGGTAAACGGTGCCGTTGACGGCGACCAGCCCGAAGAAGATGAAGACGACGACTTCGCCCCACGGTGTGAACGCGATGGGGCGGAAGCCCGCCATGTAGAGCATCGCCGCGATGATCGACGCCACGCCCAGCGCCAGAATCGGCCAGCCGTGCCAGATGACCAGCGGCAAACCCAGTAAAACCGCGACGCCGACGCTGGCCAGCAGGGCGACGTGAACTTGGCGAGGGGTCAGCAAGCCGTAGGGGGTGGCGCGCGGAAAGCCGATGCGCGCGCCGGTTTCAACGCCACGGGCGTGGTAGCCGACATCGTTTTGAAGGTTGGTAATGACTTGAATCATCACCGCGCACAGCAGCGCCAGAACCAGCGACGGCCAGTGCAGCGTGTGCTGGAGGGCAAACACCAGCGCGGCGCCGACGGCGACCGGAACGGCAGCGATCCAGAGGGTGTGCGGACGAAAAGCGATTTTCCAGGCTGCAAACGAGCCCGGAGTGATGGTTTTATCAGGCAACATAGCGGGTGATCGTTTGGGTTACGGCTGGATCGGGGCGAACACCATTTGGCCGCCTTGGCGCAGTTGCAGGGTCAACGTATTGTCGTCGATGCGATAGTGGTCAACGGCGTGCAGCGCGTCGAGAAAACCGCGGTCGAGCGAATCGGCGGAACACAGCATTTTGGTCATCGCAATCGGGTCGAAAGTCAGACGGTCGCCGTCGAGATGGTAAACCGTGCCGCCGCGATTGCAGTCGGCGGCAACGGCTACGCGGTTTTCTTCGCGGAAAATCAGCGTGTACCGCGCCGGATTGGCGGGCGCAAACCAGGCGCCGCTTTGCTGAGTGTTCTGCCATGCCCACACGATTTTCTGGAGCGTGACGGGAGAGGCGGGCGCAGCGTTGCCAACCTGAGTTTGCGGCGCGGGCGCCGGCTCGGCGATGGTCTCTTGGGGAATGGTTTGAGCGCAGGCCGTCAACAGCGCCGCCAGCACGATAGCAACAAAGCCAAAGAACTTCATAACAGATTCGTCAAAACGGAAAAATCGAATTATCGCATGGCGGGGCTGGGCTATGCGATGGCGCAATATAGTCGGTGTTTCGAAAGACGCTGCTGCGGCCAAGAAGTGGATTCACAAAGCGACAGGACAGAGATATGAGCCTGTCTGCACAACGCTCAAGCGTTGGGGAAGTCAAATAGCCCGCCAATTTGCCACAGGCTACCATTTGTCATCGAATGATACAATAAGACACAATCGGCGACCTCATTTTGCGCGGTTGAGTTTCTCTTAATTGTTTGTGCTATAGAATATTATCTTTTCCCAGTAACAAAGCTTCTATGTCTGAGCGGCGGCGTATTTTGAAAGCACTGATGGCGGCGGGCTTGTGGACGGCGGTGGCGCCGTTCGATGTCGCTTGGGCGCAGAAAAAAGCCGGAAAGAAGAAACCCGCAGCGAGCGAGAAAAAGCTCGACGAGCAGCCGATCATCGCCGCGTCTTCAGATCTGCTGCCGTTGCTGGAAGACATCGTCCGGGGCTTTGAGGGCGGCGGCAGGGTGCGGATCATCGTGAGCGCTGCCGACCGACTGTATTCGCAAATTCAAAGCGGGGAAGCATCGTTCGAGATGTTTTTGTCGGCGGATGAAACGCTGGTCACGCAGTTGATCGAAGCCGACAAAACCGAAGGAGAGGGCGACGTTTACGCCATCGGGCGGCTGGCGTTTTACGTGCCCGCCAAATCGCCGTTGAAAGCCGACAATTACTTGAGCGACGTTCGCACGGCGTTGCGCGACGGTCGCTTGCAGCTTTTCACCATCGCCAATCCCGATACCGACCCTTATGGCCGCTTGGCCGAGGACGTGCTGCGCCAAAAACTGGTGTGGGATGAAATTCAGCCGTTGCTGGCCATCGGTGAAGATGTGTCGCAAACGGCGCAAATGGCCGCCAGCGGTGTGGGGCAGGCTGCTCTCGTCGCCTATTCACAGTCCGGCCAGCTGATGTCGGCGCGCGGCGGCAAATGTGTGCTGGTGTCGGATTCGTTGTGCCAGTCCCTAAGCGAACGGATGGTGTTACTCAAAAACGCCAGTGCGACCACGCGGCGGTTTTACCGCTACATGTTGAGCGACAGGGTCAAAGGAACGCTGAGGCGTTACGGTTTTTTGGCGCCTGATTAGAGAATGCGCTGATTTATTTCGTTCGCCCTAAGCTTAACGAAGGGACGCTACAGGAATAGGCGAGAGTCAGTCGGGATTCGGGAAAAGTTTATCATTATCAAGTAGAGGGCGATTCGCTTAGAGGGGGCACTGTAGAAAAAGGAATTTAAAGTACGTTAAGCCATGGAAGTGTTGGCCTAGCCTGATTCAGTGGCGCAACGACCTTTACAACCCAAGCTCGCTATGTGAACCTAGGCGCACCAAGCGTAGCGTGTCGGCATCAGGTTTCTGATAGACCAACACCAAATCGGGTTTGATATGGCAATTCCTATGATCATTCCAGTTGCCAGTCATGACATGGTCACGGTAGCGCGGCTCCAGCGGTTGATCGGCTAGCAGCGCGGCCAAGACAACATGAAGATCGGCATCAAGCGTGGGACGATGTCGGCCTTTCTTCTCGCGTTTGTAGTCGCGCTTGAACTGACCGGTATAGTCAGGCGTCCGCATTGAGGTCACGGAACAGGGTTTCGAGATTTACGGCCTTCGTAACGCGACCAGCACGGGCGTCTTTCATCGCCTGGATCGTCGTCGCGTTCGGAATCAGCGGTTCGAAAGGCAGTGCTTTGTCCTGCGCCACTTTCGTGAGCAGCAACCGTACTGCATCAGACACGGTAAGCCCCATCGCGGCCAAGACGGACGCGGCTTCTTCCTTGATCGCGCCGTCAATGCGCGCTTGTACGAGATGGTTTGCGGCCATGATCGGTTCTCCGGTTGAGGTTGACTTACATTGTAATTCATAAAATAAGGCAATGCAACGCACCCTGTCAATTTGAGCTATAGTTGTCCCGTCCAAACGTCCAAACATAGAAGGTGACGCGCCGTAAGGCGCGTTTCTGGTTCACAATGAGCTAAAAAACGAAACAAAGGGCACAAAAAGGCGCCGCTACTCTGCTAAGTCGTGAATATCTCTTCGAAATTTTCCCCTTGAAGCGGGTAAAGAGCGAACCATACCGCCATCCCTTTGGACGGAGAGGTTTGGCGGGGATAAACACCGGAAATCATCGTCGGATATAAAAGCCCGTCAACAGACCATCCCAACATTCGATATAGCGGACTTGTTTCGGTTTCTTCGCATACGGATCAATCCCCTCCCAAGCTTCGACAGGCGTTTGCCCATCCAGATTTTCGTGTGGCCGGACATGGTTATAGAAGAATTGAAATTGAGCCAGTGCGCGTTGCAACATGGCAATGTCGGCAACGTGCCACCTATCAAGAGATCGCTTCAATGTCCCGAAAAAGCGCTCGACCTTGCCGTTCATCCATGGGCAGCCGACAGCGGAGAATCGCTGCCGGATACCGAAAAAATGCCCCTATATAATCTTTGCTGCTTATTTCGTTTGCCAATAGCTGCGGATTTCGTTGGCGCGCATCCGGTCGTAGATTTCGAAGGGCTGGTAAATCCACGGACTGTCGGGCAGGTAGTCGATCCAGTAATCGGGCTTGAAGACCGAGCAGGCTTTCCACCACAGCACGGCGGTTTTGATTTCCCTGATGTTGGGATAGCGCTGCGGCAGCGTTTCGACGACCTTCTTCAGCGTGACGCCGGAGTCCACCATATCATCGACGAGCAGGATGCGCTCGCCCAAACGCGGCGAGGTCATCGACATGTGCTCGGCGACGATCAACTCGCCGCGCACGGTGCCGCCGTCGGCCGCATACGAATGGGTGGCGAGAATCGCCAGCGGCAATTCATAGATGCGCGACAGCACATCGCCGATGCGCACGCCGCCGCGCGCGATGCAAACGATTTGATCGAAAGGCCAACCCGATTCATGCACCTTGACCGCGAGTTGTTCGATCAAGGTGTGGTATTGCGCCCAGTTGACTTGAAGTTTTGCCGCCATGCGTTTTAATGGAAAGGATGGTGAACCAGAATGGTCTCGCTGCGCTCGGGGCCCGTCGAGACCATCGCAATCGGCACGCCGGCAAGCTCTTGAATCCGCTTCAAATAAGCGCGGGCATTGGCGGGCAGCGCATCGAAGGTTTTGACGCCGACGGTGCTTTCGCGCCAGCCGGGGAAACGCTCGTACACCGGCACGCACTGTGCGACGGCATCGGCGCCGGTCGGAATCAGGCCGACGCTCTTGCCGTTGATGGTATAGCCGACGCCGACGCACACTTCGTCCATGCCGTCGAGCACATCAAGTTTGGTGATGCACAAACCGTCAACGCCGCTTAATTGCAGCGAGCGTTTCAGTTGCGCTATGTCGAGCCAGCCGCAGCGACGCGGGCGGCCGGTAACGGAACCGAATTCGTTGCCGCGTTTGGCCAGTCCGGCGCCGACAGTATCGGTCAGTTCAGTAGGGAAGGGACCGGTGCCGACGCGGGTGGTGTAGGCTTTGACGATGCCGAGAACGTAATCGACCGCGTTCGGCCCGATGCCGCTGCCGGCAAAAGCGCTGCCGGCCAGACAGTTGGAACTGGTGACGTACGGATAGGTGCCGTGGTCGATGTCGAGCATCGCGCCTTGCGCGCCCTCGAAGAGCAGCGAATCGCCCCGCAGCCGCGCCTCGTGCAGCAGGTGGGCAACGTCGGCCACCATCGGTACAATTTGCGGCGCCAGCGCCAGCATTTCGTCACGCACTTTGGCGAAAGGCAGCGGCTCGCGTTTGTAGTACTGGGTGAGCAGAAAGTTGTGATACTCGGCGAGCTTTTCGAGTTTGGCGGCGAAGAGGTCGGGATCGCGCAATTCCTGTACCCGCAAAGCGCGACGGGCGATTTTGTCTTCGTAGGCGGGGCCGATACCGCGACCGGTCGTTCCGATCTTGCTGTCGCCCATTGACGATTCACGCGCCTGATCGATCGCGACATGATAGGGCAACACCAGCGGGCAGGCCGGTGAAATTTTCAGGCGGTCGCGCAGTTGCAAACCAGCGGTTTCCAGTTCGCTGATCTCTTGCAACAACGCTTGCGGCGACAGCACCACACCGTTACCGATATAGACGGCCACTGCCGGATGCAGCACTCCGGAAGGAATGAGCCGAAGAATGGTTTTGCGCTGGCCGATCACCAGCGTGTGACCGGCGTTGTGGCCGCCCTGAAAACGAACGACGCCCTGAGCGCGCTCGCTCAACCAATCAACGATCTTGCCTTTGCCTTCATCGCCCCATTGCGTACCGATAACGACGACGTTTTTCCCCATGACGAATTGAGCCTTTCCTTAAAACCCATCAAATCAAAAGTATTGCACAGAACCGCTATTGAAACAGAAACCATATCAGTATTCCGGCGAGGATTGAGGCCAATCCGATGAAACGCAATTGGCCGTCCGAGAAGCCGAGGAGTTTACGAAAAACTTCGCGCCACTGACCGGGCGCAAGAAGGGGCAACAGCCCCTCCAGAATGCAGAGCAACGCAATCGCCAACCCAAAGATTTTCATGGCAGGCGCCCGCAGCGATCAAGGTTTCCCCTCTTTCCCGTCCTTGTTGAAATGCTTGAAGTAGCGGAAAAAATCCGACGAGGGATCGAGAACGAGCGTGTCGCCCTTGCCCTGGAACGTTTCCCGATAGGCTTCCAAGCTGCGGTAGAAATTGTAAAACTCGGCGTCGGCGTTGTACGCTTTGGCGTAGATGGCCGTTGCTTCGGCATCGCCCTTGCCGCGAATCATCTGTGCGTCCTTGTAGGCGTCGGCAATGATGATTTGCCGTTGACGATCCGCTTCGGCCTGAATCTTTTCCGATTCGGCGGCGCCGGTCGAACGCAATTCATTGGCGATGCGCTTCCGCTCCGCCCGCATCCGCTCATAAACCGAGTTGGTTACCTCAGTCGGGAAATCGACGCGGCGCAAGCGCACATCGACGATTTCGACGCCGATCCGCTTGGTGTCGATGTTGGCTTTCTCCCGCGTTGCGGCGGTGATCTTGTCGCGCTCCAGCGAAATCACGTCCCGAATCGAACGCAGGTTGATCTCTTCGGTCATGATGGCGCGCACGGTTTGTTCGAGACGCTTTTTGGCTTGTTCCTCATCTCCGGCGACGCTGCGGTAATACTGATTCACGTCGGTGATGCGCCACAAGACAACAAAGTCGATCAGCAGCGGCTTCTTTTCTGCCGTCATGATGTTGTCGGTGTTGACGCTGGTCAGCGTCATGTTGCGCTTGTCGAAGAAGCGGACGTTCTGAATCATCGGCCACTTGAACGCGATGCCGGGTTCGGTTTGCGTGCTGACGATTTCGCCGAACTGAAATTTGACCGCGTATTGACGTTGATCGACGGTGTAAACCGCTTGAGAAAGAACCAGAAAGAGGGCGACGATGATGGCAAGGAAAGTCGAAAGAAATTTCATGGCGGCTCTCCTGATTAGCGGTTACGCAAGTCGCGGTTGTTGCGACCGGACGCGTTCGACGACGCGCTTCTATCGTCGGCAGGCGGCGCGCTGTTGACCGTTGCCGTCGGTAATGTCGGCGTCGCGCTTGATGGCTGTTGCAATTGATTCAGCGGCAGATAAAGCAAGTTGTTGCCGTTGCGCTGATCGATCACGACCTTGTTGGTGTTCGTCATCACAGATTGAATCGTTTCGAGATACAAACGATTGCGCGTTACCTCCGGCGCTTTTTTGTATTCGGTCAGTTGCTGCGAGAACCGTTGCGCATCACCTTCGGCGCGACGCACTTTTTCCGCCGCGTAGCCAATCGCGTCTTCGTGCAAACGCGAAGCAACACCCTTGGCGCGCGGGACGACATCGTTGGCGTAGGCTTCGCCTTCGTTTTTCAGCCTGTCCCGATCCTGGCCGGCTTTGACGGCATCGGCAAAAGCCTCCTGCACTCGATCCGGCGGCTGGCGGCTTTGCAGCGCGACTTGCTGAACGTTGACGCCGGTGCCGTAATTGTCAAGCATCTTCTGCATCAAGGCTCTGGTTTGCGAGGAAATGTCCGCCGGATTGATGTACAACACATCGTCCATCTTGTTTCTGCCGACGACTTCGCGCATCGAAGTTTCAGCGACGAAGCGGACAATCGCTTCGGGGTCGCGGTTCTTGAAAACAAAATCCTCGGCGCTGTTTAAATCATATTGAACGACGAACAAAATATCGATGATGTTTTCGTCGTCGGTCAACATCGTTGCTTCGCGGTCAACCCGTTTGGAAACATCATCCCCGGTATAGCCGATGGTAATTTTCCGCACATTCGAAAACAACACGACTTCGGCGCGCTCGATCGGAAACGGCAAATGCCATTGCAGACCGGGCTGGCGCGTTTCGACGTATTTGCCGAAGCGGGTGACGACGCCGCGGCTGTCGGCGTTGACGATGTAAAAACCGCTGGCCAGCCACAGGATGACGACGAGAATCACGAGCCAGAGCGCGCCACCGCCGGGCAGCGGAAAAGTCATCGGGGGACGACCGCCGGACGAAGGTCGGCGACTACCGCCGCCTTCCTTGCGCCCGAACATCTCGTTCAAGCGACGGTTGACGTTCTGCCAAATGGCGTCAAGATCGGGGGGGCCTTCCTGGCCTGACGAGGGACGCTTATCGTCGTCCTTCTTGCCCCATTGCGGATCGTTAAAAGACATAGCTGTGGCTTGTGTTGAAAATCATGAAAACAAAGCGCGATGAAACTCGATCAGAGAGATTCCGAAAGAGACGACTCGCTGTCGTCATTCCGGCCTTCCTGAAAAGGCTCCGCTTCCTGACCGGAAATCTCCGGGGATGACGGGAAAATTTCCGCCAGCGCAGCCCGCAAATCGGCACATCCTTCTCCGGTCAACGCGCTTAAACGAACAGTCCGAATTTTACCATAGCCGTCGCGCTCGATTCCGGGCGGCAGGCCTGTCCGGTCGATTTTGTTGAGAATGCGAAGCTCCTGACGCCCACCGGCGCCGATTTCGTCGAGCACCTGATTGACGGCGTCGATCTGCTCGTCGCGCTGCGGATTCGAGGCGTCGATCACATGCAGGAGCAAATCAGCCTCCGCCGCTTCCGACAGCGTGGCGCGAAAAGCAACGACGAGATCATGCGGCAAATCGCGGATGAAACCAACAGTATCGGACAGCACCAGCTTCTGCGCGCCGGGAATCGGCAATCGGCGCAACGTGGTGTCCAGCGTGGCGAACAGTTGATCGGCGGCGTACAACTGCGCACGCGTCAACTGGTTGAAGAGGGTAGATTTGCCGGCGTTGGTATAGCCGACCAACGCCACGGTTCGCACTTGCGCGCGAGCGCGCGTGCGGCTCTGCGTTTGGCGCGTGCGGGTGAGTTTGACAAGCTGGACATTCAGCCGTTTGATGCGCTGGGTAATCAAGCGGCGATCCACTTCAAGCTGCGTTTCGCCCGGGCCGCCGCGCAAGCCGATGCCGCCTTTTTGCCGTTCCAAGTGCGTCCAGCCGCCGACCAGACGGGTGGATAAATGTTTTAGTTGCGCCAATTCGACTTGCAGCTTGCCTTCGGCGCTGCGCGCGCGTTGCGCAAAAATATCGAGAATCAAGCCGACACGATCGAGCACGCGACATTGCAGCGCTTGTTCGAGATTGCGTTGCTGAACGCCGGTCAACGGGTGATCGAAAAGAACCAGATCGGCATTGGTGGCGCGACATTGCTCGGCGATTTCATCGACCTTACCGCGACCGGCAAAGAATGCCGGATCGGGTTTAGCGCGCCGCCCCGAGAGCGTACCGAGCACTGTCGCGCCCGCCGACACAGCCAGTTCTCGCAACTCATCGAGCCGCGAATCCATCTCGCCTTCGCCGAAGTCGATGCGGACGAGCAGCGCGCGGGTACCGGAAGTGGGACGTTCAAAATCAAACACGAGGAGACGCGCGCAAAAGGATACGCTGGCGTGGGGTCGCAGCGTTAAAAAAAGAGGACAAGAAAACGATAAAAATCGAACCTTTACGGAGCGACTTGCGCCGCTCCGCAACAGGTCACATTTCGGTCAGTGTTTCCTGCGCAGCAGTGGGAGAGCTGTGAAGCATGCTGACCGCGCGAGCCGGAACGACCGTCGAAATGGCGTGTTTGTAAACCATTTGGGTGACAGTGTTTTTCAGTAGTACCACGTATTGATCGAAAGACTCGATTTGCCCTTGCAACTTGATACCATTGACCAGATAAATCGAAACCTGCACATGTTCCTTACGCAAAGCGTTGAGGAACGGGTCTTGTAGCATTTGCCCTTTATTGCTCATGGAAAACTCCCGCAAAAAATAGTTCGAAAAACCGGAGGCTCTAAAGTGCGTCGTTTCCGGTATCTATTAAAATAACACAAAGAGCCTTCTTTGGGATGACGACGCAGAACGGATCATAGCAAGTTCAGGCGAATTGTGGGCATTTTTTTTAACGTTTGGCGACGTACGGGTTATTTCCGGTCTTGAACTGTATCCTGAGCGGTGTTCCCTCAAGTTGGAACGCTCCAGAGAAGAAATGCTCCAGATAGCGGACGTAGCTTTGCGGAATCTCGGCCAGCGCCGTGCCGTGGATCACGATGATCGGTGGGTTGGAGCCGCCCTGATGGGCATAACGCAGCTTGGGGCGCCCGCCGCCCGCCCGGGGCGGCTGCTGGCGTTCGACCGCCTGTTGCAGCAGACGGGTCAGTCGCGGCGTCGGCAGCTTGCGCGTCGCCGCCTCAAAAGCGGCGCGGACGGCCTTCATCAGCGCGGGCAAGCCCTGGGCGTTGAGCGCCGACAGGTGCAAATGCTGGGCAAAGCTTAAAAAGCCGAGTTTGCGGTCGAAATCGCGCTTGATCGTTTCGCGCTGGTCGGCAGTCAGCCCATCCCATTTGTTGATGCCGACCACCAGCGCTCGTCCGGCTTCCAGAATGTACGAAGCGATGTGAGCGTCCTGCTCGGAGACATCCTGCTGCGCATCGAGTAGCAGGATGACGACGTTGGCATCTTCGATGGCTTGCAAGGTTTTGATCACCGAGAACTTTTCGATGGCTTCGGTGACTTTGCCGCGACGGCGTACCCCGGCGGTATCGATCAGGGTGTAGGGCTGCCCACGGTAGTCGAAATCGAGATAAATCGAATCGCGCGTTGTGCCCGGCTGGTCGAAGGCAATGACCCGTTCCTCGCCAAGCAGGGCGTTGATCAGCGTTGATTTGCCGACGTTGGGGCGGCCGACAATGGCTACCTTGATCGGCTTGGCGGCATCTTCACTGGCCGTGCCAAGAGCTTCCTCCGCCACTTCGCCCGCGGCTTTGTCCTCGTCCGGCGGCGGCGTTTCATCCCAGACTTCGCCGTCGTCTTCGCTTTTCCCGTCGTCGGGGTAGGGGACGTGGAGAATGTCGAGCGCTTCGTCGATCAGTTCACGGACGCGATCACCGTGCGCCGACGAAATCGGGTAAGGTTCGCCCAGCGCCAGTTCGTGAAAATCGCTGCTGGCGCGCTCGCGTTGAATCCCTTCGGCCTTGTTGACGGCAAGCAACACCGGCCGACCACTGCGGCGCAGCTTGTCAGCGATGATGTGGTCTTGCGCCGCTACGCCCTCACGGGCATCGACGAGGAAAATCACCAGATCGGCCTCGGCAATCGCCTGCTCGGTTTGCCGCGCCATTTCGCGCAAAATGCCGTCTTTGACGACCGGCTCGAAACCGCCGGTGTCGATCACCAGAAAGGTTCGTTCGCCCCAGCGCGCCTGGCCATAATGGCGGTCGCGGGTCAGGCCGGGGTAATCGGCGACCAGCGCCGCCCGCGAGCGGGTCAGACGATTGAACAGGGTTGATTTGCCAACATTGGGTCGGCCGACGAGGGCAATAGTGGGCAGCATGAGATTCGAACTTGCCGATTGGGCGCGTCAGCGCGGCGCCACGGCGTAAACGTAGCCTTCTTTCGATTGCCAGATCATCTGCTCGCCTTCAACCTGCGGCTGCACGGTGACCGGCGAGCCATCAGTCGGCAAACGACCCAGATAGTGGCCGTCGTCCGAGGCGAAAACGTGCAGATAACCATCGATATCGATAACGCCGATGTTGTGCCCGACGAACTGCGGGCCACTCGGCCAGCGTCCGGCCAGCAAATCGTTCTTCCAGATCGACGCGCCGGTTTTGATATCGAGCGCGTGAACAGTGCCTTTGTCGTCGGACACATAAAGCTGCGCGTCGTCAGCGGCAATTCCCGAATAGCTGGGGATGTCGCGCGTCCACAGCGGCGTGCCCTGCATGATCTCGAAGCAGGCGACGCGCCCTTGGAAGGCGGCGGCGCAAACCTGTTTTTCTCCGACCAGCGGGCGGCTGGTGACGTCGGCGATGCGTTCAAGCTCGGTGGTGCCTTTCGGGGTGGCGACGGCAACGTCCCAAGCGACGTTGCCCGAAGCGATATCGAGCGCGACCAACCGGCCACCGGCGGTGCCGAAGAACAGCCCGCCACGACTGGTGACGGCGCCTTGCGTGTTGCGCACGATCAGTGACGGCACATTGCGTTGCAGCATCCATTTGACAGAGCCATCGTCACCGCTGAGGCCGTGGATGTGATTGTCGGCCGTCGAGACGACGACGATGCCGTCCGCCACGGTCGGCGGCGCGATGACTTCGCTGGAAACTTTGACGCGCCACAGCGGTTTGCCGTTCGTGTCGAAAGTGAGAACTTCACCGGCGGAGGTGCCGACAGCGATCATCGTATTGTCGGCGCCGGGACCGGCGGAGAGTCGCGTGTCAGCGTCGATGCGCCACAGCGTTTTGCCGCTGTCGATGTCGAGGCTGGTGATGCGGCCATCGCGCGAAGCAACGTAAACGGCGTTACCGGCTATCGCGGGCGCGAAGCCCAGCGCGGCGTCGCCGGAACTCGCTCGCCAAGCGATGGCAACCGGCGCCGTCGGCGCTTTGTCAGCGAGTTTCGGCGGCGGCTTGTTGCTCGATGTGCAACCGACAATCAACCCCGACGCGACGGTCAGCGCCAGCGCCGTTGCTGCGAGGCGCGAAAAAACGCGCGAAACTTCAATCATGGCGTTTTCCCGTCTTTCCCGGCCGGAATGGCGGGTGTGTTTTCAGCGGCGGCGGGGTTGACCGGCCCGCCCAAACCGTCGAGCTTGGTCTGGACAACATCACGGTACGGGTTATCGACTTTCAGCAGCGCCGTCTGGTACGCGGCGCGTGCTTCGTCGCGGCGACCGGCGCCGAGCAACGCGTCGCCGCGGGTGTCGGCGTACACGCCTTCAAACGCAGGGCTGTGCTTGGCGTCGAGCACGCGCAGCGCATCCTCGAACTTTTGCTCGTCGATCAACGTTTCCGCCAGACGGTAGCGGGCGATGTCCTTGAGGTCGCTCTCTGACGCATGGTCGATCACCCAGTGCAACTGCGCTTGCGCGCCCGCTTTGTCGCCGCTGGTCCACAGCGATTCGGCCAGCAGGAAAGCGCCGCGCGGAGCGTAGCCCGAACCGCTGTAGCCGGAGGCCAATTGGCTCATCGCTTCCTTGGCGCGGGCGTTATCTTTGGCGCGTACGGCTTCACTGACAGTGAAATACAGCGTCGAAGCGCTTTCCGCCTGCTGCGCTTTCCACCAGCGCCAGCCCTGAACGGCAAACAGCAGCAAGCAAGCGACGACGACGATAGCGGTGATGTAGCCGCCCCAGTCTTTCCACCATGCCTTGATGTCTTCCAGTTGTTCTTGTTCCTGGTGATCGTAAACAGCCATGCTTGAATTCCTCGGTTTTGAAAAACGATGCTAACGATTAAAACGCCAAATTATACGCTTAGTGCACGCTCAGCCAGCCACGCGGACAGGCCGTCCATCGGCACGGTTTGCTGCTCGCGACCGATTTCACGCAGCCATTTTACCGTGACTGAGCGGTTACGGGCTTCATCTTCAGCCAGAATGAATGCAAAACGGGCGCCGCTGGCGTCAGCTTTCTTCATTTGCGACTTCATACTGCCGCCACCGGCGTGCAATACTGTGTCATAACCAGCGTCCCGCAGGGTTTCCGCCAGTCGCCAAGCGAGCGCCGCTGCCGCGTCACCCTGATGCACCAGGTAGGCGAGGGGGGCAAGCGCGGCGGTTTTTCCGGTTTCACGCAGCAGCAGCACCAGCCGTTCCATTCCGGCGGCAAAACCGCAGGCGGGGGTCGGCTTGCCACCCAGCGATTCATACAAACCGTCGTAACGGCCACCGCCGGCGACGGTTCCCTGCGCGCCGAGGCGGTCGGTGACCCACTCGAAAACGCTGCGGTTATAGTAATCCAGCCCGCGCACCAGCCGGGTGTCGATCTCGTAAACGAGACCGGCAAGATCGAGCCATTTCCGCAAGCCGTCGAAATGGGCGCGCGCTTCCGTACCCAGTTGTTCGAGCATGCGCGGCGCGCCTTCGATGAGCGATTGCATCTCTGGATTCTTGGAATCGAGAATACGTAGCGGATTGGTTGACAGCCGTCGCTTCGAATCGTCGTCGAGCGCATCAAAATGTTGCAAAAAATAGGCGGTCAACGCTTCGCGGTACGCGCGGCGGTCAGCCGGATCGCCGATCGAGTTGATTTTGAGGGTAACGCTGTCCGCCAACCCCAGCGCATCCCAAAGCCGCGCCAAAAGTACGATTTGCTCAGCATCGACTTCCGGTCCGGCAAAACCCAGCGCTTCGACATCGAGTTGGTGGAACTGCCGGTAGCGGCCTTTCTGCGGACGCTCGTGGCGAAACATCGGCCCGTGCGTCCACACCCGCTGCGGGCGTTCGTAGGTGAGGTTGTTCTGAATCGCGGCGCGCACGATTCCGGCGGTGGCTTCGGGGCGCAGCGTCAGGCTCTCGCCGGAGAGTTTGTCCTCGAAGGTGTACATCTCTTTTTCGACGACATCGGTGGCTTCACCGATGCCGCGCACAAACAGCGGCGTCGGCTCGACGATCGGCATGCGCAGAAAGCGGTAGCCGTATTGCTCGAACACCCGGCGTGCGGTGTCTTCCAAACGCAGCCAAAGTGGCGCTTCGTCGGGAAGAATGTCGTTCATGCCGCGAACGGCCTGAAGCGCGCCCTGAGCGGCGGCGGGAGTGGCAGTTTTCGCAGCGTCAGTCATGCGTTTTTGTCCTTGTTGCCGTAAGTGGCGCGTACATAGTCGTCGATGATGCTTTTGAATTCTTCGGCGATGCGCTCGCCGCGCAGCGTCACGCTCTTTTTGCCGTCGATGAAAACCGGCGCGGTCGGCGCTTCGCCGGTACCGGGCAATGAAATGCCGAGATTGGCCATTTTCGATTCGCCGGGGCCGTTGACCACGCAACCCATCACGGCCACTCGCATATTTTCAACACCGGAATACGACGACGCTCGCCAGAGCGGCATCGAGGCGCGCAGATAATCCTGAATCTCGACGGCGAGTTTTTGAAAAAACGAGCTGGTAGTGCGGCCGCACCCCGGACAGGAAATAACCATCGGCGCAAAAGCGCGCAGTCCCATCGTTTGCAGGATTTCCTGAGCGATAACGACTTCCTGAGTACGCGGCGCGCCCGGTTCCGGCGTGATCGAAACACGAATGGTATCGCCGATGCCTTCTTGCAGCAGAACCGCCAGCGCGGCGCTGGAAGCGACGACGCCTTTCGAGCCGATGCCCGCTTCGGTCAGCCCCAGATGCAGCGGGTAATCGCAGCGCTCGGCCAGCAGCCGGTAAACGGCGATCAGGTCTTGAACTTCCGAAACCTTGCACGACAAAATGATACGATCACCGGACAAACCCTGCTTTTCGGCGAAAGCGGCGCTTTCCAGCGCCGAAGTGACGAGCGCCTCGTGCATCACTCGCGCCAATGGCAACGGCACCGGTCGCGCCTGATTGGCATCGAGCAAACGCGCCAGCACTTGCTGGTCGAGCGAGCCCCAGTTGACGCCGATTCGCACCGGCTTGTCGAAGCGCAGCGCGCCATCGATCAACTGCGCGAACTGGCTGTCGTGTTTGTCGCCTTGGCCGACGTTGCCGGGATTGATGCGCAATTTGGCGAGCGCTTCGGCGCAAGCCGGTTCGGCGGCAAGCAGTTGATGGCCGTTGTAATGAAAATCGCCGATCAGCGGCACGAAACACTGCTGTCGGTCGAGCGCTTCGCGCAGGTGCGGCACGGCGCGCGCCGCGTCCACCGTGTTGATGGTCACGCGCACCAGTTCAGAGCCGGCGTTGGCCAGCGCTTTGACTTGGGCGACAGTGGCGGCGATATCGGCGGTATCGGTGTTGGTCATCGATTGCACGACGATCGGCGCGCCCCCGCCGATGGCGACATTGCCAACCATGACTTGGCGACTCACCCGACGGGGAACAAAAGGAAGGGTAGAAGTCATCGGTTAAACTATGGGAGCGTCAGCCGCGCCACGCCTTGCTTGCTTTGGCTGCTCAGATCGACGGGCGCGCCGCGCCACGTTACCGTCACGACGCTGCTGTTACCGAGCACCAGCGAAAACGGCGGCTCGCCGATCAGGCTTTTTTCGCTGCCGCCTTTGGCCAGCGCGGAATAAATCACTTTGGTGCTTTTGTCGCGCACTTCGACCCAGGAATCGCCGGAGAAACGCAAGGCCAGTTCAGCGTTTCCCGAAGCAGCAGAAGGCGAAGCGAAGGGAGCCGGAACAGGCGTGGGCTTTGGCGCTTCCGGCGCCGGAGAAGTTATCGGCGCAGTGGTTGAATCGGCGGGCGATTCCGACAACGGCGCGATGACCGGCGTCAACACATGGCTGTTTTCAGTGCCTCCGTTTTCCGTCGCGTTGTTGTCATTCTCCACTGGCACGACAGAAGGGTGGCTTTCGTCGAGAACGGGCGGCATCACCGTTTCGGTCGTTGCTTGTTTGGGTTGGTGCTCATGAAACAGCGTGGCGAGATACGGCCAAGAGTAAAGAACACCTGCGAGCACCGCCAGAACCACGACGACCGACAAGCCTTTCCAGAAGTTGGATGGCTTTTTGTCGTAGGACGGCAGAACCGACATGGTGTGCATCGGCTTCTTGACGCTGAAAGCGGCAGGGCTGAGAACTTGCGGATCTTCCGGCGGCAACGCCCCTAAAACGGTGTCGGCGTCGATGTTCAGCAAACGCGCGTAGTTGCGAATGAAACCGCGCACGAAAGTACGCGGCGGCAAGAGGTCAAAATCCTGCTGTTCGAGCGCCTGAATTTGTCGCGGCGCCAGCTTGAGCAAGCGCGAGGCATTGTCGATGGATAATCCGGCGGCTTCCCGCGCCGTTTTCAACAGAGCGCCTGCGTTCCCCTCAGGAAGTGTTTTGCTCGGAGCGTTCGGCTCCTCCGCAGCGGGGGAAGGGCGGGCAACAGGAATGATCACGGAGTTGGCAATAGCAGACGGCGTTCCCTTTTGAATCGTTCTTTCCCGAGGCAGCGAAGAAAGCGCGACCACCGGATCGGCGGGAGCTTTCGCCGGAGCTGTTTTCAGCAGCGAAGCGGGCGGGGTCATATCAAGAAGCGCTGCTGTTACCCCCGCCGCTACCGCTTTTTCAGCGCTCGGCACTGCTGCCGGAACGTGTGGCGCAGAACCAACCGTCAGCAGATCGTTAGCGACCGGCTGGGGCTGGGGCTGAGGGGTGGCGCGTTTACGGACGCGCTTGCCCTCGGGCCTGGCACTAGGCTTGTGATCGGATTTGTTCACGGACAACTTCCGGGGGTGACGATTCGTTTGGTTTGGTCAGCGTTCGGATAACGATTCTTCAGTTGCAGAATGTAAGAATCTTCGGCTTTTTTATCGCCCATCTTGCGTTCGATGCAAGCGCCGAGAAACAACGCATCGGCGGCAGGTGTTGGGTTTTGCATGACGATCTGCATCAACGCCCGTGCTTCTTCCAGTGTGCCTTCGCCGTAGCCGAGTTCGGCCAGCGAGTAGGCGGCTTGCGCATAGCCGGGTTTGGCGGTCAGGGCGCGCTGCAAATATTGGCGCGCCGCCGCTTTGTCGTTGAGCGACAGCGCGCAACGGCCGGCGTTGGTGAGCGCGACTTCCGGCATTTTGTACAGCGGGTCGCGGGCGACGCGATCAAATTCCGCCAGCGATTCGCGCGCCCGGCCGGAAGTGCACAGGAACCAGCCCCAGTTGTGGTGAATCTCGGAATTGTCAGGATCGAGTTCGAGCGCGCGCTGGAAGTTAAAACTGGCTTTGGCGTCTTCCTTCATGTATGAATAAACCAGCCCGTAGCCGTTGTAAATCATCGCGTAGTTGCTGTCGATCTTCTGGGCATTGCCAAGCTCTTCGAGCGCCACGTTGAATTGGCCGCGCTCATAGTACCCCATCGCCAGCGCGGTATGCGCTTCCGCTTGCGCGCGCGGCGTAACCGGCGTCGGCTGTAACTGCGGTCGGCTGGCCGGTTGCAGATTTTTTTGCGACGCGTCGGCGGACGCCGATGTCGGAGGTGAAGTATTTGTGGTGGTGCAAGCGACGAGCGCTAACCCCAAAAACAGTAAAAAGAAAGCGCGAAAGGCAGAGACCATGTGACAACTCCTCAAGTGGCAGAGTGTTTGGCGTGGGAACCATGAGAGCGGCGAAGCTCGTGCGGCGCGTTCGTGGCGCGATGCGGAACATCGCTCATTCGGTAGCGAACCCGATTGCGAACCTGTCCGGCCAACTGACCGCAAGCGGCGTCGATGTCCTCGCCGCGTGTTTTACGAATCGTCGTCACGATGTTGGCGTCCATCAGTACGCGCTGAAACGCCAGCGTGCGCTCGCGTGTCGGCGCCAGGAATGACGCATCTGGAAATGGATTGAACGGGATCAGATTGAACTTGCAAGGCACATCACGCACCAGTTCGACCAGTGCAGCGGCTTGCGCCAGCGCATCGTTGACATCGGCCAGCAGCAGATACTCGAAAGTGATGAAATCGCGCGGCGCTTTGTCGAGGTAGCGACGGCAGGCCGCCATCAAATCGGCCAACGGGTGGCGACGGTTGATCGGCATCAGCCGATCGCGCAAGGCATCGTCGGGCGCGTGCAGGCTGACCGCCAGCGCCACTGGGCAAGCCTCGCGCAGCGCGTCGATCATCGGCACCACGCCCGAAGTGGAGAGGGTGACGCGGCGGCGCGACAAGCCGTAAGCGTGATCGCTCAGAAAAAGCTGCAATGCGGCGACGACGTTTTTGAAGTTGGCGAGCGGTTCGCCCATCCCCATCAGCACGACGTTGGTGATCGGCGGGCGCCCCGCCTCGATCCAGGGCGCGTTGAAGCCTTCCGCTAGCAGGGTGCGGTTGGCTACCCAGAGTTGGCCGACGATCTCGCTCGTGGAAAGATTGCGGTTGAACCCTTGCTGACCAGTAGCGCAAAACGCACAATCCATCATGCAACCGGCCTGAGTCGAAATGCACAACGTGCCGCGATCGTCTTCGGGCAGATACACCGCTTCGACGGCGTTTTCGGCGCCTGCTTCAAACAGCCATTTGCGGGCGCCGTCGCTCGATGTGGTGTCGCGCAGCACGCGCGGCAGGCGAATCTCGGCCACCGCCGCGAGCTTGTCGCGCACAACTTTCGAGAGGTCGCTCATCTGACTGATGTCGTCGCAAAAACGCTGATGCAACCACGGCAACACCTGCCGTGCCCGGAACGGTTTTTCGCCCATTTCGACGAAAAACGCTTCGAGCGCAGCGGGATCGTAGTCCAGCAAGTTGATGCGCGGGGATGTGCTGCTCATGGCGGCGGGAAAACTCCGACTTTTGGTTATCCGTTATCGGCTGTGGATGGCCAGCGTCGGGAAGAAATAGGCGATTTCCACCGCGGCGGTTTCCGGCGCATCGGAACCGTGCACGGCGTTGGCGTCGATCGACTTGGCGAAATCGGCGCGGATAGTGCCCGCGTCGGCCTTTTTCGGATCGGTGGCGCCCATCAATTCGCGGTTCTTCGAGATCGCGTCAGCGCCTTCGAGCACTTGAACCATCACCGGGCCGGAGATCATGAACTCGACCAAATCCTTGAAGAAGGGACGTTCACGGTGTACGGCGTAAAAGCCTTCGGCTTCGGCGCGCGACAACTGGCGCATTTGCGCCGCGATGATTTTCAGTCCGGCGTTTTCAAAACGAGTGTAAATTTTGCCGATGACGTTTTGAGCGACGGCGTCGGGTTTGATGATGGAAAGGGTGCGTTGCAAAGCCATAAGGGTACTCATCAGGTTAAATTAAAGAATGAAATCAAGGATTTCACCGAATTTTTAATTATAACACGGGGGCAAGCCTCAGGAACCAATGCGACGTCACCGCTTGCCTCTGATTCACGGTTCCTGTTCCCTGATTCCTGATATATTGCGGGCTATGTCTTTTTCGCTTTTGACTCTGTCGCTCTGGCGTCGTTACCGTATCTTCGGTTTCACGCGCTTTCTGCTGCGGCGAATGCTGGAACTGCGAATGACGCAAGCGGCGGCCAGTTTGACTTTTGCCACTTTGCTGGCGCTGGTGCCGCTGTTCACCGTGGCGCTAATCGTTTTGTCGGCCTTTCCGGTTTTCGGTGAATTTGCCGACCGCTTCAAGCTGCTGGCGCTGGGAACGCTGGTGCCCGAATACGCGGACAAGGTCGGCGTTTACATCGAGGAGTTCCTCCGAAACGTCGGCAATCTGACCATTGCCGGGGTGATTTTGCTCTGCATCACTGCGTTCATGTTGTTGTCCACCATTGAAAGCGCCTTCAACGATATCTGGTCAACGCGCAACCGTCGCAACGCGATGCAGCGGGGGTTGGTCTATTGGATGATTCTGACGCTGGGGCCGCTGCTGATCGGCGCCGGTTTTTCGCTGTGGCGGTGGCTGCAACATCTCCTCGGCGCCCCCGGCAGCGGGTCAAACATGGCGTCCCTGTTCCATTTTTTAAGCTCTTGGGTCACTACCACCGCCGTGCTGTGGCTCGTTTATCGCATCGTGCCGAATCGGCATGTGCCTTGGCGGCACGCGCTGGTCGGCGCTTCGTTCGCGGCGCTGCTGATCGAGGGTGGCCGTTATGCCTTCAGTTACTACGTCGGCAAAGTCACTTCCTACCAACTCGTTTATGGCGCTTTTGCCAGTCTGCCGATCTTCTTACTGTGGCTGTATTGCTTGTGGCTGGTCGTACTGGCCGGCGCGATTGTTACCGCGTCGCTGTCGTACTGGCGCGGCGCGGCTTGGCGACGCCCCTGCGATTTTCGCCGCCGCTTTCAGGACGCGGTGGAAATTCTCCTGCTGCTTCTCGAAGCGCAGCGCGAGGGCAGGGCGCTGCAACTGCCGTATTTACGCAAACGCATCGGCGCTGGCGACGATCAGATCGGTTTTCTGCTTGAAGCGCTGGCTCAAAAAAAGATGATCCACCGCGGTCAGGACGGCTGGGTGCTGCAACGCAGCGCCGAGACTTTGCGGCTAGACGAGGTGATGCGGCTGTTCCTCGATGAACGCTCGTCGGAAGCCCATGACGAGGTGGAAATCGAATTGCAGGGCTTGTTGCACCCCATTTTTGAAAAGCTCAACGTCTCGCTGGACGAATTAGCGCAGCGGGTCAAGATCAGAAGCCAAGAGGCAGGGGTCACTTCAACAAAATCCCCTGCTTGAGAATTGCCTCTTTCAAGCGATCGCGCCCCGCCAGTGATTCGGGACCGTGCAATCGCGCCAGCGATTGCTTCGACCAGGTTGTCACGCCCTCCCGATAAGCGCGGTAAAACGAAGACATGATTACATCGTAATCGGCGATGGCTTGCAAAGTGTTGTCATTCGAGTAGCGCTCGCGATGCAAAACGGCGCGTTGCGACAGGCGCGGCTTGATCCGCGGCAAGCGCTCGGGATCGGGATAACCGACGGAAAGCCCTACCATCGGGAAAACATGCGGCGGCAAGTTCAACTCGCGGATCACCTCTTCGGGGTGGTTACGGATGGAACCGCAATAAACCGTGCCCAGCTTCATCGACTCGGCGGCGATGACAATATTCTGCGCTGCGAGTGTCGCGTCCATCACTGCCATCAAGAAAATATCAATATAATCAATACCTTCTGAATTAGTTTTAATGTTACTTGAGAAGTCGTGAAGCATTGCCATATCGGCCAGAAAAACGAGCAACAGCGGCGCTTGTTTGACGTGATCCTGCTGGCCAGAGCAATCCGCCAGCCGCGCCTTGCGGGCGTTGTCTTCAACGGCGACCACGCTCCACAACTGTAAATTGCAGGAAGAGGGCGCCGATTGCGCGGCGGCGATCAGCCATTCCAGCGTGCCTGACGGCAACGGCGTCTCCAGAAAAGAGCGCACCGAGCGGTGAGACAGGATCGTTTCCCAAGTGCCGTTGAATGTCGTTGGTATGGGCGGGGCGGCGTCCAGCGTTTTGTCTGGCGTTTTACCGTACCGCTCTTCAAATAGAGAGGTTGGAGAAAAATGCTTCATGGAAAGTCAAAGAAAATCAAACAGGCCGAAGAATACCTGAGAAAGCCAAGAATTCAAAGGGAAGGCGTTGCGGGTATCCTCAACAGAGGCTGATAGTAAACCCCTTGCGGGGTGCTTTGCGACCATACCAGCGCTACCGTATCGGCAAGCCAACGCACCGAAGACCGCGTTCCCCAATCCGGAGCCGGTCCGGGGAATTTGCGTTTCAGCGTGATATGCGCCTGAAAAGGGCGGGTTTCCGGGATGAAACCACAAGGGCGCAACAGGACGTTGATATCTTCGACCAGCGCCGCCAAAGCGACCGGAGTCTCTTTCGGGCCTGCCCATAAAATACGCGGCTCTCGCCAGAAGCCGAGACAACCGATATCCAGCGCTATCGGCGCGAACCGCAAGCCTGAAAGCGCACGCCGATAACGAGCCTCCTGTTGCAGGCTGCTGCTTCCCAGAAACGCTAGCGTCAAATGCAGATTCCCCGGCGACACGGGAACCCCGTGCGGCGCTTCTGCCGCCAACACCGCCCATTCGCGTTGAACGGCGGGGGACGGCCAGAGGGCCACGAATAAACGCTTGCTGTTCAAGAAAACACCTCATTCATCAAAACGATATTTTGGCGTATTTGGGCAATTCATGGGAGAAGGCGGCGGAAAGATGAGGCATGCGATTTTTGCAAGGCACAACTTCAGTAAAGCTTTTACTTTCAATTTTACATAATATAAATTATACGAAGTTTGATTGTAGCGCCTCTTTAGTAATGTCATGTTTTGCCCCATTAGAAATGTCATCTCTGCGGTCGGCTTATGTAACCATAACCGCCCCTTTCGGTTGCCCAAACGGAGACATTTCGATGAGCAGAACAACGGAGATCATTACTATGGACATGCGCGAAATAGATCGCCTCAGAACTATCCAGTCTATTGTGGACGGCAACCTTCGTCCGAGTATAGCCGCCGAGCGGCTTGATTTGACATACCGCCAAGTTCATCGCCTGGTACAGCGATACAAGGCCGAAGGCCCCAGCGGTTTGATTTCTCGCCATCGTAGCAAGCCGAGCAACCGGCAATTGCCGGAGGGTCTTGAGTCTTACGCAATCAAACTGATTCGGGAGCATTACTTGGATTTCGGCCCGACTCTGGCTCATGAGAAGCTGGTAGAAGCGCACGGGCTGCATATAGGCCAAGAAACTGTCCGTCGTATCATGATCCGATCCGGTTTGTGGATTCCCCGCAAATCCCGACCGCCGAAGATTTACCAACCCAGAAATCGACGCGCCTGCCTCGGCGAGCTGATTCAGATCGACGGCAGCGACCATCGTTGG